>Ga0302202_10000152_pt1 | contig 80765 bp, 63 predicted proteins | sample II_Bog_N3_3_FD_194579 | JGI IMG/M metagenome (GOLD analysis project Ga0302202, IMG submission 194579) | Peat permafrost microbial communities from Stordalen Mire near Abisko, Sweden - II_Bog_N3_3 | ecosystem: Environmental > Terrestrial > Soil > Wetlands > Peat | place: Sweden: Abisko... | reverse complement strand
AGTTGCCCTGGGCGCAGCAGCTTGAACTGCTCGTCGATCTCGGAAAGCTTGTAGGCCGCACGGGCCCGAAAACCCTCGCGCTGGGCCAGTTTCACGTAGGGGTCATTGGCGTGATCCTGCAACCACTGCTTGTTGACCTTCTTGCTTTTCGTCTTGATTTTCATGACTACGGGATAATACGGGCATGGCCCTGATTCAACTGACCCCTGCCGAACGCAAAGAAAAGCGCGGCGACGCCCACCATCTCGACCCCGTGGTCATGATCGGTGCCGACGGATTGACGCCCGCCGTCCTCAAGGAAGCCGAGGTGGCCCTCAAGTCCCACGGCCTGATCAAGGTACGCGTCTTCTCCGACGACCGTACCGCCCGCGAGGCGATGCTCGGCGAGATGGCCGACAAGCTCAACGCCGCGCCCATCCAGCACATCGGCAAGCTGCTGGTGCTGTGGCGCCCCATGGCGGAGGTCGTGGAGGAACGCGTGCCCGACACCAACCTGGGCCCGCGCACCGTCAAGATCCTGAAGTTCTCGAAGAAGGGCAGCCATCGCCCGACGATCAAGAAGGTGACCGTGCTCGCCAACGAGCGCGTGACGGCCGGCGGACAGGTCAAGCGCGCCAAGAAACGCATCACCAGCCTCAAGAAGAAGGCCTGAGGCCAGGCGGGCGGTCGCGCTCACCGCGCGGCCCTCCACGCCAGCGCGAGCACCGCCAGGCCCTTGATGCCGAAGAACGCGAGGCTCAGCGCGTGCAGCTGCAGGAAGGTGAGCGACGTGGATCCCCCCGTGCGCGCCTGCTCCATCGCCGGCAGCAGGCCGTAGTAGCCCGCTACCGTGCACAGCAGCGCGACGATGGCCAGCGTCATCTCCAGCGAGAACTGCGAGGCGCCCGTCTCCAGATGGCGCGCCAGCGCGTCGCGGCGTTCGATGATCAGCAGCAGCAGGCCCAGCACCACGCTGGCGGGCGCCTCGCGCGCGAAGATCGCCCGCGCCACGTCGCCGAACGCCGCCTTGTCGAGCGCGCCAGACGCCGCCGGCGTGGCAATGGCCGCGATCGCCAGCAGCAGGCCGAACCAGAGACCGGGCAGCAGGCGGCGCAGGCGTTCGGAGAACTTCATGCGCGGCGTTTCTGTGGGTGCCGTCGTCAGATGTATTTGACTTCGACGATCTCGTAGCGCTTCGCGCCGCCGGGGGCGTGCACGTCGGCCGTGTCGCCGGCCTCCTTGCCGATCAGCGCGCGCGCGATGGGCGAGCTGATCGACACGAGGTTCTGCTTGATGTCGGCCTCGTCGTCGCCCACGATCTGGTACGTGACTTCCTGGCCCGACCCTTCCTCTTCCAGCACCACCGTCGTGCCGAACACGATGCGGCCGCCGCCGTCGACCGTGGCGGGATCGATGATCTGCGCCGCTGCCAGCTGGCCGTCGATGAAGAGGATGCGACCCTCGATGAAGGCCTGCTTGTCCTTGGCCGCCTCGTACTCGGCGTTCTCGGACAGGTCACCCTGCGCGCGCGCTTCCGCGATGGCCTGGATGACCGCGTGGCGCTCCACCGTTTTCAGGCGATGCAGCTCGTCCTTCAGTTTTTCGGCGCCGCGGCGGGTCAGGGGGATCGTGGCCATATCGGGAGTCTCGGAGGGGAAAAGCAAACCGCCGCCCCGAAGCAATCGTGCGACTGCTGGGCGGCGGGTCCAGTTGACCTGGAAGAAAGTCGAGTTTAGATCAGTTTCAGGGCAGTTCCGCGTGCAGTTCCTGCAGGGAAACCACCGTGATGTCGTCCTCGTGCTTCAGCGCCTCGGTGGCGGCCTCGCAGCCGGCCATCGTGGTGTAGTACGTGACGCGGTTGGCGATCGCGGCGGTACGGATGTAGCGCGAATCGGCGATCGCCGTGCGCGTCTCGTCCACCGTCGTGAAGACGAGCTGCACGTCACCGCCCTTGATCATGTCGGCGATGTGCGGGCGGCCGTCCTTGACCTTGTTGACCACGCGCACCGGGATGCCCGCCTCGGCGATCGCCGCGGCCGTGCCCTTGGTGGCCGACAGCGTGAAGCCCAGGTTGATCAGGTCGCTGGCGATCTTGACGGCGCGCGGCTTGTCGGCGGTCTTCACCGACAGCACCACGTTGCCCTTGGTCGGCAGGCGCGAGCCGGCGCCCAGCTGGCTCTTGAGCATGGCTTCCGCGAAGGTGCGGCCCGTGCCCATCACCTCGCCGGTGGAGCGCATCTCGGGGCCCAGCACCGGATCGACGCCCGGGAACTTGTTGAACGGGAAGACGGCTTCCTTGACCGAGAAGTACGGCGGCACGATCTCCACCGGCGGCTTGCCGTGCAGGCCCACCTGGTCGGCCAGCTTCGTGCCGGCCATGCAGCGCGCGGCGATCTTGGCCAGCGCCTGGCCGGTGGCCTTGGAGACGAAGGGCACGGTGCGCGAGGCGCGCGGGTTCACTTCCAGCACGTAGACGACGGCCTCGTCGCCCTCGCCCTGGATCGCGAACTGCGTGTTCATCAGGCCGACGACCTTCAGCGCCTTCGCCATGATCGTGGCCTGGCGGCGCAACTCGTCCTGCATCGCGGGCGACAGCGAGTACGGCGGCAGCGAGCACGCCGAGTCGCCGGAGTGCACGCCGGCCTGCTCGATGTGTTCCATGATGCCGCCGATCATCACGTCGGTGCCGTCGCTGATGCAGTCGACGTCCACCTCGATGGCGTCGTCGAGGAAGCGGTCCAGCAGCACCGGTGACTTCTCGCTGACCTTGACGGCCTCGCGCATGTAGCGCTCGAGATCCTTGTCGCCGTGCACGATCTCCATGGCGCGCCCACCCAGCACGTAGCTGGGGCGCACCACCAGCGGGTAGCCGATCTCCTGCGCGAGCTCGATGGCCTGCTCGTTGGTGCGCGCGGTGCGGTTGGGCGGTTGCTTCAGCCCGAGCTCGTGCAGCAGCTTCTGGAAGCGCTCGCGGTCCTCGGCGATGTCGATCGATTCGGCCGTGGTGCCGATGATGGGCACGCCGTACGACTCGAGGTCCAGCGCGAGCTTCAGCGGCGTCTGGCCGCCGTACTGCACGATCACGCCGTGCGGCTTCTCCACGTCGACGATCTCCAGCACGTCCTCGAGCGTCACCGGCTCGAAGTACAGGCGGTCGGACGTGTCGTAGTCGGTGGAGACCGTCTCCGGATTGCAGTTGACCATGATGGTCTCGTAGCCGTCCTCGCGCATGGCGAGCGCGGCGTGCACGCAGCAATAGTCGAACTCGATGCCCTGGCCGATGCGGTTCGGACCGCCGCCCAGCACCATGATCTTCTTGCGGTTCGTGGGCGCGGCCTCGCATTCGCCGTCCACCGTCTCGTAGCAAGAGTACATGTAGGCGGTCTGCGTGCCGAACTCGGCGGCGCAGGTGTCGACGCGCTTGTACACGGGACGCACGCCCAGCGCGTGGCGTACCTTGCGCAGCTCGTGCTGGTTGCTGCCCATCAGCAGGCCCAGGCGCTTGTCGGAGAAGCCCTTCTGCTTGACGAAGCGCAGCTCGGCGGCCGACAGCGACGCGACCGTGCGCGTGCGCAGTTGCTGCTCGGTCTTGACCAGGTCTTCGATCTGCGCAAGGAACCACGGATCGATCTTCGTGGCCTCGAAGACCTCGTCGAGCGACATGCCGATGCGGAACGCGTCGCCCACGAACAGGATGCGCTCGGGGCCGGCGTTGGTGATCTCCTCGACGATCTCCTCGCGGTCGGTTTCCTTGCACGACGTCTTCTCGGTCAGGCCGTCGATGCCGGTCTCGAGGCCGCGCAGCGCCTTCTGCAGGCTTTCCTGGAACGTGCGGCCCATGGCCATCACCTCGCCGACGGACTTCATCTGCGTGGTGAGGTGCGAGTCGGCGGCCGGGAACTTCTCGAACGCGAAGCGCGGGATCTTGGTGACGACGTAGTCGATGGACGGCTCGAACGACGCCGGCGTGGCGCCGCCGGTGATGTCGTTGCGCAGCTCGTCGAGCGTGTAGCCGATGGCCAGCTTGGCGGCGATCTTGGCGATCGGGAAGCCGGTGGCCTTGGAAGCGAGCGCGGACGAGCGCGAGACGCGCGGGTTCATCTCGATGACCACCATGCGGCCATCGACCGGGTTGATCGAGAACTGCACGTTGGAGCCGCCGGTGTCGACGCCGATCTCGCGCAGGATCGCGATGGACGCGTTGCGCAGCAGCTGGTATTCCTTGTCGGTGAGCGTCTGCGCCGGCGCGACCGTGATCGAGTCGCCGGTGTGGATGCCCATCGGGTCGAGGTTCTCGATGGAGCAGATGATGATGCAGTTGTCCGCCTTGTCGCGGACCACTTCCATCTCGTACTCCTTCCAGCCCTTGAGCGACTCCTCGATCAGCAGTTCGCTGGTGGGCGAGAGGTCGATGCCGCGCTTGCAGATCTCCTCGAACTCTTCCGGGTTGTAGGCGATGCCGCCGCCGGAGCCGCCGAGCGTGAAGCTGGGGCGGATCACCATCGGGAAGCCCGTGCCGTCGATCTCGGCGGTGATGCGCTTCTGGACAGCCCAGGCCTCTTCCATCGAGTGCGCGATGCCGGACTTGGCGGAGGCCAGACCGATCTTGGTCATCGCGTCCTTGAACTTCAGGCGGTCTTCCGCCTTCTCGATGGCGTGCTCGTTGGCGCCGATCATCTCCACGCCGTACTTGTCGAGCACGCCGTGCTTGTGCAGGTCCAGCGCGCAGTTCAGCGCGGTCTGGCCACCCATCGTCGGCAGGATCGCGTCGGGGCGTTCCTTCTCGATGATCTTCTCCACCACCTGCCAGGTGATGGGCTCGATGTAGGTGACGTCGGCCGTGGCCGGGTCCGTCATGATCGTGGCGGGATTCGAGTTGACGAGGATGACCTTGTAGCCTTCCTCGCGCAGGGCCTTGCAGGCCTGGGCGCCGGAGTAGTCGAACTCGCAGGCCTGGCCGATGATGATCGGGCCCGCCCCGATGATGAGGACGGACTTGAGGTCGGTGCGCTTTGGCATGGGATCAGTTCTTGGTCTTGTTCGCGCTCATCGAATCGATGAAGCGGTCGAACAGGTAGGCGATGTCGTGCGGGCCGGGCGAGGCTTCCGGGTGGCCCTGGAAGCAGAACGCGGGCTTGTCGGTGCGGGCCAGGCCCTGCAGCGTGCCGTCGAACAGCGAGACGTGCGTGGCCACGAGGTTGGCCGGCAGCGTGGCCGGATCCACCGCGAAGCCGTGGTTCTGGCTGGTGATGGACACGCGCCCGGTGGCGGTCTCCTTGACCGGGTGGTTCGCGCCGTGGTGGCCGAACTTCATCTTGAAGGTCTTCGCGCCGGAGGCCAGTGCCAGGATCTGGTGGCCCAGGCAGATGCCGAAGGTGGGCGTGCCCGTCTCGATGATCGTGCGGGTGGCGGCGATCGCGTAGTCGCAGGGCTCCGGGTCGCCGGGGCCGTTGGACAGGAACACGCCGTCCGGACGCAGCGCCATGACCTCGGCGGCGCCCGTCTGCGCCGGCACCACCGTGACGCGGCAGCCGCGTTCGGCCAGCATGCGCAGGATGTTGAACTTCACGCCGAAGTCGTAGGCGACCACATGGAACTTCGGCGCGTCCTGCGTGCCGTAGCCGCTGCCGAGCTTCCACTCGGTCTGCGTCCATTCGTAGGTCTTCGCGCTGCTGACGACCTTGGCCAGGTCGAGCCCGGCCATGTTCTCGCCGGCGCGCGCCCGGGCAACCGCGTCGGCGCGGTCGGCCTCGGTGATCTGGTGGCCCGCCGGGAACGCGACGATGCAGCCGTTCTGCGCGCCCTGCGTGCGCAGGATGCGGGTGAGCTTGCGGGTGTCGATGCCGGCGATGGCAACGGTGCCTTCGCGGGCCAGGTAGGCGTCGAGCGAGACGGACGCGCGGAAATTGGAGTGTCGCAGCGGCAGATCCTTGATGATCAGGCCGGCGGCATGGATCTTCGACGCCTCGACGTCCTCCTCACTGATGCCGTAGCTGCCCACGTGCGGATACGTCAGCGTGACGATCTGCCTGCAATAGCTGGGGTCGGTGAGGATTTCCTGGTAGCCAGTCAGCGCGGTGTTGAACACCACTTCGCCGACCGTGTGGCCGGGAGCGCCGATCGAGGTGCCGGAGAAGACCGTGCCGTCTGCGAGTGCAAGGATTGCGGGGGGCAGGACAGGCAGCAAAGGGAACTCCGGAGGTGCGGTGCCCAGTTTCGCGAGACTCCCGTCGCGTGGCTGTCGAGCAGGGCTCCACAGGCTTGGGACGAGGAATTCGGACTGCGGTAGACGGTACCGGAGAAGCGTCGCTGTTCAGGCGCTCGAGGTGTCTGGGCTGATTGCGGGTAAACCTGTAAATTATAGCCGACGGCGCCGTGCTTGTCACCCCCTTGTCATGCCGGGAAGCCATCTCCACATGCGAAGCGTCAACCCCTCGTCAATGGCGCGGAACTAGAATGACTCAACCGTCTCCAACGAGGCGGGGATTTCCCAAGACTGGAGTTTTCTCATGGACCGCAACGTGCAACGTGTCGAAGTGCTCAATGGCGGGTCAGCCTATGGCCTCGTCGACTCGCACAAGGTGCTTCGCAACACCTACTGGCTGCTCGCCCTCTCGATGCTGCCCACCATCGGCGGGGCCTGGGTCGGCCTGACCACCGGCATCGTGTCGCACATGACGCCGGGCATGTCGACCATCCTGTTCCTGGTCGGCGCCTACGGACTGATGTTCGGCATCAACGCCACCAAGAATTCCTCGGCTGGCGTGTTCATGCTGCTGGGCTTCACGTTCTTCATGGGCCTGATGCTGTCGCGCCTGCTGGGCATGGTGCTGGGTGGCTACAGCAATGGCGCCAGCATCATCATGACGTCGTTCGGTGGCACCGCGGGCGTGTTCTTCGGCATGGCCACGCTGGCCACGGTCGTCAAGCGCGACCTCTCCGGCCTGACCCGCTTCCTGATCATCGGCGCGATCATCGCGATGGTGGCGAGCCTGATCAACGTCTTCGTCCAGTCCACTGCGGCGATGCTGGCGATCTCGACCGCCGTGATGGTAATCTTCTCGATCTTCGTCATGGTCGACATCAAGCGCGTGATCGACGGCGGCGAGACCAACTACGTCATGGCCACGCTCAACATCTACCTGGACCTGTACAACGTGTTCCAGTCGATGATCATCCTGCTCACCTCGCTGACGGGCGACCGCCGCTGAGCGAGTCTCTCAGCCCCGCGAAAACGGCGCCATCGGCGCCGTTTTTCATGGGGCTGCGACGCTCACGCCGCCGTGCCGTCCTCGGGCGAATCTGGCTCGTGAGCAGGCTCGATGCCCTCGACGATCTCCACCGGCTCCGCCGGCGCCACCCAGTCGGGATCCCACTCGAACACGGCCATGCTCTCCACGTGCGCCGTGTGCGGGAACATGTTCACCGCCCCTGCCGCCACGCAGCGGTAGCCGGCGCGATGCACCAGCAGCCCCGCGTCGCGCGCCAGCGTGGCCGGGTTGCAGCTCACGTAGACGATGCGCCCGGGCGCCGTCCAGCCCGCGCGCGGCGCCGCCTTCAGCTCGGCCAGCGCCTTCGCGAGCGCGAACGCGCCCTCGCGCGGGGGATCCACCAGCCACTTGTCCACCGTGCCGAGGGCGACGAGGTCGTCGGCCGTCAGCTCGAACAGGTTGCGCGCCTCGAAGCGCGTGCGGGCGTCGAGGCCGTTGAGCCTGGCGTTGGCCAGCGCGCGGTCGACCAGCGTCTGGCTGCCCTCGATGCCCAGCACCGACCTGGCGAGCGTCGCCAGCGGCAGCGTGAAGTTGCCCAGGCCGCAGAACCAGTCGATGACGTTCTCGTCCTTGCCGACGTCCAGCAGGCGCAGCGCGCGGCCCACCAGCACCGTGTTGATCTGGTGGTTCACCTGCGTGAAGTCGGTGGGCTTGAACGGCATGCGCACGCCGAACTCGGGCAGCGTGTAGGCCAGCTCCGGGCCGCCCTCGTCGATGCGGAAGATGGTGTCCGGGCCCTTGGGCTGCAGCCACCACTGCACGTCGTGCTCGGCGCCGAACCGGCGCAGCAGCGCCATGTCGTGGTCGCTCACCGGCTCCAGGTTGCGCAGCACGAGGGCCGTGACCTGGTCGCCGATGGCCAGCTCGATCTGCGGCATGCGCTCGCGCGCCTCCATGGATTCGATGAGCGCACGCAGCGGCATCAGCATGTCGGAGATGCGCTTGGGAATGACATGGCATTCGCGCATGTCGGCGACGTAGCTCGACTTGCGCTCGTGGAAGCCCACCAGCACGGTGTTCTTCTTGGCCACCCAGCGCACGGACAGGCGCGCGCGCAGCCGGTAGCCCCAGGGCGGCCCTTCGATCGGGCGCAGCACCAGCTCGGGCCTGACCTTGCCCAGGTGCTTCAGGTTGTCCTCCAGCACGCGCTGCTTCATCGCCACCTGGGCCGATGGCGCGAGATGCTGCATCTTGCAGCCGCCGCAGGCGCCCGCGTGCAGGCCGAAATGCGGGCAGCGCGGCGTGACCCGCTGCGAGCTCTCGCGCCGGGTGGCCACGAGGTCGGCCTTCTCCCACTGCTTCTTGCGCTTGACGACCTTGACGCGGGCCTCCTCGCCCGGCAGCGCGCCGTCGATGAACACGACGATGCCCTCGCTGTTGTGCGCGATGCCTTGCGCGTCGAGGTCGATGCCGGTGACCTTCAGCCATTCGTTGTCGGAGACGCCTGGGGCCGGGCCGGCGTTGCGCTCCCGGCGTTGGCGGCCGCGGCGGCCGCCGCCCTTTGCTGCCGGCGCGCCAGTGGCGCCCGGACCTTGTTGTTCGCTGCTCATGGCGCGATTATCGATGGGCCAACGGAATCGGCCCCGAAAACGCGCGAGGCGTTCGGGGCCGAGCTTGAACCGCGGGCGTGGATCCTGCGACTGCGCGCAGGATGACCGGCCTGTCAGAGCCTGAAGACGCTGACGTCGGACACCAGGCGCTGCACCTGCGTGCGCATCGAGTCGGCGGCCGCGGCCACCTGCTCGACCAGCGCGGCGTTCTGCTGGGTGACCTGGTCCATCTCGGTCACGGCCACGTTGACGAGGTCGATGCCGGCGCTCTGCTCGACGGTGGCGGAGGTGATCTCCGAGACGATGCCGGCCACGTGCTGCACCGAGCTGACGATCTGAGCGATGGTCTGCGAGGCCACGTCCACGAGGTGCGTGCCCTCGTCGACCTTGTCCACCGATTCGGCGATCAGCGTCTTGATCTCCTTGGCCGCCGTCGCGCTGCGCTGGGCCAGCGTGCGCACCTCAGTGGCCACCACGGCGAAGCCGCGGCCCTGCTCGCCGGCCCGCGCGGCTTCCACCGCGGCGTTCAGCGCCAGGATGTTGGTCTGGAACGCGATGCCGTCGATCACGCTGATGATGTCGGCGATCTTCTTGGACGACGTGGCGATGTCGCCCATGGTGCGCACCACCTTGCTCACCGCCTCGCCGCCCTGCGTGGCCTTGGCGGCCGCGTCGTTGGACAGCTGGCGCGCGTGCGTGGAGTTGCTCGCGCTCATCTTGACGGTGCTCGAGAGCTGGTCCATCGACGACGCCGTCTGCTGGATGCTGGAGGCCTGGCGCTCGGTGCGGTTGGACAGGTCGGCGTTGCCGGAGGCGATCTCGCTGGCGGCACTCGCCAGGCTGTCGCTGCCGTTGCGCACGCTGGAGACCACGGTCACCAGGCTGGCGGTCATCGCCGCCAGCGCCTGCAGCAACTGGCCCGTCTCGTCCTTGGAGTACGACGTCACCCGCACGCTCAGGTCGCGGTCGGCCACGCGGCGGGCGATGCCCACGGCCTGCGAGATCGGCACGGTGATCGAGCGGGTGACGGCATAGCCGACCGCCGAGGCGAACACCAGTGCGACGACAGTGATGCCCAGCACGATGTTGCGGGTGTTGCCGTAGGCATCCTCTGCGCTGGCGACGGCCGCGCTGGTCAGCTTCTCGTTGAGCGAGACCATCTCGTCGACGGCGGCCATCCACTTGGCCTGGGCCGGGTTGGCCTTGTCGCCGAGCAGGCCGCGGGCCGGAAACTTGTGGTTGTCGAGCGCCATCTGCACCACCTGGTCGGCCAGGTCGCGCGCTTCCTTCTCGGTGCCGTCGATGTGGCCCAGGATCGTCTTCTTGCGGGCATCGTTCTCGACGGCGATCATCTTCGTGAGCTTGGCCTTGGCGGCTTCGTAGGTCTTGATGTCGGCCTTCAGCAACTCGTTCTCGGCCGCCATCTCCTCGGGCTCGGACACCATCAGGATGTTGCGCACGCGCACGGCCTGCTGCGTCGCCGCGAGACGCATCTGGTCGGCCAGCGACGACTCGACGGCGATCCCGCCCGTCACCGCGTTCATGTCGTCGCGCATGCCGCTGGTGCGGGCCAGGGCGATGATCGAGAGCGTTGCGAGCAACGCCAGGACGATGCCGAAGGCCAGCGCCAGGCGCGCGCCGATTTTCAGGTTGGTCAGCATGTGATGTTCCGAAGGTGGCTGTTGAATTTGTTGGTCAGTCACACGCCGACGCGCCCCCCAACGGGCTTGTCGGCGTTGCAGCAGGTCTCGGCCAGGCGACGCCGCCCGGCGGAAAGAACTCGGGCGTTCAGTTCAGCTTCCAGACGAATTCGGTCTTGATCCATTGCTGGGCCGGCTTGGCGTCGGCCGGCTGCGGCTTGAACGAGCACTCCATCAGCGCGCGCTGGGCGGCCGAATCGAGCTTGCGGGAATGGCTCGACGTTTCGATTTCGCTGTCGATGGCCTTGCCGTCGACGCCCACCAGGATGCGCAACGCGGTCGTGCCTTGCTCGCCCTTGCTCAGCGAGTCGCGCGGGTATTCGGGTGCGGAGCAGCTCTTGACGTCCTGCACCCATTTGCCATCGGCGGCCATCGCGCCGGCGCTGGCCAGGACGCAGACGGAGGCGAGCAGGGCGCCACGGAAGCTAAACGAGGTTGCGATGCGAGTCATGGTGGAACTCCTTGTGTCAGGTCGGAAATGAGGGTCAGATTCGACCGCCCGTCGGGTTTCACTCCTCAATGGAGAATTCCCGACAGGGGTCATGGCCCGATTTCGGCCCGGCACACTCATTCTTGAGTGCACTCTTTCACGCTGAACCGAAGATCAATGCAGAAATTCGGGTTCAGTTCGCTTCCTGCACGCGGATCGTGCGGCTCGCGCCGCACCGGTGCATGAATTCGCCGCCTTGCACCGGTTATCGGCGCGCGCACTCCGCAACCACAGGCAAAAAAACGCGCCTCGAGGGCGCGTCTTCTTGCGGGAGTGAACCTGTGCTTCAGCGCGGCGGCAGAAGGCGCGCCGGGTCGACCGGCTTGCCCTGCTTGCGGATCTCGAAATGCAGTTGCACGCGATCGGCATCGGTGGAACCCATCTCGGCGATCTTCTGGCCGCGCTTGACGATCTGGTCCTCCTTGACCAGCAGCGTCTGGTTGTGGGCATAGGCGGTCAGGTAGTTGGCGTTGTGCTTGACGATCACCAGGTTGCCGTAGCCGCGCAGGCCCGAGCCCGCGTAGACGACACGGCCGTCGGCCGCCGCGTACACCGGATCGCCGGCCTTGCCGCCGATGGCCAGGCCCTTGGTCTTGGCATCGTCGAACGGCGCCACCACCGGGCCGGCCGCGGGCCAGGCCCAGTTCAGGTCGTCGTCCTCGTGCGTCGCCGCGGGCTGCGGAGGCGTGGCGGCACCGGTCAGTGGCACGGCGCTGCCGGAGGTCGGGGCGGCTACCGCGGCGGTGGCGCTGGTGGCGCCGCTGGCCCGCGTGTCACCCTTGGGCGGAATCGGGGGCAGCGGCTTGAACGTGGCGCCGCCGGCGGCCGCCGTGGTCGTGGTGGTGGTGGTCGTCACGGTCGAGCCGGGCGCCACGTCGCCGGGGGGCGCCACGACGCGCAGCACCTGTCCCACCTCGAGGTGGTTCGGGTCGGCGAGGTTGTTCCAGCGGGCCAGGTCGCGCCAGCTCTGGCCGGTGTCCATGCCGATCTTGGTGAGCATGTCGCCGGGCTGCACCGTGTACGTGTTGGCACGGGCCTCCGAGACCGGGGCCGCCGGCGGCATGGTCGCCTTGTTGGCGTCGATGGACGTGGCGGCCGGATGAGCGAGCTTGGCCGAGTGGTCTTCCACGGGCGCCTGGTTCGGAGTAGCGCACCCGATCAAGGCCCAGGCGGACGCCACGCAAACCGTCGTCACGAGCGTTCGTCGACCCCAGAGCGATGCCATAGTTTCCCAATGTTGTTTCAAGCGATCCCTGATTTTAAGGGCACAAACGTGACCGTCTCGCCGACCTGCCGGACGAAGCCTTCCGCAGTCCTGTCGACGATCACCAGCGCCTGCCCGGCCAGGCCCGGCATCGCGGTGGGCGCGACCAGCCGGCCGCCGACCGCCAATTGCGCCAGCCAGGCCGCAGGAATGTCCTCGCCACCGGCCGCGGCGACGATGCTGTCATAGGGCGCGTTGGGGGCGTGGCCGATGCGGCCGTCGCCGTGCACCAGGCGCACGCCCGGCACGCCCGTGGCGTCGAGGTTGCGCCGCGCCAGCTGGTGCAGCGGCTGCAGGCGCTCGATGGAGATCACGGTGGGGGCCAGCCGCGCCAGCAGCGCGGTCTGGTAGCCGCAGCCGGTGCCGATCTCCAGCGTGCGGCCCAGGTGGCCCTGGCGGCTGGCGTTGACGCCGTCGAACAGCCACTGCAGTTGCCGCGCGACCACCGAGGGCTTGGAGATGGTCTGGCCCAGGCCGATGGGCAGGCTGGTGTCCTCGTAGGCCTGGATGGCCAGCGCGGTGTCGACGAATCGGTGGCGCGGCACCGCCGTGAAGGCCGCCAGCAGCGTCGGCGCCGTGATGCCTTCGCTGCGCAGGCGCGCGACCATGCGCTCGCGCATCGGGCCGTTGTCCAGGCCCAGTCCGGTGGGCACGACGTGGCGTGCGGCGTCCTGCGCGGCCTGGTGCAGCAGCGCCTGCGGACGCAACGGATTGCGCGCCGTGCCGCCCGGTGCGGCCGGGCGGGCGTTGCTCGTCCATTGGGCGGGGAACCGCTTGGCCCGGGTGCCGTCCCCGCTCATTGCAGCCCTAGCCTGGCGGCCCAGCCACCCAGGTTCGCGTGGTCGGTGAGGTCCACCTGCAGCGGCGTGATCGACACGCGGCCATTGGCCACGGCATGGAAATCGGTGCCGGCACCGGCCTCGCGCGCGTCGCCCGCGGGCCCGATCCAGTAGATGGGCTCGCCGCGCGGGCTCTTCTGCACGATCACCGCCTCGCTCGCGTGGCGCCGTCCCAGGCGCGTGGTGGCCCAGGGCAGCGCGTCGGCATCGGGCCGGTTGGGAAAGTTCACGTTGAGCAGCCACGGCGCCGCCCCGGGTTGCCCGAACGACCGATGGGCCAGCGTGGCCTCCACCACCCGGCGCGCGCCGCGCGCGGCGGCATCGATGTGGGCCCAACCCTTGTGCTGGATCGAGAACGCGATGGCCGGCACGCCGAACAGGAAGCCCTCCATCGCGGCGGCCACGGTGCCCGAGTAGAGCGTGTCGTCGCCCATGTTCTCGCCGTTGTTGATGCCCGAGAGCACCAGGTCGGGCCTGTGCTCCAGCAACCCCGTCATGGCCACGTGCACGCAGTCCGACGGGGTGCCGTTGACCACGCGGAACCCGTCGGACGGGCCGCCCCTGGCCGCGAACACCGACAAGGGCCGGCCCAGCGTCAGCGAGTTGGACATGCCGCTGGCGTTCTGCTCCGGGGCGATGACGTCGATGTCGCCGAGTCCGCGACAAGCCTCGACGAGGGCCACCAGCCCGGGAGCCAGGTAGCCGTCGTCGTTGGCGATGAGGATGCGCATCGGCCCATTGTAGGCAGCGCGACAGCGTCGCCCCGGGGACTGCGATGTCGCGGCGCCGTCCTTATCATCGCGTGTCTCCACGAATTCGGAATCGATGCCATGCAAGCCTGGATGTGTGAAACCCTGGACGGCCCCACGGCCCTGCAATGGCGCGAGCGCCCCACCCCGCAGCCGGCGGCCGACGAGGTGCTGATCGCCATCCATGCGGCGTCGCTCAATTTTCCCGACCTGCTGATCGTCCAGGGCAAGTACCAGATGCGCCCGGAACTGCCGTTCGCGCCGGGCGCCGAGTTCGCCGGCGTCGTCGAGGCGGTGGGCGCCGACGTGAGGCACCTGCAGCCGGGCATGCCCGTGGCCGCGCTCGGCGGGCACGGCGGCTTCGCCACCCACGCCTGCGTGAAGGCGATGCAGGTGATGCCGCTGCCCGCGGGCTTCCCGCTGCGCGACGCCGCGGCCTTCGCCTTCACCTACGGCACCGCGCACCACGCGCTGGTCGATCGCGCTGCCCTGCAGGCCGGCGAGACCGTGCTGGTGCTGGGCGCGGCCGGCGGCGTGGGCACCGCGGCCATCCAGATCGCCAAGGCGGCCGGCGCCAGCGTCATCGCCGCGGCGTCCACCGACGCCAAGTGCGCGTTGTGCCGCGAGATCGGCGCCGACGTGGCGATCAACTACACCACCACCGCGCTGCGCGACGCGATCAAGGACGCCACGAAGGGCAAGGGCGTCGACGTCGTGTTCGACCCCGTGGGCGGCGCCCATGCGGAACCGGCCTTCCGTGCGATCGCATGGCGCGGCCGCTACCTGGTGATCGGCTTCGCCGAGGGCGCGATCCCAGCACTGCCGTGGAACCTGCCGCTGCTCAAGGGCGCGTCCATCGTGGGGGTGTTCTGGGGCGATTTCGTGCGCCGCGAGCCCGCGGCCAACGCGCGGATGCTGGGGCTGTTGGCCGCGCAATACGCTCGCGGGCAGGTCAAACCCGTGATCGACGAAATCATTCCCCTGTCCCGCCTCGCCGATGCGTACCATCGGCTTGAGAACAGGCAGATCCTGGGCAAGCTCGTGATGGTGCCCGACGCGCTGCTGGGAACCTGAAGCAAGGCCCTTGCGACGCGTGACCCGATGGCCCCCCCATTTGGCTGCCCCGATACGGGGGATGCGGCGGGGCGGTCCGCTCGCTAGCATTCCAGGGTCGCATCAGGCAACGGACGTCCAGTCCGTCCGGTGCGACGCAGGCAGGCAAAGGGGAACGACATGGCAGTCAAGGTATTGATTCTCGAGGACAACCCCGCGGCGCGGGAATTCCTCGGGCGCGTGGTTCGCGAAAGCTTCTCGGACACGATCACCATCGTCGAGGCGGGCGACCTTGAGAACGCACGGCGCCAGGTCCGCATCGCAGGCGGAGCACAGGGGTACCACGGCGTCGATCCGTTCAAGCTGATCCTGGTGGATCTCGAACTGCCCGACGGCTCGGGCCTCGAACTGCTGGAGGAACTGCGCCAGTACCCCGCCACCAAGATCGTCACCACGCTGTACTCCGACGACGAGCACCTGTTCCCCGCGTTGCAGAGCGGGGCCGACGGCTACCTTCTCAAGGAGGACCGCTTCGAGCTGCTGGTCGAGGAACTGCAGAAGATCGTGCGCGGCGAGCCGCCGCTGTCGCCGGCCATCGCGCGACGGCTGCTCGGTCACTTTCGTACCAATACCCGTACCGGCATGAACCGCCGCATCACGGACGAAGGCAACGGCGTACCGACGCACGCCTCCGGCTCGGGCTCCACGTTCACGTCGGCCATGGCGTTCGGCTCGCCAGGGCCGGTGGAGATCGAGCCGCCGCTGGACCTGCCGGCGCTCACGCCGCGCGAGGTGGAGGTGCTCACCTTCCTCAGCAAGGGCTTCACCATCAAGGAGATCGCGGCCCTGATGTCGATCAAGTGGTTCACGGTCAACGACCACATCAAGTCGATCTACCGCAAGCTCAACGTGTCCAGCCGCGCCGAGGCTGCGGTGCTGGCGAGCAAGCAGGGGCTCGTCTGATCCAGCACCGGCCCGAATGACGCCCGGTCGCGTGCGCCCGATGGGCTGGCGGCGGCTGCTGCTGCTGCCGATCGCGCTGCTGGCGTCCCTGTGCGTGGTCGTGCTGGCGCGCACGCTGGCGCAGACGCCCGACCTCGACGCGCGCTGGCGCCTCGACGCCTCCGGCCACCTGCAACTGGTGGCCACCGACCTGCCCTTCCTGCGTCCCGCGCTGGGACATTCGCTGGAGGTCATCGTCGCGCCGGGCGTCGCGCCGCTGTACGTGGACGGGCGCCGCGTCGTCACCACCACCCGCTGGCTGGCCAACGACGCCGAGCGCGAGGCCGCCATCCGTCAACAGCGCCAGATGGCGCGCGTGCTGGCGTCGGGCGTGCCCGTGCTGCTGGGCTTCACCGACCGCCTGACCGCGCAGGTGACGCCGCAGCCGCGCGGCTACGCCGCCCTCGGCATCACGTTCTGGCTGCTGTGCGGGCTGGGCCTGGCGCTCGAACTGGTCGTCGCGGTGGTGATCCTGGTGCGCCAGGACGCCCGCAATTTCATCTACGCGATCATGGCGCAGTGCCAGGCGGTGCAGCTGCTGCTGGCCGCGGTCGACGCCGCGGCGGGCATCGGCAACGTGAGCCTGCTGGGCGGCCACGAGGCCGCGCTGCGCATGGCGCTGGACATCGTCACCTGCGCGGCGCTGCTCAACGCCACGCTGCTGTATCCCGTGCCGCTGCCGCCGCGCCGCCCGCTGGCCGCGCTGGGCTGGGTCGTGGCCATCGTGTTCAGCGTCTCGGCGCTGGTGTTCGACCTGCCGCAAGCCTGGTGGTGGTGCGAGGCGCTGTCGCTGAGCACGGGGCTGCTGGTGATGGGCCTGCTGGGCTGGTCGTACCGCCTCACGCCGCACCCGTACGCCACTGTGATGCGGCGCCTGAGCATCGTCACCACCGGCAGCCTGGCGCTGGTGACCATCGTCGTCGCGCTGGACGACCGCATGCCCGGCGAGCTGCAGTCGCTGGTGACCGCGGTGCCGGTGATCTGGACGGTGTTCTTCGCCTCGCTGCTGCTGATGTCGCCGTTCCTCGCGCGCTCGCAGCACATGGTGCGCGAGTTCGCAATGCTGGCCGGCGTCAGCACGCTGGCCACCTCGGTGGACCTGCTGTTCGTGGCGGTGTTCTCGTTCAACCAGTTCGCCTCCATCACCACGTCCCTGTTCGTGGCGCTGGGCGTGTACGCCGCGTCGCGCCAGTGGCTGCTCGACCAGATGATCGGCGCCCGCGCGGTGACCACCGAACGCCTGTTCGAGCACCTGCTGCGCATCGCCCGCAAGGTGGAGGAGCAGCCAGAACGCGCCGCCGACTGGCAACTGGAGCTGTTCCACGCCGTGTTCCAGCCGCTGGTGGCGCGCCACGAGCCCGGCTTCACGCACACCACACGCTGGTACGAAGGCGGCGCCGGCCTGCTGGTGCCGCTGGCCGTGGAACCCGTGTCGGGCAGCTCGACTTCACAGTTCGACGACGGCGACCGGCCCGAGCCGCGCCTGATCGTGCTGCGCTTCGCCGAGCGCGGCAAGCGCCTGTTCACCGCCGAGGACGCCCGGCTGGCCGACCGGATCGTGGAGCAGCTGCGCCGCGCCGTCGCCCATGACCGGGCCATCGAGCAGGGCCGCAGCGAGGAGCGCGGGCGCATCGCGCAGGACCTGCACGACGACATCGGCGCGCGCCTCCTGACGCTCATGTACAAGGCGCCGAATTCCGAGATGGAGGACTACGTCCGCCACACGCTGCAGGACCTGAAGACGCTCACTCGCGGCCTCGCCGCGACCACGCACCTGCTGTCGCACGCGGCCGGCGAATGGAAGGCCGACATCGCCCAGCGCCTCGCCCCCACGGGCTGCACGCTGGAGTGGTCGTTCACGCAGGACATGGATATCCAGCTCAACGTGGTGCAGTGGTCCGGCCTCACGCGCATCCTGCGCGAGCTGGTGAGCAACATCATCGCACACGCACGCGCCACGCACGCCACGATCCACGCCGAGCTGGTGAACGGCCGCTTGAATCTCACGGTCACCGACAACGGCGTGGGCGGCACGCCCAAGGACTGGTCCACCGGACTGGGCCTGGGCGGCATCCGCAAGCGCGTGCGCCTGCTGGGCGGCACGATCGCGTGGCAGCAGAACACGCCGGCGGGCGTGCGCTGCGATGTCAGCGTGACATTGGTGTCCACGTCGCCCGGCGCAGGCGCGGGCTGACGCGGTAGCGCTCGCCACGGTAGAACGCGTCGAGCGCGTCGAGCACCTGCACCGTGGCAGCGGCGCCCCATCGAGCGAGCCACGCGAACGGGCCGGCCGGATAGTTCACGCCCAGCGTCATCGCCGCGTCGGCGCCGGCCGCGTCGCACACGCCCTGCTCCACCGCGTCGCTCGCCTCGTTGACCAGCATCGCGAGCGTGCGCGCCACCACCAGGCCCGGCACGTCGGTCACGCGCTGCGGCAGCCAGCCCAGCGCGCGCAGCACGTCGGCCGCCCGCGCCGCGAATTCGGGCGAGGCCTGAGCCGCGACCGTCCACGCGAGCGCCACCACGGGCGTCGCCGACACCGCGGCCGCCGGGCCCACGGGCCAGTCGAACAACGCCAGGTCGTGGGTGCCCGAGGCCTGCGCGCGTTCCGCGGCGCAGCGACCGTCGGTGCGCATGAGGAGCCCGTCGCCGATGCGCAGGCGCGTCTCGCCGCCCGCGCTCTCGCGCGTGAAGCCCAGGCCCGAAGCGGCCAGCCGCGCGGCCAGCAGGTCGGCCGTCGCGTCGCCGCCCTGCAGCACCAGGGCCCCGGCCGGCGCCGGCGTCGACCCGACGTCGCCATCGGTGGTCTTGCCGCCGCCCTCGGGATAGCGGTAGAAACCGCGGCCCGACTTGCGGCCCAGCAGTCCGCCGTCGACCATCTCGCGCTGCACCAGCGAGGGCTGGTAGCGCTTGTCCTGGAAGTTGGCGTCGTAGACCGATTGCGTGACGGCGAAGTTGGTGTCGTGGCCGATCAGGTCCATCAGCTCGCACGGCCCCATGCGAAAGCCCGCGCCGCGCACGCAGGCGTCGAGCACCGCCGGCGTGGCCGCCTGCTCCTGCAGCAGCGCCAGCGTCTCGGCATAGAACGGCCGTGCGATGCGGTTGACGATGAAGCCCGGCGTGGACTTCGCGTGCACCGCCGTCTTGCCCCAGTCCTGGGCCAGCGCGTGGATCGAGTCGGCCACGGCCAGGTCGGTGGCCAGGCCAGAGACGACCTCCACCAGCCGCATCAGCGGCACCGGATTGAAGAAGTGCATGCCCACCACGCGCCCGGGCACCTCGAGCCCGCGCGCAATGGCGGTGATCGACAGCGACGACGTGTTGGACGCCAGCACGCAGTCGCGCGACACGATGGCCTCGAGGTCGCGCATCAGCGCCTGCTTGACGCCCAGGTTCTCGACGATCGCCTCGATCACCAGCACGGCGTCGCGCAGGTCGTCGAGCGCGCCGGCGACGCTCAGCCGCCCGCGTGCGGCCGCGACGTCCTCGGGCGTCAGCCTGCCCTTGTCGGCAAGCTTGGCCAGCGTGGCCATCAGTTGTTCGGCGGCCGCGGCGGCGGCGCCCTCGCGCACGTCGAACAGGTGCACGGGATGGCCGGCGAGCAAGGCCACCTGCACGATGCCGATGCCCATCACGCCGGCGCCGATCACGCCGACGGGTCGATCGCGGAAAAGGTCGCTTTTCGTCATGGGCCGCATTCTCTCCCGTTATGCACCGGTTCAGGCTGCAGAAGGCCTCTCGCTCGACAATCTCGCGGTCGCGACACCAGTCGCGGCAATTGCCGCCCGTGTGGCCGCGTTGCACGCGGTGTCGGGTCGAACCGGTCGCTCAAGCCTCCCTGTGGGCGTCACGACGATTCGACGGGCGGTCCTTCTGCGGCTCCGCGCCCGGCGCAGAGCCCGACGCGTCGCGGGCGAGCTTGTCCGCCGGACGACCCGGGCGCCGCACGACTTCGCCACCGCAGTTGGCGACGCGACGCCGCCGACCGCTGGCACACTGGCGCCGGCGCTCGCTTGCACGCGCCCCGACCTCACTGCTGCGCCATGCCCCGATCCGCGTCTCGTCCGCCCGAGCCCCCCGCACCCGACGACGGCCCCACCGCCGCCGAGGCCGCCTCGCACGCGCGCGCGCTGCGCGGCGCCGCGAAGCTGGCCACCGAGGCCACCACGGGACTCACCGACCTGGTGGAAGCCGTGCACGCGCGCATCGCCAGCGTGCCGGGCCTGCCCGGCCCCGCGGACGGCCGCACGCGGGGCATCACGGGCCTCGTCTACAAGACCGTGCGCGGCGTCACGCGCGCGGTGGGCGGCAGCGTCGACACCTTGCTGGGCGCGCTCGCGCCCCTGCTGGCGGCGTGCACCGAGCCGACCGGCCTGCCCTCGCCCGAGCGCGAGGCCCTGCTCGCGGCGCTCAACGGCGTGCTGGGCGACCACCTCGCCCGCAGCGCCAACCCGCTCGCGATCCGCATGGCCTTGCGCCATGCCGGACGCGCGCTCGCGCTGCAGCGCGAGGCCCTCGCGGCGGCGCTGCCGCACGCCGGCGGGCGGCCGCTGGTGCTGATCCACGGCCTGTGCATGAACGACCTGCAATGGCGCCGCTCGAACGGACACGACCACGGCGCGGCGTTGGCCGACGCGCTCGGCTTCACGCCGGTCTACCTGCACTACGACAGCGGCCTGCACGTATCCACCAACGGGCGCGCCCTGGCCCACCAGCTGGAGCAGTTGCTGGCGCAGTGGCCGCATCCCGTCGAGCGCTTCGCGATCGTCGGGCACAGCATGGGCGGCCTCGTCGCTCGCAGCGCACTGCACTACGGCCGCGCCGCGCGCCACCACTGGCCCGACCGCCTCGACGATCTCGCGTGCCTGGGCACGCCGCACCACGGCGCCCCGCTGGAGCGCGCGGGCCAGGGCGCGGACATGCTGTTGAGCGCCACGCCCTACGCGGCCCCGCTGGCCCGCCTGGCCAAGCTGCGCAGCGCCGGCATCACCGACCTGCGCCACGGCAACCTGGTGGACGAGGACTGGACCTCAGGCGACCGTTTCGAGGGCGCTGCCGATCGCCGGCACGCGGTGCCGCTGGCCGCAGGGCCGCGCCACTACGCGATCGCCGGCACGCTGGCCGCCGTCGAAGGCGACCTGAAGGACCGCCTGCTGGGCGACGGGCTGGTGCCGGTGGCCAGCGCGCTGGGCAAGCATCGGCTCGCGAAACGCACGCTGAAGTTCCCGCCCGAACACCAGCGCGTGTTCGAGCAGGTCGACCACCTGCAGCTGCTGTCCAGCGAGGCTGTCTTCGAGCAGTTGCGCCGCTGGCTGAAGTCCACGAGCTGAACCGGTCCCGCTTGCGGCGCAAGCCCGCGGCAAGCACGTTTTGCTGCAACGCAGCATAATGAGTGGAACCGATTCCGTTCAGAGCTGCCCATGACCTCCGCCTCGCCCGCTCTCGTGTCCGCCCCGCCCACGCCCGAGGCGGCGCAGCGCGAGCGCCATTTCTGGCCCGCCGTGTGGGCGCTGGGCGTCGGCAGCTTCGCCATCGGCACCGGCGAGTTCGTGATCATGGGCCTGCTGCCCGAGGTCGCGCGGGACCTCCAGGTGACCATCCCCCAGGCCGGCCACGTGATCACCGCCTACGCGCTGGGCGTGGTGGTGGGCGCGCCCGTGCTGGCCGTGCTGGCCGCCCACTGGCCGCGACGCACGCTGCTGATGGCCTTGATGGCGCTGTTCGCCGCGGGCAACTTCGCCAGCGCGATGGCGCCCGGCTACCTCACGATGATCCTGCTGCGCCTGATGACGGGATTGCCGCACGGCACCTACTTCGGCGTCGCCGCGCTGATGGCCGCGTCGCTGGCGCCGCCGAACCGGCGCGCGAGCGCGGTGGGCCTGGTGATGTCGGGCCTGACGCTGGCCACCTTGCTGGGCGTGCCGCTGGCGGCCTGGCTGGGCCAGCACTGGGGCTGGCGCGCGGCGTTCGTGCTGGTGGGCGCCATCGCTGCGCTGGCCTGCCTGCTGATCCGCCACGGCGTGCCCGACGAGCCGGCCCCGCACGGCGCGAGCCCGTTGCGCGAGCTGGGCGCGCTGGCGCGGCCCCAGGTGTGGCTCACGCTGGGCATCGCGGCCATCGGCTTCGGCGGCATGTTCGCGGTGTTCAGCTACATCAAGCCGCTGCTGACGGAGGTCACCGGCCTGTCGGTGGACGCCGTGCCCCTGGTGCTGGCGCTGTTCGGCTTCGGCATGGTGGCGGGCAACCTGGTGGGCGCGCGCCTGGCCGACAAGTCGCTGATGCGCACGATCGGCGGCGTGCTGGTCTGGAGCGTCGCGGTGCTCGCCGCGATCCCGTTCACCGCGCCGTACACCGCGGCGATCTGCTTGAACGTGTTCCTGCTGGGCACCGTCTGCGCGATCGCGCCGGCCCTGCAGATCCGCCTGATGGACACCGCCGGCGATGCCCAGACGCTCGCCGCGGCGCTGAACCACTCGGCGTTCAACACGGCCAACGCACTCGGCGCATGGCTGGGTGGCGCGGCGATCGCGGGAGGCCTGGGCTGGACGTCCACCGGCTGGGTCGGCGTGCTGCTGGGCCTGGGCGGCATGGCCGTGTTCGCGGCCTCGTTGCGCTTGCGGCGGCGGATGCGCAGACGCGGCGAGGCGCACGCCTAGACTAGGCAGGGTCCTCGCGCGTCATCTCACGCCTTGCCCGCGGCGTGCTTCAGCAGCCCGAGGCTCTGCAGGGTCTCGGCGGTGGCGACGACGGCGTCCTCGGCCGAGCGCGGCGACCAGCCGAGGGTGCGGCGGGCCTTGTCGTTGACGGCGTCCTTGCGCTTGCCGAGTTCCGGTACGACCTGGCCCACCGACTTGTCGAACAGCGCGACGACGCGCAGCAACCAGTCGGGCAGTTCGCGCGTGGGCACGCGGCGCGCGGCGTCGCCCATGCGGCGCTTGAGCATCAGCCCGATCTCGCGCAACGAGACGAACTGTCCGGCCACCGCGAGGAAGCGCTCGCCGGCCGCCTCGGGGCGGGTCATCGCCAGCAGGTGCAGGTCGGCCACGTCGCGCACGTCCACCACGCCGAAGGTGATGCGCGGCACCGCGGGCAGCGCGCCGTCGAGCATGCGCTTGACGATCTCGATGGAAGTGGAGAAGTCGGCGCCCAGCACCGGGCCGAAGACGCCCACCGGATTGACCACGGCCAGTTCCATGTCGCCGCCCTCGCGCGCCATGAAGTCCCACGCGGCCCGCTCGGCCAGCGTCTTGGACTTGGCATAGGCGGTGACGCCCTCGCCATCGGGATTCGACCAGTCGTGCTCGTTGAACGGCCGATCCAACGGCGGATGGCCGTAGCCCACCGCCGCGAACGACGAGGTCTGCACCACGCGCTTCACGCCGGCGGCGCGCGCGGCACGCAGCACGCGCAGCGCGCCTTCGCGCGCGGGCACGATGAGCTCGTCCTCGTGACTGGGTACGTTGAGCGGGAACGGAGACGCCACGTGCAGCACGTAGGCGCAGCCGGCCGCGGCCTCGGTCCAGCCGGCGTCGGCCGTGAGGTCGGCCGCCACGAACGACAGCCGGTCGCCCGCCTCGGCGCCGGCCGCCTTCAGCGTGGCGCGCACCTCGGGCTCGCGGGCCAGCGAACGCACGCTGGCGCGCACGGGGTGGCCCGCGGCCAGCAGCTTGAGGATGCAATGCATCGCGATGAAGCCGGAGCCGCCGGTCACGAGGACGAGTTCGCCGCTCATGGCGTGCTCCGGGCGGGCGGGAGGTGTCGGTGGAGGGTCATGGCGTGGGTTCCTGCGGCTAAGAGCGGGCAGCCTACCACCGGAGCCGGCGTGGATCCTGCGACTTCGCGCAGGATGACAACGCGCCCGGTCAGCGCTGCATGCGCATCAGCCCGTCCATGCCCTGCATGCCCGCATCCAGGTTGGCCATGATCAGCAGCGAGCCGAACACCACCAGCGCCACGACGAACACGCCGAAGGCCAGCGCGAGGATCGTGTTGGTGCCTTCGGGCCCGCTGGACACGTGCAGGAAGAAGACCAGGTGCACGCCCATCTGCCCGATGGCCAGCGCGGCCAGCAGCACCGGCACGCCCGGGCCCCACACGAGGCCGGTGCCGGCGGCCCAGAACGAGGCCAGCGTCAGCACGATGGAGGCGCCAAGTCCGATCAGGCTCTTCAGCAGGCCGCTGCGCCAGCCCGACGACTCGCCCGGCGTCTCCTGGTCGTCGGCCGGCGCCGTTCGCTGCTCGTGTGCGTCCATCAGCGCGCTCCCAGGTAGACGATGGTGAACACGCCGATCCACACGATGTCCAGCGCATGCCAGAACAGGCTGAAGCACGCGAGGCGATCGATGACCATGGGACGCCAGCCCAGCGTGAAGACCTGCGCCACCATCGAGACCAGCCAGCACAGCCCGATCGAGACGTGCAGGCCGTGCATGCCCACCAGCGCGAAGAACGCGGACAGGAACGCGCTGCGCGAAGGCCCCGCGCCGTGCGCGATCATGCCGGCGAATTCGGTCAGCTCGAGCCAGAGGAAGGCCGCGCCGAGCGCGAGCGTCAACACCGCGCCGATCACCATCAGGCCGCGGCGCCGCACCTCGACGGCCAACGCCATCATCGCGCAGGTGAAGCTGGAGAGCAGCAGGCAGCCGGTCTCGATCAGCACGTTGTCGCGGTGGAACAGCTTCACGCCGCCCGGGCCGTCGGCAGTGCGTCCGGACAGCACCGCGTAGGCCGCGAACAACGCAGAGAAGATGATGATGTCGCTGAGCAGGAACAGCCAGAAGCCGTAGGCAACGATGACCTTGCGCGGCGACGGACCGCGTTCGGAGATCGGGATCTCGACTTCGGCGACGGCGCTGGTGGCGGCGATCATGCGCGCGCTCCCTGCGCTTCGAACGCCGCGATTTCCGACGGATCGACCTCGAACTCGTGCTCGACCTGCCAGGCTCGCGCCAGCCCGGCGGCCACGACGCCACCCAGGCCCACGAGCGCCAGCCACCAGATATGCCACACCAGCGCGAAGCCGCCGACGAACGCGAAGAGCGCGAGGAAGAATCCGAGCGCGCTGGGCCGCGGCAGCTCGAGCGGCCCGGCGCCCTCGCCCTGCGCCGGCGTCAACATGCCGCCGTGTCGACGCTTGGCCTCCCAGAACGCGTCGAGCCCGTCGACCTGGGGCAGCGCGGTGAAGTTCCAGGCCGGCGGCGGCGAGCGGGTGGCCCACTCCAGCGTGCGGCCGTCCCAGGGATCGCCGCTCGCGTCACGCAGGCGCTCGCGCCCGCGCACGCTCACGACCAGCTGCACCACCGTCAGCACGATGCCGGCGAGGATCACCAGCGCGCCCACGAGGGCCACGATCATCAGCGGCTGCCACTCGACGTTGCCGTAGTGCTGCATGCGCCGCGTCGCGCCCATCAGGCCCAGCGCGTAGAGAGGCAGGAAGGCCAGCCAGAAGCCGATGAACCAGCACCAGAACACGGCCCGGCCCAGGCCGTCGTGCAGGCGGAAGCCGAACGCCTTCGGGAACCAGTAGGTGTAGCCGGCGAACGCGCCGAACACCACGCCGCCGATGACGACGTTGTGGAAGTGCGCCACCAGGAACAGGCTGTTGTGCAGCACGAAGTCGGCCGGCGGGATCGCCAGCATCACGCCGCTGGCGCCGCCCACCACGAACGTGACGATGAAGCCGATGGCCCACAGCAGCGGCGTCTCGAAGCGCAGCGTTCCGCCGTACAGCGTGAACACCCAGTTGAACACCTTCACGCCGGTGGGCACCGCGATGATCATCGTCATCACGCCGAAGAAGCCGTTGACGTCCGCGCCCGCGCCCATCGTGAAGAAGTGGTGCAGCCACACCATGAAGGACAGCACGCAGATGGCCATGGTGGCGATCGCCATCGAGCGGTAGCCGAACAGCGGCTTGCCCGAGAACGTGGCGATCACCTCCGAGAAGATGCCGAACGCCGGCAGGATCAGGATGTAGACCTCCGGATGGCCCCAGGCCCAGATGAGGTTGACGTACATCATCGGGTTGCCGCCCAGCTCGTTCGTGAAGAAATGGAAGCCGAGGTAGCGATCGAGCAGCAGCATGCCCAGCGTGGCGGTGAGGATGGGGAACGCCGCGATGATCAGCAGGTTGGACGCCAGCGCAGTCCAGGTGAAGATGGGCATGCGCGAATAGCCCATGCCGGGCGTGCGCATCTTCAGGATGGTGGTGGTGAGGTTGATGCCCGAGAGCAGCGTGCCCACGCCGGAGATCTGCAGCGCCCACAGGTAGTAGTCGACGCCCACGCCGGGCGAATACGCCAGCTCCGACAGCGGCGGGTAGGCCAGCCAGCCGGTGCGCGCGAACTCGCCCACCACCAGCGACACGTTGACCAGGAGCACGCCCGCGGCGGTCAGCCAGAAGCTCACCGAGTTGAGCACCGGGAACGCGACGTCGCGCGCGCCGATCTGCAACGGCACCACGAAGTTCATCAGGCCCACCATGAAGGTCATCGCCACGAAGAAGATCATGATCGTGCCGTGGGCCGAGAAGATCTGGTCGTAGTGCTCGGGCGGCAGGTAGCCCGGGGCGTGTCCGGCGGCCAGCGCCAGCTGCGTGCGCATCATCAGCGCGTCGACGAAGCCGCGCACCAGCATCACCAGCGCCAGCAGCACGTACATCACGCCGACGCGCTTGTGGTCGACACTGCAGATCCAGTCGCGCCACAGCACCGGCCACCAGCCCTTGACCGTCACCAGCGCGAGCACGCCGACGAGCATGAACACCACGAGGCCGGCCGCGAACAGCGGGATCGGATCGTGCAGGGGAATCGCGTCCCAGGTCAGCTTGCCCAGCATGTCAGTGCATCGCCATCGTGGTGACGGGCGGCTGCACCGACGTCGCGAGAATGGATTGGAACAGGCCGGGTGCCACCTGGCCGTAGGTGGGCGTCGAGGCAGCGACGCCCGGGCGCGCGAGCTGCGCGTAGCGCGCCGCGTCCAGCGCACCGGCGCCCGCGTGGACGCCCGCGACCCATTGCGCGAATTGCGCGGGCGTCGTCGCGACGGCGTCGAAGCGCATGTCGGAGAACCCGTCGCCGCTGAACTGCGCCGACAGGCCCGGGAAGGTGCCGGGGCGCTCGGCCTGCAGGTGCAGCGTGGTCGTCATGCCGGCCATCGTGTAGATCTGCGAGCCGAGCTGCGGCACGAAGAAGCTGTTCATCACGCCGGACGAGGTCAGCTGCAGCTGCAGCGGCGTGCCTGCGGGCAGCACCAGCCGGTTCACGCTGGCCACGCCGAGGTCGGGGTAGATGAACAGCCACTTCCAGTCCAGCGACACCACCTGCACGCGCAGCGGCGCGGCGTTGCCGGCCAGAGGGCGCGCCGGGTCGAGGTCGTGCGAGCCGATCCAGGCGATGCCGCCCAGGAACAGCACCACCAGCGTGGGGATGGCCCAGACGGTCACCTCGATCGGGCCGGAGTAGGCCCAGTCGGGATCGCGCCGCGCCCAGCGGTTGCCGGCGCGGAACCACCACGCGAACGCCAGCGTCAGCAGGATCACCGGCACCACCACGGCCAGCATGATCACCGTGGCGTTGCCCAGGATCGTGCGCTGCGCCGCGGCCACGGGCCCCTGCGGGTCGAGCACGCCCTGCTGCCAGGCCGGAAGTTGCACGGGGAATCCTCGAACGGTTCAGTAGACCGCAACCGTTGGCAAGCGGCGTGCCCGCCCTTCGCGACCGCGTCAGCGCGAGCGCGCGCAACGCCCGGGCACGACCGGCATCGCCGGGCTCAGGCGTGCCGCCAGCACCGCGCCGCTCGCGGCCAGTTCGTCGTAGGCCACCTGCTCCAGCGCGCCCACCTGCGGACGCGACATCCCCAGCTCGTAGCCCGAGCACTCGTTCTCGCCCAGCGAGCGCGGATCGAGCCCGGTGACGCTGCCGAACACCACCAGCGCCTCCAGGTAGTAGCCGAAGGTGCTGGCATGGTAGTGATCCCATGTCCACAGGTCGACCTTGCCGGCCTCGATGCCGTCGTACGGATTGGCGTCCGCCACGCCGGTGCGGATCGCGCGCATCCAGGCGTCGCCCACGGGAATCACCGGCTTCAATCCCGGCGTGGCCGCGAAGGCCTGGTCGTAGCCGGCGCGCACGTCGTGGGCCATCGCCGCGAGGGGCTTGCCGTACCAGGCGCCGCGGGGCTCATAGGTCTGGTCCGCCCGCGGCCACGTGGCCATCAGGCGGATCTCGACCGCCGGATTGCGCACGCGCAGCAGTTCCGACATACGGTGTGCCGTATCGATCAACGTTGCCGGATCGCCTGGCCTCTTCGCATCGAGCGTGCTGTAGCCGTGCATCACCACGCTGTCCCACGGACGCTGGCCGATCAAGCCGCTCTTGTGGTCCAGGTGCCAGTCGAGGCCGACGCCGCCCTCGGTCTCGAGGTAGACATCATAGGCGAGACCGGCCTCGGTCGTGAACGACTTGAACAGCGCCGGCAGGCCGCCGATGCCCTGGCCGTTGAGGTCGGTGACCGTGTCGGCGCGGTAGTAGTGCACCGGCGAGCCCTGCGCGTAGGTGAAGCTGTTGCCGATGAACAGGATGCTGCCGGCGCTGGCGTGTCCCGCGAGTGCGAGCATGCCAAGGGCCAGGATGCGCGATCGCGCCATTCGTGTCTCCTCGTGGGTGCAGTGCCCGCGATGATAGGGCGCGCGGCCGTCCGTTGCGCAAGCCGTGGCAATGTGACCGCCTCGTGAAGCCCTCATGACATCCCCGTGACACCGGTCCCGCTTTTACATTGGCATACGCGGCGATGCGGAACCGGCGTCGCCACGGGCACTCCATCCCTGCAGAAACAGGTGGAGCAGACTCATGGACAACGACATCGACACGGCCCTGGAGGCCGAGGTCACCCGACGCGCGATGGCGCTCGGGATCCGGACGCACCAGCCCGCCGAGCGCTCGCGCGCCGCGCGCCTGGCCTCGCGGCTGTACGCCGGCGGCGGCGCGATGCAGCGATCTCGCATCGTGATGACGCTGCTCAAGCCGCTGGGGCCGCTGGCCCTCGTGGCCGTGGCGTCGGGCGCGTTCGCCGGCCTGCTGGATCGCGTGTCGGCCCTCGGCGCCACGCTGCCCATCGACGAACTGGGCCACTTCACGCGGGAACAGGTCTTCGAGCTGGCGCGCTTCGTGGAGCAGGTGAGCCCGGACGCGCTGCAGCAGGTGGCAGGCGCCATCGGCGACAACCCGTTCGGCGTCTCGGCCCTGGGCGTCGCCGCCGCGGCGCTGCTGGCCAACGGGGTGCGAACGCAGGCGACGCCGGAAGCGGGATCGCCACGCCCGGCTTGAACACGCGGGGCTGGCGCGAGTATGGCGACAATGGGCCGCATGCCCGCCGCCGCCGACGACCCGTCCCCCATCGATGCCGCCCCGCGCCCCCGCCACGTCGCGCTGCTGGCGTCGACCGCCGCCACGATCCGATTGTGGTTGTGGGCCGCCTGCGCCGGCGCTGCGGCCGCCGCGGCCACGCTGGTGTTCCACTGGCTGACGCTGCAGGTGGAGCGGCTCGCCACCGGGCGCACCGGCGGTCTCGTCCAGGCGGCGCGCGCGATTCCCGCGTGGCAGCGCCCCGTCGTGTGCGGCCTCGGCGGCCTGCTGGCAGGGCTGGTGCTGCAGTTCGGCGCGCGCTGGGTGGCCCGCGGCAGGCAGGGCGACCACTACCTCGACTACATCGATGCCGCTCGGCAGGGGCGGGTCGACCTGAACGATCGGGCCAACGCCGTGCGCACGCTCTCGGCGATGCTGTCCATCGGCACCGGTGCGTCCATCGGCCGCGAAGGTCCGATGGTGCAGCTCGCGGCCTGGGCCTCGGCCTGGCTGGCGCGCATCGTGCCCATCGCGCCCGAGCAGCGCAGCGCCATCATGGTGTGCGGCATCGCGGCCGGCATCGCCGCCGCGTACCACGCGCCGGTGGCCGGCGTGGTGTTCGTCCTGGAACTGGCGCTGGGCTTCTTCGCGCGCCACACGGTGGCCCCGGTGCTGATCGCCTCGGGCACGGCCAGCGCGCTGGTGTACGTGATGGTGGACTCGAAGCCGCTGTACGCGACGGCGCCCATCGCCATGCTCCCGTCCAGTATCGCCTTCACCCTGCTGGCCAGCATCGTCTTCGGCGGCCTCGGCTGGGGCTTCCTGCTGCTGATCGAGCGCAGCCGCGTCGAGTTCGCGCGCGTGCGCTCGCCGGCGCTGCGGCTGGCGCTGGGCGGCCTGCTGGTGGGCGGCTTGTCGGCCTTCGTGCCCGAGGTCTGGGGCAACGGCTACAGCGTGGTGTCGCGCGCGCTCGCGGGCACCGACGCCTGGCGCTGGCTCGCGCTGGTGCTGCTCACCAAGGTGGTGGCCACGTCGTGGAGCTCCGGCAGCGGCGCGATCGGCGGGATGTTCACGCCGTCGCTGTTCGTGGGAGCCGCGGCCGGCGGCGTGATGGCGCAGGTGGCCGCGCTGTGGCTGCCCACGGCCTGGGTCGGCGATCCGCGCTCGCTGGTGGTGATCGGCATGGCCGCGGTGCTCACCGCCGCCACGCATGCGCCGTTGATGGCCATCACGATGGTGCTGGAGATGACCGACGAGTTCCAGCTGACGGTGCCCGTGATGCTGGCCTGCGCCATCGCCTACGCGATCAGCACGCGGTTCGGCGCCAAGCCGCTCTACGGCAACCCGATCGAGGCCGTCCGCTGACGCCGGCCTGATGTGATCGCGCTGCTCGCCCGACCGGGCTCGCCGATTGCTGTATCACTGCCGAGCACCGCGGCCCCTCGCGATGCTGTTCACGTTTGCAAAAGGCTTTCCGATGTCGAACATCTTCCTCAAGCGCCACGCCTTCGCACTCGGCGTGGCCCTGATGGCGCCGCTGGCCGCGTGGTCGCAGGTCTCCCTGTCCGTCAGCATCGCCCCGCCGGCCCTGCCGCTCTACGCCCAGCCGCCCATCCCGGGCGACGGCTACCTCTGGACGCCGGGCTACTGGGCCTGGGATCCGTCCAACGGCGACTACACCTGGGTGCCCGGCACCTGGGCGCAACCGCCCAGCGTCGGCCTGCTGTGGACGCCAGGCTACTGGGGCTTCCTGGGCGGCGGCTACGTGTGGCACGGCGGCTACTGGGGTTCGCACGTGGGCTACTACGGCGGCATCAACTACGGCTACGGCTACGTCGGCAACGGCTATGCAGGCGGCCGCTGGGACGGTGGCCGGTTCCGCTACAACACGGCCGTCAACAACATCCCGGCGGGTCGGGTGCAGAACGTCTACCGCTCGGCGGTGCCCCAGCGCCCGACGCACCCGGAAAGCTTCAACGGCGGCAGTTCGCACTGGAACAAGCCGCCCACGGCCAGCGAACGCAGCTTCGAAGGCGCGCAGCACGGCCAGCCGACGCCCGCGCAGGTCGACCACGAGCACCGCGCCTTCGGCATGCCCGAGCAGCGCATGGCCAACAACCACGGCGCGCCGCCGACCGCGGCCACGCCGCGTCCGGGCGGCTTCGGCGATCCGCAGGTGGAGCACGTGCGGCCGGCGCCGCAGATGCGCGCGCAGCCCGTGCGGGGCGGCCCGGAAGGCGGCAAGCCCGAAGAGCGCCGCTGATCAGGCGGTCGACTTCGACATCCGCACCGCAGCCCGTTTCGCGATTTCTATCTTCGCGATGGCGTTGCGGTGCACCTCGTCGGGCCCGTCGACGATGCGTACCGTGCGCTGCTGCGCGTAGGCGTCGGCGAGCCAGAAGTCGCCGCTGACGCCGGCGGCGCCGTGCGCCTGGATCGCCCAGTCGACCACCTTGCACGACACGTTGGGCGCCACCACCTTGATCATCGCGATCTCGGAGCGGGCGTCCTTGTTGCCGACGGTGTCCATCTTGTGGGCAGCGTTGAGGGTGAGCAGCCGCGCCTGGTCGATCATGCAGCGCGACTCGGCGATGCGTTCGTGCCAGATCGATTGCTCCGACAGCGGCTTGCCGAACGCGACCCGGTCCGACAGCCGGTCGATCATCGATTCCAGCGCACGCTCGGCCGCGCCGATCGAGCGCATGCAATGGTGGATGCGGCCCGGGCCCAGCCGGCCCTGCGCGATCTCGAAGCCGCGGCCTTCTCCCAGCAGGATGGCGGAGGCCGGCACGCGCACGTCTTCCAGCACCACCTCCATGTGGCCATGCGGCGCGTCGTCGTAGCCGAATACCGTCAGCGGGCGCAGCACCGTCACGCCGGGCGCGTCGCGCGGCACCAGCACCATCGACTGCTGCGCGTGGCGCGGCGCGCTGGTGTCGGTCTTGCCCATCACGATGAAGATCGCGCAGCGCGGATTGCCCGCGCCCGAGCTGAACCACTTGCGGCCGTTGACGACGTACTCGTCGCCCTCGCGCCGGATCGTGCACTGGATGTTGGTCGCGTCCGACGAGGCCACGGCGGGCTCGGTCATCAGGAAGGCCGAGCGGATCTCGCCGGCCAGCAGGGGCCGCAGCCAGCGCTGCTTCTGCGCCTCGGTGGCGTAGCGCTCCAGCGTCTCCATGTTGCCGGTGTCGGGCGCCGAGCAGTTGAACACCTCGCCCGACCACATCACGCGCCCCATCAGCTCGCACAGCGGCGCGTAGTCGAGGTTGGAGATGCCGCCCTGCCCTTCGTACGGGTGCGGCAGGAACAGGTTCCACAGGCCCTCGCGCTGCGCGATCGGCTTGAGCTCGTCGATCACCTTCGACGGGATCCACGCGTTGCCCGCGCGCCGGTTGGCATCCACCTCGCGCAGGTAGCGCTCTTCGTTGGGATAGATGTGCTGGTCGAAGAACGCCTGCAGGCGTTGCAGCAGGTCTCGGGTCTTCGTCGAATAAGGGTCGGTCATCGGGTGCTCCATCGAACGGCGGGATCGCCGAGGCGAAACGCGGAGCCGCCATTCAATCACCGCCCGCGTCGCCGCGGCGTCCCGGAAGAGACACCGCCTCCGTCTCGCTGCTGCCCGCCGCGCGCTGGTGCACCGTGCCTGCCCGCCCCGCGAGGCTGGTGGCGGTGTTGATCAACGCGAGGTGCGAGAACGCCTGCGGGAAGTTGCCCAGCTGGCGCTGCGCGACGGGGTCGTACTCCTCGGCGAGCAGGCCCACGTCGTTGCGGTAGCCGAGCAGGCGGTCGAACAGCGCCTGGGCCTCGGCGATGCGCCCCTGCAGCAGGTAGTTGTCGGCCAGCCAGAACGTGCAGGCCAGGAACGCGCCCTCGCCCGGTGGCAGGCCGTCCTTCGAGTCGCCCGTGTCGTAGCGCATCACCAGGCCCTGGCGCAGCAGCCCGCGCTCGATCGCGGCCACGGTGCCGCGGATGCGCGCATCGTCGGGCGGCAGGAAACCCACCACCGGGATCAGCAGCAGGCTGGCATCGAGCGCTGGCGATCCGTAGGACTGCACGAACGAGCCCTGCGCCGCGTCGAAGCCGCGCTCGCAGACCTGCCTGTGGATCGCGTCGCGCACCGCGCGCCAGTGGTCGACCGGGCCCTCGAGCCCGAACTCGGTGGCCGAGCGCACGATGCGGTCGAACGCGACCCATGCCATCACCTTGGAGTGCGTGAAGTGGCGCCGGCCGCCGCGCACCTCCCAGATGCCGTCGTCGGGCTCGTTCCAGATCGTCTCGAGATGGCCCACCATCGCGCACTCCACCGACCAGCTGCGCTCGTCGTACGCGAGGCCGGCCTTGCGAGCCACGTACAGCGCGTCGAGTACCTCGCCGTAGACGTCGAGCTGCACCTGGCCCGCGGCGGCATTGCCGACGCGCACCGGCGCGGAGTTCTCGTAGCCGGGCAGCCAGGGCAGCTCGTACTCGTCGAGGCGGCGCTCGCCGGCCACGCCGTACATGATCTGCAGGTCGTCGGGGCTGCCCGCGACCGCGCGCACCAGCCAGGCGCGCCAGGCCTCGGCCTCCTCGACGAAGCCCAGGCCCAGCAATGCATACAGCGTGAAGGTGGCGTCGCGCAGCCAGCAGTAGCGGTAGTCCCAGTTGCGCGTGCCGCCGATCTTCTCGGGCAGCGACGTGGTGGCCGCGGCGATGATGCCGCCGGTCTCCCAGTGCGCCAACGCCTTGAGCGTGACCAGCGAGCGCCGCACCGCCTCCGACACGGCGTCGCCCTCGGGCAGCCTCGAGGACCACGCGTCCCATTGCGCCTCGACCTCGGCGAGCGACGCGGCGGCGTCGACCGCCGGCAGGTCCGCGCGCCACGACGGCTGCCAGGTCAGCGTGAATGCGAACCCGTCGCCCGCGCCGACCTCGAATTCGCCCACGGTGCGCATGTCCTCCCCGCGGAGTGCGATCGGCGTGGCCAGCGTGAGGCGGTCGGGACCGGCCGTGAAGTGCAGCCGGCCGTCGTCCTGGCGCGCGACCCAGGGCACGACGGCGCCGTAGTCGAAGCGCACGATCAGCTCGATGCGCATCGCCACGCGCCCGCGCACGCCGCGCACCACGCGCATCAGGTCGGACGCCCCCGCCCGGCGCGCCATGAAGTCGATGACGCTGACCTCGCCGTCAGGGGTGGAGAAGCGCGTCTCCAGCACGGTCGAGCCATCGCGGTAGGCGCGCGTCACCTCGGCGCCGTCGGCCACCGGCGCGATCAGCCAGCGGCCGTGTTCCGGGGCCCCCAGCAGCGCGGAGAAACACGCCGGGCTGTCGAAGCGCGGCATGCCCATCCAGTCGATCGACCCGTCGCGGCCGACCAGCGCCACCGTCTCCTGGTTGCCGATCAGGGCGTAGTCTTCGATGCGACGGGGCATGCGGAATTCTCGGTGGTTGCGGGGATCGACTCGACCGTGGCAACCGGCGAGCCAGGGGTGAACCTGTATGACAGGTCGCGGGGCCATGCGTTACCCTGCCCGAGGCCCTCACAGGAGACCGCGCCGTGCCCCTGCACCCCCAAGCCCAGGCTTTCGTCGACACCCTCAACGCCCTCGAGCGCACGCCGATCTCGGCCCTGACCCCCGAGCTTGCGCGCCAGGGCCTCCAGGGCCTGCTGCCGCCACTGGACGTGCCGATCGGCGCCGTGCAGGACTTCGAGGTTCCCGGCGGCGACGGCCAGCCCGTGCGCGCCCGCGCCTACACGCCGTGCGACGCGCATGCGGGACCGCTGCCGCTGGTGCTGTTCCTGCACGGTGGAGGCTGGGTCACCGGCGACCTGGACACCCACGACGCGACCTGCCGCGAACTGGCCAACGCATCCGGCTGCAAGGTGGTGGCGCTCGACTACCGGCTCGCGCCCGAACACAAGTTCCCCGCAGGCCTGCTCGACTGCCACGCGGCGCTGCGCTGGCTGGTCGACAACGCGAAGGAACTGCAGATCGATGCCGCCCGCATCGTGGTCAGCGGCGACAGCGCCGGCGGCAACCTCGCCGCATCGCTGGCGCTGCTCGCGCGCGACCGCGGCGGCCCGGCCATCGCCTTCCAGCTGCTGGTCTACCCGGTCACCCACCACGCGTTCGACTCGCCGTCCTATGTCGAGTACGGCGAGGGTTTCCTGCTCAGCGCCGAAGGCATGCGCTGGAACTGGAACCACTACCTTTCCGACCCCGCCGCCGGCCAGGATCCGCTCGCCTCGCCGCTGCTGGCCCCCGACCTGCGCGGCCTGCCGCCCGCCCTCGTGATCACCGCCGAATGCGACCCGCTGTGCCACGAGAGCGAGGCCTACGCCCGTCGCCTGGCCGACGCCGGCGTGCCGGTGGAATGCCGCCGCTACGACGGGATGCTCCATGCGTTCTTCACGCTGGGGCAGGTGTTCGACGACGGGCGAGCCGCGGTGGAATACGCGGGCGAGGCGTTGAGGCGCGCGCTGCGCTGAGCGCACCAAGGGGGCCTGGCCCCGGCGTCCATGCCCCTCGTCATCCTGCGCGAAGTCGCAAGATGACGGGACAGCGCGGTAGCCCGTGCTTCGGCGGCAGGCGAAAAAAAAGCTCCCGGGTCGCCGGGAGCTTTTCTTCGTCATCGGGTGGGGTGGCTAATGGGACTCGAACCCACGACAACCAGAATCACAATCTGGGACTCTACCAACTGAGCTATAGCCACCACCGGAGCCTGCGATTATAGCCTGAAGTTTCTCATTCGGCCGCGGAGGCCGGCTCGGACGTGACCTTGGCGATACGGTCGTCGTAGTACTTGACCTTGTAGCGCGCCTTCAGCGCGTCGTACACCGCCTCGGCCTCGGATTCCTCGAAGGCGCTGGTGAACAGGTTCTTCGCCTGCAGCGCGTCGTTGCCGTCCTGCGGCTTCGGCGTGGACTTGAGCACGCGGATCACGGCGTAGCCGTCGGGCAGCGCGAGGCCGACGACAACGGGGCCCTTGGACAAGTCGGCCTTGAGCGCGGCGTCGGTCACAGGGCGCGGCACGGCGCCGGTCTGGTCGAGGCGGCTCACGGTGGCGGCCAGCGGCAGGGCCAGCGCGGCATCGGCCCGGGCGGCGGCCGCGCGCGCCTCGCCGTCCTTCTTCGCGCTGGCGATCGCCAGGTCCTTGCGCACCGCCTCGACGACCTGGTCGTGCACCTCGGCGAGCGGGCGCGTGTGCTGCGCCTGGTACTCGACGACATGCGCCGAGACGAGCTGGCTGGTGGCCGACTCGACGGCCTCGGTGTTGTGCTTGGCCTTGATCGCGTCGCTGGCGAACACCGCGGCAAGCAGCTTGGGCGAGGCGAGCGGCCCGGTGGCGCCGGTCGCCGCCTGGCGTTGCACGGTGGCGGTCTGCTTGCTCAGGTTGAACAGCTTGGCCGCGGGGTCGAGGCTGTCCGGTTGTTCGTAGACGGTGTTGGTGAACTTCTCGGCATCGGCCTGGAACAGCTTCTGCGCGGCGGCGAGTCTGAGCTGGTCCTCGATCTGGCTCTTCACCTCGTCGAACGTCTTGATGTTGCCGCCACGCACGCCGGTGACCTTGATGATCTGGAAGCCGCTGTCGATGCGGATGATGTCGCTGACGTCGCCCTGCTTGAGCGAGAACAGCGCGTCGTCGAGCGCCGGCGTGCCCAGCGCGCCCTTGCGCATGAAGTCGAGGTCGCCGCCTTCGAGCGCGCCACCGTCCGGGGAGATCTTCTTGATGGCGTCGGAGAACGCCGCCGGGTTCTTGCGCAGTTCCGCGAGCTGGCCTTCGGCGAGCGCCTTGGCCTTGGCCACGTCGGCCGCCGACGCGTTGGGCGCGACCTTGGCCAGGAGGTAGCTGGCGCTGCGTTCCTCGGGCGTTCCGAACGTCTTCGCGTGGTCCTTGTAGTACTGCTGCACTTCCTCGGGCAGCACCTTGGCCTGCGACTGCAGCGCCGCCGCGTCCAGCACCAGGTACTCGATCTTCGCCTGCTCGGGCGCGAGGAACTCTGCGCTGTGGGCCTTGTAGTAGGCGTCGAGCTGCGCATCGGTGGGCTGCGCCTGGGCCGCGTAGTCCTTGGTGTCGAAGCGCTGCCACTGGATCTCGCGCTGGTCGAACCAGGCGTCGGTGGAGGCCTTCAGCGACGAGGCCGGGATGAAGCCGCTCACGGCAACGCCCTGCAGCGCCTGGTTGCGCGACAGGTTCTGGCCGATCATGTCGAACAACAGGTTGCCGCTGAGGCCGCGCTGGGCCAGCCAGGCGTCGCGCTGCGGCTTGGCCATCTTGCGCGGCTCGTCGAACTCGGGGCTCGTCTGGTACTCGCGGATGATGCGCTGGTCGCTCGCCTGCAGGCCTTCGTGGAGGACGGCAGCGGCCATCACGCGGTCGCGCACCAGCTTGTCCAGCGACTGGCGCTGTGCCTCGGGCGTGTCGAGCAGCTTGAGGTCGACGTTCGGATAGCGGCCGCGGATCTGGTCGACGTCCTTGCGGCGCTGCGCGTCCCAGTCGGCACGCGAGATGTCGTGCCCGTCGACGGTGGCCACGGCCTGGCTCTGCGCGTCGTTCATCGACGTGAAGCTCTGCACGCCGAAGATGCCGAACGCCGGGATGATCAGGACACCGAGTGCGATCTGCAGGAGACGGTTGTGCGACCGGACGAAATCAAACATGGAAAGCCTCTTGGAACAGGACGAGCAAAGCGCCGGGCAAAAATGACAAAGGCGAACTCGCGTGCAGGAGTTCGCCTGGTTCGTTGCCGGATGTGGGAAACGATCGAAAGGTGGTGGGTGCTGACGGGCTCGAACCGCCGACCTACGCCGTGTAAGGGCGCTGCTCTACCAACTGAGCTAAGCACCCGTTGGAACCAGGTCTAGTTGACCGCGTCCTTCAAGCCCTTGCCGGGGCGGAACTTCGGCACCTTGGCCGACTTGATCTTGATGGGTTCATTGGTACGCGGATTGCGGCCGACGCGCGCGGCGCGCTTGGTCACGGCAAAGGTGCCGAACCCGACGATCGACACGCTGCCACCCTTTTTCAGGGTGGTCTTCACGCCGCCGATGACCGCTTCCAGCGCGCGCGTGGCGGCGGCCTTGGAGATGTCGGCCTGGCGGGCGATGTGTTCGATCAATTCAGACTTGTTCACGAAGGAACCCCCTCTCGGAAATACGCTGGCGATTGTTTGATGAAGCGGTCTTGACGGACCGCGGCGGGCTGCCGGAAACCGGCGCCACACTCGAAAAACATGGGCCTCGACGACCACGGACGATTACAGACCCTGTGCCCTGACAGTGTCAAGGGAGACGCGGATTGTATGGGGTTTCGTTACGTAACGCGGCGCTGCGCCGGACGGTCGGGAGACCGGGAAAGCCCTAACGGGCCTTGGCCCGGATCTCGGGGATGGCCTTCTGCAGGTAGTACACCATCGACCAGATCGTCAGCACCGCGGCGATGACGAGCAGCACCGTGCCCCACAGGTGGGTATCGATCAGCCCGAACAGGCGCTGCTCGCCCACGCCGTCGTACAGCAGGAACGGGATCGCGACCATCTGCATGGCGGTCTTCCACTTGCCGAGCATGTGCACGGCCACGCTCTTGGACGCACCGATCTGGGCCATCCACTCGCGCAGCGACGAGATGGCGATCTCGCGGCCGATGATCACCAGCGCCAGCAGCGCGTTGCAGCGATCGAGGTGCACCAGCACCAGCAGCGACGCGCACACCAGGAACTTGTCGGCCACCGGATCCAGGAACGCGCCGAAGGCCGAGGTCTGGTTGAGCCTGCGCGCCAGGTAGCCGTCGAGCCAGTCGGTGAGGGCCGTCACCACGAACAGCACCGTCGCGACCAGGTTGCGCAACGGATCGGCGACGGGCAGGTAGAACACGCCGACGATCAGCGGGATCGCGACGATGCGGGCCCAGGTCAACAGTGTGGGGATCGTGAAGAACATCGGCTCATTCTGCCTTGCAATGCGCGACGCGCGGATGTGGGTGTCCGCAATGCGTCCGGCCGCCTCGCTCAATCGAGGATGCGCGGCTTGAAGTGCCGGTCGTCGTCGAACAGGAACACCTCGCTGAACTTCCAGGGCTTTGGCACCTGGCTCACGTCGCCGAACGGCGCGGCGCGCCGGATCGCATCCATGGCGATCTGGATCGTGTCGGTGGCCTGCGTGGGCGTGCGCATGACGCCGATGTGGCGCACGCTGCCGTCGGCGTTCACCTCGAGCTCGAGCACGGGGATCGCCAGCAGGATCTCCGGCGCCCGGGTCGTGTACGTGATCTTCGGGTTGGCCGCTATCAGCCGTGCCGCGATCTGGCGCTGGTACTCGTCGACCGTGCGCGCGGGCCGCAGGTAGGGCGCCGGCGTGGGCACGGGCGCGGGCGTCGCGCGCGGGGCCGGCGCGGGCGCGGGCGACGGCGCGCGCACCGCTTGCGGCGCGGGCGCCTGGCACGCCGAAAGGGCGCACAGGCCCAGCCAGGCCGCGGCACGGCGCAGGCGTCCGGGCGCGCGCAGCGCGTCGTCTTCGTCAATGGAGGGCACGGTAGATCTCCTCGGCCAGGGTTCGGGATATGCCGTCGACGGCCATCAGGTCGTCGACGCTCGCCGCGCCCACGCCCCGCACGCCACCGAAGCGTTGCAGCAGCTTCGCGCGCTTCTTCGCGCCGATGCCGGGGATCTCCTCCAGCTTGCTGCTGCCGCTGCCGGTGCGCACGCTGGCGCGCTTGGCGCGCATGCCGGTGATGGCGAAGCGGTGCGCCTCGTCGCGGATCTGCGCCACGAGCATCAACGCGGCCGAGTCGGGTGGCAGCGCGAGCTTCTCGCGGCCGTCGGCGAACACGAGCTCCTCCAGGCCCACCTTGCGGCCCTCGCCCTTCTCCACCCCGATGATGCGCGAGACGTCGAGCCCCAGCGACCGGAACACCTCGCGCGCCATCGACACCTGGCCGCGGCCGCCGTCCACGAGCACCAGGTCGGGCAGGCGGGTGCCGGACGATTTCTTCGGCGTCTTCGCGTCCGCGACGGGCTCGGCCGCGGCCGCCGGCTCGGCCAGCGCCGGGTCGACCAGCGCCTCCTCGCTGCCGGTGCTGTCGGCGGCCAGCGGCGCGCCGGTCAGCGGGTCGGACTGCGCGTCGGCGGCGGCCTCCTGCGGCACGGCCTCGTCGGCAGATCCGGCAGCGATGGCCACGACGGGCGCCACGCCGAAGCGCGAATAGCGCCGCGTGAGCACCTGCCGCATCGCCGCGTAGTCGTCGCCGCCGATGATGCCGGTGATGTTGAAGCGCCGGTATTGCGCGCTCTGCATCTTGTGGCCCTCGTAGACCACGCACGACGCCTGCGTGGCCTCGCCGGCGGTGTGGCTGATGTCGAAGCACTCGATGCGCAGGGTGTCGAGGTCGTCGGGGACCAGGTCGATCGCATCGGCGAGCGCGCGTGTACGCTCGCGCTGCGAGCCTTCCTCGGCCAGCAGGCGGCCCAGCGCCAGGTCGGCGCCCTTCTCGCACATCTCCAGCCAGATCCGCCGCTGCTCGCGCGGGTTGTGCTGCACGTTGATCTTCATGCCGGTCTGCTGCGACAGCGCCTCCACGAGCGACTTGCTCACGGCGTGGCTCGTGACCCACTGCGGCGGCGGCGCGCTGCCCAGGTAGTGCTGCGCGATGAAGGCCTCCAGCACCTGCACCGCCGGCTCTGCAGCCTCCGGCGCGGCGTCGTCGTCCTCGCTCAGGTCGGGATCCAAGCCGGCGCCGATGGCGGTGGCCTCCTCCACGTGCGTGGGGAAGTAGGCGCGGTCGCCCAGGTGGCGGCCGCCGCGCACCATCGCCAGGTTCACGCAGGCGCGGCCGCCCTGCAGCTTCACGGCGAGGATGTCGACGTCCTTGTCGCGCGCCGACAGGCTGCTCTCGTCCATGGACTGCTGGTGCAGCACGCGCGACAGCGCCGAGATGCGGTTGCGGTACTCCGCCGCGCGCTCGAACTCGAGCACCTCGGCGTGGCGCATCATCTGCGACTGCAGCTCGGTCATCACGCTCTCGTGGTCGCCCAGCAGGAAGCGCTCGGCGTCGTGCACGTCGCGCGCGTAGTCGGGCGCGGAGACGAGCCCCACGCACGGCCCCGAGCAGCGCTGGATCTGGTACAGCAGGCACGGCCGCGAGCGGTTGGCGAAGACCGTGTCCTCGCAGGTGCGCAGGCGGAACACCTTCTGGATCAGCTGGATCGTCTCCTTGACGGCCCACGCGCCCGGATACGGCCCGAAGTACTTGTGCTTGCGGTCGACGGCGCCGCGGTAGTAGGCCACGCGCGGGAACGGGTGCGTCACCAGGCGCAGGTACGGATAGCTCTTGTCGTCGCGGAACAGGATGTTGAACTTCGGGTTCAACGTCTTGATCAGGTTGTTCTCGAGCAGCAGCGCCTCGGCCTCGGTGCGCACCACCGTGGTCTCGAGCCGTGCGATGCGGCCGATCATGTGGCCGATGCGCGTGCCGCCGTGATCCTTCTGGAAGTAGCTGGCCACGCGGCGCTTGAGGTTGCGCGCCTTGCCCACGTACAGCACCGTGCCGGCGATGTCGAAGTAGCGGTAGACGCCGGGCATCGCCGGCAACGCGGCCACTTCAGACAGCACGCGCTCGCGCCCCACGCGCGCCGCCTCCACCGCCGCGCGGTCGGCCTCCTCGGCCTGCGCGGCGCGCGTGTCTTCCCGCCCCGCGTTCTCGATCCAGCCTTCCACGTCCTCGGCGCTGCCGAGCTGCGCCGACGAGACGGGAAACGCGGTGGGGCCGCCCTTCTTGGCGACGGCCGCCGGAACGTCGGCCGGCGTGGACTTCGGGGATTTGGAACGAGGCATGGGCCCGTCATTGTGCCGCGCCTGCCTGCGTATGATCGCCACGATGCCTTCGACCTCCGACGCCGCCAGTCCTTCCCTGCTGTGGGACGTCTTCTGCCGCGTCATCGACAACTTCGGCGACATCGGCGTGTGCTGGCGCCTGGCGTGCAACCTGGCCGAGCGCGGCCAGCGCGTGCGGCTGTGGGTGGACGACGCGACCGCGCTGCGCTGGATGGCGCCGGACGGGCATGCCGGCGTCGAGGTGTTCCCCTGGTCGCCGTCGACCGCGTTCCCGCCACCGGGCGACGTGGTCGTCGAGGCCTTCGGCTGCGATCCGGCGCCGGCGTTCCTGGCGGCGATGGCCGGCGCCGGTCGCCCGCCGACGTGGATCAACCTCGAGTACCTCAGCGCGGAACGCTACGTGGAGCGCAGCCATGCGCTGGCCTCGCCGCAGATGAGCGGGCCGGCGCGCGGCCTCACGAAATGGTTCTTCTACCCCGGCTTCACCGCGGCCACCGGCGGCCTGATGCGCGAGGCCGGCCTGGAGGCCGAACAGGCGGCGTTCGATCGCGAGGCCTGGCTGGCCGGCAACGGCCTCGAGCTGGCGAGCGGCGAGCGCCTGGTGACGTTGTTCTGCTACCCCGGCGCCCCGGTCGACCGCCTCGTGGCGTCGCTGGCCGCGGACGGTCGCCCCACCCTGCTCGCCACCGCGCCCGGCGCGGCCACGGTCGCGACGCGGGCCGCGCTCGCTTCACCCTCGAGCCTGCGCCAGGTGGCGCTGCCCTGGCTGCCGCAGCCCGCGTTCGACCGCCTGCTGTGGGCCGCCGACCTGAATGTCGTGCGCGGCGAGGACTCCTGGGTGCGCGCCCAGTGGGCCGGCAAGCCTTTCTTCTGGCAGGCCTACCCGCAGGACGACGGCGCGCACGGCCCCAAGATCGCCGCCTTCCTGAACCTGGCGCTGGCCGGCGCCGAGGCCTGCGCGGCCGACGCCCTGCGCGCCTGGACGGCCGCGTGGAACGGCCTGGACGACCCGGCCTCTCCGCTGCCCGCATGGACGCCGGAAACCCTGGCCGCCACCGCCGCCGCCGCCCGGGCGTGGCGTGACCGATTGAGGGGTTCGACCGACCTCGCCAGCCGCTTGCTCGCCTTCGTCCAGGAAAAGCGCTAAAATGCAGGGCTTTGCGTTACGTCAGCGGACAGGATGTCCGGCTGCGCGAGCGACCGCTGAAGACCGGCCCCCGCGGGGTTTCCGTGTCCGGCGATCCCTCCTCGAACAACACTAACGCGCTCTCTAGTCTCGACTAGCTCTGGAATCGACCCATGAAAATCGCTCAGGAAATCCGCGCCGGCAATGTCGTCATGCACGACAAGAACCCGATGGTCGTGCTGAAGACCGAATACAGCCGCGGTGGCCGCAACGCCGCCACCGTGCGCATGAAGATGAAGAACCTGATCAGCGGTTCGGGCGCCGAAGTGGTCTTCAAGTCCGACGACAAGATGGACCAGATCATCCTCGACAAGAAGGATTGCACGTACACCTACTTCGCCGATCCGATGTACGTGTTCATGGACGCCGAATACAACCAGTTCGAGGTGGAAGCCGAGAACATGGGCGACGCCATCAACTACCTCGAAGACAACATGACCGTCGAAGTCGTGTTCTATGAAGGCAAGGCGATCTCGGTCGAGATGCCCACCAGCGTCGTGCGCGAGATCACCACCGAGCCGGCCGTCAAGGGCGACACCTCGGGCAAGGTCATGAAGCCGGGCCACCTGGCCACCGGTTTCGAGATCTCGGTTCCGATGTTCGTCGTCTCCGGCGACAAGATCGAAATCGACACCCGCACGCACGAATACCGCAAGCGCGTGTAATCGCGTTTCCGCTTTCCGGCAAAAGCGCCTCCGGCATCGGCCGCAGGCGCTTTTTTTTGTGCGACGTGGTCGCAGGGGTGGATCCTGCGACTGCGCGCAGGACGACAGCCCGAGGCGGGCGCCGACAACCGTGTCATCCTGCGCGAAGCGAAGCGTAGTCGCAGGATCCACCCCAGCCACCCAAGGCCAGCATTGACAATCCCGTCGTCATGACCTCCGAGCCCATCGTCCCCGCCGAGGTCGATTTCTCCGATCCGGACGCGCCGCGATCGCCGCGCTACGACGACCGCTACCATGCGGCCTGGGGCGCGTTCGAGCAGGCCGCGCACGTGTTCATGCGCGGCAACGACCTGCCCGCGCGCTGGCAGGCTCGCGCGGCGTTCACGATCCTGGAGACCGGCTTCGGCCTGGGCAACAACTTCCTGGCCACCTGGGCGGCCTGGCGCGCCGACGATCGCCGCAGCACGCGCCTGCGCTTCATCTCCATCGAGAAGCACCCGTTGCGCGCCGCCGACCTGGTGCGCGCGCTCGCGGCCACCAGCGAGCCCGGGCTGGCCGCGCAACTGTGCGCCGCCTGGCCGCCGCTGACGCCCGACACGCACCTGCTGTCGTTCGAGGGCGGCCGCGTGGAACTGCTGCTGGTACTGGGCGACGCTTCCGAGCGCCTGCGCCAGGTCGTGGCCAGCGTCGACGCGTTCTACCTCGACGGCTTCGCCCCCGCGCGCAATCCGCAGATGTGGGGGCCGGGCATCTTCAAGGCCTTGTCGCGCCTGGCCGCGCCGGGCGCCACTGCGGCCACCTGGAGCGCCGCGCGCGCGGTGCGCGACGGCCTGCAGCAGGCCGGCTTCGCGTGGCAGGCCGAGGACGGCATCGGCGGCAAGCGCCACATCACGCGAGCCGTCTTCGCGCCGCGCGCGGCCATGCGCAAGCCCGTCGCGCGCACGGGCGACGCCGCCACGCGCCGGGTCGCGATCATCGGCGGCGGCCTCGCCGGCGCGGCGTGCGCGGACGCGCTTGCGCGCGCGGGCCTGCAGTGCACCGTGTTCGATCGCCACGCGCAGCCCGCGGGCGGCGCGTCGGGCAACGTGGCGGGCCTGTTCCACGGCGTGTTCCATCCCGAGGACGGCATGCACGCGCGAGCGCACCGCGCAGCCGCGCTCGCCGCCGCACCCGCGTACCTGCGCGCGATCGCCGCGGGCGTCGCGGGACAGTGCGACGGCCTCGTGCGGCTGGTGCCCGAGCACGTGGACTCAGGCCCGCTGGCCGACGCGCTCGCGCGCAGCGGCCTGCCGGCCGAATACGTGCGTGCCTGGTCGGCGGGCCAGGTGCAGGCCGCGGGCGGTCCCGGCTGCGCGGCCTGGTTCTATCCGGGCGGCGGCTGGATCTCGCCGGCCGAGCTCGTGCGCTCCTGGCTGAAGAACGCCGACGTGGCCTGGTGGGGCAACGCCGGCGTGGCGCGCCTCCAGGTCCTCGACGACGGCTGGCACCTGTTCGACGTCGCCGGCGCGCCGCTGGCCACCGCCGACGCGGTGGTGTTCGCCAACGCCGGCGCCGCGACGACGCTGTGGTCGCGCTGCACGGATGCGCTCGGGCAGGCGCTCGTGGCGGGCGCCGATTGGGTGGCGCCGCTCGCCGCCACGCGCGGCCAGGTGAGCATCGTCGCCGCGACCGCGACGGGCCTGCGCACGCCGCCGCGGCCCATCGCCGGATCGGGCTACGTGCTCACGCTGCACGACCGCAGCGTGATGTGCGGCGCGACGACGGCGGCCGACGATCCCGATGCCGACGTGCGCCTGTGCGACCACGCGCACAACCTGCGCCAGCTGGCGGCCATCACGGGCGCGCGGCTGGCGGTGCCGGCCCCGGAATGGGTGGCCACGGCCGACGACGACGAGCACCTCGCCGCCGCGCTGGTGGCCCGCGGCCAGCTGCATGGCCGCGTGGGCTGGCGCGCGACGGCCGCGGACCGCCTGCCGCTGATCGGTGCCGTGCCGGCGCTGCTGCCGCAAGGCGACGCCGCGCTGCCCGACCAGCCGCGCCACTGGCCGCGCGTGCCGGGGCTGTTCGTGGCCTCGGGCCTGGGCTCGCGCGGGCTCACGTGGGCGCCGCTGGCCGGGCGCCTCATCGCGAGCTGGATCGCCGACGCGCCCTACCCGGTGGCGGCCGACATCGTCGACGCGCTCGACCCCGCGCGCTTCTGCACGCGACGCGTGCGCGCGTCACGACGTCCGGCGTGAGGTTCAGGCGCCGTCGAACGTCAGCGTCCGCACGCCGCTCGAGGTGCCCAGCAGGCACACGCTCGCGCGGTGGCGCGCGAAGATGCCCACGGACACCACGCCGGGCCACTGGTTGATCTCGCGCTCCAGCGCCACCGGATCGGTGATGGACAGGCCGCGCACGTCGACGATCGGGTGGCCGTTGTCGGTGAGCACGTGGGCGCGCACCCCGGGCTGGCCGCCCAGCGCGGCGAAGCGGCGCATGATCCGGGGCACGGCGATCTGGATCACTTCCACCGGCAGCGGAAAGCCGCCCAGCACGTCGACCTTCTTGGACTCGTCGGCGATGCAGACGAACTTCTCGGCCAGGTCGGCGACGATCTTCTCGCGCGTCAGCGCCGCGCCGCCGCCCTTGATCATGCAGCCCGTGCCGTCGATCTCGTCGGCGCCGTCCACGTAGACGCCCAGGCCGGTGACCTCGTGCGTCTCCAGCACGCGGATGCCGTGCTGTCTCAGCCGCTCGGTGCTCTGCACGGAACTGGAGACGGCGCCGGCCACGCGCTGCGGCATGCGCGCGAGCGCCTCGATGAACTGGTTGACGGTGGTGCCGGTGCCCACGCCGACGATGCTGCCGGGCTGGACGTAGGCGATGGCGGCCTGGCCGACGAGGGCCTTGAGTTCGTCTTGGGTCATCTCGCGATTATCCCGTGCCGCGCGCCATCGCGGACAATACGGCACCCCGATTCCCGCACCGCCGCCCCGTCGCATGTCGCTCGTTCCCTATGCCCTCACCCGCCCCTTCCTGTTCGGCCTCGACCCCGAGCACGCCCACGAGCTGACGCTGGACGCGATCGCGCGGCTGCAGAACACGCCGCTGCAATGCCTGTGGAGCGAGGCGCGCGTCGACGATCCGGTGACCGTCGCCGGCCTGAAGTTCCCCAACCGCATCGGCCTGGCCGCGGGCCTCGACAAGAACGGCCGCTGCATCGACGGCCTCGGCGCGATGGGCTTCGGCTTCATCGAGGTGGGCACCGTCACGCCCAAGGCGCAGCCGGGCAACCCGAAGCCGCGCATGTTCCGCCTGCCCGAGGCGAGCGCGCTGATCAACCGCCTGGGCTTCAACAACCTGGGCCTGCCAGCGTTCCTCGACAACGTCAAACGCGCGCACGCCTTCCGCAGGGCCGGCGGCATCCTGGGCCTGAACATCGGCAAGAACGCCGCGACGCCCATTGAAAACGCCACCGACGACTACCTCATCGGCCTGGCCGGCGTCTACCCGCACGCCGACTACGTGACCGTCAACATCTCGAGCCCCAACACCAAGAACCTGCGCGCGCTGCAGAGCGACGAGGCGCTGGACGCGCTGCTGGCCGCGCTGACCGAGCGCCGCGTCGCGCTCGCGAAGGAACATGGCCGCTCGGTGCCGATGTTCCTGAAGATCGCGCCCGACCTCGACGCGGGCCAGGTGCACGTGATCGCGGCCACGCTGGGCCGCCACGGCATGGACGGCGTCATCGCCACCAACACGACGATCTCGCGCGAGGCGGTCAAGGGGCTGAAGCACGCGCAAGAGGCCGGCGGCCTCTCGGGCAAGCCGGTGCTCGAGGCGAGCAACGACGTCATCCGCCAGCTGCGCGGCGAGCTCGGGCCGAAGTTCCCGATCATCGGCGTGGGCGGCGTGATGTCGGGCGCGGACGCGAAGTCCAAGATCGCGGCCGGCGCGGATCTCGTGCAGATCTACACGGGGCTGATCTACCAGGGCGCGCCGCTGGTGCGCGACGCGGCGCTGGCCATCAAGGGCTGAGCGGCGGGGGTGGATCCTGCGACTGCGCGCAGGATGACGCCGTGCTTGTCGACGGGGCACTTGTCATCCTGCGCGAAGTCGCAGGATCCCCGCACGCCGCGCGGTCGTCGTCGCTCAGTGAACCGTGGCGCCGGTGCGTTCCTGGACCTGTTCCCTGGTCACGCCCTCCGCGAGCTCGACCAGCTTCAGCCCCTGCGGCGTCACGTCCAGCACGCACAGGTCGGTGATGATGCGGTCGACCACGCCCACGCCGGTCAGCGGCAGCGTGCACTTGGGAATCAGCTTCAGGTCGGTCGAGCCGTCCTTCTTGGTGGCCACGTGCTCCATCAGCACCACGACGCGGCCGACGCCGGCGACCAGGTCCATCGCGCCGCCCATGCCCTTGACCATCTTGCCGGGGATCATCCAGTTGGCGAGGTCGCCGTGCTCGCTGACCTGCATCGCGCCGAGGATGGCCAGATTGATCTTGCCGCCGCGGATCATGCCGAAGCTGTCCGCGCTGGAGAAGATGCTGGAGCCCGGCAGCGTGGTCACGGTCTGCTTGCCGGCGTTGATCATGTCGGCGTCCACCTGGTCCTCGGTGGGGAACGGGCCGATGCCCAGCAGGCCGTTCTCGCTCTGCAGCCACACCTCCATGCCCGCGGGCACGTGGTTGGCGACCAGGGTCGGCAGGCCGATGCCCAGGTTCACGTAGAAGCCGTCCTGCAGTTCCTTGGCGGCGCGCGCCGCCATCTCGTCTCTCGTCCAGGCCATTTGTCTTGTCTCCGTGTTCTTCAGGCTGCCGTCTTGGTGACGGTGCGTTGTTCGATGCGCTTTTCCGGGGTCGCGTTCAGCACGATGCGATGAACGAAGATGCCGGCGAGGTGGACGCTGTCGGGGTCGAAGGTGCCGGTCTCGACGATCTCCTCGACCTCGACCACGGTGATCCTGCCGGCCTGCGCCACGTTCGGGTTGAAGTTGCGCGCGGTGCGGCGGAACAGCAGGTTGCCCGACTTGTCGGCCTTCCAGGCCTTGACCAGCGACACGTCCGGATTGAGCGCCAGCTCCATCACGTACTGCTGGCCGCCGAACTCGCGGATCTCCTTGCCGTCGGCCACGATGGTGCCCACGCCCGTCTTCGTGAAGAAGGCCGGGATGCCGGCGCCGCCGGCGCGCAGCTTCTCGGCCAGCGTGCCCTGCGGCGTGAAGTCGAGCTTGAGCTCGCCGGCCAGGTACTGGCGCTCGAACTCCTTGTTCTCGCCCACGTAGCTGGAGATCATCTTGCTGATCTGGCGCGTGGCGAGCAGCTTGCCCAGGCCGAAGCCGTCGACGCCCGCATTGTTGGAGATGACGGTGAGGTCCTTGGCGCCGCTGTCGCGCAACGCGTCGATGAGGGCCTCGGGGATGCCGCAGAGGCCGAAGCCCCCGACGGCGAGCAGCTGCCCGTCCTTGACGATGCCTTGCAGCGCCGCGGCGGCGCTCGGGTAGACCTTGTTCATGCGCGCTTGTCTCCGGTGGGAAGTGATGTGCGTCAGCCCGGAGTCTGCTCCGGTGTCGATGACCCGGAGCGTACTACTTAAGGCGTTACGTAGTCATTACGTAGAATTGACTAATGAGCCGCGAAACGCCACCCCTCACCCCCGCGTCGGCCGAGGCCCTGGCGCAGGCTGCCGACCTGCGCGCGGGCTTCGACTACCGCACCGCGTTCGAGTTCGCGCCCATCGGCCTGGTGCTGTCGCGCCACCGCCTGATGATCGACTGCAACCGCGCCGCGCTGGCGATGTTCCGCGCCGAGCGCGAGCAGCTCATCGGACAGTCGTTCCGCGTGCTCTACCCCACGCAGGGCGAGTACGAGCGCACCGGCGAACGCATCCTCGCGAGCCTGGACGACGACCGCCGCTACGTCGACGAGCGCGTGATGCGCCGCACCGACGGCGAGCTGTTCTGGTGCCACGTGTGGGGCCACGCGCTCGACGCCGCCAACCCGCACGCGGCAGGCATCTGGAGCTTCGAGGACCTGTCTTCGAAGCGTTCCCTGAAGCTCGACTTCACGCCGCGCGAGCGCGAGATCGCGGCGCTGCTGATCGAGGGCCTCACCAGCAAGATGGTGGGCAAGCGGCTGGGCATCAGCCCGCGCACCGTCGACGTCTACCGGGCGCGCCTGATGCGCAAGGTGGGCGCGTCGACGACGGCCGAACTCGTCCACAAGTTGCTCTCGGGCTGAGTCGCCGCGGCGACTCGACAAGCGCCTACGGGGTTCCGTGCCCGACGGCCTCGGCCTCGGCGTCGACCGGATCGGGCTCCACCGCCGCGTTGACGTCGCCCACCAGCTGGAACAGGCTGACGGCCTGTACCAGCCGATCGGCCTGCCCGCGCAGGCTCTCGGCCGCCGCTGCCGACTGCTCGACGAGCGCGGCGTTCTCCTGCGTCATCTGGTCGATTTCCGAGACGGACGAATTCACGAGATCCAGCCCGTTGGTCTGTTCCGCCGTTGCCGAGCTGATCTGTTCGATGAGGTCGGCCACGCTGCCCACCTGGCGAACGACCTCGCTCATCGTCGCCCCGGCCTCGGTCACCTGCCGCGAACCCGCCTCCACGGTGCTCACGCTGGCACCGATCAGCGCCTTGATCTCCTTGGCTGCCTGCGCCGAACGCTGGGCGAGCGAGCGCACCTCGCTGGCCACCACCGCGAAGCCGCGGCCCTGCTCGCCTGCCCGCGCCGCCTCGACGGCGGCGTTGAGCGCGAGAATGTTGGTCTGGAACGCGATGCCATCGATCACGCCGATGATGTCGGCCACCTTCTTCGAACTGGCCGCGATCTCGTTCATCGTGGCCACCACGCGGCCCACCGCTTCGCCGCCCTTGTGGGCAACGGCACTGGCCGAATGGGCGATGCTGGCCGCGGAGCGTGCCGCGTCCGAGTTGAGCTTGACGGTGGACGTCAGCTCCTCCATCGACGAGGCCGTCTGCTGGAGGCTGGCCGACTGGCGCTCGGTGCGTTGCGACAGGTCCAGGTTGCCGCCGGCGATCTCGATGGAGCCGTGGGCGATGTTGCCCGAGGTCTCGCGCACCGTGCCGACGATCGCCACGAGGCTCTCGTTCATGGCGCTGAGGGCGCCCAGCAGTTGCCCGATCTCGTTGGTGCCGCTCGCGGGGATGTCCGAGCGCAAGTCGCCCGTCGCAACGGTCTCGGCGATGACCACCGCACGGCGGATGCCGCTGGTGATGGAGCGTGCGATCACCAAGCTCATCACGCTGCCGCTCAGGATCGCGACCGCTGCCAGGATCAGTGTCAGCGCCACCGCGGCGCGCCCGGCCGTCTCCACGTCGTTCGAGGCGGCCTGCATGCGGCCCTCGTAGTAGTCCACCAGCGCCTTCGACGCGGCCAGGTAGGCCTCCTGGGGCGCCTTGAGGTCCTTCAACAGGTAGCCCCTGGCGACATCGGGCAGGTTGGCCTGCACGAGCGTGACGACGCGACTGCGCAACCGCACGTAGCTCTCGCCGTCTTCCTGCAGGGTCTTCAACAGCGCCGCGCCTTCGGGCGAGCTGGGCAAGGCGGCCAGCGCCTCCTTGGTCTTGCCGAGCTCGCGCGTGGCCAAGCTCACCTGCGACAGGTAGGCCGCGCTATCCCCGGGCGTTCCCGCGGCCAGTACCGCACTGCGCAGGTTGCTGGCCTGGCTGTTGATGCCTCGATCGATCGAATTGGCCAGGGCGATCTTGCGATAGTCCTCCGACACGATGGACGTCGTGGACACGTTGATGTGGCGGATCATCAGGGCCGCGACGGCCGTGATGACCAGCACGAGCACCAGGACGAAGCCGAAACCGAGCGCCAGGCGGGTGCCGATTCGCATGTTCTGCAGGCGGTGCATGAGATTCCTCGATATTCAAATCCCGCGGTCGGCGACCAGGGGAGTGGTTCGGATCGAGATTGACATCGGCCTCATTGGCCAGAGCTTGAAGCCGGAACGGCCCATCCGAGGGAAGTCCCCGAGGTCGGAACGCGAATTTCCGCACGAACTGGCGGCTGGCGACCTTCAGCTGCAGGCCTGGCGCAGGTCGTCGGGCAACAGAACCGTCTTCTTGTTCGGAAAATCCAGCCACACCAGCGTCGCGCCGCCGTTGGCGTTGATCACTTCCGGGGTGTCGGACATGGCCAGCGTGAAATAGGTGTCCAGGCTCTTCGAGCCCGGCTTCGGCGCCACCACGTAGTGCCGGGCGACGACCTCGCCCGGATACTCGATCTGCCGGATGTAGTTGCAGAACCCGTTGGCCATCACCGGCCCGACGCCCGCGGGGTTCGGCTCGGCGCCGAACTTCTCCAGCCACTCGACGCGCAGCGATTCGAAGTAGCGGAAGTAGATCGTGTTGTTCACGTGACCCATCGCGTCGAGGTCGCCCCAGCGCACCGCGATGCGCATCTCGTGGACGAGCTTGAGCCCTTCCGGCAGGTCGAACCTCATGCGTTCAGAGGCCGAAGCCGTCGTCCGCCTGGAGGACGGCGCCGTTGATGAAGTGGCTTTCGTTGGCGCACAGCATCAGCAGCGCGCTGTCGAGGTCGCTCGGCTTGCCGATGCGCTTGCGCGGGGTCATCTGGATCAGCTTCTGGCCCGACTCGGTGGCCCAGTGGTGGTGGTTGATCTCGGTGTCGATGTAGCCGGGGCACAGCGCGTTGACGTTGATGTCGTAGCGGCCCCATTCGAGCGCCATCGCGCGGGTCATGTGGATGACAGCGGCCTTGCTCATCGCGTAGACGCCGATCTGCGACAACGGGCGCAGGCCGGCCATGGACGCGACGTTGACGATACGCCCCCCCGTATACGTGCCCGGCGCGGCACCGCGGGCGCGCGCGATCATGCGCTTGGCCACTTCCTGGGCGACGAAGAAGGCGCCGCGGGCATTGACGTCGAACACGTAGTCGAAGTCATCCGGCGTCACGTCGGTGAGCTTCTGCGTGGTGCTGACGCCCGAGTTGTTGACGAGGATGTCGATGACGCCCATCTCCGTCTCGGCGTGCGCGACGGCGGCCTTGATGCTGTCCGGGTCGGTGACGTCCAGCTCGACGACGTGCGCGTCGCCGCCGGCGGCCTCGATCTCGGCGCGCAGGGTCTTCAGGCGCTCGACGCGGCGCGCGGCCAGCACGACGCCCGCGCCGCACTCGGCCAGCGTCTTGGCGAATTGCGCGCCCAGCCCGCTGGAGGCGCCGGTGACGAAGGCCACGCGGCCCGCCAGGTCGATCTTCATGCCCATGATGGTTCGCTCTCCGTGTGTTCGTTGTCGTGCGAGTGCGGCCGTCCAGCCCGCAATAGATGGATGGCACCATAGCATGCACGGCAAAAATCGAACGACCGTGCTATTTTATTTCGCAGCGCCCTTAGAATGCACGTCCATCGGCCCCCCCGCTGGCGCCCCAGGCATTCATCTTCCCCAGGAAACCTGCACATGACCCCGCAAGAACTCATTGCTCAATACGGCCCGCGCGAGGCGATGGAATACGACGTGGTGATCGTCGGCGCCGGCCCCGCCGGCCTGTCCACCGCGATCCGGCTGAAGCAGCTCGCCGCGGAGGGCGGCAAGGACGTCTCGGTGGTGGTGCTCGAGAAGGGCTCGGAGCCCGGCGCGCACATCCTGTCGGGCGCCGTGATGGATCCGCGCGCGATCAACGAGCTGCTGCCGAACTGGAAGGCCGACGGTGCGCCGCTGGGCCAGCCTGTCGCCGGGGACGAATTTCTGTTCCTGTCGGAGACCGGCTCGAAGAGCGTGCCCGAGTGGCTGATGCCGGAGCCGTTCAAGAACCACGGCAACTACGTCATCAGCCTGGGCAACGTCACCAAGTGGATGGCGGGCCAGGCCGAGGCACTGGGCGTCGAGATCTTCCCCGGCTTCGCCGCGGCGGAGGTGCTGTACGACGACGCGGGCGCTGTCAAGGGCGTGGCCACCGGCAACGTGGGCGTGGGCCGCAACGGCGAGCCGCACGACGGCTTCCAACTGGGCATGGAGCTGCACGGCAAGTACACGATATTCGCAGAAGGCGCCCGCGGCCACCTGGGCAAGCAGGTCCTCGCCAAGTTCAACCTGCAGGAAGGCCGCGACCCGCAGAGCTGGGCCATCGGCATCAAGGAGCTCTGGGAGATCCCGGCAGACAAGGCCAAGCCCGGGCACGTCGTGCACGCCGCCGGCTGGCCCGTGACCGACGACACCTTCGCCGGCGGCTTCCTGTACCACCTGGAGGGCAACAAGGTCACGCTGGGCTACATCGTCGGCCTCGACTACAAGAACCCGTGGATGAGCCCGTTCGAGGAGATGCAGCGCTGGAAGACGCATCCCGCGATCCGCGCGCACATCGAGGGCGGCAAGCGCATTTCGTACGGCGCGCGCGCCATCAACAACGGCGGCCTGCAGTCGCTGCCCAAACTGGTGTTCCCGGGCGGGGCGCTGGTGGGTTGCGACGCCGGCACGCTCAACGCCGCGCGCATCAAGGGCAGCCATGCCGCGATCAAGACCGGCATGCTGGCCGCCGAGGCCGCATTCGCCGCACTGCAGGCCGGTCGCCAAGGCGACGAGTTGTCGGCCTATCCGGAGGCGTTCGAGAAGAGCTGGTTGCACACCGAACTCCAGCGCACGAAGAACTTCAAGCTGTGGTTCAAGAAGGGCAAGCTGATCGGCAACCTGATGACCGGCATCGAGCAGTGGCTGATGCCCAAGCTGGGCATGATCCCGCCGTGGACGCTACATGGCACGGTCAAGGACAACGAGACGCTGCGCCCGGCCGCCGAGATGCCGAAGATCGCGTACCCGAAGCCCGACAACAAGCTCACGTTCGACCGCCTCAGCTCGGTCTTCGTCAGCAACACCAACCACGCCGAAGACCAGCCGATCCACCTGACGCTGAAGGACAACTCGGTGCCGGTCAGCGTCAATCTGGCGAAGTACGCGGGCCCGGAATCCCGCTACTGCCCGGCCGGCGTCTACGAGTTCGTGAAGAACGAGGACAACACCGACCGCCTGCAGATCAACGCCCAGAACTGCGTGCACTGCAAGACCTGCGACATCAAGGATCCCACCCAGAACATCGTGTGGGTGACGCCGGAAGGCGGCGGCGGCCCGAACTACGCCGGCATGTGAGCACCGGCCCGACGCTCCGGCGCCCCGGCGCGGGCAAAACCTGCAACTGCCGGTGATTTTGGGCACCTTTTCGGTGCCTGGCCCCGCAAAAGTCCGTTAGTCTCTCCTCACCAGAACAAACCGGCTTCTCGACAGGACATGGCTTCGATGCGCGCGTTGTCCGACGCGTTCTTCACCAAAGACCGCCACCAGCGACTGCGCCTCGCGCAGGCGTGGCTGGCGTGCATGCTGCTGTTTCTCTGCATCGTCGTGCTGCACGTCGCGGCGGCGTTCGGGCTCACCGACGACGGCCCGCTGTGGTGGTGGTCTGCGGCTTCGCTGGCCGGCATGCTGGTGGTGGTGGGGCTGATCCGCAGCGGCCTCAACAAGCGGTTCGCCGATCCGGCGCTGACCGTCCCGCAGATGTTCTACGCGGTGCTGTGCGCCGCCTGGGCCTACTCGTTCGCCGGCGCCGCGCACATGATGGTGGGCCTGATCCTGGCCGTCATCCTGATGTTCGGCATGTTCGGCCTCGCCAGCCGCCAGATCGTCTGGGTGAGCGTCTACGTGCTGGCCACGTTCGGCGTCGTGATGGGCCTGAGCTCGCAGCGCAACCCCGACCGCTACCCGCTGGGCGGCGAGGTGGTGTACTTCATCATGCTGTGCATCATGGTGGCCGGCGTGGGCGTGCTCACCATGCGGCTGCACCACATGCGCGACCGGCTGCGGCGCCAGAAACTGGAGCTCGAGGCCGCGCTGGCCCACATCCACCGTCTGGCCACGCACGACGACCTCACCGGCCTGGTGAACCGCCGCCACATGCAGGAACTGCTGGAGAACGAGCGCATGCGGCTCGACCGCACCGAGCAGGACTGGTGCGTGGCGCTGCTCGACCTCGACCACTTCAAGAGCGTCAACGACGCCCACGGCCACGCCATCGGCGACGAGGTGCTGCGCGCGCTGAGCCGCCACGCCCACACCCTGATCCGCCGCACCGACGTGCTGTCGCGCTGGGGCGGCGAGGAGTTCGTGCTGCTGCTGCCCAACACACCCATCGGCATGGCCACGATCTCGCTGGAACGCCTGCGCGAGCACTTCCACGCCAATCCGCTGGAGGTGCACGGCATGGCGCTGCCGGTGTCGTTCTCGGCCGGCCTCACCGAGCACCTGCGCGGCGAGACCGTGGCGCAGACGCTGGAGCGGGCGGACAAGCTTTGCTACCAGGCGAAGACGCTGGGCCGCAACCGGGTGGAACGTGGCTGAGCCCGCCGCGGTCGCGTCGCCAATCGAGGCTCCCGCGCCGCACTCGGCAGTGCGCGAGTTCGCTTTCACGCTGATCCTCGTCTTCATCATCCTGTCGGCCACGCGCCAGGACATGGGCTTCCTGCTGCTTCTGCTGACGCCGTTCCTGCTGCTGTGGTTCCTGCGGCTCGCCGGGATCGCCCGGCGGGAGCCGGCGCGCCGCAAGGTGCAGGCGATCAAGTTGGCCTGCGTCGCCGCCACGGTGGCGCTCGCGGTCTTCATCCAGATCAACATCCAGCGCCAGGCGCGCGAACGGGCGCAGCATGTCGTGGACGTCGTCGCCGCGTATCGTGCGCAGCACGGCAGCTATCCCGACAATCTCGCGCAGGCGGGACTCGACGAGAAAGCGCTGCGCCGATGGCGCGTGCAATATGCCGGCGGCAAGGGCGGCCATCTCGTGGCCTATCCGGGCGGCTTCATGGTGTTCGACGTCTACAGCTACGACTTCGACATGCCGGGCTGGAACTACAGCCTCGACTGAAGCGCGCCCCGGTTCAGAGCGGCTCGACCGTCACGCCCACCCGCGGCGCGTTGCCCGACCCGCCGCGGATGACGCCACGCAGCGGCGCCACGTCGGCGTAGTCGCGCCCCCACGCCAGCGTGACGTGGTCCTGCCCGACCACCACGTCGTTGGTCGGATCCAGCGCCAGCCATCCATACGGCGGGCACCACACCGCCGCCCACGCGTGCGACGCGTCGGCGCCGACCAGGCGCGGCTTGCCGGGCGGCGGCTGCGTGAGCAGGTACCCGCTGACGTAGCGCGCGGCCAGGCCCAGCGAGCGGCAGGCGCCGATCAGCACGTGGGCGAAGTCCTGGCAGACGCCGTGGCGCAGCGTCAGCGCCTCCAGCGCGCCGGTGGTGACCGAGGTGCTCTGCGGCAGGTACTCGAACTCCTCGTGGATCTGGTGGGTCAGCGCCAGCGCCAGCTCGACGATGCCCGTGTTGGCCTCGGCCGCGGGACGCGCCCACTCGGCCAGCGCGCGGGCGCGCGGCGCGAGCGAGGAATCGAGCGCGAACTCGGCCGCCTCGAACGCGGCGCGTTCGGCGCGGCGTTCCTCCGTGGCGTCGGCGGCGTGCGCGCCGTGCGGGCTCGCGCCGGCGTCCAGGCGCAGGTCGCGCGCGACCTCGCGCCAGGGCTGGCTGCTGCCCGGCACGGGCAACGCCTGGGCGCTGACGCCGGCCTCGAAGGCGGAGGTGACATCGAGCTCGTCGTGCACCTGCGAATGCGCGAACACCTGGCGCGCGTTGCCCCACGGGTCGACCGTCTCGCGGATGCCGCTGGCCAGTTCGACGCCGGCGTCGGGATGCGGCGAGACCACCAGCGACCAGCCGCGCACCTGCTGCGTGGCGGTGTCGCGCGGACGCAGGTGCGCGAGGTGGTGCGCGCCCTCCACTTCGGAGTCGTAGCGGTAGCTGGTCTCGTGGCGAACGCGCAGCCAGCGCACGGCCGGCGCGGCCATGGCCTCGGCCGCGAGGTCGCGGTCGGCGTCGTGTTCGTAGGCACTGTCCGCTGCGGCTCGCGGTTCAGGATCGTCGGTGTCGATGCCCCGGGTCTGAGATTGCGACTGGGACTGGGACTGTTCCTGCTGGGCGGCGTCCTGCGCCTGCGCGATCGGCTGCGACTGCGCCTGCCACTGCAGCTGCCAGGTGAGCGGGCGTTCGAAATCGTCGTTCATCAGAAAACCTCCGCACTGCGTGCTGCGGTGCGAGCGCCTTCGGGCGGCCGGGCGGCGCTCATTGCCAAAACCTCCGCACTGCGTGCTGCGGTGCGAGCGCCTTCGGGCGGCCGGGCGGCGCTCATTGCCAAAACCTCCGCACTGCGTGCTGCGGTGCGAGCGCCTTCGGGCGGCCGGGCGGCGCTCATTGCCAAAACCTCCGCACTGCGTGCTGCGGTGCGAGCGCCTTCGGGCGGCCGGGCGGCGCTCATTGCCACACCGTGTGATCGCCTGGCCCGACGTGCGAGAACAGCCGCCGCCCCACCTCGGCCGACAGCGCCTGCGTGCGTTCGCTGAGGGTCTTCAGCGACGTCAGCAACATCGCGTGGCGCCCCTGCGCGTCCTGCGCGCACAAGGCCTCCAGCGACCATTCGTCGGGCGCGGGCAGCTCGCCCAGCACGCGCTGCACCCAGCGCGCCTCGTGGCGCGCGAGACGCGTGACGCGGTCGCGCAGCGTGCGGGCCACGCCGGCGAGCGAGCGCGGGTTGTCGAGCTCCAGCACCAGCAGGTGCAGCAGCGGCGGCAGCTCGCGCCGGGCCTGGAACTGAGCGCGGTAGGTGATGGTGGAGTCGAACAGGCCCAGCAACAGCGCGAAGCCGTCGTCGCGCGACTGCAGGTCCAGCTGCAGGCCCAGCATCAGCGACTGCGTGAGGAAGTCCAGGCGTTCGGTCTGGCGGCCCACGCTCAGCAGGCGCCAGCCGTCGTCGCGGGTCATGCGGTCGGACTGCGCGCCGGTGATGGCGGCCAGGTGCGTGGCGGCGCGCTGCAGCAGCACCTGCACGTCGCTCACCGACTCCACCGCGTGCGTGCCGGCGACGCCGCCCGTGCCCGGGGCGCGCGGCTGCAGGATCGTGGCGAAGCGCTCCTCGAAGTTGCGGCCCACCGCGTCGATCAGCTTCCAGTGCTCGACAGACAGCCGCTCGCGCAGCGCCTGCGCGCAGCCGCGCAGCGCGCGCAGGTTGAACGCCACGCTCATGGCCGACGGATCGGCCATGGTGTGCACCAGCGAGCGCTCGAACACGCGCACCGACTGCGTCGGCAACGGCACGCCGCCGCCGATCAGGCCGTTGCGCAGCGCGAGCCGCCCGAGCGCGTCCAGCATCACCGGGTTGGCGTTGTTCAGCGACTCCAGCGTGATGCGCGCCAGGCGCACGCTGTTGTCGGCGCGCTCGGTGTAGCGGCCGAGCCAGTACAGGTTCTCGGCCGCGCGGCTTGTGACGGTGCGGCGCGTGCGCGACAGGTCGGACGCGCTCAGCGGCTTGGGCAGCAGCGTGGTCGGGTCGACCTTGCCTTCGGTGAGCACCCAGGTGTCGACGCTGACGCTGCCGTGCTGCATCGACAGCCACGCATCCTGGGCCGCGTCGCGCCGCGTGGCCACGCGGGTGAGCGCGCCCGGCATCACCTGCCAGCCGCCGCGGCCGTCGCTCATCGCGTAGACCCGCACCAACGCCGCGCGCGGCTCCAGCGCATTGTCGTTCCACACGGGGATCTCGGACGGCCGCACGCGCGCCTGCAGCGTGTAGGCGGCGGGGCGCGCGTCGATGGCGGCCAGCAGGGCCGCGCGCGCCGCGAGCGGCAGCTCGGCCACGCCGTGCGGCGCGAAGCCCTCGGTGGTGTCGCTGGTGGGGAACGTGGGCGCCACCACGAAGTCGGCCAGGCGATCGCGCTGGGTCTCCCAGACGCTGTCCTCGCCGCACCACCAGCTCGTGGTGGACGGCAGCAGCAGCTCCTCGCCCAGCAGGCGGCGCGACACGGCGGGCCAGAACGCGGCCAGGCCCGGGCTCTCGAGGAAGCCGGCGCCCGGCGCATTGGCGACGACGACCTGGCCGGCGCGGATCACGCCCAGCAGGCCCGGCACGCCCAGCGCGGAATCGCCGCGCAGCTCCAGCGGGTCCAGGTACTCGTCGTCGACGCGGCGCAGCAGCACGTGCACCGGCTCCAGGCCGTGCAGCGTCTTCAGGTAGAGGCGCTCGCCCCGCACGGTGAGGTCGCCGCCCTCCACCAGCGTCACGCCCAGGTAGCGCGAGAGGAAGGCGTGCTCGAAATAGGTCTCGTTGTGCGGGCCCGGCGTCAGCAGCACCACGCGGGCGTTGTCGCCCTCGGGGCTGAGGCGTTGCAGGCCTTGCAGCAGGCCCAGGAAGGCCGCCGCCACGCGCTGCACGTGCAGGTCGCGGAACGCGGCCGGGAACTGCTGCGAGATGATCAGGCGGTTCTGCAGCAGGTAGCCCAGGCCCGACGGCGCCTGCGTGCGCTGGCTGACGACGCGCCAGTCGCCCCCGGGCCCGCGCGCGAGGTCGAACGCGGCCACGTGCAGGTGCACGCCGCCGGCCGGGCGGCAGCCGTGCATGGCGCGCAGGTACTGCGGGTGCGCCAGCACCAGCGACGCCGGCAGAAGGCCCTCGTCGAGCAGGCTGCGGCTGCCGTAGACGTCGGCCAGCACGGCGTCGAGCAGGCGGGCGCGCTGCGTCACGCCCTTCTCGATCACGGTCCAGGCAGCGGCGTCGATGAGGAAGGGCAGCGGCTCCAGCGGCCACTCGTTGGCAGCGGCGGCGCCCTCCGCGTAGACGTTGTAGGTGACGCCGTCGTCCTGCACGCGGCGCTGGATGCGCGACTTGGTCTGGGCCAGGTCGACCCAGCCGTCGGAGCCGGCGGCGTCGAAGAACGCCTGCCAGGCCGGCGCCAGCGCGTGGCCCGCGGCGGCCTGCTCGGCAATCAGCCCGTGCAGCTCGTCGAAGCTGCCCGGCGTGCCGCGCAATGCCGCGGCCCGCGCGAGGGCGGGGGCCTCGGGGGCGTCGTCTGGCAGGAAGCTGGTCTGGACGGAGGTGGGCATCGAAGGCAAGAGAAAGGCGGCCGGAGCCGCCTCTGGGGGGAGCTTAGCGGTTCCTTCGGAGATCGAGCGTGAAGGGGAACTCGGCGCTCCGGTCGGGGCGCGACACGTTCATTTTCCCAGGTGTATGCCCCAACGCGAAGAAACGCGCCAGGCGACGGCTCTCCGCCTCGTACGCATTGACCGGAAGCGTTGCGTAGTTGCGACCGCCCGGATGGGCCACATGGTACTGGCAACCGCCCAGCGAGCGCTGCGACCACAGGTCGACGAGATCCACCGTGAGCGGCGCCTGCACCGGAATCGTCGGATGCAGGCCCGACGGCGGCAGCCAGGCGCGGTAGCGCACGCCGCCCACGAACTCGCCGACGCGGCCCGTGGGCTGCAGCGGTACCGGCTGGCCGTTGACGGTGAGCACGTGGCGCGAGTCGATGAGGCCCGTCACCTTCAGCTCGATGCGCTCCAACGACGAATCGACGTAGCGCACCGTGCCGCCGGCGCTGCCCTCCTCGCCCATCACGTGCCAGGGCTCCAGCGCGTTGCGCAGCGTCACGTGCACGCCGCTGGACGCGAACTCGCCCACCTTGGGGAAGCGGAACTCCAGGTGCGGCGCGAACCAGGCCGGGTCGAACGCCATGCCGGCCTCGTTCATCTCCTCGATCACGTCGTCGAAGTCGCTCTGGATGAAGTGCGGCAGCAGGAAGCGGTCGTGCAGCTCGGTGCCCCAGCGCACCAGGGGCTGGTCGTAGGGCGTGGTCCAGAAGCGCGCCACCAGCGCGCGCAGCAGCAACTGCTGCACCACGCTCATGCGGGCGTGAGGCGGCATCTCGAACGCGCGCAGCTCCAGCAGGCCCAGGCGGCCCGTGGACGAGTCGGGCGAGTAGAGCTTGTCGATGCAGAACTCGCTGCGGTGCGTGTTGCCGGTGGCGTCGACCAGGATGTTGCGCAGGCTGCGATCGACCAGCCATGGCGGCACGACGTCGCCGCGCTCGCGCGTGGCGCGCGCGATCTCGGCCAGCGCGATCTCGAGCTCGTAGAGCTGGTCGTTGCGCGCCTCGTCGATGCGCGGCGCCTGGCTGGTGGGGCCGATGAACAGGCCCGAGAACAGGTAGCTCAGCGACGGGTGGTTGTGCCAGTAGGCCAGCAGGCTGCCCAGCACGTCGGGGCGGCGCAGGAACGGCGAGTCGGACGGCGTGGCGCCGCCCAGCACGAAGTGGTTGCCGCCGCCGGTGCCGGTGTGCTTGCCGTCGATCAGGAACTTCTCGCTGGACAGGCGCGACAGGCGCGCGGCCTCGTACAGGAACTCGGTGTGCTCGACCAGCTCGTGCCAGTTGAAGGCCGGGTGGATGTTGACCTCGATGACGCCCGGATCGGGCGTGACCTGCAGCATCTTCAGGCGCGGGTCGCGCGGCGGCGGATAGCCTTCCAGCACGATCTTCGTGCCCAGTTCCCGGGCGGTGGCCTCGATGGCGGCCAGCAGCTCGAGATAGTCCTCCAGGCGCTCCAGCGGCGGCATGAACACGTACATCACGCCGCTGGGCGAGCCGACGCGCTCCGCCTTCGGGCCGTTGGCGCGGCGCGGATCGCGCACCTCGATGCACAGGGCCGACCGGGTGACCCAGTTGGCCGACTCGAACTTGGACGGGATGCGGTCGTCGACCGGCGCCGGCTGCGTGGTCGCGGCGGAGGCGGCCCGGTTGGCGGCCAGCGCGGCGGCGACGCCGGTACCCGGGCCGATGCCGGCGCCGGCGCCGGCGATGCCGGGCGTGACGCCGCCGACGATGCGCGTGGGCACGGCCTTCGCGTCGGCCGCGGTTTGCGGGGCGATCGGCGCACCGGCGGATCCGAACGCACCCTTGGCGCCCAGCACGCCCTGCGGCGCCGACGGCGCGACACCGGCCACCGGGAACGAAGTGGGCAAGGCCCCGCGCGCGTCCATCGGATCGCGCTCGATCATGAACGGGTACTCGTTGTCGCGCACCCAGGCGAGCGAGTCGAGCGGCAGGCGATAGCCCATCGGCGAATCGCCCGGGATCAGGTACATGCGCTCGCCGCGGAAGTGCCAGGGGCCGGTGACCCAGCGTCCGCCGACCAGGCCCGGGTTGGGCTCGCGGCGCAGCGGCAGCACGTAGCCGACGGCGGCCTCCAGGCCCTGCGAATAGACGCGGCGCAGGCGGTTGCGCTCGAGCTCGTCGTCCAGGCGCGCGTCGAAAGGATCGACGTTGATCGGCAGCTGGCGCTCGCGCCAGAGGTAGTAGAACGTGTCCTCGAAGCCGGCCTGCACCGTGGTGTCGACCAGGCCCAGCTTGCGCGCCAGCGTCGTGCCGAAGCGCTGCGCATCGGCGGCGGTGTAGTGCTGCTGCACGCGCTCGTCGGCGAACAGCGCCGGATCGGTCCAGCACGGCTGGCCGTCGGCACGCCAGCAGATGGACAGCGCCCAGCGCGGCAGTTGCTCGCCCGGGTACCACTTGCCCTGGCCGTAGTGCAGGAAGCCGCCGGCGCCGTAGTGGTCGCGCAGCCGCAGCACGAGTTCCTGGGCGCGCATGCGCTTGGTGGGACCCAGCGCGTCGGTGTTCCATTCGTCGCCGTCGCGGTCGTCGATGGAGACGAAGGTGGGCTCGCCGCCCATCGTCAGGCGCACGTCGCCCGCCACGAGGCGCGCGTCCACCGCGTCGCCGAGGGCGAGCACCGCCTGCCACTGCTCCTCGGAGTACGGCAGCGTGACCCGCGGCGATTCCCAGATGCGGGTGACGCCCATCGTGTGGCTGAACTCCACCTCGGACTCGTCGACGCCGCCGGAAATCGGCGCGGCGCTGGACGGCTGCGGCGTGCAGGCCAGCGGGATGTGGCCCTCGCCGGCGAGCAGGCCCGAGGTCGGGTCGAAGCCGATCCAGCCGGCGCCGGGCAGGTAGACCTCGCACCACGCGTGCAGGTCGGTGAAGTCGACCTCGGTGCCGCTGGGGCCGTCGAGCGCCTTCTGGTCGGGCGCGAGCTGGATCAGGTAGCCCGAGACGAAGCGCGCGGCCAGGCCCAGCTTGCGCAGCACCTGCACCATCAGCCAACCCGAGTCGCGGCAGGAACCGGACGCCAGGGTCAAGGTCTCCTCGGGCGTCTGCACGCCGGGTTCCATGCGGATCAGGTAGCCGATGTCGCCCTGCAGCCGCTGGTTGAGGTAGACCATGAAGTCCATGGTGGCGCGCGGCTCGAGCGGGATGCTGGCCACGAAGGCGTCGAACCTGGGGCCCTGCGGCTCGACGACGCGGTACGGCGCGAGCTCGGTGGCCAAGGCCTCGTCATAGGCGAACGGAAACTTCTCGGCGCTCTCCTCGAGGAAGAAGTCGAACGGGTTGTAGACCGCCATCTCCGCGACGAGGTCCACCGTCACCTTGAACTCTTGCGTCTTCTCCGGGAACACCAGCCGCGCAAGGTAGTTGGAGAACGGATCCTGTTGCCAGTTGATGAAGTGGTCGGCCGGCTCGACCTTGAGCGAGTACGACAGGATGGGCGTGCGGCAATGCGGCGCCGGGCGCAGGCGCACGATCTGTGCGCCGAGAGAGACGAGCCGGTCGTACTTGTAGTGCGTGACGTGACTCAGTGCGACATGGATGGCCAAGGAGGGCTCCCGGAAAAGACAAGCCCGCGCGCCTGGAGTGGCGGCGGGGCAAAATTCGAGGCGGCGCGGCGGCCGAGGCGCCGCGCTGCGTGGATCACTGCGTGACGAGGAAGTCCTTGCTGATGCCCGCACCCAGCTCGCCGACGTTGGCGAGGAATTGTGTCAGGTAGGCGTGCAGGCCGGTGGACAGGATCTCGTCGATGCGCCCGTAGCGCAGGTCGGCCTCGAGCCGGCCGGCGCGCCGCAGAGTGTCGCCGGAATTGGTGTTGGCCACGCTGCGCAGGTTGCTGCTCATGCGGTTCATGCAGTGCGCCAGCGAGCGCGGCATGTCGGCGCGCAGGATCAGCAGCTCGGCGACCTTCTCGGGCTGGATCACGTTGCGGTAGACCTTGCGATAGACCTCGAAGCCGGACACCGAGCGCAGGATGGCCGACCAGTGGTAGAACTCGTACTCGTTGTCGCGGTCGTCGGCCTGGCCGTAGAAGTCGCTCTCGACGTCGTGGAACTTCACGTCCAGCATGCGGGCCGTGTTGTCGGCACGCTCCAGGAACGAGCCGATGCGCACGAAGTGGAACGCCTCGTCCTGCAGCATCGTGCCCACCACCACGCCGCGCGACAGGTGCGAGCGGAACTTGACCCACTCGAACACGTTGGCCGGGTCGCGCTTCAACTCCCCGCTGGCCAGCAGCTTGTTGAACTCGAGCCAGGTCTGGTTGGTGGTCTCCCACACCTCGGTGGTGAGCGTGCCCCGCACGGCACGCGCATTCTCGCGCGCGGCGCGCAGGCAGCTGACGATGGACGACGGGTTCTCCTCGTCGGCCACCATGAACTCCATCAGCCGGGCCGGCTTGATTTCGCCATAGCGCTTGAGGTAGTCGCCGGTGAGCTCGCTGATGGCCAGCAGCCCGCGCCAGCCCAGTTCGGCGACGGCGTCGGATTGCGGCAGCAGCGCGGTCTGGTAGTTGACGTCTAGCATGCGCGCGGTGTTCTCGGCGCGCTCCATGTAGCGCGACATCCAGAACAGGTGGTCGGCGGTGCGGGAAAGCATCTTGGCTGGTCTCCTCAGGCCGATCAGGTTGACGATTGCGATTGCGATTGCGACGCGCTGGGGGGCGGCACCTGGTGCTGCGGACTCGCCTCCAGCACCCAGGTGTCCTTGGTGCCGCCGCCCTGGCTGCTGTTGACCACCAGCGAGCCTTCCTTCAGCGCGACGCGCGTGAGGCCGCCGGGCACCATCTGCACCTCCTTGCCGGACAGCACGTAGGGGCGCAGGTCGATGTGGCGCGGCGCCACGCCCGATTCCACGTAGGTGGGACAGGTGGACAGGCTCAGCGTGGGCTGCGCGATGTAGTTGCCGGGGTTGGCGACGAGCACCTGGCGGAACGCCTCGACCTCGGCCTTGGTGGCCGCCGGGCCCACCAGCATGCCGTAGCCGCCGGCGCCGTGCACCTCCTTGACGACCAGCTCGGCCAGGTTGGCCAGCACGTAGGACAACTCCTTCGGGTCGCGGCACTGGTAGGTGGGCACGTTGTTGAGGATGGGCTTCTCGCCGAGATAGAACTCGATCATCTTGGGCACGTACGGGTAGATCGACTTGTCGTCGCCCACGCCGGTGCCGATCGCGTTGGACAGCGTGACGTTGCCGGCCTTGTAGGCGCGCAGCAGGCCCGCGCAGCCCAGCGTGGAGTCCTTGCGGAACACCTCGGGATCCATGAAGTCGTCGTCGAGACGGCGATAGATCACGTCGACGCGCTTCGGGCCCTGCGTGGTGCGCATGTAGCAGAAGTCGTCCTTGACGAACAGGTCCTGGCCCTCGACCAGCTCGACGCCCATCTGCTGCGCGAGGAACGCGTGCTCGAAGTAGGCCGAGTTGTACATGCCGGGCGTGAGCACGACGACGGTCGGATCGTTGCTGCCGCCGGGGGCGACGCTGCGCAGGGTCTCGAGCAACAGGTCGGGATAGTGGGCCACGGGGGCCACGGCGTGCAGCGAGAACAGCTCCGGGAACAGCCGCATCATCATCTTGCGGTTCTCGAGCATGTAAGACACGCCGCTGGGCACCCGCAGGTTGTCCTCGAGCACGTAGTAGCTGCCGGTGCCGTCGGCGTTGCCGGCGCGCACGATGTCGACCCCGGCGATGTGCGAGTACACGTCGCCCGGCACGTGCACGCCCACCATCTCGGGACGGAACTGCGCGTTGTTGATCACCTGGTCGCGCGGCACGATGCCGGCCTTCAGGATCTCCTGGTCGTGGTAGACGTCGTGGATGAACCGGTTGAGCGCGATGACGCGCTGGGCCAGGCCCTTTTCCAGGTCGCGCCACTCGTGCGACGGGATCACGCGCGGGATCTGGTCGAACGGGATCAGGCGCTCGGTGCCCTCGCCCGCGTCCTTGTCGCCATACACGGCGAACGTGATGCCGACCCGCCGGAAGATCAGTTCGGCTTCGTTTCGACGATCGCGCATCAGGTCGGCCGGCTGCCGGGCCAGCCACTGCGCGTAGTCCTTGTAGTGCTCACGCACCGCGTTGCCCGCGGCGTGCATCTCATCGAAAGGCGAATTCATGGCGAGCTGTGTCGTGAGTTGGAAATTCGTTGAGTGGGTGTCGAGCGAAGAAGTAGCGGTGCCGAATTCCGTTCAAGACGTTCGCAGACCAGGCGCGCCCGCGACACGCGGCTGGATGCCTCGCGAGCGGGCGCAACGACGGATGCGGACGTCTTGAATGGAATTCATCAACGAATTTCCGACTCACGACACTGCGCTCCCTGGTGCGGCGCCGCGCCGCGCGGCGTTCCGAGTGAATGCATAGCAACAACCGAACCAGCACCCTCCGGCCGCAGATCTCGCCGCCCAAGGGCGCCGACGAACGCCGGGAAAGCCGTTTCGACAACGTCCCTGCCGTGAACAGTATCGGCGACGCACCGCCGGCGTGCAATGCACAACGGCGATGCTGCACTGCCGCGCACCAGATTGAACCGTCGTGGACCTCGCCCGCACCAGGGCAAGGCCATGCGCCCCGCAAGCGCGCGGCGACCCGCGCCGGCCGGGCCGCCCGCGCGGCGCCCGCCTTCAGGAGTCGGGCATCGGGCCGACCCGGGCGGGCGTCAGTGGTTCCTCGACGCCCCGCCACTGCCAGTAGCGCCGCCGCAGCGTGCGTGTGCAGCGCGCCGTGGCGCCGTCCCACAGCCAGCCGCCGCAGTGGTCGCTGCGCACGACGGGGATGGCGTGGGCCGCGTAGCGCGCCACCACCTCCGGTGCCGGATGCCCGTAGCGGCTGCGATAGCCCACCTGGATGACCGCGACGCGGGGCCCCACCGCGTCGAGAAAGGCATCGGTGGACGACGTGCGGCTGCCGTGGTGGGGCACCACCAGCACGTCGCTGCGCAACGCGGCCGCGGGATCGGCGCGCGCGCGGGCGACCAGCCGGGCCTCGCCCGGCGCCTCGATGTCGCCGGTCAGCAGCGCGGCGACGCCCCGCTCGTCGACCACCCGAAGCACGCAGCTGATCGCGTTGGTCTTCGTGCCGGGACGATAGTCACTTGCAAAAGGATGAAGGATGGCGAAGCGCACACCATCCCACGCCCAGCCCTGGCCGGCCGCGCAGGCGATGTGCGGCAACGCGTTGCCGCGCAAGGGGTTGTCCGCCGCCAGCGAACTGCGCAAGGCGAGCACCGGCACGCGGTCCATGAGGGACTGGGCGCCCCCCACGTGGTCGGCATCGGCGTGGCTCAGCACCAGCACGTCCACGCGCGGCTCGCCGCGCGCCTGCAGCAGCGGCAGCAGCATGCGCTGGCCGGCATCGTTGTCGTCGCCGAAGCGCGGGCCGGTGTCGAACAGCAGCAGGTGCGCGTGGGTGCGCACGAGCACCGCCGTGCCCTGTCCGACGTCCACCGCCACCAGTTCGAAGCGCCCGACCGCCGGCCGGGCCACGAAGGGCCACAGCAGCGGCAGCAGCAGCGGCAGGCCCAGCAGGCGCACGCGCCAGGGCAGCGGCAGCATCAGCAAGGCGCCGCCGGACAGCCCGGCCACCAGCGCCCAGGGCTGCGGCGTGGCCACGTGCACGCTCGCGAGCGGCCAGCGCGCGAGCCACGCCAGCAGCCACAGCAAGGGCTTCAGCGCGAGCCCCGCCACATGCCACAGCGGCGGCAGCGCGATGCCCAGCAGGGTCAACGGCGTCACGACCAGCGTCACCCAGGGCTCGGCCACGAGGTTGGACAGCAGCCCGACCAGCGAGACCTGCCGGAAGGCGACCAGCGTCAGCGGCGCCAGCCCGATGCTCGCCACGACCTGGGCGCGCACGCCGCCGCGCAGTTCGTCCACGAGGCGGCGAACGAATCGGCGCGGCATGTCGAGGCCACGCCTGGCGCTGGCCGCGACCGTCGACCAGCGCGTCTGCATCCGGTGCTCGTCCGCGCCCGCGTCCGGCCGCTCGTCCTGCGCCCTCGCCACCGCGCGCGCAGGCCCCGGCGATCCGGCACCCGCCACCGCACGCGCGGGCTCCGACACCATCAGCAATCCCACCGCCGCGAACGACAGCCAGAACCCCGGCTGCAGCAAGGCCCAGGGATCGAGCAGCGTGACCGGCACCATCGCCGCCAGCGCCACCAGCGAGGCCGGCCAGGCCAGCCCCGCGCTGCGCAGCGACGCGGTGGCCGCCAGCATCACCACCGTGCGCTGCGCCGGCACGCCCCAGCCGGCCAGCAAGGCGTAGAGCCAGGCCACGCCGACACCGCCCCAGCGCGCCGCCGCGGGGGTGGGCAGCCACAGCGCGGCGCGCTCCGAGCGCCGCCACAGCGCGCCGATGGCCGCGGCGCCCAGCCAGCCCAGCATCGTGATGTGCAATCCTGAAATGCTCATGAGGTGCGCCACGCCCGTGTTGCGGAACACCTCCCAGCCTGGCCCCGCGATCGCCGCCTGGTCGCCCACGGCCAGCGCCGCCAGCGCCCCCGCGACCGCCGGGTCCGCCACGCCCTCGCCCTCGCCACTGAGCAGCAGCCGGTCGCGCACCCATTGCCGCGTGCGCTCGACGGGCGCCCACGATTCGTCCAGCAGTTGCCCGTTGCCGCGCACGCTGCCCGTGGCGCGCAGCCCCTGGTCGAACAGCCAGAGCTCGGCGTCGAAGCCATCGGGGTTCATCGCGCCGTGCGGCCGCTTCAGGCGCACCGGCAGGCGCCAGCGCTGGCCCGCATGCAGCGGCACGGGCGCCTGCGCGACGGCGCGGTCGTCGCGCTGGTTGCGGCTCCACGAGAGCCAGACGCGCGACGGCAGCACGGGTGCGCCCGGCCCCGGTTCCGGCAGCGCGAGCGTGGCGAGGTAGTCGTCATCGTCGGACGCCACACGGGCCTGCGCCGCGCCCTGCTCCGCGGCCACCACCGCCGACACCAGCGGCCGGCCTGCGGCACGATCCAGCGCCTGCACCCGCTTCAGCTCGCGCGGCGTCATCCCGGCGGCCCGGGCCGACTCGATCACGAAGGCGAAGTGTTCGCCGTCGTCGGCCAGTTGCGGCATCTCGTCGACGACGCCGACCACCTCGACGTCGCAGCCCTCCCACTCGGGCGCGAGCGCGTCCGCGAGACGCGCATCTGCGCGCCAGCCCGCGAAGGCGAAGCCCGCCGCCGCCAGGGCCAGTGCGAATCCGGCGCGGGACGACCAGCGCGCGCGCAGCCGCCCCGCCGCGAGCAAGCCCCCCAAGGCGACCGCCAGAAGCAGCGGATAGGCCTCGCCGCACCACAGCGCCGGCTGCTGCAACTGCAGCGCGATCCCCGCCACCCAGGCCAGCACCGCGCCCGCGCGCCACCAGGCGCCGGTGTCGGAAGGCCGGGAGACGAGCGCGTCTTTCATCGATCCATCCTAGGTCGGCAGCGGCCGCACTGCCCTGCGCGAAAGAGGCCATTTCAAGGAGGGATGTCGCGCCATGAACGGTGCACGCTTCGCTGCGCGACGAAGCATCGATCCGTGTCACGGCGCCAGACTGCGGGTTCGATGGCCTCGCTCCATCGGACTACAGTGATGCAACAGCCGCCAGACACCTCCGCCATGACCCCGACGCGCCGAGCCGCGCCTCCCCCGTCCGACACCCCGCACGAGCCGCGCCTCGCGCGCGTCGCCGCGTTGGTGGCCGAGCCGTCACGCGCCCGCATGCTCGCGTTCCTGCTGTCGGGCGAATACGCCAGCGCCGGCGAGCTCGCGCGCACGGCGTCGGTCGGCGCGGCCACGGCCAGCGCGCACCTGGTCAAGCTGGTGCACGCCGGACTTCTCGTGTGCGAGCCGCGCGGCCGCCACCGCTACTTCCGCATCGCCGACGCCGACGTGGCGCATGCGCTGGAGGCGCTGGCCATGGTGGCCGAGCGCTCGTCGCACGACCGCACCTGGTCGGCGCCCGCGCGACTGCGGCTGCGCGAGGCGCGCTGCTGCTACGGCCACCTGGCCGGTCGCCACGGCGTGGCCCTGCTCGAGCACCTGCTCGCGCAAGGCGGCCTGGTGGCCGCGGCCGACGGCTACGCGCTGACCGACGCCGGCGCGGCCACGCTCGCCTGCCTCGGCTTCGACGCCGCGGCCCTGCGCGCCGGCGGGTCGCACCGCGTCGCCTACCCGTGCCTGGACTGGTCGGAACGGCGCGACCACCTCGCCGGCAAGCTGGCCAGCGGGCTGTTGACGCATTTCATCGAGCGCGGCTGGCTGCGGCGCATCGGCGCCGAGCGCGCGCTGGAGCTGACGCCTCCGGGGCGCGTGGCGCTGGCGGCCGTGCTGGCGCTCGACTGACCGTCGCTCATCCCCGCGCAACCGCCGCTCGCCACCCGGCGCCGGACAGGTGAAAGCCCACGCGTGTAGCATCCGTGCCCATCAACGGGCCACCCCGCGCCGCCGCGTCCGGACGACGGGCGGGCCGGCCCGCACGGAGAACTTCATGACGATCGCCGCCCGCCTCCACGCCCTCGGAATCGAGCTTCCCCCGCTCGCGATTCCGGCCGCCGCCTACCTGCCCTTCGTGCAGACCGGCTCGCTCGTGTTCATCTCGGGCCACATCGCCAGGAAGGACGGCAAGCCCTGGGTCGGCCAGCTGGGCCTGACCATGACCACCGAGGAAGGCAAGGCTGCCGCGCGCTCCATCGCCATCGAGCTGATGGGCACGCTGCAGGCCGCGGCCGGCGGCGACCTGGGGCGCGTCAAGCGCATCGTCAAGGTGATGAGCCTGGTCAACAGCACCCCCACGTTCACCGAGCAGCACCTGGTGACCAACGGCTGCTCCGAGCTGCTGGGCGAGATCTTCGGCGACGCCGGCAAGCACGCCCGCAGCGCGTTCGGCGTGGCGCAGATCCCGCTGGGCGCCTGCGTGGAGATCGAGCTGATCGCGGAGCTGAGCGCGTGAGGATCCGCATCCGCATCCCGCAGGTGCTGGCGATCATCGGCGTGCTCGCGCTGGGCTCGGTGGCGCTGGCAGCGCTTGCGCAGTACGAGTTCGACATGCAGCCCTGCCCCTGGTGCGTGCTGCAGCGCCTGATCTACATCGTGGTGGGTGTGCTGGCGCTGCTGGCGGCCGTGCTGTCCAACACGCCGCGCCGCATCGCGATCGGGCTGGCCCTGCTGGGCACGCTCAGCGGCATCGCGTCGGCGCTGTGGCAGCAACTGGCCGCGGTCAACGAGAACTCGTGCGACCTGAGCCTGGCCGAGCGCATCACCACCGCGCTGCAGCTGGATCGGCTGCTGCCGCAGTTGTTCATCGCGTACGCGTCCTGCGCCGACGCGGCGGTGTCGGTGCTGCACATCCCGTTCGCGGTGTGGAGCTGCGCGATGTACGTGATCCTGGCGCTGCTGCTGGCCTGGACGCTGCGCGCCGCGCTGAAGTCGACCCGCTGAGTCTGTCGAAGCGCGTGAATCCCGGCACGTACTACGCCGCGAGCGCCGGCCCCGCGCCCCCGCGTCCCGCGCTGCGCGGCCGCGTGGACGCGCACGTGTGCGTGATCGGCGGCGGCTTCGCCGGCCTGGCCACGGCCATCGGCCTGATCGAGCGCGGCGTGCGCGACGTGGTGATCCTCGAAGGCGAGACGGTGGGCCACGGCGCGTCGGGCCGCAACGGCGGCTTCGTCTTCGCCGGCTTCAGCCTCGACAACGCGCAGCTGCTGGCCGACCAGGGCCGCGACGGCGCGCGCGCGCTCTACGGCCTCACGCGCGACGCGGTGGCCACGATCCGCCGCCGCATCGCGCAGTACGCCATCGATTGCGATGCCGTCGAGAGTGGCGTGGTGCTGGCGAACTGGTTCGACGACGATGCGATCCTGCGCAAGCGCCAGGAATTCATGGCGCGCGAGTACGACGCGCACTGGCAGTTGCTGTCGCACGACCAGTTGGGCGCCTACACGCGTTCGCAACGCTACGCGGGCGGGCTGCTGGAACCCGACGCGTTCCACTTCCATCCGCTGAAGTACGCGCGCGGGCTGGCCGCCGCCGTCGAACGCGAAGGCGGCCGCATCCACGAGCACTCGCGCGTGAAGAAGATCGTGGCGCCGCGCACGCCGGGTGGCGGCCACGAGGTGCAGGTCGAGGGCGGCAGCGTGCATGCGCGCCACGTCGTCATCGCCGGCGGCGGCTACCTGAGCGGGCTGTCGGCGCCGCTGGAGCGCGCGATGCTGCCGATCGCCACCTACGTGATGGCCACCGAGCCGCTGGGCGACGCACTCGCGGGTTCGATCCCCGGCCGCGCGGCGATCTACGACACGCGCTTCTCGTTCGACTACTACCGCGCGCTGCCCGACACCCGCATCCTGTGGGGCGGCCGCATCTCCATCCTCGATCGCGGCGCCGAGCCGATCGCGCGCCTGCTCAAGCGCGACCTGCTCAAGGTCTATCCGGAGTTGCGCGACGTGAAGGTGGACTACGCGTGGGGCGGCATGATGAGCTACGCGCGTCACCAGATGGTGCAGATAGGCCGGCTGCCGGACGGCTGCTGGCACGCCCTCGGCTTCGGCGGCCACGGCGTGGGCCCGACGACGGCGGCCGGCGAACTGCTGGCCGACGCGATCGCTGCCGGCACGCCGATACCGGCGGCCTTCGGCGACTACGGGCTCGACCGGGTGTGGGGCGCGGCGGGCAGGCTCGCGGCGCAGATGACCTACAACTGGGCCGAGTTCAAGGACTGGCTGCGCGCCTGACCCCATCGTCAACGCGGGACGAGAGGGTGGCCGCCGCCTACTAGAATCCCGCGCACTTCCTGCACGGCGGCCAGCGCCGCTCCCCATCGCCCATGTCCGCCCTGACCCGTTTCTTTCCCTTGTGGGCGGCGCTCGTCGCCGCCATCGCGTACGCCGTCCCCGCGCCTTTCGCCAAGCTCCTGCCCTACGTCACCTGGCTGTTGATGCTGGTGATGTTCGGCATGGGCGCCACGCTGACCTTCGCCGACTTCCGCCGCGTGCTGACGCGACCGGGCCCGGTCCTGGCCGGCATCGGCATCCACTACCTGGTGATGCCGCTCGCCGCGTTCCTGCTGGCGCGGCTGTTCGCCATGCCGCCCGAGCTGACGGCGGGCATGATCCTCGTCGGCAGCGTGGCGAGCGGCACCGCCTCCACGCTGATGGTCTACATCGCCGGCGGCGACGTGGCGCTGTCGGTCACGATCGGCGCCATGTCCACGTTGGTGGGCGTGGTCGCCACGCCGCTGCTGGTGCGGTTCTACATCGACACGTCGATCGCGGTGAACGTGGTCGGCCTGCTGCTCAGCATCCTGCAGATCGTGGTCGCGCCCGTCATCCTCGGACTGCTGCTCAACCAGTTCGCCCGCTCCGTGGTGCGAGCCGGAGAGCGCGCGCTTCCCTACGTGTCGGTCATCTCGGTGCTGCTGATCATCTCGGCGGTGGTGGCCGCCAGCCACGCGAGCATCGCCAAGGTGGGCCCCACGCTGTTCGTCGCCGTCATCCTGCACAACGGCCTCGGGCTGCTGGGCGGCTACTGGGGCGGACGACTGCTGAAGTTCGACGAGTCGGTCTGCCGCACGCTGGCGCTGGAAGTGGGCATGCAGAACTCGGGCCTCGCGGCCGCGCTCGGCAACCTCTACTTCACGCCGCTGGCGGCGCTGCCCGGCGCCCTGTTCTCGGTCTGGCACAACGTCTCGGGGTCGCTGCTCGCGGGCCTCTGGGCGCGCAGGCCCACCCGCAAGCCGCTGGCCTGAACGTCATAGCGCGATCACGCGCTGGCCCTTGATGGCGGCGTCGATCGCCTTGCCCTTGCGCGCACGCTTGCCCGCGTGCGAGGCGAGCGTGGCACCCTTGAGGTCTTCCTCCTTGGGCTTCTGCCCTCGGCCCAGGCCCAGCACCTTCACGCCGTTGGCGCAGGTGGCCACGGACACCAGCGGATCCTTGGCATCGACATCCATCAGCGTGAGGCCCTTGCCGCCGTTGGACTGCAGCTTCAGCTCGTCGAGCGGGAACACGAGCAGGCGCGAGCTGAGGCTGAGGCAGGCCACCTGCGTGTGCGCGGCCTGCACCGGCACCGGCGGCAGCAGGCGATCCTTGTCGTCGATGCTGAGGAAGCTCTTGCCGCCCTTCTGGCGGCTGGTCATGTCGCCCACCTTGGCCAGCAGGCCGAAGCCGCCGGTGTTGGCCAGCAACAGCGTGGCGTCGGCCGACGCGGCGAAATAGTGCAGCGGCTGCGTGCCGGACTCCAGCTCGATCAGCGTGGTGATGGGCGTGCCGTCGCCACGCGCGCCCGGCAGCGCGCCCACGGCCACCGTGTAGACGCGGCCCGTGCCGCCCTGGTTGCTTCCGAACACCAGCAGCGTGTCGACACTGCGGCATTCGAAGGTGCCGTACAGGCCATCGCCGGACTTGAACGCGAAGCCCGCGGCGTCGTGGCCCTGGCCCTTCATCGCGCGCACCCACCCCTTGAGGCTGACGACCACGGTCACCGGCTCGTCGACGATCCGCACCTCGGCGACGGCGCGCTTCTCGGCCTGGATCAGCGTGCGGCGCTCGTCGCCATGCGCCTTCGCGTCGGCCTCGATCTCCTTGATGACCGTGCGCTTGAGCGCCGTGGGGCTGGACAGGATGTCCTCCAGCTTGCGCTGGTCCTCGCGCTTCTCGGCGAGTTCCTTCTCGATCTTGATCGCCTCCAGACGCGCCAGCTGGCGCAGGCGGATGTCGAGGATGTCGTCGGCCTGGATCTCGGTGAGGCCGAAGGCGTCGATCAGCGCGGACTTGGGCTCGTCGCTCTCGCGGATGATGCGGATCACCTCGTCGATGTTGAGCAGCACCAGCTGCCGTCCCTCGAGGATGTGGATGCGCGCCAGCACGTTGGACAGGCGGTGCTCGGTGCGCAGCTTGACGGTGTGCTGGCGAAAGAACACCCACTCGGCGAGGATCTGGCGCAGGCTCTTGAGCGTGGGCCGGCCGTCGCCGCCGATCATCGTGAGGTTGATCGACGCCGAGCTCTCGAGGCTGGTGTGCGCGAGCAGCACGCGTATGAGTTCCTGCGGATCGACGGTTCGGCTCTTGGGCTCGAACACGAGACGCACATGCGCTTCCCGGTTGGATTCGTCGCGATCGGCGTCGAGCACCGCCTGGACGGTCGCCTTGAGCTGGAGTTGCTCCGCGGTCAGCGTCTTCTTTCCGAGCTTGACCTTCGGGTTGACGAGTTCCTCGACTTCCTGGAGCACTTTCTGGGTGCTCGCGCCGGGAGGCAGTTCGGTGATGACCAGTTGCCACTGTCCGCGCGCGAGATCCTCGATCTTCCAGCGTGCACGCACCTTGAGGCTGCCACGGCCCGTGGCATAGGCCTCGCGAATCTCGGCCGCGGGGCTGATGATCTGGCCGCCGCCGGGGAAGTCGGGGCCGGGGATGGCGGCGTAGAGCTCGTCGTCGGTGAGCTTGTCGTTGCGCAGCAGCGCGATGGCGGCATCGGCCACCTCGCGCAGGTTGTGGCTGGGCACTTCCGTGGCCAGGCCCACCGCGATGCCGCTGGCGCCGTTGAGCAGCACGAACGGCAGGCGCGCCGGCAGCAGCTTGGGCTCCTCCGTCGTGCCGTCGTAGTTCGCCATGAAGGTGACGGTGCCTTCGTCGATCTCGTCGAGCAGCAGGCGCGCGATCGGGTTCAGGCGCGCCTCGGTGTAGCGCATCGCCGCGGCGCCGTCGCCATCGCGGCTGCCAAAGTTGCCCTGGCCGTCGATGAGCGGATAGCGCAGGCTGAAGTCCTGCGCCATGCGCACCAGCGCGTCGTAGGCCGCCGTGTCGCCGTGCGGGTGGAAGTTGCCCAGCACGTCGCCCACCACCTTGGCGCTCTTGCGGGCCTTCGGACCCGTGGGCGCGGCGTTGGTGAACGACAGGCCCATGCGGTGCATCGCGTAGAGGATGCGGCGTTGCACCGGCTTGCAGCCGTCCGACACGTCGGGCAGCGCACGGCCCTTGACGACGCTCAGCGCGTATTCGAGATAGGCGCGCTCGGCGTAGTGGGCGAGGGTCAGCGCGTCGCCGCGTCCGCCGTCATCGCCGCCGCCGAACGCGAGGGGAGTCTGTTCCATGGTCAAACCGGAGTTCCTTTGATCGCCGGGGCCCACCCGTCAGCCGGCCCGCAAGGGCGCATTGTCGGTGCTGGCGAGCCCGGGTCGCGCTCCGACCCCACAACTCTCATGAGAAACAATCATGAGAAACAAAATCGATTGAGGGGTGTTTTCATGTCGGCGTGGCGGAGAGCATGACCGCAAAGCCGAGGGCGGCGGCGCGACGCCTGAGCGCTGCGATGCTGCGTTCGCGTTGCTGCTCTTCGTAGCGCTGCTGGCCTTGATCGACGAAGGCTTCGCCACGGGGCAGCATGAAGTAGACCATCCGTGCCAGCTTGTGGGCGGTGGCAGTGTTGGCACGTGGTTTGTCCATCCGAGCTGACAACCGGCGGTAGAACGCGCCGAGCGCGGAGTCGCTGTGAGCCAGGCTCATCGCCGCCATCTTGAACGCCTGGCGCACCCTGTTGGCCGATCGCTTGGTCTTGGCTGACAGCACCTTGCCGCCACTGATCTTCGTGCCCGGACACAGGCCCAGCCACGAGCAGATGTGTTTGACGTTGGCGAAGCGGCTCAGATCGGGGGCGACCTCCGACAGAATCTTCATCACCGCACCCAGCCCCAGGCCGTTGATTCGGGTCAAGTCGACACGGGCCCAGTTGGCCAGGATCTGGCGCATATCGAAGTCCGCACGCGTCTTGCTGCCAGCGCGCGGGGCCTTGCCCAGGTCGACCTGGGACGCGCCGAGTTGGCCCAACAGACGCTGCAGTTTGGCATCGCAATCACCCAAATGGCGAGCGATATGGTCATACATCGCCAGAGCCTGGCCCAGCACGAACAGGTGCTCGTCGCGCCAGTTGCCCCTCAGGGCCTTGGCGATGTCCGCCTCGCTGGCCTTGACACGACTGTGGCGATGGCGGGCCAGTGCCCTCGGGTCGCGCTCGCCTGCGACGATGGCGCGGATGATGGCCTGGCCCGTCAGCCCCATCACGTCGGTAAGCACCTCGGTGAGCTGGATGTTCATCTGCACCAGCGCCTTTTGCATGCGCTGTATCCAGCTGGCCTGTTCGGCCAGGAGCACGTCACGCTGGCGAGCGACGGCACGCACCACGCAGACTTCGTCGGTCGGGCGAAACGCCGCGCGCAAGAACCCCAGGCTCATCAGCTTTTGCAGCCACTGGCAGTCCAGCACGTCGCTCTTGCGTCCGGGCACGTACTTCATCTGCCGGGCGTCGACCAAGTACACCTTCAAACCGCGCTGCTCCAGAACCTCGAACACCGGTATCCAGTACACCCCGGTGGACTCCAGCGCTACCGTGTCGACACCGCACGCCAACAACCAATCTGCCATCGCGTTCAGGTCGTCGGTCATCGCACCGAACTCTCGCACCGACTCCTCACACGAATGCCTCGGCACCGACACCCAGTGGCTCGATCCGCCCACGTCGATGCCGGCGGCGTTGGGAAACACTTCCTCTTGCTGCTTGCGCATTGCCATCGTCTGCTCCAGGATAGTCAACGAACGGCAGCGCCATGGGAGTCGTCGAATTCGACTCGATCTCATGAACGGGATGCACTTCACGGTGCTCACCACTGTCGCCGACGATCCCCGGACCATGCTCTCAGGCGGGCTCGCGCCACAGCGGCTGACACCGCTGCGGGCTCGCACCAATGCTATGTCGGTCATCTCGGCGCTGCCGTTCACCTTGTAGCGCAAACATCGTTTCTCCGCGAACGCCGAGCGCCGCCAGACGCCTGGGATGCTCTCAAGGAAACGGCGGCGTCCGCGGGCGCTCAGCGCGTGCAGACCTCGGGCGTGCAGGACACCACTTCCACACCGTGCGCGTGGCGGGGCAGCTCGCGTTGCAGCAGCGCCCAGTAGAGCTCGAGCACCATGTGCACATGGGCCTCGGTCTCGGCGATGTCGGGCATCTGGCCGCCGGCCCTGCGGACGGTGCCTTCGCCGGCATTCCAGGCCGCAAGCGCGATGTCGATGCCGCCGTAGCGGCGCGTGAGGTCGGCCAGCATGCGCGCGCCGGTGAAGACGTTGGTGCGCGCGTCCAGCATGCGCTCGGCCGCGGGCACCTGGCGTTCTTCCTTGGTGCCGTAGCGGTCGGCCGTCACCGGCGTCAGCTGCATCAGGCCCACGGCGCCGCGCGGCGAGACCGCATGCGCGTTGTAGTTGGATTCGACCGTGATCACCGCCTTGAGCAGGGCCTCGTCGATCCCGGTGGACTGCGCCGCCTCGTCGAGCACCGGCTGCAGCGCCTTGACGTCGGGCGATATCTCGAGCCAGGTGAGCAGCCCGTCGGTGCCCTGGGTCTTGCCCGGCACGCGCGGGCCTGCGGTCTCGCGCAGCACCTGCTCGTAGCGGGAATCGATCTGGCGGGCGGCGAAGTGCGCCACGCCGGCGCCATCGACATAGCCCCACAGCACGGGCGTGCCGGCGACGGGGACGACGGGCGTCGCCGCGTCGGTGCTGGCGAGCGCGACGGTGGCCTTCGATGGCGACGGCACCAGCGCGTGCGCGTCCTCGGCGTCGGGCACCGCGTCGCAGGCGGCCATCGAGCCCGTCACCAGGACGACGACCGACAGGACGTTGAGCAACGAGCGCCGGCTCATGTCGTCGGCTTCGAGAAGGCGGCCTCGAGGCCGGTATCGACACGCTTGTCGTATTCGCGCGCCAGCATCGACATCACGACCAGGCTTTCCCAGCCCGCGGTGTCGTCGGCGCCCACCCGCAGGCACTCGCGCAGGCGGCCTTCCTCGACGAAGCCCTCGCCCGCGTACAGGCGCAGCGCGCGCACGTTGAGCGATCGCACGTCCAGCCAGAAACGGTGCGCGTGCAGGTCACGAAAGACCAGTTGCTTGAGCAGGCGCACGCACGCGCGTCCGAGCCCGCGGCCGGGGGTCTGAAGCACGATGCGCTTGAGCTCCACCGAGCGGTTCGGGTTGCGGCACCCCTGCAGGATGACGAAGCCGACCTGCTCCCAGGCGTCGCCGCCCTCGACGATGAAATGGCGCGAGTCGGGAAAGCGGATCGCGCCTTCGTGCTGCGTGCGCTCCCACGGCGCGATGAACGTGAGGTTGCGTGCGTCGTGCTCCACCGACACGACGAAGTCGAGGTCGGACAGCATCGTCGGACGGATCCGAAGATGAGCACTCTCGGCAAGGTCATGGGTAGGCATCGGAGACAGGGGTCGCGGGCGGTTCGACATGTTGCGGTTGCGCCGGCTGCTCGACGGCGAGCCGCGCAGCGGAGCGTGGATTATGGGAAGGATCGCAGAGAACCACGCAACCCGACCTCCGATGAACGCGGGATTTCCGCACGCTTTTTCCACACTGCCGGGATAAATGGCGATCCCGGCCCGCAGGATCCCGCCACCGAGGCGGTGGTTATGTAAGCAGATGATTCGAGTGCATTCGACCCGGACGCTGCAATCGTTTCAGTGGCCGGGCGCGCCGCGCGGGCGCCCGGCGTCTCCGGCGCTGCCGTTCGCGCGCCCCAACCGAAGTTCAAGGCAGCGCTGGATCCGGCTCCTCCGGGCCGGTCGCGGCTGGGCTCGCGCAAGCGCTCGCCCGTTCGTGAGGCGACAGTCCGTCCAATGGACGGCCTGGCGGCCAACACTCACCCCCTCGGGGGCAGCGAGCGTGGGGCTAGTGTCCTGCATATAAATGCGGTGAATCGGCTTCAAACAGGCCAGGCCAGGGCGGCGTTGCAAATCCTCGCCGTACCGCCCGGTACGCCTGCGGTTTGCGCCTTGCCCTGACCTGTTTGAAGCGCGATTGACTTTTCGCAGTTGTATGCAGGACAGGACACTCAGATC
>Ga0302202_10000151_pt1 | contig 80902 bp, 70 predicted proteins | sample II_Bog_N3_3_FD_194579 | JGI IMG/M metagenome (GOLD analysis project Ga0302202, IMG submission 194579) | Peat permafrost microbial communities from Stordalen Mire near Abisko, Sweden - II_Bog_N3_3 | ecosystem: Environmental > Terrestrial > Soil > Wetlands > Peat | place: Sweden: Abisko... | reverse complement strand
CGGCTGCTGGGTAACGAGGCTGTAGGGCCCGATCGAACGTGCGTGGATCTTGTCGTCGACAAGGTGGTGCAGCTTCAACATGTAGATGATGCCCACCGTGACCTTGCGGTCGAACGCTTCCCCGCTTCGCCCGTCATAGAGCGTGACCTGGCCCGATGTGTCGAGCCCGGCCTTGGCCAGCATCGCCGACACGTCGGGTTCGCGCGCGCCGTCGAACACCGGGGTTCCCATCGGCACACCGGCCTTCAGGTTTTCCGCCAGTTCGACGATTTCGAGCACGTTGCGGTTTTCGATCTCGGCGTAATACTTCTCGCCATAGATGTCCTTGAGCTTGTCCACCAGCGCGGTCGGCGGCGGAGCCACCGCCGGATCGGGATTGGCATGGCGCCAATCTTCGAGCGCTTCGCCGATCTGCTTGCCAAGGTTGCGCGCGGCCCAGCCGAGGTGCGTTTCGAAGATCTGCCCGACGTTCATGCGGCTGGGCACGCCCAGCGGGTTAAGCACGATGTCGACATGGGTGCCGTCGGCCAGGAACGGCATGTCTTCGACCGGCAGGATGCGGCTGATCACACCCTTGTTGCCGTGACGACCGGCCATCTTGTCACCCGGCTGCAGCTTGCGCTTCACCGCGACGAAGACCTTGACCATCTTGAGCACGCCGGGGGCGAGTTCGTCGCCCGCTTCGAGCTTCGCCTTGCGATCCTCGAACTTTTCCTGGATCGCCTTGACGGTCGCATCGTACTGCGCCTTGACCGCTTCGAGCTGCGCCTGACGCGCATCGTCGGCCACCGCGAACTTCCACCATTCGTGGCGTTCGACCTCGGCGAGCACTTGCTCGTCGATCTCGACGCCCTTCTTGACGCCCTTTGGCGCGGCAGCGGCGACGTGCCCGATCAGCATGTCGCGCAGGCGGTTGAATGTGGCGCGGTTCAAGATGCCGCGTTCGTCTTCGCGGTCCTTGGCGAGGCGTTCGATTTCCTCGGCCTGAATCGCGCGGGTACGGTCATCGACCTCGATCCCGTGACGGTTGAACACGCGCACTTCGACGATCGTGCCCGATACGCCCGGCGGCAGACGCAGCGAGGTGTCGCGCACATCGCTCGCCTTTTCGCCGAAGATCGCGCGGAGCAGCTTTTCTTCCGGCGTCATCGGCGATTCGCCCTTGGGCGTGATCTTGCCGACGAGGATGTCACCCGGATGCACTTCGGCGCCGATATAGACGATGCCCGCTTCGTCGAGGTTGCGCAGGGCTTCCTCGCCGACGTTGGGAATGTCGCGGGTGATGTCTTCGGGCCCGAGCTTTGTGTCGCGGGCCATGACTTCGAATTCCTCGATGTGGATCGAGGTGAACACGTCGTCCTTCACGATCCGTTCGGAGATCAGGATCGAGTCTTCGTAATTGTAGCCGTTCCAGGGCATGAACGCGACGAGCACGTTGCGGCCCAGCGCCAGCTCGCCAAGGTCCGTCGAAGGACCGTCGGCGAGAATGCCGCCCTTTTCGACCAGCTCGCCCACTTTCACCAGCGGGCGCTGGTTGATGCAGGTGTTCTGGTTCGAACGCTGGAACTTTTGCAGGGTATAGATGTCGACGCCGGACTGGCCGGCCTCGATGTCGCCCGAGGCGCGGATGACGATACGCGTCGCATCGACCTGGTCGACGATACCGCCGCGCAGCGCGGAAATCGCGGCGCCCGAATCGCGCGCCACGGTTTCTTCCATGCCGGTGCCGACAAACGGTGCGTCGGCCTTGACCAGCGGCACCGCCTGGCGCTGCATGTTCGAGCCCATCAACGCGCGGTTGGCGTCATCGTTTTCCAGGAACGGAATGAGCGAGGCGGCCACCGAGACGAGCTGTTTCGGGCTGACGTCCATCAGCGTGACCGTGTCGCGCGGGGCCATCACGAATTCGCCGTTCTGCCGCGCCGAAACGAGTTCTTCGGCAAACGAACCATCGGGATTGAGGCCCGCCGAGGCCTGCGCCACGGTGTGCTTCTGCTCTTCCATCGCCGACAGATAGGTGACGTCGCTGGTCACCTTGCCGTCGATCACCTTGCGGTACGGGGTTTCGATGAAGCCGTACTTGTTGACGCGGGCAAACGTCGAGAGCGAGTTGATCAGACCGATGTTCGGCCCTTCGGGCGTTTCAATCGGGCAGATGCGGCCATAGTGCGTGGGGTGAACGTCGCGGACTTCGAAGCCAGCGCGTTCGCGAGTCAGACCGCCGGGCCCGAGCGCCGAAACGCGACGCTTGTGCGTCACTTCGGACAGCGGGTTGGTCTGATCCATGAACTGCGACAGCTGCGACGAGCCGAAGAATTCGCGCACCGCGGCCACCGCCGGCTTCGCATTGATCAGGTCGTTGGGCATGACCGTCGACACGTCGACCGAGCTCATGCGCTCCTTGACCGCGCGTTCCATGCGCAGAAGGCCGACGCGATACTGGTTTTCGAGCAATTCGCCGACCGAACGCACCCGGCGGTTGCCGAGGTTGTCGATGTCGTCGACTTCGCCCTTGCCGTCCTTCAGGTTCACCAGTTCCTTGACCACGGCGAGAATGTCGTCGGTGCGCAAGGTGGTGACGGTGTCGGGGCAATCGAGGCTGAGACGCATGTTGAGCTTTACACGGCCGACCGCCGAAAGGTCATAGCGGTCGCCGTCGAAGAACAGGCCGTCGAACAGCGCTTCGGCGGTTTCGCGCGTCGGCGGTTCGCCGGGGCGCATGACGCGATAGATGTCGGCCAGCGCGTGGTCGCGATCTTCGGCCTTGTCCGCCTTCATCGTGTTGCGGATCCACGGACCCGTGCTGACATGGTCGATGTCGAGCAGTTCGAGCCGGTCGATGCCCGCGCGGTCGAGCACTTCGAGGTTTTCAGGGGAAACTTCGTCGCCCGCTTCGATCCAGATGCGACCGGTCGATTCGTCGATCAGGTCGAGCGCGGAATAGCGGCCAAAGATTTCTTCGGTCGGAATGAGCAGCTGCTCGAGCCCGTCCTTGCCCGCCTTGTTGGCGGCGCGGGGGCTGATCTTGGTTCCCGCCGGGAAGATCACTTCGCCCGACTTCGCATCGACGATGTCGAACGTCGGCTTGGTGCCGCGCCATTGATCGAGCACGAACGGCACGCGCCAACCGCCTTCGGCACGGACCCAGATCACTTTCTGATAGAAGTGGTCGAGGATCTGTTCGCCGTTGAGGCCCAGCGCATAAAGCAGGCTGGTGACCGGCAGCTTGCGCTTGCGGTCGATGCGGACGTTGACGATGTCCTTGGCGTCGAATTCGAAATCGAGCCACGAACCGCGATAGGGAATGACGCGCGCGGCAAACAGATACTTGCCCGAGGAATGCGTCTTGCCGCGGTCATGATCGAACAACACGCCCGGCGAACGGTGCATCTGGCTGACGATGACGCGCTCGGTGCCGTTGATGAAAAAGGTGCCGTTGTCGGTCATGAGCGGAATGTCGCCCATGTAGACATCCTGCTCCTTGATATCGATGAGCGACTTGGTCTCGGTTTCGGCGTCGACTTCAAAGGTCGCCAGCTTCAGCGTCACTTTCATCGGCGCGGCATAGGTGATGCCGCGCTGACGGCATTCGTTGACGTCGTATTTCGGCGATTCGAGGACGTAGCCGTCCTTTTCCTTGATATCGAGGCTGGCGGTGCCCGCGAAATCCTGGATCGGGAAGACCGAGCGCAGCGTCTTTTCCAGACCCGAAACATAGCCGGTGGCCGGGTCCGAGCGCAGGAACTGCTCGTATGATTCGCGCTGGACCTCGATCAGGTTCGGCATCTGCACGACTTCGTGATTGTCGCCGAAGATCTTGCGGATACGCTTCTTCACGCCGGGGCGTGAGCCCGTGAAGACGGGGGGCTTGGTCGCCATAGGAGGGTCGTGCCTCTTTGCTCGAATCGCCGGAAAAACCGACAGAAATGTTGCCACGCGCGGCTGGTGGCACCATCAAACGGGAAAAGGCCGCAAGCCTGGCACGCACCCTTTCCCAATGGCATTCCACAGGGAAAAGATGGCACCGGCCGCAGCCTGCCGCGTCAGATGGATGACCTGCGTTTCCTTCCCTGGCCCTCCCCCGCGCATGGGAAAGCCTTGCTCGAAACGCTGGACTTGGGTGGACACCTAGGCCTGCGCCGGGCGGTTGTCAAATGTGGGGCTCCCGCACCCAAATCGGCAATGTCAGTTCGACTCAGCGTTTTCGGCCTGATGCCAAGTTTCAATAAACACGGCGTATCCTTGACTCCACCCGCGTTGCTGCTATTGGCCCGCCCCTGACCGGGGTTCGCCCCGATCATCCGTCCGAGACAGCTGGTGCCATCATCCGATGGCTTAATCGTCCAGCCTAGGCGGGGAAAAGAGTTTCAACGGCCCGTCGTCCGCTTTTGCGGTACGTGGTGCCCGCGCGGGTTTTGCCGCGCTTCTCCTTCCCTTGTCGATACGGACCCGCCCGCAATGGCGCGCATTTCGCGTGTCCGGCGCGGACAAACGTAGCCGGCCGCGCGGGGGCATCCCCCAAGCGGTCACATGTGAAGGAGTAAGGCATGGATCGTTCGCAGAAAGCCGAATCGGTCGCCTATCTCAACGAGCTCTTCAACGAGGCCGGCGCGGTGGTCATCACCCGCAACCTCGGCTTGACGGTGGCGCAAACCACCGCTCTTCGCACGAAGATCCGCGAGGCAGGCGCGACCTACAAGGTTGCGAAGAACCGTCTTGCCAAGCTTGCCGTCCAGGACACGCCCTATGCGGGTATCGGTGATCTTTTCACCGGCCCGACTGCGGTAGCCACGTCCAGCGATCCCGTCGCCGCCGCCAAGGTGATCGTCGATTTCGCCAAGACCACCGACAAGATCGAAATCTTGGGTGGCGGGATGGGTTCGCTCGTTCTCGATGCCGACGGGATCAAGGCTTTGGCCACGATGCCCTCGCTCGACGAACTGCGCGCCAAGCTCATCGGCCTCATTCAGGCTCCGGCGACCAAGATCGCCCAGGTTGTCACCGCTCCGGCGGCCAAGCTGGCGCGTGTCTTTGCTGCCTATGCCGAAAAAGACGCCGCGTAAGACACCGTTCGCACGATTTTCGCCCGGGCAACCGGGCACCACATATCTCAGGAGTGAAACATCATGGCTGATATCGCCGCTCTCGTAGTTGAACTTTCGAAGCTGACCGTTCTCGAAGCCGCCGACCTTGCCAAGGCTCTCGAAGAAGCATGGGGCGTCAGCGCCGCTGCCGCCGTTGCGGTTGCCGCTGCCCCCGCCGAAGCCGCTGCTGCGGTTGAAGAAAAGACCGAATTCGACGTCATCCTGACCGGCGACGGCGGGAAGAAGATCCAGGTCATCAAGGAAGTGCGCGCGATCACGCAGCTCGGCCTGACCGAAGCCAAGGCGCTGGTCGAAGCCGCTCCGAAGGCTGTCAAGGAAGGCGTCTCGAAGGCTGAAGCCGAAGAGATCAAGAAGAAGATCGAAGAAGCCGGCGGCACCGTCGAAATCAAGTAATTCGGCTATGTCCGCCCTTACCGGGGCGGGCACGAATTATGCAAAAAGGGGCGGCTCCATCGCGGGGTCGCCCCTTTTTTTGCTTCGTAAAGCCAGCCCGGGCGTATCAAGACATGGTCCGGGAAAATAAATGTGCTGCGCCGCTGTCAGGTATGACCAACCGGGCCTATGATCGATCGCATGACAAATAGCGGCGACCCAAAAGACATCGCCGATTCTCGGGCCGATGGGCTTGTAACGGGCTGGTGGCGCACGATCCGCAATCATCCGCTGGCCAGATTGGGGCCCGGGCTGATTACCGGCGTCGCCGATGACGATCCCAGCGGAATCGGGACCTATTCGCAGGCCGGCGCGCAATTCGGCCTCAACATGCTGTGGACGATGCCGCTGTGCTATCCGCTGATGTCGGCAGTGCAACTGATGTGTGCGCAGATCGGCCGGGTCACCGGCAAGGGGCTGGCGGCCAATATCAAGGCGGCGTTTCCGCGGCCCGTCCTGCTCGGCGTGATCGCGCTGCTGCTGATCGCCAACACGCTCAACATCGCGGCGGACGTGGCCGCGATGGGCGAAGTCGGCGAACTGGTCACCGGGATCGACCGCCATGCGATGACGCTGCTGTTCGTGGGCATCACGCTCGGGCTGCAGATCGGCGTCGCCTATCACCGCTATGTCCTCTATCTAAAATGGCTGACGCTCTCGCTGCTGGCTTATGCGGCGGTGCTGTTCACGGTGCATGTTCCGTGGGGGCAAGTGGCATTGCGCACGTTTTGGCCGCGGTTTGCGCTCGATTCGGCCTCTGCGGCGATGATTGTCGCCGTGTTCGGCACGACGATCAGCCCCTATCTGTTTTTCTGGCAGGCCTCCGAAGAAGTCGAGGACATGAAACGCGCGAAGGCGCATGCGTTGATCGGCGCCGATCCGATCGTCGCGCGCAAGGAACTGCGCCGGATGAGCTGGGATACCTGGTCGGGCATGGGCTATTCGAACCTTTCTGCCTGGTTCGTGATTTTGGCGACTGCCGTCACGCTCCATGTCGCGGGCATCACCGACATCAACACCGCCGCCCAAGCGGCCAGCGCCTTGCGGCCGCTTGCCGGGAACTTTGCCTTTGTGCTGTTTGCGGTCGGATTGCTGGGGGTCGGGTTGATCGGTGTGCCGGTGCTGGCCGGATCGGGCGCCTATGCTGCGGCCGAGGCGATGAGGTGGCGCGAAGGGCTGGAAGCCAATGTCCGCAAGGAACCCCGCTTTTACGCCGTGATCGCGATCAGCGTTTTGCTGGGTCTGGGCATTCAGTATTCCCCGATCAGCCCGATGAAAGCCCTGTTCTGGAGCGCGGTGATCAATGGCGTGGTGGCCGTGCCGCTGCTCGCGGTGATCTGCCTGCTGGTGGTGAAAAAGGCGGTCATGGGCGAATATACCGCCAGCCGCTGGCTGGTCGGCATGGGCTGGGTCACCACGGCGATGATGGGGGCAGCCGCCGCCTGCATGCTGTTACCGGCCTAAGGTACGGCCGTTGCGAAAACCACCGCGCCTGCGGCACTGACCAATCCCGCAAAGGCAAAGGCCCAGGAAAAGCTGCCCGTCGCATCGACGATCATCCCGGTGACGACCGGGCCGATGATCCCCGACAGACTGCCGATCGCGTTCTGCACCCCGATCCAGCCGGCGGCATCGCGCGGACCCGCATGGATCTGGCCCAGCGCATAGACCATCGTCGGCAGGCAGCCGAGGAACAGCCCGGTGCCGATCAGCGCGGCAAGCAATTGCGCCTGTCCATGAGCAAGGGCGATGGCGGCGATTCCCGCAACCGAGCCCAATTCGGCAACGACGCAAAGCCACCGCTTGACTGTCGCAGGGCCTCCGCCACGCCGCACGAGCACATCGGCCAATTGCCCCCAGCCAAGCGAGGCAAGCGCCTGCGCGGCATAAGTCGCGCTGGCGAAAAGCGTCATCGTCGGGATCGACAGGCCGCGCGATTTGACGAGATAGAGCGGCAGCCAGATCGAAACGAAGAAAAAGCCATAGTTCGCCAACGCATGGGCCATGCCCATCGCCCACAGCGTACGCCGTGCGAGCAGAGCCCCAAGCCGCAAGGGCCGATCCGCCGCCGCAACCGTCGGCGCGGGCAAGCGCGCCTGAAGCATAAGCCAGGGCAGCACCCAGGCGAGCGTCGCCGCGCCAAACGCGAAAAACACCATGCGCCAGCCGTGCCGGGCAAGGATCATCCCCCCCGCCAGAGTCCCCAGTGCGGGCCCGAGCGCCAGCCCCACCGCGACAACCGCATTGGCCAGCCCGCGCCGCGCCATGGGGACATGGGCGGTGATCAGCTTTGACGTGCAGGGAAACAGCGCCGCTTCGCCCAGCCCGAGCAGGAGACGCAAGGTTACCAGCATGACAAGCCCCGAAGTCAGGCTGGTGAGCAATGTCGATGCCGCCCACAGCGCGACCGAGATCGCCAGCACGCGCCCCGCGGGCCAGCGGTCGGCAAGCGCACCGATAAACGGCTGGGTCAGCCCATACGTCCAGAAAAAGGCCGAAACGGCGAGGCCAAAGCGCGTCGCCGAAAGCCCCAGCGCCTGGCTCATCAGCGGCGCGGCAATGCCGATCGCGCCGCGATCGATGAAATTGAGCAGGACCGCCAGCGCCAGCATGGCGACCAGAGCGGGAACGAGCCGCCGATCCATGCTCCGCCCCGGCCCGATCGTCTGTGTGTTCATGAAACCCGCCCCGCTGTCATGGCGCCGGGCTTAGAACGACACGTCGCGCCCGTCAAAAAACGGCGGGGAAGGCATGCCCTCCCCGCCATCTGCCGGGCCTGCCCGATCAGAAGAAGCCGAGCTTCTTGGGGCTGTAGCTGACCAGCATGTTCTTGGTCTGCTGATAATGGTCGAGCATCATCTTGTGCGTTTCGCGGCCAATGCCCGACTGCTTGTACCCGCCGAACGCGGCATGCGCGGGATAGGCGTGATAGCAGTTGGTCCACACCCGCCCGGCCTGGATCGCCCGGCCAAAGCGATAGCAGGTATTGGCATCGCGGCTCCACACCCCGGCGCCAAGACCGAACGGGGTGTCATTGGCGATGGCAAGTGCTTCCTCGGCATTGCGGAAGGTCGTCGTCGAGACCACCGGGCCGAAGATTTCTTCCTGGAAGATGCGCATCTTGTTGTGGCCCTTGAACACCGTCGGCTGGATATAGAAGCCGCCGGCAAGTTCGCCGCCAAACGTCGCCGCCGCGCCGCCGGTAAGCACTTCGGCGCCTTCATCGCGACCGATCTGCAGATAGCGCAGGATCTTTTCCTGCTGTTCGGCGCTGGCCTGCGCGCCGAGCATCGTGGCGGGATCGAGCGGGTTGCCCTGCACGATCTGGTTCACGCGGGCGATTGCGCGTTCCATGAAGCGGTCATAGATCGATTCGGCGATCAGCGCGCGGCTCGGGCAGGTGCAGACTTCGCCCTGATTGAGCGCGAACATGACAAAGCCTTCGATCGCCTTGTCGAAGAAATCGTCGTCATGCGCGGCAACGTCTTCAAAGAAGATGTTCGGGCTCTTGCCGCCCAGTTCCAGCGTCACCGGAATGAGGTTTTCGCTGGCATATTGCATGATCAGCCGCCCGGTCGAGGTTTCGCCGGTGAACGCGATCTTGGCAATGCGCTTCGACGACGCCAGCGGCTTGCCCGCTTCGAGGCCAAAGCCGTTGACGATGTTGAGCACGCCTGCCGGCAGGATGTCGGCAATCAGTTCGGCCAGCACCAGAATCGAGGCCGGAGTCTGTTCGGCAGGCTTGAGCACGACGCAGTTGCCCGCTGCGATCGCCGGGGCCATTTTCCACGCGGCCATCAGGATCGGAAAGTTCCACGGAATGATCTGCCCGACAACGCCGAGCGGTTCGTGAAAGTGATAGCCAACGGTGTCGACATCGATTTCCGAAATCGAGCCTTCCTGCGCACGGATGCAGCCCGCGAAATAGCGGAAATGGTCGATCGCGAGAGGAATGTCGGCGGCCATGGTTTCGCGGATCGGCTTGCCGTTGTCCCAGGTTTCGGCAGTCGCCAGCAGTTCCAGATTGGCTTCAAGCTTGTCGGCGATGCGCAACAGCGCCAGCGCACGATCGCCCGGCGCGGTGTGGCCCCAGGCTTCGCGGGCAGCATGCGCGGCATCGAGCGCGAGATTGATGTCGGCTTCGTCCGAGCGGGCGACCTGGCACACGACTTTGCCATTGATCGGCGAGACATTGTCGAAATAGCGACCGGCGACCGGCGCCACCCACTTGCCACCGATGAAATTGTCATAGCGCTTCGCAAATGGCGAAACGAGCGCAGCTGTCTTGTCGGCTACCAGAGTGTTCATGGGGAGATCCTCTCGACTGCATGCCGGGCCCTGAAACGGCCGGCGTTTTGGTTGTTCCGTGATCGCGCCGCACGGTCCGGCAGGAAAGCCCCCCGATGCCGGTGACCCGCTGCGGCTGTATCATCAGCGAGACAGCCTTGTGAGCGGCACGGGCCTGCGGGCCATCAATGCGGGGCCATCAATGCAGGGACGGGGTCATCCCGACGCGTTCCATACGGCGGTAGAATGTCGCGCGGCCGATGCCGAGCAGACGCGCCGCCGCCGCGACATTGCCCCCCGATCGCGCCAGCGCCTGACGCAGCACGGCGCGTTCGGCATCGCCGAAACCGGCCTGTTCCGACGCTTCGCCCAGGACATGCGCCAGCGGCAAGGGGGCCAGCCCGCCGCGTGCGGCAAGGCCGAGCTGCCGGCGCGCAGTGCGGGTCGCACCGATCACCAGGTCATCGCGATCGACCGCGAGCAGCGCGCTGCCTTGCGCCGTCGGCCCTTCGTGACCCGCGCCGACATAGACGATCCGCGAAGCGGCATAGCGGCTGCAAAAGAAATCGCGCTCGATCGAACGCGCCGCATCCTGCACCAGCGCGGCGACCATCCCCGCCACGGCTTCCGCCTGATCCGCACGCGCAGTCGACACATCGAGCGCGGCGACCAGCTTGCCGGTCGGGTCGAAAATCGGCGCATCCATGCACGAAACCCCGACATTGCGGCTGGCGAAATGTTCATCGCGCATGATCGTGACCGGGCGCGCCTCGACGAGGCAGGTGCCGATACCGTTGGTGCCCTCGGCCTGTTCGCTCCACGCGGCGCCGGGGACCAGCCCGACCGAATCGAACAGCGCGCGCTCAGCCGCTGTGGCGCGCGCTTCGAGCACGACGCCGTCGAGATCGGAAATGATCACACAGGCCCCGATCGCACCGACATTGCCGAACAATCGGTCGAGCGTCGGCCGCGCGGCGGCAAGCAGTTCGCCGTTGGCTTCGCGCAACCGGGCAATCTCCGCCGCATCGAAGCGTTCGCGTCGCCGTTCGGTCGCCGGATCGAGCTTGTGATGCAGCGCCGAGCGGCACCACGATGCCGCAACCGCCGAACGCGCCGCCGCCTGCCCCGAGGCAACGGTGTCGAGCACGACCTCGCAATGATCCTTCCGCTGATTTCGTGAAGTCGCCATGGCGTCAAACCTCTCCGCCGCGGCATTGGACCTGCGAATCGGAATTCGCGGATGCTGCCTTCATGGGTTTTGCCGGGCGGCCTCAATCCTTGCCCGGCACCGCAAAATTGCAAGCGCCGTGCGACGAAGGGTGCCAAATACCTGTCCCATTAACGAGACAGGCACCCAAAAGCCGTTCCCAAACCCCCTTCAGTGCAGCGTTTTGAGATAGGCGATGATCTGCCGCCGCTTTTCAGGATCGGGCTGCCCGGCATAGCCCATGCGCGTACCGGGAACGAGCGCGACCGGATTCGCCAGCCACTTGTCGAGCGTGGCGTCGTCCCATGTCAGCCCCGACCCTTTCAGCGCCGGCGTGAAATCATAGCCGGGAACATCGCCGGCGCGCGTGCCATAGACCGCAAACAGGCTCGGCCCGACCACGGTCTGGCCCTTTTCGACCGAATGGCACGAACGACAGATACCGAATGCCCGCGGCGAGGCGCCGAAGGCCGCAACGGCAGATGCCCCACCAGCATCTGCGCCAGATGTCATGGCAGAGGCGGGATCGGCGGGATCGCCGGCATCGACCGTGACGTCGGGCTGTGGTTCGCCGCAAGCGGCGAGCGGCATGACCAGCGCAAGCGCAAGCCCCAGGCGTATCGATCCGATGGTCATATCCGACAAGGCTCCCGGTCAGATGATTTCATCTGGCTTCAAATCCCTCTATGGCATCCGCACAATGTTTGAAAACCCGCCTCGCACCGTGTTCGATGAAGCGCGCGCCACGGTCAGCCTCGCCGCGCCGCTGGTCGCGGCAAACCTGTTGCAGATGGCCGTGTTTGCGCTCGACGTGGTGTTTGTCGCAAGGCTGGGGCCTTCGGCGCTGGCGGCATCATCGCTGGCGGTGTCGGTGTTCGGGCTGTTGATCTGGAGCCTGACCGGACTGGTCGGAGCGGCCTCGCCCCTGATCGCGGCCGAACTCGGCCGGCGCAGCCATGCCGTGCGCGAAGTGCGCCGGTCGGTGCGCATGGCTGGCTGGGCCGGGTTTGGCGCGGCGATCGCGGCCATGGCGGTCTGCACCATGCTCGGGCCGATCCTGACGCTGACCGGGCAGGAACCCAAAGTCGTCGCGCTCGCCGTCCCGTTCATGCACATCCTGATGTGGGCGGCGATCCCGACCGTAATCGGCGCGCTGTTGCGGGGCACATTGGCGACGCTGGGTCGGCCCGGTGTGGGCACGGCGGTCTCTGCGCTGGCGGTGCTGCTCAATGGAACGGGCAACTGGTTGCTGGTGTTTGGCCATTGCGGCCTGCCCGCGCTCGGCCTCGAAGGCGCCGCGCTTGCCAGCGTGACGACGAGCACGGTGACGATGCTGGTCTTTGCCGCAGTCATCCGGTTTGACCGTCGGCTGCACCGCTATCGCCTGCTCGGGCGCTGGTGGCGCGCGGATTGGGTGCGGCTTGCCGACGTGTTGCGCATCGGCCTGCCGATCATGGCGACGATCATTGCCGAAGCCGGGCTGTTCAACGGCGCGGCGTTTCTGATGGGGCGGATCGGGGAAATGCCGCTGGCGGCGCATACCCTGGCGCTGCAATTCGCCTCGATCACGTTTCAGGTGCCGTTTGGCATTGCCCAGGCGGCGACGATTCGCGTGGGCCGCGCCTATGGCGCGCGCGATCCGCACGGGATCATGCTGGCGGGCCGGGTCGGGCTGCTGACCGGAGTCGGTTTCATGTCGCTGGCGGCAGCCTTGCTGCTGTTTGCGCCGCGCGCGATCATCGCGCTCTATATCGACCCGTCCTTGCCCGCCAATGCGCCGCTCGTTGCGCTGGCGACCCGCTACATGGTCGTCGCCGCCGCATTCCAGCTGTTCGACGGGGCGCAGACGGTGGGCTCCGCCCTGCTGCGCGGGCTGCAGGACACGCGCGTACCGATGGCGATCGCGCTGTTCGGATATTGGGTGCCGGGGCTTGGCACGGCGATCTGGCTCGGGCTCTATACCCCGCTCGGCGGCGTCGGCGTGTGGATCGGGCTGCTGATCGGGCTGGTGGTGGTCGCCGCGCTGCTGATGGGGCGTTGGTTTCGGCGCGATGCGCTGGGGCTGGTGCCGCATGCCGCGCCCCATCCGATGCCCATCGCTGTCCTGGCGCGCGACGAATCTGTCATCGCCCCCTCTTGACGCCCCCCTTCGACGCACCCATATCCCGCCTGCTGGCACTCGGCAGCTCCGAGTGCCAGACAGTTTTGCAACACCGATCCGGCCCATTGCGGCCGATTGATGAATTGGAAGAGGGAGCAATCCATGTCATTCCGTCCGCTGCACGACCGCGTGCTCGTGCGCCGCGTCGAAGCCGAAGAAAAAACTGCCGGCGGGATCATCATCCCCGACAGCGCCAAGGAAAAGCCGGCTGAAGGCGAAATCGTCGCCGTCGGCACCGGTGCCCGCGCCGAAAACGGCACGATCACCCCGCTCGACGTGAAAGTCGGCGATCGCGTGCTGTTCGGCAAGTGGTCGGGCACCGAAGTCAAGGTTGCCGGCGAAGACCTGCTGATCATGAAGGAATCGGACATCCTCGGCGTCATCGGCTGAGCTTTTCCGACCCCTTAATCCCGAATTCAAAGGAATACGCACAATGGCTGCCAAGGAAGTCCGTTTTTCGCGCGACGCGCGCGAACGCATCCTCAAGGGTGTCGACATTCTCGCCGACGCGGTGAAAGTCACCCTCGGCCCCAAGGGCCGCAACGTCGTCATTGACAAGAGCTTTGGCGCACCGCGCATCACCAAGGACGGTGTGACGGTTGCCAAGGAAATCGAACTCAAGGACAAGTTCGAAAACCTCGGCGCGCAGCTGCTGCGCGAAGTGGCTTCGAAAGCCAACGACAAGGCCGGTGACGGCACCACCACCGCGACCGTTCTCGCCCAGGCGATCGTTCGCGAAGGCCTGCGCTCTGTCGCCGCCGGGATCAACCCGATGGACCTGAAGCGCGGCATCGATCTCGCCGTGCTCAAGGTTGTCGAAAACCTCAAGGCGCGTTCGACCCCCGTCAGCGGCACTTCGGAAATCGGCCAGGTCGGCGTGATTTCGGCCAATGGTGACGTCGAAGTCGGCCAGAAGATCGCCGAAGCGATGGAAAAGGTCGGCAAGGAAGGCGTGATCACCGTCGAGGAAGCCAAGGGCCTCGAATTCGAGCTCGACGTCGTCGAAGGGATGCAGTTCGACCGCGGCTATCTGTCGCCGTACTTCATCACCAATCCCGAAAAGATGGTCGTGGAGCTGGAAAATCCCTATATCCTGATCCACGAAAAGAAGCTGTCGAGCCTGCAGACGCTGCTGCCGATCCTCGAAGCGGTGGTGCAGTCGGGTCGTCCGCTGCTGATCATCGCCGAAGACATCGAAGGCGAAGCGCTGGCCACTCTGGTGGTCAACAAGCTGCGCGGCGGGCTCAAGATCGCTGCCGTCAAGGCGCCGGGCTTTGGCGATCGTCGCAAGGCGATCCTGGGCGACATCGCCACGCTGACTGCCGGTGAGCTGATTTCCGAAGACCTCGGCATCAAGCTCGAAACCGTCACGCTCGGCATGCTCGGTCAGGCCAAGAAGGTCACCATCGACAAGGACAACACCACGATCGTCGACGGCGCCGGTTCGGCCGAAGACATCAAGGGCCGCGTCGATCAGATCAAGGCCCAGGTCGAAGTCACCACCAGCGACTATGACCGTGAAAAGCTGCAGGAACGTCTGGCGAAGCTCGCCGGCGGTGTTGCCGTGATCAAGGTCGGCGGCGCTTCGGAAGTCGAAGTGAAGGAACGCAAGGACCGCGTTGATGACGCGCTCCACGCGACCCGCGCTGCGGTCGAAGAAGGCATCGTTTCGGGCGGCGGCACGGCTCTGCTTTATGCCACCCGCGCTCTCGAAGGTCTGACCGGCGTCAACGAAGCCCAGACCCGCGGCATCGACATCATCCGTCGCGCGATCACTGCCCCGCTCAAGCAGATTGCTGAAAACGCGGGCTTTGACGGCGCCGTGGTTGCCGGCAAGCTGCTCGACCAGAGCGACGAAAGCATCGGCTTCAACGCTTCGACCGATGTCTATGAAAACCTGAAGGCTGCCGGCGTGATCGACCCGACCAAGGTCGTGCGCACCGCGCTGCAGGATGCGGCCTCGGTCGCAGGGCTCCTGATCACCACCGAAGCGGCGATCGTGGAACGTCCGGACGACAAGCCCGCCCCGGCAATGCCCGGCGGCATGGGCGGCATGGGCGGCATGGACTTCTAAGGTCCGCGCCAACCTGCCGAACGGCACAAGAAACAGGGCCGGAAAGGGGAAACCTTTCCGGCCCTTTTCTTTGATTTTTCACGACAAAAAAAGGCCGGGCAACTCCACTTGAGGAAGCTGCCCGGCCTTTCACGCGGCGGTGAGGGGACCGCCGAGAGGGGATCAGAAGCCCAGCCCGAACGTCAGGAACCACTGACGCGGGGCGATCGGATAGGCCGAATAGCTGTTGGTCGCCGATCCGACCGAAATCGTCGAGGTGCCGGTGGCATCGGCGATATTGGTGACATTGAGGCTGAGATCGGCCTTGGCGACATGCAGCGCTTCGGCGGGCAGGTGTACCGTTACCCGCGCCGAAGCGAGGAAATACGACGGCACGCTGGTATCGTTGGTATAGGTCGCATAGCGCTTGCCGACATAATCGCCGATCGCCTGCAATTCGACCGGGCCGATATTGAGCGAGGCGACCGTCTTGTTCATCCAGGTCGGCGTGCCGGGGATGACTTTGCCGCATGTCGGCACTACGCCGCCCGTCACGGCATAGCCGCCGATGCAGCTGCCGGTCGCCGCGCCGATGCCGTAAGCGGTCGTGTTATAGTCGCTCTGATAAGTCGAGCGGTTCCACGATGCCGCGTTGTAGAGCGAGGCGTGCGGCCCGAAGTGCAGCGTAAAGGCGCCGTCGATGCCGTCGGTATGGACCGAGCCGACATTGACCAGGATCGAGGTGCCGCCGGTGATGCCGCTGCCGGCGATCCCGCCCGGGTTGGTGCTCAGCGCCAACTGGCGGTTGCTGAAGGCGACGTGGTAGTAATTGACCTGGGCCTCGATGCCCGAAAACACCGCGCTGTCAAAGCTGCGGCGGGTGCGCAGGCCGACTTCGTAGGTCCAGCTTTCTTCGGGTTTGCCCTGGCCGGCAAAAGCATCAAACGCGGCCTGGCCGCCGGCGGCCCACGGCGACAACCCGCCTCCGCCGAGATAGGTCATGTACTGGCGCAAGTTCTTCTGCACGTTGAGATAAAGCTGTTCGTGCGGCGTCAGGTCATATTTCGCGCCAAACGCCGGCAGGAACCAGCGCAGCGTATTGATCCGGCCCTGCGGCAGGCCGCCGACCGACAGGCCCGACAGCGATCCCTGCGCAGGCTGGATCGGATACCAGCCATTGGCCCATTGCGCGCTCGTCTTGAGCCCTGCTTCGATCGCCAGGCGCTCGGTCACGCGCCAGGCGTCCTGCAGATGGAGTTGCAGCTCTTCGACCCGCGCTTCGCCCTGATACTGCGTGAACAGCGGGTTGGTGGGGCGGATATAAGGGCTGAAGCTGCCCGGATTCGTCGCGTCGGCGCCATACCAGCGGCGCCATTGCGTTGCGCTGTTGTGTTCGAACCAGCCGCCCAGTTCGATCTGATGCGCGCCAAGATCGAGATGGAGGCTGGACAGGAAACCTTCGCGCTCGATGCGATATTCGGTGGTGCGGATCACCAGCCCCGAACCGCCCGTCGCCGCGACCAGTGCAGCGCCAAGCGCGGCATTGGTCGCCGGGTTGCCGGTGGCAGCGCTGCCGTTGCTGTTGCCGCCGAAATGGGCATCGGTCGCATAGTTCGGGTCGAGATAGGCCTGAACCACGGTGATCGACTGACCCAGTGGCCCGGCGACGACGCCCACGCCGTCGTTATGGTGGAAATAGACCTGGTTCGACCAGGTCAGCTTGTCCGAGACATGCGCTTCGTACTTCAGATAGCCGAGATAGTCGGTGCGCTGCGCGTCGGAGTAATAGTTGTTGTAGTTGCCGCCCTGCGCCGCAGGCGTGTTGCCATAGGCATCCAGATACGACTGATAGGCCGAAAAGTTGGGATAGCCGTAAGGCCGGGTATACGGCGTATAGCCCTGCGCCGCAGTCGTCGCCGGAATGCGAAAAGTGGTCGCATCTTCGTTCGGCTCGGTCTTTTGCGAATAATCGAAATAGGCGGTCAGCTTGCCCACGCTGTCGTCATGCACGAGCTTGGCATTGACCTGCCAGCCGCCCTGCACACCGTTGAAATCCCATGCGCGGGCCCGCTGGCGCGCCACCGCGATATAGGCGGTGGTGTTCTTGCCTTCGCCAAACGTACCCAGATCGAGGCGGCCATACGTGCGCGAAGTGCCATAACTGCCGACGGTTTCCGCCAGATCGAGCCCAAGCTTTGCCTTGGGATCGGCGGTAAAGGTCTCGATCGCGCCGCCCAGATTGCTGGTCGATGCGGTGCCGAGATCGCCCGCGCCCGTCGAAACCACGACCCGGCCGACCGCTTCGGAAATCACCGCGCGCTGCGGCGACAGGCCGTTGTAATTGCCATAGTTCTGATCACCCAGCGGCAGACCGTCGAGCGTGTAGCCGAGCTGCTGGTAATTGAAGCCGTGAATGAAGATCTGGGCGTTCTGTTCGTTGTTGCCCCAGGGATCGGCGGAAATGTAGAGCACGCCGGGCAGCGTTTCGATCGCCTTCAAAGGCGAGACGCCGGGCAGGATCTTCTGAATTTCCGCCGCCGTGACGGCCGTGGCCGAACGTGTCGTCTTGGCCGTGACGACAATCGCTTCGCCCGCGTCTGCGGCAGGAGCGGCGGTCACCGGAGCTTCGTCGGCGCGGGCAAGGCCGGCTTGCGAAGCAACAATCAAGGCGGCGAGAGACAGCGACGCGCGAAGCGTCTGCGAAAAAGTCATGTCATGCTCCCTGGGGCAAAGGATGCGCCATCTTGCGCGGCGAACCGGGCGATTAGGCAGCGGGCATGACAGGACAGCGACAGTTTGATGGCTATAACTGTCTTATTTGATGGAATAATATCAAATCAAGGCGCGCTAGACGAAGCGTTCGAGCGCGTGCAACGCCAATCCGACCAGCCCGCCGACAAGTGTGCCGTTGATGCGGATGAACTGCAGATCGCGCCCCACCGCGCTTTCGATCCGGCGGGTGACCGTGCGCGCGTCCCAGCGGCGCACGGTTTCGGACACGATCCGCACGATGTCGTCGCCATGGCGGCTGGCGAGGCCGGTCAGCGAACGGCGGGCAAAGCGATTGACCATCGCGCGCAAGGCGCCGTCTTCGCCCAGCGCACGGCCAAACCCGGCCAGACCGGACATGCCCTCATGCATGCCCCCGGGCGCGCGCAACATCGCGATCAGGCCGGTGCGGCTGCGCTCCCACAAGGCATCGAGCCAGGCGGTGAAAGCGGGATTGGCCAGCGCCTCGGCCTTCAGCCGGGCCACCCGCGCAGCCATCGCGGGATCGTGGACCAGATCGTCGGCAAGTTGCGTCAGCGTTTCATCGATCTTGCGCCGCAAGGGATGATCCGGGTCGACCACGGTTTCGGCAAGCACCGCATAAAGCGCATCGAGCAAGCCATTGGCCAGCCGATCGTCAAGCCGCGTCCAGCGCATCAGCGCGCCCGCGCGATCGCGGATCATGCCCCGGAGCACAGGCTCGTTGGCTTCGAGCAGTGTGCCGGCGCGGCGCAACAGGCCTTCGATGACCGGCATGTGCCGCCCGTCGGCCATCATCCCCGCCAGGATCTGACCAAGCAAGGGGGCCAGATCGATCCGGTCGATCTGCCCCTTGAGCAACGTCTTGACCGGACGGCCGACTTTGTCCGGATCGAGCGTTTCCAGAACGTCGGCGACCAGACTGGTCAGGCTGTCGCCGATCCGCCCCGGCACGATCGTGCCCGAATTGGCCAGATAGCCGCCCAGCACACCCGCCGCGTCAAAGCGATAGAGCCGCCGCGCGACCACCTGGGGAGTCAGGAAATTGGCGCGCAGGAAGGCGGCCATGCTGTCGGCGATACGATCCTTGTTGGCCGGAATGATCGCGGTATGCGGGATCGGCAGGCCGAGCGGTCGGCGAAACAGCGCGGTTACCGCAAACCAGTCGGCAAGCCCGCCGACCATCGCCGCTTCGGCAAACGCGGCGGCATAGCCCCAGCCGGCCTCGCGCACGGCCAGATGGCGGGCCAGCACGAACAGCCCGGCCATCAGCACCAGCAGCGCCGTCGCGACCATGCGCATACGCCGACCGGGATCTGCCGGAAACAGCGCCACCGCTGCGCGTGGAGGTGACCCCGGCGAGGCTTGCAGGGGTGTCACTCCGCCGGGTTCTGAGCCGCTTGCAATCGGGGCGACGACGCTCCTTCGTGATGCCCATGCGACAGCACGCGCCGCGCCAGCCAGGGCCCAACCCGCTTTTCCATCCCGTCGGCCAGACTGAACCCGGCCGGTACGATCAGCAGCGTCAACAGCGTCGACAGCGACAACCCGCCCATCACCACGATCCCCATCGGCGCACGCCAGCCGCCATCACCGCCCAGCGACAGCGCGGTCGGCACCATCCCTGCGACCATGGCCACTGTCGTCATCACGATCGGCTGCGCCCGTTTGTGCCCGGCTTCGATGATGGCCTCGTGCCTCGGCTTGCCCACAGCCATTTCCTCAAGCGCAAAGTCGATCAGCAGGATCGAGTTCTTGGCGACAATGCCGAACAGCATCAACATGCCGATGAACACCGGCAACGAGATCGGACTGCCCGTAATCGCCAACAGCACAAGACCGCCGAGCGGGGCCAGGAACAGCGAGGCCATGTTGACCAGCGGCGAAATGAAGCGGTGATAGAGCAGCACCAGCACCGAAAACACCAGCAGGATCCCGGCCCCGAGCGCTGCCCCGAAATTGCGCATCAGTTCCGCCTGAAACCGGTCTTCGCCGGCGGCGGTGTTGGACACCCCGTCGGGCAAATGGAGCATGATCGGCAGGCGATTGATCGCGTCCATCGCGGAGCCCTTTACCACGCCCGGCGGCAAATCGGCGCCGACGAACACGCGTCGGCTTTGATTATAGCGCTGGATCGAGGTCGGGCCTGACCCGAAACCGATCGTCGCGACGCGCGACAACGGAACCGAATCGCCGGACACGGTCGGCACCGGGAGGTTTTCCAGCGTGGTCAGATCGCGCCGCGATTCGGCCGGCAGCTTGACCCGGATCGGCACCTGACGGTCCGACAGCGAGAATTTCGCGCTGTTCTGGTTGATTTCGCCCTGTGTCGCGATGCGGATCACCTGGCTCAGGGTCTGTGTCGTCACCCCGAGCGAAGCGGCAAGGTCGAAATGCGGGGTGATCACGATTTCCGGCCGACGCAAATCGGCGCTGATGCGCGGGCCGACCACCTGTTTGAGCCCGGTCATCTGGGTGACGAGCGTTTGCGCGGTGCGCTGAAGCAAGTCAGGGTCGGATCCCGCCAGCATCACGCTGATCGCGCGGCCCGATCCACTGCCCGGCCCTGCCCCGTTCTGGTTGGCAAAGCTGACCCGCGCATCCGCGACCTTTTGCAGCACGGGCGTCAGATCGCGTTCGAACCGGACAGACGTGCGATGGCGGTCGGGACGCAGCTGGATATAAATCTGGCCCTTGGCTTCCTTTATGGCCTCCAGCGCGATTGCGACTTCCTGTTGATGCGCGATCAGGCCGAGCACTTCGTCGACTTTGGCCTCGGTCTGCGCAATCGTCGTGCCGGGCACCATCTCGATGTCGATTTCACTCTCGTTGACATCGGTATCGGGAAAAAACTGCGTGGGCAGCGCCGCCATCAGCACGAATGTCAGCACCAGCGCGCCAAAGCCGATGCCCATCATCCACAAGCGGTGATCGACCAACCGCGCCCTGATGCGCAGCCGGATCCAGTTGAACCAGATCGCCAGGGGCCCGCCGCCGATTCGCGCCAGCGCGCTGCCGGCGATCATCGCCAGGATTGCGCCCAGCGCCCCGCCGGTCAGCGCCGCGACCGGAGCAACCGCCCCCGGCAGCGTCATCAGCGACAGCGGCTTGTAGATCGCCCTGAACGCGGCGACGAACACGCCTGTTGCAACAACGCCGATCAGCGTCGGCACCGCCGGATACCACCACGCGCTGCGCCGCGGCTCCAGACCGACGCGCCGCGCCGCAGCCTTGCCGGTATCGAGCGACCAGTGCAGCACCGCCATGTAGCGGTCCATCCAAACGCCGCCGCCATGTTCCTCTTCGCCCTTCGACGTCATGAAATAGGCGGCGACCATCGGTGTGATCATGCGCGCGACAAGCAGCGAGAACAGTACCGCGACAACCACGGTCATGCCGAAGTTCTTGAAAAACTGCCCCGAAACGCCGGGCATCAGCGCCACCGGCAGGAACACCGCGACGATCGAGAATGTCGTGGCAACCACCGCAAGGCCGATTTCGTCAGCAGCGTCGATCGCCGCCTGATACGGTGTCTTGCCCATGCGGATATGCCGCACGATGTTTTCGATCTCGACGATGGCATCATCGACCAGCACACCCGCCACCAGCCCGAGCGCAAGCAGCGACATCGTGTTGAGCGTAAAGCCCATCAGGCTCATCACCCAGAACGTCGGGATCGACGACAGCGGAATGGCGAGCGCCGAGACGATCGTCGAGCGCCAGTCGCGCAGGAAGAAGAACACGACGATAACCGCCAGCACCGCGCCTTCGACCATCGACGACATCGACGTGTGATACTGATCGCGGGTATAAGTCACCGAATTGAAAAGATTTTCGAAATGGACGCCGCCGGATTGATCCTTTTCGATCTTTTTCAGCTCTTTGACCGTCGCATCATAGACCGAAACGTCGGATTCGCCGCGCGCGCGGGCGATGCTGAAGGTCACCACCGGCTTGCCCTTGAACTTCGAGATCGAGGTGATCTCGCTATAGGCATCGCGCACGTCGGCGACATCGGCCAGTCGCACGGTATGGCCCGCCGCCAGCCCGACTTCGATCTGCGACAAATCGAACGCGGTGCGCGAATTGCCGAGCACGCGCACGGCCTGGCGCGATCCGGCGACTTCGGCGCGGCCGCCTGCGGCATTGATATTGACCTGCCGCAGCGCGGCGTTGATCTCGGTAGCGGTAATGCCCTGCGCCATCATCCGCGCCGGGTCGAGCGTAACAGTGATTTCGCGATCGACGCCGCCCAGCCGTTTCACTTCGGCCATGCCCGGTATCGTCAACAGCCGCTTGGCCACGGTGTCATCGATAAACCATGACAGCTGTTCGATGGTCATGTCGTCGGCCGAAACCGCGAAATAGGCGATCGGCTCCGACGAGGTTTCGGCCTTGAACACTTGCGGTTCGAGAATGCCTTCGGGCAATTCGCCGCGCACCCGGTCAACCGCGTTCTTCACTTCATTGACCGCGGCGTTGATGTCCTGCCCGATCTTGAACTGGACCTGGGTGGTGGTCTGCCCTTCCTCGGCGGTGGACGTGATCGTGTCGACACCCGCGATGGTGCGAACGCTCGATTCGATTTTCTGGGTGATCTGGTTTTCGATCTCGGTCGGCGCAGCGCCCGGCTGCGTGATCGAGACGATGACCATCGGAAATTCGATGTCCGGCTGATTCTGGACTTTCATCATCGCGAACGAAAACACGCCCAGGATGGTCAGCCCGAAGAACAGCACGATCGGCACCACCGGGTTGCGGATCGACCACGCCGACAAGTTGCGAAAATTCATGGGGCTATCCTCGCCGCCCGGTCAGTGCGCCGCCGCAACGGCGCCACCCTGTCCTGTTAACGGCAGCCCCTTTACCGGCCGCACTTTGTCGCCCGGATTGAGGAACCCGCCAGCCCGCAGCACGATGCGTTCATTGCCGGCCAGTCCTTTGAGCACGGTAATCCCCGCCGGGGTGACATCGCCGGTTTCGACCGCGCGGCGCTCGACTTTGTCGCCCGCCCCGACAACAAAGACAAAGGGGCCGTTGGCATCGGACAGGATCGCCGATTCGGGCAGGACCGGCGCGATCGTCGTCCCCGAACGCAATGTCGCAGTGGCAAATCCGCCGGGACGCAGCGCCTTGTCAAAAGGCAGTGCAATGCGCGCAATCCCCTGACGCGATGTCGCATCGATCGTCGGCGCCAATTGCCAGACATGCCCGGTATAATGCTGCGTCGTCCCCACCGGCACGACATCGGCGGGATCGCCGACCGCCATGCGCGCAAGATTGCTTTCCGACAGGCGCGCCTGCATTTCCAGCTCGCCGTCCTTGGCGATACGAAACAGCGTCCCGCTGCCCGAGCTGACAATCTGGCCGGGTTCGACCTGGCGGGTCAGCACCAGCCCGGCTTCGGGCGCGACGACATTCAGGCGCGCCGCGCTGGCGCGCAATTGGGCCAGCGTCGCGCGCGACACGCGCACTTGCGCAGCCGCCGCGTCACGCGTGGCGACAAGCTGTTCGATGTCGGCATTGGAAATGAACCCGTTGGCGACAAGTTTGAGCGAGCGATCCAGCTTGCTTTGCGCCAGGCGGGCGTTGGCCTCTTCGACCTGAACATTGGCGGATTGGCTGGCGATCTGTTCGGCCTGCACCGACCGATCGACCACGGCAAGCACCTGACCTTTGGCAACCCAACTGCCCGCATCGACCAGCACCTGAACGACACGCCCGCCTTCGCCGGCAATGCCGACCGGCAAATCGCGCCGCGCGGCCAGCGCGCCGCTGGCGCTGACCGTGCCCTGTACGGAAATCCGTCCGGGAACGATCACCGTCACCGTCTGCGCACCGGCATCGCCCTGCGCCGAGGCGACCGGCGCAAGAAACCGTTCGAGACCATACCATCCGGCGGCCAATGCCAGCGCCGCGCCGATACCGATGACCAGCAGGCGCCGCGATGGCCCCGACGCCGACAGATCGGCATCGACGCGAAGCGCTTCATCCACCGCAGATTCGACTCCGTTGCTGAAATGCCCGGTATCGGCAAGCTCTGCAGACGCACCAGACTCTGCGGACTTCACGGCTCCGGCTCTGCTCGTCATCGTATCCACCAAACACCCCAGTCGACCCGTCAAGTCGCCCACTTAAATCGACCGCCGCCCCGACTGTCGCGCACGAAAAAGGCCATAAAGCCAGACCGGTCAAAACAGAAATGCCGCATCGGCCCGACACGGATCATGCCTATAGGGCATGCCCACAGGCCACGCGATCCTTTCATGCCAAGCCATACCGATCCCGGCCAAGACATAGAGTGCGATCCGACAAGTTGCAATTCGCTGTCTACGAACGACTTCTCTACGATCCGCCGCCGCCCCACCGCCAGATCAAACACGACTCAAACACGGCAGGACCGCCTGTCGTTGCCGACAGGCGGTCCTGCAAAGATCGGGCACGTGTACCGGCCGTGCGCAGGCAAAATCGCCCGATCAATATTTCTGCTGGCGCTCGTAAAGTTCGCGATAATGCTGGATCCGCGTCACGCGCAGACCCTGCATTCCCGATCGATCGACCGCTCTTTGCCATGAGGCAAATTCTTCGAGCGTCAAATTATAGCGTTCGCAGACCTCATCGATGGTCAGCAAACCGCCGTTTACGGCAGCAACCACTTCCGCCTTGCGGCGCACGACCCAGCGGGTCGTCGTCGGCGGCGGCAGGCTGTCCAGGGTAAGTGGCTCACCCAGCGGCCCGATCACCTGGGCAGGCCGGATTTTCTGGTTTTCAATCATGACAGTTCTCGTCGGCTTGGCGCAGCGAGCAAGCGCTCAGCGAAGTTTGGCGGCTGTCGACAGATGTGCCTTGATTGTCTTTTCCATAGGTTGAAGAGGTTGGGTTAATGCAATCCTTACCCGCATCAAAGTGCTCCAGCATGCGGGCAGCGCCCCGGTGAAAACTGCCGGACTCTCGTCCAGATGACATGGCCGCCCCTGCGCCGGGCACGACCTGGACAAGCTGCCCCGCCTGCGTGCGACGCAAGTCCTGCGCGGCGACCAGACGGGCGCATAATTCGCTCCAGCCGAGCGGGCGCAAGGCCGCTTCGACAGCGTTCGCGTCAAAGGCGCGGGAATCAGTAAAACCCATGTCCATGAACCGGGCTTACTCCCAACGTGGATAAGGGACGGTAAAAGCCGCCTTTACCTGTGATTAGGCATCATTAAGCGCTGGCAACCTGTTCGCCGCCCCGGATCGCGTCCATCATCCGGCCATGGCGCGGCGGGGCAAAAACGCCTATGGCGCGGGGATGACTGCCCATTTCACCCCGTTTTCTGCCGATCTCCCCGTCGATCCGGCCGCTCTGTTCGACCTGCCAAGACCCGCAAAATCGTGCCGGATCGTGGTCGCGATGTCAGGCGGGGTCGACAGTTCGGTGGTCGCCGCGCTCGCTGCGGCCAGCGGAGCGGAAGTGATCGGCGTCACCTTGCAGCTTTACGATCATGGTGCCGCGACCGGGCGCAAGGGCGCCTGTTGCGCCGGTGACGATATCCGCGACGCGCGCGCCGTTGCCGATCGGCTCGGCTTTGCCCACTATGTTTTCGACCACGAATCCGATTTCCGCGAAGCGGTCGTCGACCGATTTGCCGACGATTACCTCGCCGGGCGAACCCCGATCCCCTGCATCCGCTGCAACATGGGGCCCAAATTCACCGACTTGTTGCGCATGGCGCGCGATCTGGGCGCCGATTGCCTGGCCACCGGGCACTATGTCCGCCGGATCGCCGATGAAACGGGCGTGACGCTCCACCGCGCGCTCGATCCGGCGCGCGACCAGTCCTATTTTCTTTACGGCACGACCGAGGAGCAGCTCGCCTTTTTGCGCTTTCCCCTCGGCGGCATGCCCAAAAGCGATGTGCGCAAGATTGCCGCCGCGATGGCTTTGAGCGTTGCGGCCAAGCCCGACAGCCAGGACATCTGTTTCGTTCCCGATGGCGATTATGCCCGTGTGGTCAGCGCGATCCGCCCCGAAGGCGCGGTGCCCGGCGACATCGTCCATGCCGCGACCGGCGCGGTGCTCGGCACGCACAAGGGCATCATCCATTATACCGTCGGCCAAAGGCGCGGACTGGAAATCGGCGGTCAGGCCGAACCGCTCTATGTCGTCGCGCTCGATGCGCCGGGGCGCCGCGTTCTGGTCGGCCCGCGCGCAATGCTGGGCGTTGCGGCGGCGCAGATCGGCGAAACCAACCGGATCGGCCGATTGCCCCACAGCGAGCCCCTGACCGCAAAAGTGCGTTCGCTGGCAAAACCGGTGCCGATCGTGCTCGAAGGCCCGCTGGGCGAAGGCGCGGCTACCACGATTCGCTTCCTCGCCCCGGAATACGGCGTCGCGCCGGGGCAGGCGGCGGTGATCTATGCCGGTGATCGCGTCGTGGGCGGCGGCTGGATCGAAGCCACCGAAAAGGCCTAGGTAACCTCTGATCAGGTCCTGACTGCATTCGATCCAACATCCCTCGTCATTCCCGCGAAGGCGGGAATCCAGCTTCTTTTTTCCCTTTACCGCCAGAAAATCTGGACTCCCGCCTTCGCGGGAATGACGATACGGGGGGCTTGGCGAGTCAGAACAACGGCTTGATTCTGACGATGGGGCCTTAATCAGAAGCTCCCTAGCGGCCCCCCGACCAGGGCTCGAGCTGGCATCCCCAGCCTTCGCGATAGGTCGCGGTCTGGCGCGCCAGCAAAGGATAGCTTGCAGTCACGCTGCGGGCAGCCGGATCTTCGCTCAGGCTGACCCACGCGACCGCGCCCTCCATGTCCTTGTGGCAATCGCCCAGACTGCGCCCGCCGAGATAGCGGCACGAACAAGCCACCCGCGCGCCATACGAGGCGCCGGTCTGCGCATAGCGCCGCGCCGGGGTCCAGACCCAGGCCAGACCGCCCACGACGATCAGCGCCAGCACGAGCCACAGCCCGCGACGCCAGCGCCGGCGCGGCTGGCCGGTATGTGCAATCGCAGCCGCCTGAACCGCAGCGAATTGGGGAGAACCTGAATCAGGATTGGTGTTTGTCATTGCCCGGCGGATCGAACTCGGTGAAGGGTCAGGCACGATGATTCCCGACCGGCTTGTCCTTATCGCTCCCCTCGCGCTGGTGCCAGCGCTGATCGCCTGTCATTCCGCACCGGCGCCGACCCCGCTTGCCCCGGCAGCACAGGCAGCCGTCGTTGCCGACCCCGGCGATGCCGGTCGCGAGGCGCTGGCGCAGCGCATCGACGCCCTGTTTGCCGCGCCCGAGGCAGGCGAGACACGCGCGCTGATCGTGTGGCACGAGGGCAAGCTGGTCGCCGAGCGCTATGCTCCGGGCTATGATCGCAATACCCGCTTCATCAGTTGGTCGATGGCCAAGTCGGTGACCGGGGTGCTGATCGGCATGCTGGTGTCCGACGGGCGCCTGCGGCTCGACGATCCCGCGCCGATCCCGCTGTGGCAACGCCCCGGCGACCCGCGCGGCGAAATCACGCTGCGCCAGCTCCTGCAGATGCGATCGGGCCTGCGCCATGTCGAGGCGGGCAATCCGCCCTATGAATCCGACGAAGTGCGGATGTTGTTCCTCGATGGCCGCGACGACATGGCCCGCTATGCCGAGGCGCAGCCGTTGCAATACGACGCCGGGAAGAAATGGGTCTATTCGACCAATACCAGTGTGATCCTGGCCGATCTTGCCGCGCGCGTCCTGGCGCCGGGCGGCAGTGCCGACATGCGGCGCCGGGCAGTGCTCGACTATCTGCGCACGCGTCTGTTCGATCCGGTGGGCATGCATTCGGCCACGCCCGAATTCGACGCGGCCGGCACGATGGTCGGGGGCAGCGCGATCCACGCCACCGCGCGCGAGTGGGCGCTGTTCGGCGAATTTCTGCGCCATCGCGGCGTGGCGGGCGGGGTCCAGCTGGTGCCGCGCCAATGGATCGATTTCATGACCGCGCCTTCCCCGCGGGAGGCGCAATATGGCGCGCAGATCTGGCTGAACCGCCACGCGACGAGCGGCACCGCCTCGCTGTTTCCGGACAAGGGGCCCGCCGATCTGTTCGCCTGCGAAGGCCATTTGGGACAATACGTGCTGGTTTCGCCCTCGCGCCGGCTGGTCGTGGTGCGCCTCGGCATGACGCCCGAGGATCGCCTCAATCAGGTGACATCGCGCCTTGGCGACATCGTCGGCCTGTTTCGCTAGATTTTTGGCGCTAGATTTTCGGCGCGCCTTGCGCCGCCAGGGCCGGGCTTGCGTCATCGGGCCCCGTTGTCAGAAGATCCTGCGCGGCAAACGATTCTTCATCGACCAGCCCTTCGGGATCGGGATGAATCAGGATCTCGGTCCCCGGGAATTCCAGCGAAAGCGCCGCCTCGACTTCATCCATCACGCGATGCGCCTCGGTCACGGTCATCGCCCCATCGACCCAGACGTGAAACTGCACGAAATCGCGATGGCCGCTGGTGCGCGTACGCAAATCGTGAATGCCCCTCAGCGCGGGGTGGCGTGCCGCCACGGCCAGGAACCGCTCGCGTTTTTCCAGCGGCCATTCGTGATCCATCAATTGTTCGATCGCATCTTGCGACGCGTTCCATGCGCCCCAGCCGAGCCATCCCGCAATGCCCAGCGCAAAGACCGCGTCGGCCCCCTGGACATGCCCCCAATGATCGATCGCGAGCGCCGCAATCACCGCCAGATTGAGCACCAGATCGGCACGGTAATGGACATGGTCGGTGGCGATCGCCAGACTCCGCGTCCGCCGAATGACATGATGCTGATAGGCAACCAGCGCCAAAGTCGCACCGATCGCCACGACCGAGACGGCAATTCCCGCGCCGGGATCTTCGACCCCGCCATGGCCGAACATCTGGCCCACCGCCCGAAACGCCAGGCCGATCGCCGACAGCGAAATCAGCACGACCTGGAACATGGCCGCCAGGGCCTCGGCCTTGCCATGGCCGAAACGATGATTGGCATCATCGGGAATCGCCGCAATCGATACCCCCAGCAGCGTCGACAGGCTGGCGACAAGATCGAGCCCGGTATCGGCAAGGCTGCCGAGCATGGCCAAAGACCCGGTCGAGACCGCCGCCCAGACCTTGAGCGCGAGCAGCAACGTCGCCACAGCGATCGAGGCGAGCGCAGCGCGTCGGTTCAGGCGCCCATGATGACGGGTGGTGCCATGATGCGCGGAAACTGTCTGGGATCTGGTATCGGTCATCGCGCGAGCGTTTAGGGGTAGAGCATGGTGCTGGTCCAGCCACCATCTGCGCTCTGCACGAATCGGCGTCGTTCATGCAGGCGGAATTCGCGGTCATGCCAGAATTCGATGGCTTCGGGCCGCACGCAATAGCCTGACCAATGGGCCGGGCGCGGCACATTGCCATCGGGATAGAGCGCGCGCACCGCCGCGACCCGGTCGAGATAGACTTGCCGGTTTTCCAGCGGGCGCGACTGGTCCGAAGCAGCCGAACCCAGCCGCGATTCGGGGTGGCGGCTGGCGAAATAGGCATCGGCCTCGGCCGGGGTCACTTCGCTGATCGGCCCTTCGATGCGAATCTGACGGCGCAGGCTTTTCCAGTGAAACAGCAGCGCGACATGGCCGTTGGCAGCCAGTTCGTGGCCTTTGCGGCTTTCGAAATTGGTATAAAAAACAAAGCCGTCCGGCCCGTGCCCTTTCAACAGCACCATCCGCACCGAGGGCCGACCATCGGGCGTTGCCGTCGCCAGCGCCATGGCGTTGGGATCGTTCGGCTCGGTAACCCGCGCCTCGGCAAACCAGTCTTCGAAAATGGCAAAGGGGTCGCCATGGGGAATGGTGTCGGCAGGTACGGCTGGTTCGGACATGACAGGATGATTTCCGTTGGATTGACAGGTAGGGATGCTTTGGGCCCTGCGATCGTCATCGGCCATGACCATCGTCAACGACAGGCCGGTGCGTTTGGTTTAGGGGAAACCGGCCCGCCTGCCCAGCCGCCCCGATGGGAAAGCTTGCAGGAACAGGGTGGAGAACCTAGCTATCACTATCATGGCAGACCCTTACACCACCCTCGGCGTCGATCGCAGCGCAAGCGAAAAGGACATCAAGGCCGCTTATCGCCGCCTTGCCAAGGAATTGCACCCCGATCGCAACAAGGACAACCCGCGCGCGACCGAACGCTTCGGCGAAGTGACCAACGCCTATGACTTCCTGTCCGACAAGGACAAGCGGGCGCAATACGATCGCGGCGAGATCGATGCCGATGGCAACCCCACCGCACCGTTCGGCTTTGGCCGTGGTGCCGGCGGAGGCCAGGGCGGTTTCCGCCACGACGGTTTCGAAGGCTTTTCGGGCGGCCCGGGCGAAGGCGCCGGGCCCGATCTGAGCGATCTGTTCGAAGGCCTGTTCGGCGGTCGCGGCGGGGCCGGTGGTGGGTCCGGCGGCGGTGGCGGGGGCGGTTTCGGCGGGCGGCGCGGCCCCCCGCCGCGCGGGGCCAATGTGCCCTATCGGCTGGTCGTCCCGTTCATCGACGCCGCGACCCGTGCGCCGCAGAGAATCACGCTCCGCGACGGCAAGACGATCGACCTCAAGCTGCCCAGCGGACTTGAAAACGGTCAGCAGATGCGTCTCGGCGGCAAAGGCGATCCGGGCCCGGGCGGCTTTGGCGATGCGCTTGTCACGATCGAGATCGCAGCCCATCCGTTCTTTGAGCGCGACGAAGACAATATCCGCCTCGATGTGCCGATCACGCTCGACGAAGCGGTCGGCGGCGCGCGAATCAAGGTGCCGACGGTCGACGGGCCGGTCATGATGACCATTGCGCCGGGGACGACCGGCGGCAAGACTCTGCGGCTCAAGGGCAAGGGCTTCAGCCGCAAGGACGGCGAGCGCGGCGATCAGCTGGTCACGCTGCAGATCGACCTGCCCCCCGACGACGCCGATCTCAAGCAGCGGCTCGAAGGCTGGCACGATACGCGCAATCCGCGCGCGCGTTTGGGACTTTGAGCCATGACGCCCGGTCCTGATCCGGGCGATCCCGGCGCCCCCCACTCTCGCATCCCCGCCCAGCCCCGCATCCTGCGCGTCGCCATACCCGAATCGCAGCTCGCCAGCCTGTCGCCCGAGGCGCGGCGACAACGCGCGCTGCGCTGGCACGATCAATTCGAAGGGGCGCGGCTGCATGTCCGATCGCGCCAGCGCGCAGTTCGCGTCTTGCGCCGGGTCTGGGCCGGGGTTTTCAACGACGGCACCATCCACGCCGGCAATTTCGCCTACATGGTGCTGATTTCACTGTTTCCTTTCTGCATCACCGGGGCAGCATTGTTTTCGCTCGTCGGCCGGGCCAGCGCGCGCGAGGCAGCGCTGCGCACGGTGCTTTCCGCGCTGCCGAACGATGTCGCGAGCGTGCTCGAACCGGTCGCACATGGCGTGCTCGCCGCGCGCACCGGCTCGTTGTTGTGGATCGGCGGCGCAGTCGGCTTATGGACCGTCGGCAGCCTTGTCGAAACGATTCGCGACATGCTGCGCCGCGCCTACGGCACCCGCGTCACGCGCGCCTATTGGCGACGCAGACTTGCCTCAACCGGGCTGATCATCGCGTCTGTCATATTGATTTTAATGGCAATTACCGTGCAGGTCGCGCTTGGCGCGGCGCAGGAAACGCTGTTTGCGCTGGCGCCGCATCTTGATGGCTGGATCACCGGGCTGGCGCTGTCGCGCTTTGCCCCGACACCCTTGTTGTTCGGCGCGCTGTGGGTCTTGTTCATCACCTTGTGCCCCAGCGATTATCGCCCGCAGCGCTATCCCAAATGGCCCGGCGCGCTGTTCGTCACCGTCTGGTGGCAGGCCATCACCATCGCGCTGCCAAAGCTCATGCGCTACCTTTTTACCTACGATCTTACCTATGGAAGCCTTGCCGGAGTGATGATCGCGCTTTTCTTTTTCTGGCTGGTCGGCTTAGGGATGGTGGTAGGTGCCGAACTCAATGCCGCGCTGGCCGAAACGCCGGAGGAACGCGATCTGTTGGGCCAGGCTGATGACAAGCGAACATGAGGGCGCATGACCGGACTGATGGAGGGTAAGCGCGGCCTGATCATGGGCCTCGCCAATGACAAGTCGCTGGCTTGGGGAATTGCCAGGAGGCTGCGCGAGGCGGGCGCCGAGCTGGCGTTTTCGTATCAGGGCGATGCCCTGGAAAAGCGCGTGCGCCCCTTGGCGGCAAGCCTCGACAGCGATTTCCTGATCGAATGCGACGTGTCCGACATGGACGCGCTCGACACGGCCTTTGCAACGCTGGCGGAACGCTGGCCGACGATCGATTTTATCGTTCACGCGATCGGCTATTCGGACAAGAGCCAGCTGCGCGGGCGCTATTACGACACCACGCTCGACAATTTTCTGATGACCATGAACATCTCCGCCTACAGCCTGGTGGCGGTGACCAAGCGGGCGCTGCCGCTGATGTCGGCGGGCGGTTCGATCCTGACGCTGACTTATTACGGCGCGGAAAAGGTTGTGCCGCATTACAACGTGATGGGCGTCGCCAAGGCCGCGCTCGAGGCCAGCGTGAAATATCTCGCCAACGACTGCGGCCCCTCGGGGATCCGCGTCAACGCGATTTCCGCCGGCCCGATCAAGACTCTGGCGGCGAGCGGGATCGGCGATTTTCGCTATATCCTCAAATGGAACGAGCTCAATTCACCGCTCCGCCGCAATGTCACGATCGAGGATGTCGGGGGCGCAGGCCTCTATTTCCTGTCCGATCTCGCATCGGGCGTGACCGGCGAAGTGCACCATGTCGACGCGGGCTATCACCTCGTCGGGATGAAGCAGGAAGACGCGCCCGACATCGCCTTGGGTTGATCGCCTGATCACCCATAAAGCCTGGCCAACCATGAAAAAGCCCCGGCGTCCATGCGGCGACCGGGGCTTTTTCATGCGTTACTGGTGTCCGCCCTGTTCGACATCGGCGGGCGGCGCGGCCAGCGATCCCGGCGCGGGGCGAGCGCCAGCGGGCTGGGTATCGCCCTGGGTGCGCTCTTTGGCGAGCCGGGCGTCATATTCCTTTTCCAGCGATTCGACGCGCGCCTGTTCGGCGGCGGCATCGGCATCGACGCTCTCAAGGCGCTTTTCCCGCTCGGCTTCGATCAGCTTGCCGAAACGGACACTGCTCGACTGCTTGCGTTCGGCATAAGCGTTGTTGATGAGTTTCGCGAGACAGCCGGTATCGCCGCTGGCGCCCACCGGCGAGCACGAATTGGTGCCGAACGCGCCGACCGTTTCATAGGCCTTGACCCGGTCGGTCCAGGCCTGGTTCGAGCTTTGATTGGGGTTTTCGCGCAAGTCTTCGGGAATGCGAAAGCGCTCGCCTTCGTCCTTGCGCGCGCAGACGGTGATCTGGTCATCGGTCGATGCAGGGCAGGGATCCTTGCCATAGACGATCAACTGGTTGACCTTTTCGCCCCCCTTTTCAGCGGCGAGCGCAGGCAGCGGCGCGGCCATGGCGAATGCCGCAAGCGCGGCGCACGCGGCGGGTAGGATCAAACGGTTCATCACGGCAACCTCCGACTGGGATCGTCCCCCTATAGGGGCATCCACCCTTGAACGGTAGATGAAGTCCGATCCTTGGCCATAATCAATTAAACCGGCACTACAGCTTTGCCGAAAGCCGGATTGCCGCGCGACAGCCGAAGCGGATGGCATGGAACAACAGCGGATAGGCGGGTGCGCGCTCGGCCCCTGCGGCCAGCGCGGCGTCGCGGTGCTCGCGCTCGTCATCGCGAAATTCGCGGATCGTGTCGGCCAGCTCGGCGTCGTGATCGCCCAGTTCGTCAAGCTGCTGCGTATAATGCCGTTCAATCTCGGTCTCGATCGCGGCGGTGCAGGCCATCGCCGCCTCGGGCCCGATCAGCGCGGTTGCCGCGCCCAGCGCAAAGCCCGCCGCCGACCACAGCGGCTGCAACAGCGTCGGGCGCACGCCGCGCGCGACGATCATCGCATCAAACCGCGCGCGATGCGCCTCTTCCTGTTGCGCCATGTGCAGGATGTCTGCCGCATGGGGCGCGCGGTCGCCCATTACCGCCAATTGCCCGGCATAGATTCGCGTCGCGCCATATTCGCCGGCCTGATCGACCCGAATCATCGTATCGCGCTGTGTCTTGTCCATGAACCGTCCTTATCGACCGCGCCGGGCGAGCAGGCCGATCACAGCCGCAGCGCCCAGCGAGCCGATGAAGTTATACCCGGCCATGCTGATCCCGAACAGCGTCCAGGCGGGCACGTCGCAGCGGATCACCGGCGCGTTGAGAATGGCATCAAGCGCATCGCCGCCCGACAGCCGGATCGTTGAACACGTCGTGATCCCCTGCCACCAATGATATTCGACGCCCGCATGATAGCCGCCGATCAGCCCGCTGGCCGCAATTCCCGCAACCGCCAGCCAGAACAGCAGCCGCGAAGCACGCGGATCGCGCACCACAAGCGCCAGAAGCGCCGCAACGAATGCGGCGATATGGGCATAGCGCTGCCACCAGCACATTTCGCACGGTGCCAGCGCAAAGCCGTATTGCGCGACGAGCGCCGTCGCCATCGCGCCCGCCGGAACGAGCATGGCCAACAGGCGGGCGAGCGGCGAGACGGAAGGAGATGCTGTCATGTCAATGCTTTCGCGCGGCCAGCGCGGCAGGCGTGGTGCGACCGATGGTCTGCAGCGCATACCACAGCTGGAAATCGTCGATCCCCTTGGCCTTGAGCTCTTCGGGGGTCATCTTGAAACGTGGATCGGTGACAGCGTCCTTTTCCAGCTCCTTGTCGTCCTTGATCTCGTTGACGAGATGGCCGCGCAAGTCGCTTTCGCGATAGGACCGCGCCGCACGCTTGCGCAGATCCGGATCGGAAATCTGCGGCACAGCGATGTCCGGGCTGATCCCGCCTTCCTGCACCGAACGGCCCGAAGGCGTGTAATAGCGCGCGGTGGTCAGCTTGATCGCGGTATCCTTGCCCAGCGGGATCAGCGTCTGGACGCTGCCCTTGCCAAAGCTGCGCTGGCCCATGATCAGGCCGCGATGCTGATCCTGCAGCGCCCCGGCGACGATTTCCGATGCCGAAGCGGTGCCTTCATCGACCAGCACGACGATCGGAAGCCCGCGCGCGATGTCGCCCGGCGTCGCGTTGTAGACTTCGTTGTCGCGGGCATAGCGCCCGCGCTGCGAGACGATCGTGCCTTTATCGAGGAACAAGTCGGACAGCGCCACCGCCTCATCGAGCAAGCCGCCCGGATCGCCGCGCAAGTCGAGAATCAACCCCGCCGGATGGCCCCCCGTCGCCGCGCGGACTTTGGCCCAGGCGTCGTTGACCTGGGTGGCGACATTGGCGCTGAAGCTCGATACCGAAATCACACCGATCCCGTTGACGACCTTGAAATCGACCGGCTGCAGCTCGATGATCTGGCGCGTGATCATCACCTCGATCGGATCGTCGCGTCCGGCGCGATAGAGGGTAAGGCTGATCTTGGTGCCCGGGGCCCCGCGCATCTGATCGACCGCATCGTCGAGCGTGCCGCCATAGATCAGCTTGCCATTGATATGCGTAATGAAATCGCCGGCCTTGATCCCGGCCTTGTCGGCGGGGCTGCCCTTGGTCGGGGCAATGACCTTGACCGCGCCGTCATCCATCGTGACGCTCAGCCCGAGCCCGCCATAGGAGCCTTCGGTCTGCGTCTTGAGATTGGTGAAATCGCGCGCGTCGAGATAGGCGCTGTGAGGATCGAGCGTCGCCAGCATGCCGTTGATCGCGCCCTTGAGCAGCTTGTCGTCGTCGACCGGATCGACATAGCTTTCCTTGATCCGGTCATAGACCGCGATCAACTTGCCGAATTCAGGGCCGGAGCGCGCGTCGATCGCGGCGAGGCCAGCCGTCGCAACCGGCACCAGCGCGATCGCGACGGCAAGGGCAGAAGCACGAAAGACAAGAGTGAGGCGTTTCGCCATGGGGAACTTTCGCTTGGGTTCGGTCGCAATTGCGGGGCGCTTTATCTCAGGCATGTAACCGCGCCGCGCGACGAATACCAGATGGCCGATGGGGGAAGGGTGTCGTGAAGCAGACGATCACGGGTGCAGAAATTCCATCGGGTTGACCGGCGCGCCGTCCTTGCGCAGTTCGACCATCACGCGCGGATGGCCCGGCTCGGCCACGCCCAGCGGCGCGCCCTGAACCACCGCGTCACCCACCGCGACATCGATCCGCCCCAGCCCGGTGACCAGCGAGGACCACCCGCCATCGTGCGCGATGATGACGATATGGGCATAGCCGCGATAGGGCCCGGCAAAGGCAATCCGCCCCGCCGCCGGGGCCACGACTTGCGCTCCGCCCGAGGGCGCCAGCATGATGCCGTGTTGCGGCCCGGTCGCGCCGGTCTCGCCAAAGCCGCTGAGCAGACGGCCGGTGACCGGCAGAATCCCGGTGAAATGGGCCAGCGGCGGCCCGCCATTGGCCTGTTCGACCATCAGCAGGCGCCCCGGAACCACGCCTGCCCCGCCGAGATTCGCCCCGCCGAAATTCAGGGGGCGCGGCATCGGACCGGGCAGCGCGGCCAGCCGCCCGGCCAGCGTATCGTCCTGTTCCAGTTGCGCGACCAGCGCGCCGAGATCGCGCGCCTGTTCGGCAAGCGCGAGCGCGCGATCGGCCTCGCGTCCGGCATTGCCCGTTGCCGCGCGCGAGGCGATGCGCTGGCGGCTTTCCATCGCGATCAGGTCTTTCTGGCGGGCGCCGAGGTCGCGTTGGCTTGTTTGCAGCCCGGCGGCCAGCGCTCGCGCCTGATCCTGCAATTGCCGCAAGTGCGCGATTTCGGCGCGCAGCGCGGCCGTGCGCTGCGCCACTTGCGGAAGCATGGTTTCGAGCGTGGCGCGCAGCCAGACGGTTTCGCGCAAGCTGTCGGCGCGCATCAGGCTGAACGCCAGCGGCCGCCGCGCCATCATCTGCAAGGCCGCAGTCAGCCGCACCAGCGGTTGTTCACGCCGCGCGATCCCGGCGCGCAAGTCGGCGCGTTCATGATCGATCACCGCAATGCGCGCATGGGCCAGCGCGATTTCCGCTTCGGCCTGCTGTATTTTCGCGGCAATTGCAGCGGCTTCGCGCGCGGTGCGGTCGGCGGCCTGCGTCGCAAGGGCGGCTTCGTGATCAAGCCGCGCGGCGCGGGCCTGCGCATCGGCCAGCGCACGCGTCGCCTGCCCCAGCGCAGCGCCCGCCTCGCCCCGGCTGGCATAAGGCGCATCGAGCGCCAACGCACCGCCCGCCACGCAGATCAGCATGGCCGCCCCGGCCAGAACGGGACCGATCAGATTGGGGCCGATCGGACCGCGCCGCATCGCGCCGTCAGCCTTCACGATGATAAGGGTGGCCGGCAAGGATGCTGGTCGCGCGCCACAATTGTTCGACCAGCATGACCCGCGCCAACATGTGCGGCCAGGTCATCGGCCCAAAGCCGAGCAGCAAGTCGGCATTGCCGCGCAAGGCTTCGTCATGGCCGTCTGCCGCGCCGATCAGAAAACGCGCCTCGCGCACCCCGTCATCGCGCCAGCGTTCGAGCACGCGCGCAAATTCGCCCGAGCCCAATTGACGCCCGCGTTCATCGAGCACGACCGTGCGCAGCGCGCCGGTCGGCACGGGCGGCAAAGGTCCGCCCCGGTCGGGCAATTCGGTGATCCGCAAAGCGCCCAGCGGCCCGGTCGCCATGCGCCTGGCATAGCGTTCGACCAGATCCGCCTCGGGCGAGCGGCCGATCCTGCCCCGAGCGATGACGTGCAACTGCATCTTCAGGCCCTAGCCGAGTTTTGCCCCGACCAGAATCCCCGATTTTGACGTCAGGCCGCGCCCTGATCGCCGAATGCCCACATACGTTCGAGATTGTAGAACGTGCGGACTTCGGGGCGGAACAGATGCACCACCACATCGCCGGCATCGACCAGCACCCAGTCGGCTGCCGGCAGGCCTTCGATGCGGACATGACCAAAACCGGCGTGCTTGATACGCTCGGCCAGCTTTTGCGCCATCGAGGCGACCTGGCGCGTCGAACGGCCCGAAGCGATCACCATGTAATCGGCAATGCTGCTTTTGCCTTCGAGCGGGATCGAGACGACTTCCTGCGCCTGATCGTCGTCGAGCGAACGCATCACGAGTTCGTGCAGCGTGGTCGGTTCTGCCGCAGGGGCTTGAGCCGAAACAGGGGCAGAGTGGGGGGCGGCGCTGGCCTCGGCCAGAATCGGTTGGACATCGGTCATGGAGTGTCGATGGGCTCCGCAATTGAAAAAGGGGTGAAGGAAAAAAGGGGTGAAAGCGCGAAAACGGCCCCCGCCAAACACGGCGAGAACCGGCAAGGGCGAACCCGACGAATCAGGACCGTCCCTTTCGCAGGGTTTGCCGAACCGGGTGTTTCGTCAGCATATCGCGCAGAGAACCGGCGGGAATGCGGCGATGCCAATCCGGGTCGGCGGCGCGAATGGCCGTGGCCGACAGAGGATCGGGATCGAAGCGCAACTGAAACAGCGCCGGAATACTCCGCCTTGCGCCAATTCCGTCTCTTGCCAATGAGCCATTGGCAAAACGATGATCCTGCCCGTGCCGCCGGCGCCAGCGACGCAGCCAGACCATGGCGGGGCTCGCCATAGCGCGGGCATCATACCCCGGACGGGCGATAACTGCAATCGGCATCAATCGGGCAATCCCGCGCCAGTCGCGCCAGCGGTGAAACTGCGCCAGATTGTCGCTCCCCATCAACCAGATAAAGCGATTGCGCGGGTATCGACGCACGATGCCTTTCAAGGTATCGAAGGTGTAGCGCGTACCCAGTTCCGCCTCGATCGCGGTTACGCGAATCGGGCTCGTGCGGGCCGCGCGTCGCGCAGAGGCATAGCGCGCGGGCAGGCTCGCCATCCCTTCGGCCGGTTTCAGCACATTGCCCGGCGATACCAGCCACCACACTTCATCAAGCCCCAGCGCGGCGAGCGCGTGAAGGCTGATCCGGCGATGCGCGCCGTGTGCGGGATTGAAACTGCCGCCGAGCAGCCCGATCGTCTTGCCATGCCGAGCCAGAATGGCGTGCCTTCAGGGCCGGATCTGGCCGGTGCCGCGCACCAGCCACTTGTAGGTGGTCAACCCTTCGACCGCGACCGGGCCGCGCGCATGCAGCCGCCCGGTGGCAATGCCGATTTCCGCGCCCAGCCCGAATTCGCCGCCATCGGCAAACTGGCTCGACGCATTGAGCATCACGATCGCGCTGTCGACTTCCTGAAGGAAGCGTTCGGCAACCGCCGGATCACTGGCGACAATCGCGTCGGTATGCCCGGACCCGTGCGCCGCGATATGCGCCAGCGCCGCATCAAGCCCGTCGACCACTTTGACGGCAAGAATCGCATCGAGATATTCGGTATCCCAGTCCGCATCGGTCGCGGGCAGGATGCGCGGATCGATCGCCTGCGCACGCGGATCGCCGCGCAATTCGCATCCCGCATCGAGCAAGAGCTCGACCAGCCCGTGCGGATCGGGATAGCAGGCATCGATCAACAGCGTTTCCATCGCCCCGCAGATCCCGGTGCGCCGCAGCTTCGCATTGCGCACGATCGCCGCCGCCATCGCCGGATCGGCCGAGCGGTCGACAAACGTGTGATTGTTGCCGTCGAGATGCGCCAGCACCGGTACGCGCGCATCGGCCTGGACCCGCGCGACCAGGCTTTTACCGCCGCGCGGCACGATCATGTCGATCAGCCCGGCCGCGCCGAGCATCGCGCCGACCGCCGCGCGATCCTGCGTCGGCAGCAATTGCACCGCCGCCGCCGGCACGCCGCCTTCGACCAATCCTTCGATCAGCGCGGCATGAATCGCGCGATTCGAATGAACCGCCTCGCTGCCGCCGCGCAAAAGCACGGCATTGCCCGCGCGCACGCAAAGCGCGGCGGCATCGGCGGTTACATTGGGACGGCTTTCATAGATGATGCCGATCACCCCGATCGGGATGCGCACGCGTTCGAGCACCATGCCGTTGGGCCGCGTGCTGTGGTCGATCACCGCGCCGGTCGGATCGGGCAGCACCGCAACAGCGGCCACAGCGGCGGCAATCGATTCCAGCCGCCCGGCATCGAGCCGCAAGCGATCGAGCATGGCGCCCGACAGGCCATTGGCCTCGCCCGCCGCAATATCGCGCGCATTGGCCGCCAGCACTTCGGGCGCGGCGCGGCGCAGCGCCTCGACCGCCAGCTTCAAGGCCCGTTCCTTGTCCGCCGCCGACATTCGCGCCAGCACGCCTTGCGCAAGGCGCGCCTCGCGAGCCAGCCGATGGACGAGATCGGTCACGCTTTCGGCCGCAGATTCGGCCGCATGTTCAAGGGTGGTTGCCATGCGCGGGGCCGTACCATGCCCGCGCCGACGTGTCAGCCCCCGAGCCTCCCCAGTCCCGCGCTCCGCGTTCCGAGTCGCAGCCCGCATCGCCGCCGAAACGGGCTGGATCGCCGATCATGGTTGCCGGTTTTTGTCCGGATCGGTTCGTTTGATCGCTTGCCGGGCACGGCCTGCCGATTCCCCGCCCCCATGCCGGCGCCGCACGCCTATGCGCGCGGTCGTGTGGCGTTCGGCAGTCTCGCGGGGGCGGGACGCATGCCAGGATCGCCAGGAACAAAGGGTCACCCGTTTGCCAGGCCGGAATGACATGACTGCACGGACCCGCCCGGGTGCCGCGCCGGAGGGTGCTGCTGCGCGCCTGATGGACCGGTATGCCCAGGCCCGGACCTATCTGGCCGCGCGCCTGACGCGCTGGTTTCCGACACGCGAATTTTTCATGCGCAGCGAAGGCCATGTTCGTTTCGTGCGCATTTCGACGCGTGTGCAGGCCGCCATCGCCGGTGGCATCGCCGCGCTGGTGCTGGTGTGGGTCGGCGTGCTGGGCTGGGCACTGGTCGGGCAGATGGCGTCCGGGGCCGACCATCACGCGCTGCTCGAACGCGAAGCGGCGGTGGCCGGCGCCGAAAGCCGCGTTGCGCGCTATCGCGCCAATCTCGACGCCGTGGCCGGCGATCTCAAGCGGCGGCAGGATTTTCTCGAAAAGGCGGTCCAGGGCGTGATCGGCCCAATCCCCGATTCGCTGCCCAAAGGCACGGTAAGCGACAGTTCGGGCGAAACCGCCAGGACCGTGCGCAAGATTTCGCAAGCCATGCCCGAAGCCACCGGGCTCGCCCGGATCGAAGCGCGCCAGATCGCCTTTGCCGAACGGCTGACCCGCTTTGCCGACGATCGCGCCAATGCCGCCAGCGGCGCGATCCGCAAAGTCGGGCTGAATCCGCAAAGCGTCGTGGCCGACGATGCGCGTGCGCAAGGCGGTCCGCTGATCCGGATCGGCGGCAATCTCGATCCGCGTTTCCTGCGCCTTGCCGCCAGCCTTGGCCGGATGAGCGCGATGAACACCGGCCTTGCCCATATCCCCAACACCATGCCCGCCAGTTTCGATACGATCTCATCCGGCTTTGGCGTGCGCAGCGATCCGATCGAAGGCGGCGCGGCGTTCCATCCGGGGCTTGATTTCAAAGGGCCCAAAGGCGCGCCGATCTTTGCCGCCGCCGCTGGCGCGGTCAGCTTTACCGGCGTGCGGCAGGGCTATGGCAATTGCGTCGAAATCAGCCACGGCCACGGCCTGATCACCCGCTATGCCCACATGTCGCGGATCATCGCCCGCATGGGTCAGCAAGTCACGCCCGGCACCCAAATCGGCGCCATCGGCAGCACCGGACGCTCAACCGGGCCGCATTTGCATTTCGAAGTCCGCGTCAACGACCGACCGGTCAATCCGCGCCCGTTTCTGGAGGCCCCGTTCCCGCATGTTTTCCCGGAAAACCACGAGGCCGGAAAGGGTCCAGACCATGGCTAACCGCAGCAACGATCCGGGCTTTTCGGTGCTCGGCGCCGATCTCGTCCTGCGCGGCGCGTTGCACGCCGAGGCCGATCTGCACGTCGATGGCACGATCGAAGGCGATGTCGTGTGCAAATCGCTCGTCCAGGGCGAAGGCAGCACGATCACCGGATCGATCTCCGCGCAAAGCGTGCGTCTGGCCGGTACGGTCGTCGGCCCGGTCGAAGCGGCGCAAGTGGTGATACTGCGCAGCGCCACCCTGCGCGGCGACGTGCGCTATGACGCGCTGACCGTCGAACAAGGCGCCCACGTCGAAGGCCACTTTGCCCGCCGCGACGGCGCCGGCAGCCCGGGTCTCGCGCTAATCGGCTGAATCCCGCAGGACAAAAAAAGGGGCGATCCGACTGCCGGATCGCCCCCTTTTTTCATGGCGTCAAACCGTGGTTCAGCTGTCCGAGCGACCCTCGGCGCGGCGCTGGGCGAGCCAGGCGGCGGCTTCGGCTTCCTGCGCGGCTTCGGCGGCGACGCGGCCCTGGGCCTGCCGTTCGGCGCGCAGTTCTTCGATCAGCGCATCGCGGTCGGAACCGAGGCGGCTGTCGCTGTGGTCTTCCTCTTCGACGCCCGAACGCTTGGCGGCCTTGGCGACCAGCGAATCGAGTTCGCGCTGCGAACACAGGCCCAAAGTCACCGGATCCTTGGGATTGATGTTCGAGATGTTCCAATGGCTGCGATCGCGGATCGCGGCGATGGTGTTGCGCGTGGTGCCGATCAGCTTGCCGATCTGCGCGTCGGAAATTTCCGGATGATGGCGCAAGATCCAGGCAATGCCGTCGGGCTTGTCCTGGCGCTTGGACACCGGGGTATAACGCGGGCCCTTGGTGCGGTTGATCGACAGCGGGGCGCGCTGCATTTTCAGGCGATATTCCGGATTGGCCTGGCCGCGCTCGATTTCGAGCTGGGTCAATTCGCCCGAGTGGACCGGATCGCGCCCGGTATACTTCGCACCGGCCAGGTCATCGGCCATCGCCTGCACTTCGAGGATATGAAGGCCACAGAATTCCGCGATCTGTTCGAAAGTCAGCGCGGTGCTGTCGACCAGCCACGACGCGGTCGCGTGTGGCATCAACGGATACGTGGGCTGCTGCTGGCTCACGAAAACCTCTTCTATGGAAAGCTGTGAAAACAATAAGGGCCGCCCCATGCAGGGCGGCCTCGACTCTGCCGATGTAGGCGAGGAGCGATCAAACGGCAAGCCCAAACAGGGATCTTCCCGCAGGCTTCGCGCCTAATCGACATCCAGCACGATCTTGCCCACATGGCTGCCCTGTTCCATCCGGCGATGCGCGGCGGCGGCGTCTGCCAAGGGAAAGCTCACATCCATCACCGGGCGCAACAGCCCCTCGCCCACCAGCGGCCAGACCGCTTCGCGAATTTCCGATGCCAGTGCCGCTTTGAACGCATCGCTGCGCGCGCGCAGCGTCGATCCGGTCAGGACCAGCCGTCGGCGCATCACTTCGGCCATGTTGATTTGCGCACGCACCCCGCCCTGCACCGCGATGGTGACATGACGCCCGTCATCGGCCAGGCATTTGAGATTGCGCGGAACATAGTCGCCCGCAACCATGTCGAGCACGATCTCGACGCCGCGCTTGCCGGTAATCGCGGCGACTTCTTCAACGAAATCGGTGGTCTTGTAGTCGATCGCGTGATCGGCGCCGAGTTCGAGCGCGAGCGCGCACTTGTCCGCGCTGCCGCACGTGACGATCGTGGCCAGACCGAACAACCGCGCCAGCGCGATCGTCATCGTCCCGATCCCGCTGGTCCCGCCATGGACCAGAATCGTTTCGCCGTCGCGGGCATAGGCACGTTCGAACACGTTGTGCCAGACGGTAAACAGCGTTTCGGGCAAGGCCGCCGCTTCGGCCAGCGACAATCCTTCGGGCACCGGCAGGCAATGGTCCGCCTCGGCCAGGCAAAAGGGCGCATAGCCGCCGCCATTGACGAGCGCCGCCACCGCCATGCCCGGCGCAGGATCGATCACCCCGTCACCTGCGGCAACGACATGCCCGGAAACCTCCAGCCCCGGAATGGGCGATGCGCCCGGCGGCGCGGGATAGAAACCCTGCCGCTGCACCACGTCGGGCCGATTGACCCCGGCATGGGCGACGCGGATCAGCACTTGCCCCGGCCCGGGAACGGGCACCGGGATGTCTTCGCCGCGCAGCACTTCTGGCCCGCCCGGGGCGGCAATACCAATCGCCACCATCGTCGCCGGCAAGCTCGCAAGCATTGAATTGAAATTCAGTGACACGGTTTGGCTCCCCCCCGCCTGGGAATCCTTTCGTCTGCACTACCCACACGACAGGTTGACAGCAAGGACGAAGGCGCCACATTGTGCATTGCAATGGATTTAGATGATCGCCCGCGCCCGATCGGGGATCTGGCCAGTCAACTGGCAAGGGAATCGCTTGACCATCTTTCGGTCGATGAACTGGCCGCACGCATCGCCCTGCTCGAAGCGGAAATCGCCCGGACCGCCGCACACCGCGACCGCGCCCGTTCGCATCGCGCCGCCGCCGACGCCCTGTTTGGCAAAGCTTCGTTCGGCAAGGCATCCGCCCCGCCTTCCCGAAATCCTTCCGCATGATCGCCGCCGCCCTTCCCATGGCCGGGCGGCGTTCCCATATTGCCGGTTGCAATCGCGTCGCCGGTCCGCAGGCGATCTACACGAGACCCTGCGGCACGTATGACGATCCGGTCCTGCAAAACCGCGCACCTCGTGGTTTAGACCTGGTTAATCGCCAGGGCATAAACCAGGCTGTGCAGTCGTCCCCCACAGGGACTCCACCCGGCAGCCGGCCTTCGTGGCCGGGCCTGCCTTCCTGAAGAGCGCAGCTATGCCCAGTTTTGCCCAGAGCCTTGAAAAGACGCTACATGCCGCGCTCGCCAATGCTTCGGAGCGCAGCCACGAATATGCCACGCTCGAACATCTCCTGCTCGCGCTGATCGATGATCCCGACGCGTCGCAAGTGATGCAAGCCTGCGGGGTGGATCTTGGCGATCTTGGCGACGTCGTGCGCCAATATCTCGATCAGGAATACCAGTCGCTGAAAACCCAGGAAAAGGCTGATCCGCAGCCGACCGCCGGGTTCCAGCGGGTGATCCAGCGCGCGATCCTGCACGTCCAGTCATCGGGCAAGGACACCGTGACCGGCGCCAACGTGCTTGTCGCGCTGTTTTCCGAGCGCGATTCCTATGCCGTCTATTTCCTGCAGCAGCAGGACATGAGCCGGCTCGATGCCGTCAGCTATATCAGCCATGGCATCGGCAAGGGCGGGCGCCAGGCCGACAGCCGCGCGCCCAAGGGTGCCGAAGAGGAAGCGCCCAAGCAGGAAGAGAAGCAGGAAGCCAAGGCCAACAAGAAGGAATCCGCGCTCGACCAGTTCTGCGTCAATCTCAATGAAAAGGCGCTGCTGGGCAAAGTCGATCCGCTGATCGGGCGCGGGCCCGAGGTCGATCGCACGATCCAGATCCTGTGCCGCCGGTCGAAGAACAACCCGCTCTATGTGGGCGATCCGGGCGTGGGCAAGACCGCCATCGCCGAAGGTCTTGCGCGCAAGATCGTCGAGGGCGAAGTGCCCGAAGTGCTGTCGAAAGCGGTGATCTATTCGCTCGACATGGGCAGCCTGCTGGCCGGTACGCGCTATCGCGGCGATTTCGAGGAACGGCTCAAGCAAGTCGTGAGCGAACTGGAAAAGATGCCGGACGCGATCCTGTTCATCGATGAAATCCACACCGTGATCGGCGCCGGCGCCACCAGCGGCGGGGCGATGGACGCCTCGAACCTGTTGAAACCGGCGCTGTCGAGCGGGGCGATCCGCTGCATCGGCTCGACCACGTACAAGGAATTTCGCAACCACTTCGAAAAGGACCGCGCCCTGTTGCGCCGGTTCCAGAAGATCGACGTCAACGAACCCAGCGTCGAGGATACGATCAAGATCCTCAAAGGGCTGCGCACCGCGTTCGAGGAACACCACAAGGTCCGCTACACGCCCGAGGCGATCAAGAGCGCGGTCGAACTGTCGGCGCGCTATATCAACGACCGCAAGTTGCCCGACAAGGCGATCGACGTGATCGACGAAGTCGGCGCGATGCAGATGCTGGTGCCGCCCTCGAAGCGCAAAAAGACGATCACCGCGCGCGAGATCGAACAGGTCATCGCGACGATGGCGCGCATCCCGCCCAAATCGGTCAGTTCCGATGACAAGCGGGTGCTCGAACATCTCGACCGCGATCTGAAGCGGCTGGTGTTCGGCCAGGACAAGGCGATCGAAGTCCTGTCCAGCGCCATGAAGCTGAGCCGCGCCGGGCTGCGCGATCCCGACAAGCCGATCGGTTCGTTCCTGTTTTCAGGACCGACCGGCGTCGGCAAGACCGAAGTCGCGCGCAGTCTGGCCAATATCATGGGCATTCCGCTGCAACGCTTCGACATGTCCGAATATATGGAGCGCCATTCCATCAGCCGCCTGATCGGCGCGCCTCCGGGCTATGTCGGGTTTGATCAGGGCGGGCTCCTGACCGATGCCATCGACCAGCAGCCGCATTGCGTGCTGCTTCTCGACGAAATCGAAAAGGCCCATCCCGACTTGTTCAACATCCTCTTGCAGGTGATGGACAACGGACGCCTGACCGATCACCACGGCAAGACCGTCGATTTCCGCAATGTGGTGCTGATCATGACCACCAATGCGGGCGCGTCGGACATGGCCAAGCAGGGGATCGGGTTTGGCGACGTGTCAAAGGAAGACGCGGGCGACGATGCGGTCAAGCGGATGTTCACTCCCGAATTCCGCAACCGGCTCGATGCCATCGTACCCTTTGGCTATCTGCCGCCCGAAGTCGTCAGCCGGGTGGTGGACAAGTTCATCCTCCAGCTCGAACTGCAACTGGCCGAGCAGAACGTGCACATCCAGTTCGACAGCGATGCGCGCGCCTGGCTGGCCCGGCGGGGCTATGACAAACTCTATGGCGCGCGTCCGATGGCGCGGGTCATCCAGGAAAAAGTCAAGAAACCGCTCGCCGAGGAACTGTTGTTCGGCAAGCTGGCCAATGGCGGCGAAGTCCATGTCAGCCTGAAGGGCGAAAGCGACACCGACAGGGCGCTGTCGTTCGAGTTGACCCCGGCAGCGCCGAAACTGGTCAAGAAGAAAGCGCGCAAGGGCAAGGCCGATGGCGCCACCCCCGCGCCCAACACCGACGAAGCGCCCAACACCGACGAGGCGTAACGGTCGATCATCACGAAAAAGGGGTCGCAGCCATGCTGCGGCCCCTTTTTTCATGCCACGCCGCCTTGCGCCCGGCGCAGGCGAATCAATTCAGCTTGGCAAGGTCGGCTTTGACTTTGTCGAGCCGATCGGGAGTCAGCCGATCGGGGGCAAACGGGGCCAGCATGGTCAGGCTCATGCTCTTGAACTGATCGAACTGCGGATGGCTGGTCAGCCCGGGCAGATCGGCTTCGAGCACCGCCTTGGTACGCGTATCGGCAACCAGCGTCTCGATCGGGGTGTCGAGCGTGAACTTGGTGGCCGGGGCACTGACCGGCGCCGGATTGGCGGTCGGGGCGTCGGCCCGCGCAGGCTGCGTCGCCGTCAAAGCGAGGCCAAGCGCGGCAACGAGCGTCGAAATCGACTTCATGGGCATGTCATCCTTGTGGCAGGTCGGCTTGTGGCAGGTCGGCTTGTGGCAGGTCGGATCGGTTTCAGCGAAAAACTAGCATGGCCGCGCCGCTTGGGGGAGCGTGAATTGATCCTGGTCAAATGGCCTTGCCGCCGACCGCGCTAGCCTTGATGGTCAAATCCCGTCTTGAAGGACCAGCCCTTTGGCCACCACTGCCGCCGACCCCGGCCTTTCGCCTTATGACCGCATCGGCGGGCTCGATGTGCTGCGCCGGATCACCGAACGGTTCTACGACCTGATGGAGCAAGACCCGGCCTATGCCGCGCTTCGCGCGATGCATGCGCCCGACCTTGCGCCGATGCGCGCGTCGCTGCCGCTGTTCCTCGCCGGATGGAGCGGGGGCCCGCGCGATTGGTGGGAAGCGAACCCGGGCAAATGCATGATGTCGATGCACGCCCCCTTTGCGATCACCCGCGATACGGCGCAGCAATGGGCCGATGCCATGGGCCGCGCGATCGCCGATGCCGCGCCTGCCGACCGCGAAATTGCCGAAGCCTTGTCCGACGTGCTGCAACGCATGGCGCTGGGCATGGCCAGGGCCTGATCACGGGGACTGATCGACTCCGCAATCAGAGCGGAATCCGAAACAGCTTTTCGCGAGCAGTTGCGCCGCGCAACATTTCGACGCGGCTCGGCGCGACTCCCAGCGCCGCAGCCAGCAGCGCGAGCACCGCTGCGGTCGCCTTGCCATCCTCGGGTTTGACCCGCACTTTCACAAGCACGCGGCCATCGGCGATGGTCACCGCCTCTTCGCGCGCGCCGGGGGTGACGCGCACGGCAAGGCGCCCCTCGTCATCGGCCAGCGCGCGAATCGCCCCGGCCGGCGGCAGATCAGTCTTCGCCCGCGCCATCGTTCAGCGCGGCCTTGTGCGCCTTGCCATTGAGGACGTAATGCGCGACGCCAAGCTGCATTTCGGCCAGTGCCGCTTCGGTCAGGTCGCGCATATAGGCCGCCGGGCGCCCGCCCCACAGTTGCCGCGCACCGATCCGCTTGCCCGGCGTCAACAGCGCGCCCGCCGCCAGCATCCCGTCGCTTTCGATCACGCAGCCGTTCATCACCGTCGTCGACAAACCGACAAAGCCGCGATCGTGGATCGTGCAGCCATGGATCATCGCCAGATGTCCGATCAGCACATCATCGCCGATCAAAGTCGGAAATCCTTCGGGCCGACGCGGGTCGGGGCTGTCGCAATGGATGACCGTGCCGTCCTGGATATTGCTGCGCGCGCCGATCACCACGCGGTTGACGTCACCCCGGATGACGCAATTGTACCACACCGAGGCTTCCGCGCCGATTTCGACATCGCCGACAATGCGACAGCCAGGCGCGATGAACGCAGAGTCATGGATGCGCGGCGTCTTGCCGCGAAACGGGATGATCGTGACATCAGAGCGCATCGTCTTGTCCTCTTCCCGGTTCAGGCGCCAAGCAGGCGGGCGGCGTGGAGCGCGTGATACGTCAATACGCCCGAACATCCGGCTCGCTTGAACGCGGTCAAGGTTTCAAGCACCATCTTGTCGCGATCGGCCGCGCCCGCCGCCACCGCCGCCTCGATCATCGCGTATTCGCCGCTGACCTGATAGGCAAAGACCGGCACGCCAAACGCCTGTTTTACCCGGTAGGCAATGTCGAGATAGGGCAGGCCCGGCTTGACCATCACGCTGTCGGCGCCTTCGGCAAGGTCGAGTTCGACTTCGCGCAAGGCTTCTTCGGCGTTGGCCGGGTCCATCTGATAGGTCTTCTTGTCGCCTTTGAGCAGGCCATGGCTGCCGACCGCATCGCGGAACGGACCATAAAAGGCGGACGCATATTTGGCGGCATAGGACATGATCTGGACATTGATATGCCCCGCCTCTTCGAGCGCGGCGCGGATCGCGGCGACGCGACCGTCCATCATGTCGGACGGCGCGATGATGTCCGCGCCCGCTGCGGCCTGATTGAGGCTTTGCCCGACGAGCACTTCGACCGTCTCGTCGTTGACGACATAGCCTTCCTCGTCGATCAGCCCATCCTGCCCATGGCTGGTATAAGGATCGAGCGCGACATCGGTCAGCACGCCGATATCGTTGCCGCAGGCATCCTTGATCGCGCGGATCGCGCGGCACATCAGGTTGTCGGGATTGAGCGCTTCGCCACCGTCATGGCTGCGCCGTTCGGGCTGGGTATTGGGAAACAGCGCCAGCGCGGGAATCCCCGCCGCCACGGCCAGCTTTGCCTGCGCGGCGATGCGATCGACCGACCAGCGCGACACGCCGGGCAGCGAGGTAACCGGAACCTCGAGATCGTGGCCTTCGGTCACGAACAGGGGCCAGATCAGATCGGCGGGAGTCACTTCGACTTCGCGATGGAGCGCGCGGCTCCAGGCCGAGGCACGGGTGCGACGCAAGCGCACATGAGGATAGCTGGTCATGGTCCGCTGTCATATCGACCAGGGGCCCAAGGCAAAAGGGTTTTCGCCGAAAACCTGTGTCGAATCTCAGCTTTTCGCGCCCACCCGGGGCAGCATCAGCAATTGGTGCATGCGCACGCGAAACGAGACCAGTTCCTGCGGATTGACTTGGGCATGGTGCGGCACGAAGCGGATCGACAGCGGATCGACCGGCTGCCCGCCGCGATAGAGTTCGTAATGCAGGTGCGGCCCCGTCGACAGCCCGGTCGATCCGACATAGCCGATCACCTGCCCGCGCGTGACATGCATGCCGACGCCGACCGCGATCCGGCTCATGTGACCATAGCCGGTGTCGATCCCGCCGCCGTGCGCCAGCCGGACATAGTTGCCATGGCCGCCGTGCCAACCGGAATAGCTGACCACGCCGTCGGTCACGGCAAAGATCGGCGATCCATAAGTCGCGGCAAAGTCGACCCCGGCGTGCATGCGGACAAACCCGAGAATGGGATGGCGGCGCATGCCGAACCACGAGGTGATATTGCCTGAAACCGGCGCCGCGAGCAGGCCCGACCCTTGCTCCGCCGCGCCCGCCAGCGCTTCGGGCGTATAGAAATTGCCGTCATTGCCCCAGCGCATGACCTGCAGCAGCGGCTTGCCGTCGCGCAACACCCCGGCATAGAGCAGCTCGCCATCCTGCCCGGCGCCGCCGCTCGTCCCGTCGAGCGCCTTTTTGTGCGCCACGACCAGCTCGAACTGATCGGTCGGCGCAATCGCTTCGAACGGCAGATATTGGTCGATCGCCTGAAGATAGGCCTGCACCGTCTCGGGCTCCGCCCCTGCGGCACGTGCCGAGCGATAGAGGCTCGATCCCGCCGCACCGACCAGATGCGCCGGCGTCGCATCGACCGGAATCGGTCGCTTGGTCAGCGCCAATCCACCGCCCTGACGGGCGATCGTGACGTCAAGATCAAAGCGCGGGCGAAAGGACAGGGCGAGCAAGGGGCGCGGTTCGCCCGCAGCCGCGCGCGCGCCCAATGTCACGGCAAAGCGCGTGCCCGGCGTCGGCGTGCCCAGCGGCACCACCATGGCCTTGACGGCATCGGCGTCACGGGCGGCGAGCCCAAGGCGCTGCAACATGTGCGCCAGATCATCGTTTTCGCCCAGCACCGCGCCCAGCGCGATCGTCGCGCGTTCGGGCACCGAATCGAGCCGCGCGACCATGTCCGTTGCGGCAAAATGACGCCCGGTCGCTCCGCCCGCGAACAAGGGGCGCACGGCCTGCGCATGAAGTTCGACCGCTTCACCATCACCGGGGACCGGCAAGGGCGCCGCTTCGAAAGGCGCGAAGCCGGGCATGAAAATCAGCGACGGCAAAGCATAGAGGGTAAACCGGGCAAGACCGCCAAACCAGCGGCGACTGCCCAATTCCGCGCGCAAATCGACGGCAAGCGTGCCCCCGGCCAGCCGCGCTTCGATTTTGCGGCACAGCGCATCCCAGCGCCGTGCCAGCAGGTGCGACCCATCGCGCAGCGACGGCGGCGCGGCGATCTCGGCTTGCGGTTCAGGCTCTGCCCTGGGCAGCGGCGTCCGGCGCGCAGCCGGCTGCCCCGGTCGGGCCCGGCCAAAGCTGCGCGCTTCGATCAGCGCGGTGTCCGAGCCGGCAAAGGCCATTGGCGTCGTCTTCCATCCTGCCGCAAACAAGGCGCAATCCCTGCACGCGCAAGGTTAAGGGCAGGTAAAACGACGGCGGAGAGTCAGCAGTCGAGCGCGAAAGGCCCCGCAGCGCGCGCTTCGAGCGCGGCATGGGCAGCGGCAGCCTCGGCCAGGGGAAACCGCCCGCCCACAGAAAGCGGCAGATCGCCCGCCGCCATCGCCGCAAACAGACTGGCCGAAGCGGACAGCAGCTTGTCGCGCGGATGGATATAAGGCCACAGGAACGGGCGCGAGACTTTGGCGGATTTCGCGCCCAACCGCGACAGATCGAACAGCGGAATTGGCCCGGAGGCCTGACCGTAATGAACCAGGTGCCCCTTGGTCGCCAAAGATGCGAGCGAGCCCTCGAACGTGTCCTTGCCCACGGCGTCAAACACGACATCGACGCCCCGGCCACCGGTCAGTTCCATCACCCCGGCGGCAACATCGGCCTCGCGATAGGCGATGATATGGTCGCAACCGGCAGCGCGCGCGATCGCCGCCTTTTCGGGCGAGCCAGCGGTGCCGATCACGGTTGCGCCGCGCAACTTGGCCATGCGCGCGACCAGCTGCCCCACCCCGCCCCCGGCGGCCTGAGCCAGAACCACGCTGCCGGCATGGACCGGCTCAACATCGTCAACCAGCGCCTGCGCGGTCAGCCCCTTGAGATACCAGGCGGTCGCAACGCCATCGTCGATCCCGTCGGGAAGCGGCACGGCAAGCTCTGCTGCCAGCACGCGCAACCGCGCATACCCGCCGTAATGCCGATCGATATAGGCGACGCGATCCCCGATCGCGAAATCATGCACGCCTTCGCCCAGCGCTTCGACGCGACCGACCGCTTCCAATCCCGGAATACCGGGCAGGGGCAGTGTCTTGTATGCGCCCGAGCGGACATAGATGTCGTGAAAATTGACCGAAGCCGCGCTTTGCCGGATCAGGATCTGACCGGGGCCGGGCGCGGGCACAGTCACCGTTTCGAGAACGAGCACTTCGGGCCCGCCCGGCTGGCGCAGAACGATCGCTTCGCTGGTAAACGCCATTCCTGCCTCTTACGCGCCGAGCGGACGCGGCGCGCCCGCATTGGCATCGACACCGACAAAGCGGCGACCGGCACGCGGCACCGAGACAATCTGCGGCATGGGCGGCCGCGAATCGTCCGAAGCGCTGTCGGGACGGTCGAGCTTGCCTTCCTCGATCAGCTTCTTGATCTCTTCACCGGTCAGCGTTTCGTATTCGAGCAGCGCTTCGGCCAGCAGACGCAGCTTGTCGGCATTGTCCTGCAGGACCGTCGTTGCGCGGGCGTGGGCATCGTCGACCAGCTTGCGGATTTCGCTGTCGATCAGCTTGGCGGTTTCGTCCGACATCATCGTGCGCTGCGACATGCCCATTCCGAGATAGCCGTCCTGGCTTTCTTCATAGAGCAGCGGGCCGAGCTTGTCCGACATGCCCCAGCGCATGACCATGTTGCGCGCCAGACTGGTGGCATATTGAATGTCCGACGAGGCGCCCGACGACACTTTGGCATGGCCGAAGATGATTTCCTCGGCCACGCGACCGCCCATGCTGACCGACAGGTTGGCCAGCATCTTGTCGCGATGATAGGAGTAGCTGTCGCGTTCGGGCAGACGCATGACCATGCCCAGCGCGCGACCGCGCGGGATGATCGTCGCCTTGTGAATCGGGTCGCTGGCCGTTTCATTGACCGAGACGATGGCATGACCGGCCTCGTGATAGGCGGTCATCTTCTTTTCTTCCTCGGTCATGACCATCGAGCGCCGTTCGGCACCCATCATGACTTTGTCCTTGGCGTCTTCGAATTCCTGCATCGCGACGAGGCGCTTGTTGCGCCGCGCGGCCAGCAGCGCCGCCTCGTTGACCAGATTGGCGAGGTCCGCGCCTGAAAAGCCGGGCGTGCCGCGCGCAATCACGCGCGGATTGACGTCGGGCGCGAGCGGCACTTTCTTCATGTGTACGCCGAGGATCTTTTCCCGGCCCTCGATGTCGGGGATCGGCACGACCACCTGCCGGTCAAACCGGCCCGGACGCAGCAGCGCCGGATCGAGCACATCGGGGCGGTTGGTCGCAGCGATGATAATGATGCCTTCGTTGGCTTCGAACCCGTCCATTTCGACCAGAAGCTGATTGAGCGTCTGTTCGCGTTCGTCGTTGGAATTGCCCAGGCCATGCCCGCGATGACGACCGACCGCGTCGATTTCGTCGATGAAGACGATGCACGGCGCGTTTTTCTTGGCCTGTTCAAACATGTCGCGCACGCGGCTGGCGCCGACGCCGACGAACATTTCGACAAAGTCGGAGCCCGAAATGGTGAAGAACGGCACGCCCGCTTCACCGGCAATGGCGCGCGCGAGCAAGGTCTTGCCGGTGCCGGGGCTGCCGACGAGCAATGCACCCTTGGGAATCTGCCCGCCGAGTTTGGAAAAGCGGCTGGGATCGCGCAGGAATTCGACGATTTCCTGCAGTTCCTCGCGCGCTTCGTCGATCCCGGCAACATCGTCGAACGTGACCCGGCCCGACCGTTCGGTCAGCAGCTTGGCCTTGGACTTGCCAAAGCCCATCGCGCCCGAGCCGCCGCCTTTCTGCATCTGGCGCAGCGCGAAAATGACCATGCCCAGAATCAACAGGAACGGCAGCGACTGTGCGAGGAAATAGAGCAGGACATTGGGCTCTTCGACCGCTTTTCCGGCATATTGCACGCCCTTGTCCTGCAACAGCTTGGCAAGGTCGGTATCGCCCGGGATCGGCACGGTCTGAAACTGCTGATCGTTCTTGAGCGTGCCGGTGATCCGGTCAGAGCCGATCTGAACCTCGCGCACATCGCCCGCCGTGACATGGGCACGGAAATCCGAATAGCGCATCAAGGTGCCGGTCGAATCGCTGCGGGCGCTGAACATCGAAACCACCAGCAGCAGCGCCAGGAAAATCCCGCCGTACACCAGAATGTTCTTGATCCAGGGATTACCCTGCGGCTGGTCGTCGTTCATCGCGTGTCGCTTTCTGCCGGGCAGACTCGTCCTGCCCTTTCGTTGGCCCAATGTAGGAAGGCGCGGGTGAATGGCAATATAACCATACGTGCGAATTTCTGCGCGGGTGCAAGTCGTTTTCCCGTTCAGCGGCCGCGATGCGGCGGCGCCGGGCTGAATCGCCATGGCCGCGCGCGCCCGTCGCCGCGCACTCCGGCGAGCGTCGCTACCTCGCCGCCCGCGAGTCGGTCGTGCCAGCTCGCCAGATCGCGCCCGCGCGGCACGCCGCCGCCAAGCCGCACGAGCACGCGCTCGAGCACGCGCAACGCCAGCGCGCGGGGCAAATCAGGATCGAACGCAATCACGCCATCGATCGCCACGCCGTCCGGCAGCACCCGGTTCGCCATCCAGTCGAGCGCGGCATCGGCCTCGGCAAGATGCCCCGATGCGGCCGCAAGACCGGCAGGATCGAGCCAGGACGCCCCTGCCAACCCTTCACGCATGCGCACGCGTTCAAATCGCCTGTCGCGATTCGACGGATCGTCGACTGCCCCGATCCCCGCTCCGGCAACCAGCGCGACCAGCGATTCGCGCCGCCAGCCGAGCAAGGGCCGCAACAAGGGCAGATCGCCGCCGGGCACCACCGAGCGAGCGCGCATTCCGGCAAGGCCGCGTAAGCCCGCCCCCCGGTTCATCCGCATGATCATGGTTTCCGCCTGATCGTCGGCGTGGTGCGCGGTAACCAGCGCTGTCAGGCCCTGTTCGCGGCACCAGCCTTCGAGCGCGCGATAGCGGGCGTCGCGCGCGCGTTCCTGAACCGCCGATCCCGGCGCCAGGCCAATCGGCAAAGTGGCATGGGCAATCCCGCGCGCGCCGCAGAGCGCCGCGACATGCGCGGCTTCGGCGGCGCTTTCGACGCGAAGGCCGTGATCGACCGTGGCCACGGCAAAGCCGCCTGCCCCGACCGCCGCATGCATCATCAGCAACAGCGCCAGACTGTCCGGCCCGCCCGAAACGGCAAGCCCGACCGGCCCCTCGCCGGGCCGGAGCCGGGCCCAGTCGGCAGCAAAGGCCGCAGTACGATCCGCCGCGATCAGAGGCACATCGTCAATGACAGCTCGCGGTCCTGGTCACGGCGTCATACTGACCTTTGAGCCGACCATCGGATTCGGTCGGATATGTCTGGCGAAATTCGCCCAGCGCGATGCAGGCGCGCTTGGCTTCCTTGAGCCGGGTCATCGCCACGGCGAGATAGAGCAGGCTGTCCGGCGCGCGATCACCGGCCTTGTCGGCGCGATAGTTCTGCGCGAACCACTGCGCCGCCGCGCCCGGCTTGTTGTCGTCGAGATAGGCACGCCCCAGCAAGTTGCGCGCGTAGCTGATCCGCTTGTGGGCAGGATATTGCTGAACGAAATCGAGCAGGACGGCTTCGGATTCGGCGAAGAATTTCGCCTCCCACAAGCGATAGCCATACGTATAGGCATCTTCGCCCTTGTCGTCGCTCGCAGGGCGCTCGATCGCGGCGACCGCTGCGGCGCGATCGCCCGCTGCGGGCGACGACGGCGTGGCGGCACTGTCTGTCGAAGCGGCCTTGCCCTTTGCAGCCCCTTTGGCCGGTTTTGCCGGGGGCACAGGCGGGGCATCGACGGGCGGCGGCACGGGCTGCGGGGGGATGCTCGCCGCGGCGGCGCCGGCTTGTGCCGTTTCGACGGCGCCGATCCGCCCTTCGAGTTTGGCCAGCCGGTTCTGATTGTCTTCGCTGGTCGCAGTCAGCGATTTCATTTGCGCCTCGACCGCATCCATCCGCGCCAGCACATCGCTCAGCGCGCCTGCATTGCCCGAAGGAACAGTCGCCGCAGCCCCGGGCTCGCCCGGGGCGATTTCGGGAGCGAAAGTCTTGCCTGCGCCGTCGGGAAAAACCTTGCGCTGCAGCGCGCGCAATTCGCCTTCGATCCGGCGCAGCCGCGCATCGGTCGTTTCAGCCCCTTGCGACGGCGTGTCCGCATAGGCCGCGACCGGAACCAGCGCCGGGACGGCCAGCACCCCGATCAACACCGGCAGCAGGCGCTTCAGCATCGGGCGTGACGGGCGGCGACCTGTCGAATCGCGCAGCGGCAAAGTGAAAGTCATGGATACTCCAACAAAAGCAACGGCTTTACGGCGCATGGCCGCTTCGGCGCGGCACCGATTTTGCCGCAGTGTCGCCGCGAAGTCGAGCGCGCGCGACAGAACCTTATTGTGGTAATGGCGCCGGAGTTGTCGTCGCCAAAGGCGCGTCGGCAGCGACCGGGGTGGAGGACGCCGCAGGCGCCGCCTCGACATGGGCGGCAGTCCGGCGCGATTTGTGCCGCGACTGCGCGGGCGCTGAGGCAGCGGTCGGCAGGCTGGTCACCCCAGGCGCAGCGGCGGGAGAGACGGCGGGCGGAGACGCGGCAGCAACCGGCGCGCGCGCCAGCAGCGCTTGCGCTGTCACCGGCACATCGCGCACGATCCCGCGCTTGTCGGACAACGGCGCAACCGCCTGCCCGGCGACGGTGATCGTCAAGGCTTCAGGCCGCCCGGTCCACAGCTTGGGATCGACCGCATCGGCCGGCACGGTATAGCTTTCGCCCCGAGCCAATTGCTTTTGGAGCAGTTGCGTCCCGTGCCCGTCGTAGAATTTTACCCAGATGCCGTCCTCGCGCGCGGTAAACACCACCGGGCCTGCGGGCACTGCGGCGGGTTTGGCCACGACAGCAGGCCTGGGCTTCGGCGCCGAATCAGGCTCGACCAGCGAAGGCAGCGCCGCACCGGGCGCGTAATAGCTGCGCCAGAACACGCCGCCTGCGGCCAGCACCGCGATGACCAGACCCAACGCCGCCCAGGTAACCAGCCGTGACGGAATCTTGGCCGGATCGTCGACATCGAACTGGTGAACCATGCGCGGCACGGGCCGGGGCACGCTCGCGTCCATCTCGCTGCGCGCCAACGTGGCCAGTTCTGCGCCATCGAGCCCGACTGCGCGGGCGTAATTTCGCACAAATCCAAGCACATAGGGCCGACCCGGCAAAGCGGCGAGATCGCCGCGATCGAGCGCTTCGACATGACGAATGGTAATACGGGTGCGCGCGGCGATATCGCCCGTCGTCAGGCCAAGCGCTTCACGCGCGGCCCGCAGGCGCGCACTTGCCGTCTGGGGCAGTTGGGAAGGCGCAGACGTTCCCGCCTTGCCTTCGTACCCACCGCCGTGATCGCCGTCCGGGGCCACGGCGTCGCGCGCTTGATCCATTATGCTTGTGCAACCCTTGGTATGGTGAAATTCCCTTAGGCAGGCTTGGTTGCAATCCCAAGAATGTCAACGGGAATCGCGGTGCAACGGCCATGGCTTGCGATGCGTGGCGCAAGGAGGTCCGGCGTCCGTCACAAATGGCGCACCGGCGCTTGCGCTCAGTCGCAGTCTATTCCGTGATCCGCCGCCCATTCGGTCAGCGTCGCGCGCATGTTGGCCGGCGGATCGACCAGCCAGCCGGCCATGGCCAGGCGAATCGCGCCAATGTCGACTTTGCTGACCAGTTCCTTGATCGGCCCGACCGAAGCGGGCGTGATCGACAGCCGCGTGATGCCCAGCCCGAGCAGCGCCAGCGCCTCGAGCCGACGCCCGCCCATTTCGCCACACACGGTAATGTCGGTGCCAAACGGCGCAACCGCACAGACCACGCGATTGAGAAAGCGCAAGATCGCCGGAGAGACCCAGTCATAGCGTTCGGCCAGCTTGGGGTGGCCACGATCGGCGGCAAACAGAAACTGGGTCAGGTCGTTGGTGCCGATCGACAGGAACGACAGGCGCGGCGCCAGCACGTCGAGCCATTCGGCAATCGCCGGCACTTCGACCATCGCGCCATAGCGGATCGCTTCGGGCAGCAGCTTCTTCTGTTTTTTGAGAAAGGCCACCTGGCTTTCGAACACCGCCTTGGCCGCGTCGAATTCCCACGGTTCGGTGACCATCGGGAACATGACGTTGAGCGTGCGTCCGCCCGCCGCCTCGATCAGCGCGCGCGCCTGAACCTTGAGCAGCCCGTCGCGTTCGAGCGCAACGCGCAAGGCGCGCCAGCCCATCGCCGGATTTTCCTCGAGCGCGCTGTCATCCTGACGCAGATAGGGCAGCACTTTGTCGCCGCCGATGTCGACCGTGCGAAACACCACCGGCCTGTCGCCTGCCGCATCGAGAACATCGCGATAGAGCCGCGTCTGACGCTCGCGCGCGGGCAGCGTGGCCGAAACGAGAAACTGGAATTCGGTGCGGAACAAACCGATGCCGTCTGCCCCGGTCAGATTGAGCATCGGCATGTCATCGCGCAGGCCGGCATTGATCATCACCGTGATGCGCCGACCGTCGCGAGACACCGGCTCGACATCGCGCATCGCCGCGTAATGCGCCTGGCGCTCGCGATTCTTGGCAAAGCGCGCCTCGAACGCTTCGGTCATGCTCGGGGTCGGGCGCACGTCGATCACGCCCCGATCGCCGTCGACCAACAGATGATCTCCTTCGCGCAGCTTGCCGCGCAGGCCGCGCAACCGCCCGATCACGGGAATGCCCATGGCCCGCGCCACGATCACCACGTGCGCGGTCAGCGAGCCTTCTTCGAGAATCACGCCTTTCAATCGGCGGCGATCGTATTCGAGCAGTTCTGCCGGGCCGAGATTGCGCGCGACGAGAATCGCATCGCCTTTGAGCCCCATGCTCGCAGCCGTGCCCAATTGACCCGACACGATCCGCAAGAGCCGGTTGGACAAGTCCTCCAGATCGTGCATGCGATCGGCCAGCAACGGATCGTCGATCTGGCGCATGCGCATGCGGGTGCGCTGCTGCACCCGCTCGATCGCAGCCTCGGCGGTCAGTCCGGAATCGATCGCTTCGTTGATGCGCCGGCCCCAGCCTTCGTCATAGGCGAACATCTTGTAGGTCTGGAGCACTTCCTCGTGCTCTCCGCCCACGCCGAATTCGGCCTGACTCGCCATGCGGTCGATCTGTTCGCGCATCTTGTCAAAGGCAAGATAGACGCGCTGCCGCTCGGCCTCGGTGTCATCGGCGACGATCTGTTCGATCGTGACGCGCGGCTGGTGAAACACGGCCGTGCCCGATGCGATGCCCTTGACCAGAGTCAGGCCCTGCAAGCGTTCGGGCCCCGTCATGTGGGCGCCCGAGCCCAGGAAATCGTCCTCGTCGATCAGCCCGGCGTTGGCGATCAGTTCCGAAAGCACCATCGCCACGGTCTGCAATGCCTCGATTTCGACTTCTTCGTAGCGGCGCGGCTCGACATGCTGCACCGCGACCACGCCGACCGCGCGTTCGCGCCGCACGATCGGCACCCCGGCGAACGAGTGAAAGCGCTCTTCGCCGGTTTCCGGGCGAAACGCGAAATCGGGGTGCGCCGCCGCTTCGGCCAGATTCAGCGATTCGGTGTGCAGCGCGATCGTGCCGACAAGACCTTCGCCCACCGCCATCCGCGTAACGTGGACGGCCTGCTGGTTGAGCCCGCGCGTGGCGAAAAGCTCGAGCATGCCTTCGCGCAGGAGATAGATCGAGCAGACTTCGCTATGAAGCTTCTCGCCGATCACCTCGACGACCTGATTGAGCTTGGCCTGCGCCCCGCTGCGCGAAGCCATAATCTCGTGCAGCGAGGTCAGGATTGCCCGGGCGGCGGCGGCGGCTGTCTGCGGAGGCATGACCCATGGCCTAGCGCAAGGGGCGCGTTTTGCAAGCCGCAGACACGACGTTGGCGCGTCCTTCCTGAAAACAGACTGTTTTTAGAGCGCCGATTCAGGAGAGAACCGATTTCAAGAGCGACTGGGCGGCCAACAAAAAAGCCCAACAAAAAAGCGGCGGGCTTCGCGTCCCGCCGCTCTTTCCTTCCGATGCCCGAAAAGGGCGCAGGATCAGTGCAGTTGCGCCAGCTCTTCCTTGATCTTGAGCTTGCGGCGTTTGAGATCCTTGATCAGAACCGCATCGGGCGATGGTCGAGTCATTTCCTCGGAAATGCGGCGTTCGAGACCGGCATGTTTGTTTTGCAACGCGCTGAAGTGCGAGGATTCCATCCAGTGCCTCCTTCATGCCAGGACTTCCCTGATGGAAGTCGCTGGCCTTATCCGACCGGCCATTGCCGGCCGAGCTCTCGTCGCCCCCGCTGTCACGACTCGTCCCGGTGGATAAGCCCGGGCAGCAGGTGCGTTGTCATGCTCCCACATTCGCCGTATCTTGCAAGGGTTGTCGCGTCGGTACGCAATGTTTGCGGGGCAGATCGAAAGATTTGGTCAAGCAAAAGGGCACGCGGACCCTCGCGCAACGCGCTTCATCGCCGGAAGGTCCGGGGCGGTGGGCGGCAGGGACAAAGGTTTGCCGGACCAGACCCGTTGCGCGCCTCGCCCATGCGCGCTCCGGTTGCGTGCAGAAGCGTTGGCGTCGAGGAGTTGGCCAGGAGTGACCGAAGACGAAATGCGCAAGCGATTGACCGCGCTGCGACTGGAACACCGTGATCTCGATGCCGCGATCGATGCCTTGACCCTGGCGGGCGCAAACGACCAATTGCAGATTGCCCGGCTGAAAAAGCGGAAATTGCGCCTGAAGGATCAGATCAGCCTGATCGAGGATCACCTCATCCCCGACATCATCGCGTGAAATAGCGATTTTTCGCGTCATGGCAGCCGATTGCGCGCGCTTTGCGGCGTGCCAATCCGATACAGCCGATCAACCGGCCGATGCGAACGGTTGAGCCCGGTCGGCACACCCCGCTATGCCGCCGCCATGACCGAAGTGCCAAGCCTCAATCCGCGCATTGTCGAAGCGCTCTATACCGAGGCCCTCGTGCTGGCCGATGCCGCGCGCAGCCGGTTTGACGACTTGCGCCAGGCGGCGGGCGGTTCGGTGCAGTTCGCCCGTCTGGTCCGCACGGGGCCCGATGGCACTTCCGATTCGGGCCCGATTTCCGATTCTGGCCGGAATTGCGGGCCGGACGATGTGGAAGTGATGTGCGAGGCCTTGCGCACCACCACCCGCGTGATGCACTGCCTTGCCTGGCTGCTGAACCATCGCGCCTGGTTCGCCGGGCAGATCAGCGCGGTGCAACTGCGCCGCCACGGTCGCCTGATCAGCCATTTTCCCGCCAGCGACTCGATGATCGTCGACCGCCTTCCGCCCGATCTCGCCGCGCTCGTGCATCAAAGCGAACGGCTCTATGCCCGTATCCAGCGGCTCGAACAGGCGTGGCGCAACGAACCCCCCGCCCAGCCCGGCGCCATCGAGCGCCTGCGCGAACGGCTGCGCGAACGGCTGGCCCACGCCGCGCTAAAGCAGGCGTGAATTGCGAAAAAGTTGCGCGGCGCAACCGGAATGCCCATCATGGGGACATGACCGAAGCGATCCCTGCGGAAAACCCCCACGACCCGTCCACCTGGCCGACCGGACGGGCGGTCCGGCTTGAGCCGCGGGTCCGCCGCGTGCTCGCGCCCAACGGATCGCCCTATACGTTTACCGGCACGCAGACCTATCTCGTGGGCAGCGGAGCCGATCTGGCCGTGATCGATCCCGGCCCGGCGGATACCGGCCTTGCCGGTCATGCCGATACGCGCGGAGACGGGCATATCGAGGCTATTCTGGCCGCGATCGGCCCGGCGAAAGTCGCCGCGATCGTGTGCACCCATACCCATCGCGACCACAGCCCCGCCTCGCGCGCGCTTCAGGCCGCAACCGGCGCGCCGATCATCGGCTGCGCCGCGCTGTCGTTCGAAGATGACGGGCCCCGCGCCGATGCCGCGTTCGACCCCGATTATCGCCCCGACCGCGTGCTGGCCGATGGCGAGCGCCTCTCGGGCGAAGGCTGGACGATCGAGGCAGTGGCAACCCCCGGGCATACCAGCAACCATTTGTGCTATGCCCTGATCGAAAGCGGCGCGCTGTTTACCGGCGATCATGTCATGGGCTGGTCGACCAGCGTGGTTTCGCCGCCCGATGGCGACATGGCGGCCTATCTGACCAGCCTGGCCCGACTGCAAGAGCGCGAGGATCGCGTCTATTACCCCGCGCACGGGCCGCAGATCGACAATCCGCGCCAATTCGTGCGCGGCATGATCGGCCACCGCCGCCAGCGCGAACGCCAGATCGCGACACTGCTTGAAGCGGCCCCGCGCACGATCCCCGATCTGGTGGCGTCGATGTACAAAGGGCTCGATCTGCGGCTGCATGGCGCGGCGGGCCGCTCGGTTCTGGCGCATCTGATCGATCTCGAACGCCAGGGCCGCGTCATCGCCGATGGCGATCTGTGGCAAGCGAGCGCACTTGCTCCAAACCCGACACTTGCCCAAGCTCCGACGCAGGCCTAAATCGCCTCGCGTCCGAACACCTGACAGGATTTACCCCATGACGGCCCAGACTGCCCTGCCCGCCGGAACCGACTTGCGCGCCGAAATCGACCGGCTGCGCAAAGAGCGCAACGCGGTGATTCTGGCGCATTATTATCAGCGCCCGGAAATTCAGGATCTGGCCGACTATATCGGCGATTCGCTCGAACTGTCGCGCAAGGCGGCGGCGACCGATGCCGATGTCATCGCCTTTTGCGGCGTGCGCTTCATGGCCGAGACCGCCAAGATTCTCGCGCCCGAAAAAACCGTGATCCTGCCCGACATGGATGCCGGATGCAGCCTTGAGGATTCGTGCCCGCCCGACCGCTTCAAGGCGTTTCGCGAGGCGCACCCCGATCACATCGCGCTGACCTACATCAACTGTTCGACCGAAGTGAAAGCGCTGTCCGACGTCATCGTCACCAGCTCCAGCGCCGAGACGATCCTGTCGAAGATCCCGCCCGAACAGAAAATCATCTTCGGCCCCGACCGCCATCTCGGCGGCTATCTCAATCGCAAGTTCGGGCGCGACATGCTGCTTTGGCCGGGCGTATGCATTGTCCATGAAGCGTTCAGCGAGACCGAGCTGATCAAGCTCAAGGCACAGCACCCCGGCGCCCCGGTCGCGGCGCACCCGGAATGCCCGCCGCATATCATCGACCATGCCGATTATGTCGGATCGACCAGCGGCATCCTCGCCTATGCCAGGGAAACCCCGGCGCAGACGCTGATCGTCGCCACCGAGCCGCACATCATTCATCAGATGGAGCTGGCCATGCCGAACAAGACGTTCATCGGAGCGCCCGGCGCAGACGGCAACTGCAATTGCAACATCTGTCCCTACATGGCGCTCAACACGCTGGAAAAGCTCTATCTCGCGCTGCGCGACCTGAAGCCTGTGGTGCATATCGAGGAAAACCTGCGGCTTGCCGCGAAAAAGAGCCTCGATGCGATGCTTGACCTTGCCTCGGGCACAGTGGGCATGGGCGACCTCGGCGCGCGCTGAACGGATAGGGCTGATTTGTCGTTCGAGAGATTTTCTGAACGGCAGGGCAGTTGTCAGGGCGGCGGTCCTTGCCTAGGTTAGGTTGCAAATGGAAACGGTTATTGCCTGCGGGCGAGCCGTTCCCTTTTTCACCCAGCAAGAAGGCATCCCTATGGTCGAATCCTTGTTAAAGCCGATCCAGCTTGGCGCCATCGCCGCCCCCAACCGCATCATCATGGCCCCGCTGACACGCGGTCGGGCCACTGCCGAAGGCGTGCCGACCGCAGTCATGGCGGAATATTATCGTCAACGCGCCAGCGCCGGGCTGATCATCAGCGAAGCCACCGGGATCAGCCGCGAAGGCGCCGGCTGGCCCTCTGCGCCGGGCCTGTGGACCGATGCCCAGACCGAGGCGTGGAAGCCGGTGATCGAAGCCGTGCACAAGGCCGGTGGGCGCATCGTCGCCCAGCTGTGGCACATGGGCCGCATCGTCCATCCCTGGTTCCTTGGCGGCGAGCCGCCCGTTTCGGCCTCGGCCACCCGCGCGCCGGGCCAGGCCCACACCCCCGAAGGCAAAAAGGACTTTGCCGTCGCGCGGCCCTTGCGCCTCGATGAAATCCCCCGGCTGATCGACGATTATGCGCTCGCCGCCGAAAACGCGAAAAAGGCCGGATTCGACGGGGTCCAGCTCCATGCCGCCAACGGCTATCTGATCGACCAGTTTCTGCGCAACGGCACCAATCTGCGCGATGACGATTACGGCGGGTCGGTCGAAAACCGCACGCGGCTGCTGCGCGAAGTGACCGAACGGCTGATTTCGATCTGGGGCGCGGATCGCGTCTCCGTGCGCTTGTCGCCCAATGGCGATTCGCAAGGCGTCGATGACAGCGATCCCGCGTCGATCTTCGGCGAAGCGGCGCGCGTGCTTCAGGCGCTGAACATCGCCTTTCTCGAATTGCGCCAACCCGGCCCCGACGGAACGTTCGGATCGACCGACGTGCCGCAACAGGACGCGCTGATCCGCTCGATCTACAAAGGTCCGCTGGTGCTCAACAGCGACTACACCGTCGACAAGGCCGAAGCCGACATCGCTTCGGGCCGCGCCGATGCGATCAGCTTTGGCCGCCCGTTCATCTCGAATCCCGATCTGGTCGAGCGCATTCGCGTGGGCGCGGCGTTCGCGCCCAACGTCAATGTGCCGCAGTCGTGGTATTTCCCCGGCGACGCGGGCTATATCGACTATCCGACATTGGCCGAGGTCGCTACGCCTGCATGATCGCGACCGCCGCCGCCCGCATTGACGCAGGCGGCGGCGGTCCGCCATCGGTTGGAGCTGCTTCTTATGACGTCAATCCCGCGTTCCTGGCTGTTCATCCCCGCCGACAGCGAACGCAAACTGGCCAAGGCGCGCGAAACCGGCGCGCATGCGGTCATTATCGACCTTGAAGACGCGGTTTCGGCCGATCGCAAACCGGTCGGTCGCGCCCTTGCCGGCGAATGGCTGCGCCAGCAAACGGGCAATCCGTCCGATCAGCAGATCTGGGTACGGATCAACGCGCTCGACACCGGGCTGTGGCGCGACGATCTTGCCGCGATCATCCCCGGCGCGCCCGTCGGAATCATGGTGCCCAAGGCCGAAGGGCCCGACCAGATCGCACGGATCGGCGAAGACCTTGCAGCGCTCGAACAGGCCCATGGCCTGACGCCGGGGCAGACCCGCATCCTCCCGCTCGTCAGCGAAACGGCCCTCGCGGCAGTCACCATCCCTGCCTATGCCCATGCCGTATTGCCACGCCTTGCCGGGCTGACCTGGGGCGCGGAAGATCTTGGCGCAGTGCTTGGCGTCACACGCAAGCGCGATGCGCGCGGTGTCTGGACCGATACCTTTCGACTGGTGCGCGCGCAGACTTTGCTCGTCGCGCATGCGGTGGGCGTTTGGGCGATCGACACGCTGCACGCCGATTTTCGCGACGAGGCCGGGCTGGCCGAGGCGGCCCATGCCGCTGCGGCGGATGGTTTCGCCGGGATGCTGGCGATTCATCCCGCACAAGTCGCCGTGATCAACCGGGCCTTTGCCCCCGATGCGGCGGCGCTCGCCGAAGCGCGCGCGATCGTCGCCGCCTTTGCCGCCAATCCCGGTGTCGGCGCGCTGCAGATCGACGGGCGAATGATCGACCAGCCGCATTTGCGCCAGGCGCGCGCTCTGCTCGGACTCGATTAGGGCTGTTTGGGCTTTTCGTCCGCCGGTTTGGGCGCCCCAACCTTGTCCGGCGCAACCTTGTCCGGTGCGGCATCGCTGGCCGCGCCGTCGGCATCCTCTCCCATGATGTCCGCCGCGCTCGGGCGGCTGCGCTGCGCCGGTTGCAACAGCGGTTGCGCCTGCGAGCGGTCGAGGTCGAGCATCGAATCGCTGATCGTGCCGGGCAACACTTGTGCACCGGCAGCCTTGCCGGCGGGCGCCTGCGTACCTTTGCCGCACCCGCTCAACCCCGACAGGGCAAAGGGGGCCAAAACGGCCAGCATGACGAGGCGGGCTTTGCAGGACATCATCGACAGGATCCGTTTGCTGAAACTGCGGTACATCACGGGCAAGGTCGATCAAGCTGCGCAAGAAACGCATCAAACCGTGCAAGCAGCGCCTTATCCCACGCCTCTGCGCTAACCTCCAGCCCCAGGTCGGCAAGGCTGGTGACGCCATAATCGGCGATGCCGCAGGGCACGATTCCGCCGAAATGGGCAAGATCAGGCGAAAGATTGACGGCAAAACCGTGCATCGTCACCCAGCGGCGAATGCGGATGCCGATCGCGCCGATCTTTGCCTCCGCCCCGTCGCGCCCCTGCGTCCAGATGCCGATTCGCCCCGGCGCGCGCCAGGCTTCGACGCCGAAATCGCCCAGTGTGTCGATAACCCAGCCTTCGACCGCATGGACGAACCCGCGCACATCGCGCGCGCGCATCCGCAAATCGAGCATCAGATAGCCGATCCGCTGTCCTGGCCCGTGATAGGTATAGCGCCCGCCGCGCCCGGCCTCGACCACTTCAAACCGCGGGTCCAGCAGTTCTTCGCGTGCCGCGCTCGTCCCGGCGGTATAGACCGGCGGGTGTTCGAGCAGCCAGACCAGTTCGCGAGCGCGTCCTTCGGCGATCTCGGTGTTGCGTGCGGTCATCGCATCAAGCGCGTCGCGATAGGGCACGCGCGCGGATTCAACGCGAATCTCTATATCCCGCCTGGGGCTCGCTTCGGTCATGATGCGGCACTTGGCCTCGCTGCCCGCGCGGTGCAAGGGGTGTCAACGCGAAGTCCCGTTCCGGACTTCGCGAAAACCGGTTCCCACAGGTCGCCCCGATGCACTAGAAGTAATTTTGAAAGCGAGGTAATCGACCGTGGTAACTCTGGACAGCAGCGCCGCATGGCAGAGCGCGAGACGCATGGTCTCTGCCAATCGCGACATGCTTGCCGCGATCGCTGGCGTGTTCTTTCTCCTTCCCGGACTGGTTGCGGCGGTCGTGCTGCCTTCGCCGCAGCTGAGCAACGGCATGGATCAACAGCAGATCGCCGATGCGATCACGCGGTTCTATGCCTCTGCCGGGCCGTTCATGCTGGCGCTGTCGCTGCCGATGCTGGTCGGATACCTGACTCTGCTTGCCGTGCTGCTCGACCGCGACCGGCCGAGCGTGGGCGCCGCCATCGGCCGGGCAGTGCGCCTCTTGCCCAGCTATCTCGCGGCGCAATTGCTCACCGCGCTCGTGCTGTCGGCCTTGTGGGTGACGGTGCTCGGCGGGCTAGCGGCCATCATGCCGCAAACTTTCGCGGTGCTGCTTTCGCTGATCGTGATGATCTATCCGCTGACCCGCGTGGTGCTGATCGGGCCGGAAATGGTCGTGCAGCGGCTGTACAATCCGATTCGCGCGATTGTCGGCGGCCTGTCCCGCACGCGCGGCCAATTCCTGGGCGTCCTGCTCTATTTCGGCCCGGCACTGACGCTTTTCGTGGTGGTCTATGGGCTGGTGATGATCTTTGTCGGCGTGGTTCTGGTCAATCTGAGCCAGGGCGAAGCGCAGCGCATGATCAGCGAGGCGATCGCCGCTGTGGTATTTGCCGTCGGCTATACCTATTTTGCCGCGATCGCCGCCTCTGCCTATCAGCAGCTCGGCCCCGTCAACGGGACCGGCGACGCATTCAGTCCTTCCAGCCCCAGCTGATCACGCACGGCGGCACGTTGATCGGCTCGAACCCCTTGTCGATGCGCGGGAAATATTCGCTCATCAGCGTGCGCGCCCGCGCCGTGTACTGATAAACGCAAAACGCCCCGCCCGGACGCAGGACATTGCGCGTCGCCGCCATGATCGCCGGGCCGACACCGGGCGGCAAAGTGGTGAAAGGCAGGCCCGACAGCACATAATCGGCATGATCGAAACCATGCGCGGCGACGATCGCTTCGACATCGGCGGCCGAACCATGGACCGCGCTGAATCGGGAATCGCGGATCGTCGCCTTGAGATAGGCGATGAAATCGGGATTGGTGTCGATCACGATCAGCTTGCCATCGCGACGCAGGCGATCGAGTACCGGCTGGCAAAACGTGCCGACGCCCGGGCCATATTCGACGAAAACCTGGCACCGATCCCAGTCGACCGGCGAAAGCACCCGCCGGATCGTGCGCTGCGACGAAGGAACGATCGCGCCGACCATCACCGGATGCTTCACGAAGCCCTTGAGGAACAGGCCCATCGGCCCGAGCATCGCGATTGCCTTTCGCTTGAGACGAACGGGGAGCTGTTCCTGGGCGAATTCGGTGGGCGACATTGGCGATATGGACCTTTGCGCAATAAACGATAGCTAAGGCCATGCTCGGTTGCAAAAATCGCGCCCCATTGCAAGCTTTGTCCAAGCATCCTACCGGGACAATCACGCCAGGTTGCAAAGCGCAACTGATTAAGCGACGACAGGGACACGCGCTCGCCGCACGAAGCCCCCTGCGTCAATTGGGATTGGGGAACCACAAAAGGCGATGACCGAAACGCGCGCGATTGACACCACTGCCGACGGGCAATCCGAAAATGATGCGCAAGTCCTGCCGCCGGGGCGCATGACGCTGCTGTTTGCGGTCATGCTGATCACGGCTGCAGGCAATACCGCGATGCAATCGGTCATGCCGTCGATCGGCACGCATCTTGGCATCGCCGACGTCTGGGTCAGCCTGGCCTATTCGTGGTCGGCGCTGCTGTGGATGCTGCTGGCGCCGTTCTGGGCGCGCCGTTCCGACCGGCGCGGGCGCAAGGCGATGATGGCACTGGGGCTGGCCGCCTTTGCGCTGTCGTTCGCGCTGTGCGGTATGGCGTTGCTGGCCGGGCTCACCGGTCTGGTCGGCGGGATGAGCGCGATCATGCTGTTTGCGCTCGCGCGTTCGATTTACGGCACGTTCGGTTCGGCCGCGCCGCCGGCGGTTCAGGCCTATGTCGCCGGGCGCACCGGTCGCGCCGAACGCACCAAGGCCTTGTCGCTGGTCGCATCCAGCTTCGGCCTGGGCACCGCGCTGGGGCCGGCGCTGGCGCCATGGCTGATCGTGCCGGGGCTCACTGTGCCGGGGCTGGGACTGATCGGGCCGTTTGCGGGCTTTACGCTGGGCGCCCTGGCGGTCCTGGCAATCCTGCGAATGCGGCTGCCCGACGATACGCCACAGCCTGATGATGACGCGCAGCATGGCCCGGCACACCTGTCGCCCGCGCAGACCGCACAGGCCCGGGCCCAAAAATTCGGCGAATATGCCGATGGCTGGCCCGGCGAGGACGGTCCGCAGGAAACCGCATCCCCGACCGGGCGCTTGCGCTGGGGCGACCCGCGCCTGCGCCCCTGGCTGATCGCGGGCACGCTGGGCGGACAGGCGCAATCGATCCTGCTTGGCGTGATCGGCTTTCTCCTGCTCGACCGACTGGGCTTGCGGCATCAGCCCGACGCCGCCGCAGGGCCGATCGGGCTCGTGCTGATGTCCGGCGCGATCGCCATGCTGCTGGCCCAATGGGGGCTGATCCCGATGCTGGGACTGGGCCCGCGCATGTCGACCATTCTGGGCATGGTGCTGGTTTCGGTCGGAATCGTGCCGGTCGCGCTGGGGGCGGACCTTCATACCATCGCCACCGGCTTTGCCGTCTGTTCGGTGGGTTTCGGATTGTTTCGGCCCGGGTTTACCTCCGGCGCCAGCCTTGCGGTCTCACTTGGCGAACAGGGGCAGGCGGCGGGCATCGTCGCTGCGGTCAACGGATCGGCCTATATCGTCTCGCCCGCAATCGGCGTGTGGCTCTACAACCATTCGCACTGGATGGTCTGGGCGGTCGTCGAGGTGTTTGTGCTGGCCGTACTTGGACTGATCCTGTCCGACCGGAAAGTCAGCGCACAAGCCCGAGCCGATTGACAACACGCAGCGCCGCCGCGTCTTCGCGCCGCACCGCGATGGCGAGCAAGGCATTCAGAGCCAGCGACTGATAGACGAAATACCACAGCGGGCTGCCGACCAGCATGGCGATGCCCAGCACGATGGCGCGCGGATTGGGCCCGAGAAATTTGAGCATGAACAGCAAAGGCCGCTGTTCGCGCTGCACTTCGGCGCGAATCCGCGCCAGCGCGGTGCCGTCGCCCGCGCGGTCTGCCGCAATCGCTTCGGATACCGCCGCATCGATCGTCAACGCATTGGGGCTCATCCCCGAAGCGAGCCGCAAATAGCCGCGCACAGCGCCGCGCAGAATCCACGAAACCCCGCGCTTGTCCTTGAACAGCGCCGCGTCGGCCTGAGTCGCATTGTTGAGCCAGGGCACGCCATAGGTCCAATACTGGTAGAACCGGCGCTGCACTTCGACGAAATTGGCCTGCGCGACATGGCTCGCTCCGGCGACCAGAGCCCAGAACCACGCCCAGCCCCAGCCGAGCGACGGCGCCAGGATCATCACCAGCAGGATATAGAGCACGACATGGCTGGCATAATCGCAAATGCCGTCGATCAGTTCGCCCAGCGGGCTCGACCGCCCGGTCAGCCGCGCGAGATCGCCATCGGCGCCGTCGACGACATGCCAGGTCATGTGCAGCATCATGCCGATAAGCGGCGCCCACGGCCATTCCAGCCCCCAGACGGGCCCGCGCCAATAGACGATTCCCGCCGCAACGACGAACAGACCGCCCACCACCGAGACCATGTTGGGCGTGACCGGCGTCGGCGCCAACAGCCGGGCCAGCCGCCAGGCAAGCGGGTGATAGAGGTAGTGGTTAAGCGAATCCTGCAGTTCGCGCGGGCGGCGCGGACGTTCGCGGGATGCTGTCGCCATCGTGCGGTGCTTTCCTTCTTGCGTGTTGCGATCGGCTTCCAGCCGCGATTCGCCAGCCCATAGGCTGCCTTGACGCATCGCGCCACCAGCGGTTGAAACCTCACACCTTTGCAGGGCTTGCTTGACAATCTCGGGATTCCGCTTGCATTCCCGGATAATTTCGCAAACTAAGGCACTTTGATGACAGCCATCCGGCAGCGGTGCCTGTCGAAGAGGACGTGCTTACATGAAGCCAATCAAGGTCGCGGTGATCGGCGTAGGAAACTGCGCCAGTTCGCTTGTCCAAGGGGTGTATTTCTATCGTCAGAACAATTCGGCCGGAGGGCTGATCCACGACCGGATCGGCGGCTACGGCGCTGGTGATGTGGAATTCGTACTCGGCGTCGATGTCGACGCGCGCAAAGTCGGCAAAGACATCGGCGAAGCCATCTTTGCCGGTCCCAATTGCACCGCCGTGTTCCACGCCGATGTGCCGCAGACCGGCGCCAAAGTGATCATGGGCCGCATCCTCGACGGTGTTGCCGAACACATGACCGGAATGGGCGATCGCGGTTTCATCGTCTCCGATGCAGCCGAAGCAACGCACGAGAGCATCGTCGCCGCGCTGAAGGCGTCGGGCGCCGAAGTCCTGCTCAACTTCCTGCCCGTCGGGTCGCAGGAAGCGACTGAATTCTATATGGAAGCAGCGCTCGAAGCGGGTGTTGCCGTGGTCAACTGCATGCCGGTGTTCATCGCCAGCACGCCCGAATGGGAAGCCCGCTTCCGCGCCAAGCGCCTGCCCATCGTCGGCGACGACATCAAGGCCCAGATCGGCGCGACGATCGTCCATCGCGTGCTGTCGAGCCTGTTTGGCGCCCGCGGCGTGACGGTCGAAAAGACCTATCAGCTCAACACCGGCGGCAACACCGATTTCATGAACATGCTCGACCGCCAGCGGCTGGGCAGCAAGAAGGAATCGAAGACCGAGGCGGTGCAGGCCATGCTTGCGCACCGGCTTGCGGATGAAAACATCCACGTCGGCCCATCGGACTATGTGCCCTGGCAAAAGGACAACAAGCTGTGCTTCCTGCGCCTCGAAGGGGCGCAGTGGGGCAATGTCCCGATGAATCTCGAATTGCGTCTGTCGGTCGAAGACAGCCCGAATTCGGCCGCTTGCGTGATGGACGCGATCCGTTGCTGCAAAGTCGCGCTGGAACGCGGCGAAGGCGGCGCGCTGATCGGCCCGTCGGCTTATTTCTGCAAGCACCCGCCGCAGCAGTTCAACGACGATGTCGCCGCGCATCTGGTCGAAGAATACATCACCGAACCGGCCCTCGCGGCCGAGTAAGCGGATTTGACCTGATCGTCAGGGGCGGCGTCGGCACAAGCTGGCGCCGCCCTTTTCGGTCGCGCGTGATCCACGCAAAGCTTTTGGGGAATACGAAACGTATGGATGCGTTGATCATCGCCGCCGGCTATGGCAGCCGCCTCGGCGCGCTATCGTCATCGAAGCCGCTGACGCCCGTCTGCGGTGTGCCGATCATCGAACTTTCGATCCGCCAGGCCATGCTGGCCGGGGTCACGCGCGTCGTCGTGGTCACCGGGCACGAGGCTGATCGCGTCGAAACCTTTCTCGCCGAATTGTCGCTGCGGCTTGGCATTGCGATCGTTCCGGTGCGGCTGTCCGACTGGTCGACGCCCAATGGCCATTCGGTGATTGCGGGCGCGACGCGCTGCGACGGCAATTACCTGTTGCTGATGGCCGACCATTTGTTCGACGCCGACATCCTCGCGCGGCTGATCACCGAATCGCCCGCCGATTGCGGGCTGACGCTGGCCATCGACCGGCGGATCGACAGCCCGCTGATTGATCCCGAAGATGCCACCTGGGTCAAAGTCGACGAACGCGGCCTGATCCAGTCGATCGGCAAGACGATACCCACGTATGACGCGTGCGATTGCGGCGCGTTCCTCGCCACACCCGAACTGGCGCCGGCGATCCGCGCGGCGATTGCATCGGGCAAGGCCGGATCGTTGTCCGAAGGGGTCCAGGTTCTGGCGCAATACAACCGCGCCGCCACGCTCGACATCGACGATGCCTGGTGGATCGACATCGACGATCCCCATTACCACGCGCTGGCCGAGGAAACCGCGCCCTGGCACCTCGCTCAGGCGTTGGTCGACATCGGCGCGGATGTCGATGTCGACGGGGAACCGGTGGCTTCCTGAAATTCAGCTTGAAGGCATAATCCGCGTTTCAGGCACCGGAGTCAGCGGCCTGCCGGTTTCAAACCATGCGACCAGATTGTCGACCATCAGGCGCCCCATTGCCTGGCGCGTGACGGCCGAGGCCGAACCGATGTGCGGCAAGAGCACCACGTTGTCCAGGGCGAGCAGCGCTTCGGGCACAACGTGTTCGCGCTCAAAGACATCGAGCCCGGCGGCCAGGATCGTGCCCGCTTGCAACGCCGCGATCAACGCGGCTTCATCAACCACGGTTCCACGTGAAACGTTGATCAGCACACCTTGCGGCCCCAACGCGGCAAGCACGCGCGCATCGACGAGATGGCGCGTGCCGGCCCCGCCCGGCACAATCGCGATCAACACATCGCAGGCCCCGGCCAAAGCCTCGACCGAAGGATACCAGGGATAGCCGACATCGCCCTGCCGGGTGCGCCCGTGATAGGCGATGTCGACCGCAAAACCGTCGAGCCGCCGGGCAATCGCCTTGCCGATCCCGCCCAGTCCGATGATCCCGACGCGCCGACCGCGCAGCGACGGCGACAGGGGAAAGTTGCCGTCCCGCCAAAGCCCATCGCGCAAAAAGCGTTCTGCCACCGGTATCCGCCGCAGCGTCGCCAGGAGCAGACCGATGGTGAGGTCGGCCACCTCTTCGTCAAGCACACCGGCGGTGTTGGTAACGACAAGACCGCGCGCCACGGCGGCGACCATGTCGATATTGTCGTAGCCGACACCGAAATTGGCGATCACTTCCAGCGCGGGCAACCGCGCAAACAGGTCATCCCTACGGGCCCTGCCAATGTGCTGGCAGCCATGCCGCGTACCCGCCACAGGACATCGTCCGCGACACCCTCCCACAAGCGGTGAACGACAAAAGCTTCATCCAGCGCGGCCATCGTCACCGGCGGCAGCGGGGCCGCAACCAAGACGTCGGGCCGGGTCATCGCGCGGTCAGGACGGATATTTCAGGTGGATCGTCGTGGCCAGATTGGCGCGCGGGATCGCAAGCCGCACCGACCGGAATACCGGCAGGCTGGCCAAAGTCGGCGGGTTGTTCGAAAAACCAAACCCTTCGGTCGGAATCCCCAAGACCCCGGCGCGATTGATCGTCCCGGAATTGTCCTCGTCGTGATAGATCGCGATGGCATAGACCCCGGTTGTGGGCACAAACACGCAGAACTTGGTCGCCCCGGCGACGGCCGGTGTACGCACGACATAGAGCGATCCGTTTTTCACCAGAAAGCGTTCGGGAATGTCGGCGTAGACCGTCGTAGCGATCTGCCCCTGGGCGTTTCGCACACCATCGACGGTGACATGAATCCAGGTATTGCTCGGCGGCCCCAGGCAAGGCGGTGCGGCAAGCGCCGGCGTTGCCGCCAGACATCCGGCAAGGACTGCCACACAGGACATTTTCGGCAGGGCGCGGCGGATAAACCGGACAGTGGAGCGCATGACAATCCCTGACCCAAGGAGGAAGATGGCGCCGACATGCGACAATCGGACGCCGTGTGCAAGATGCCGTCACGGCGTCAAATTGTCGCACGACCGGGACAAATGCACCACCATCGGCATGCGCCGACGATGAAAACGACCGAATCGATTCCCGTCAAACCATCGGAAATGGCGCAATTCGCGACAGAGCGTGTGGAAAACGCGCACAAAGCCGCTTGTAGCGGCAAGACCCCGTGGGTATCGGCATAAGGGGCAGACCGGCGCGGCGCACTGTCGCGCAAGGGCCGGCGCGCAAGGGCCGGAATGACAAGACCGCGCCGGCACTGCCGATCTGGCGCTATGCATGGACCGGGTTGCCGCAATGACTGTTCCGTTGATTTCGCCATCGATCCTGTCGGCTGACTTTGCGCGATTGGGCGAAGAAGTGCGAGCGATCGACGCAGCCGGTGCCGACTGGATCCATGTCGATGTCATGGATGGCCATTTCGTGCCGAACATCACGATCGGGCCCGGCGTGGTCAAGGCGCTGCGCCCGCACACGACCAAGCCGTTCGATGTGCATCTGATGATTTCGCCGGTGGATTCGTTTCTTGAGGCTTTTGCCCAGGCCGGCGCCGACATCATTACCGTCCATCCCGAGGCTGGCCCGCATGTTCACCGCACGGTGCAGGCGATCAAGGCGCTGGGCAAGAAAGCCGGTGTTTCGCTCAACCCGGCGACGCCCGCCAAAATGCTCGATTACCTGATCGATGACGTCGATCTCGTTCTGGTGATGAGCGTAAACCCCGGCTTCGGCGGCCAGAGCTTCATTTCCAGCCAACTGCGCAAGATCGAGGCGATCCGCCGGATGATCGACAAGTCCGGTCGGCAAATCCATCTTGAAGTCGACGGCGGGGTCGACTTGTCCACCGCCGCCTCGTGCGTTTCCGCAGGCGCCGACGTGCTGGTTGCGGGAACGGCCACATTCCGCGGTGGTCCGGCGCATTACGCGGCGAACATTGCCGCCCTGAAGGGAACCGGTTGACCCTCATGCATCGTCCCGGCCATACCATCGCCCACCGCGCTGCCGCCGGTTTCGATGCGGCTGACGACGATGTGGCTGACGACGATGCAGGGACACGCATGGCAATCCCTTTGGGCCCCGATGCCGAATATCAGGCGCAACAGTCCGAATTGACGTTCGCCGCGATCGAGGCCCGCATGAGCGAGCCGGGCCAGTTGAACGAACCGGGCGTGATCGAGCCGGGCCGGGCGCTCGCACTGGCCGATTTTTCGCCGCCGCAAGTCAGCACCGGCGAACGCCTCGTCCGTCTTGCCTATCGCTTTGGGCTGGGGCCGCGCGCGCTCAATCCGTTTGGCAAGCGCGCTGCGCCGCGCCTGACCGCGACGGTCGCCAATCCGCTGCCCGGCGATGCAGCGAAGGGGACGGCGGTCCGCGCCGGGCATTTTCTGCTCCACGGTCTCAAGGCGCCGATCGCCGACATCGAATTTACCGGTCCGCGCCTTGCCCCTCCGCTCGAACGGCTGGTGCACGGGTTCAGCTGGCTGCCCGATCTTGAGGCTTGCGCGGCGCGCGTACAATGCACCGGGGTGGCCGAGCGCATTCTCGGTCGCTGGCTGACAGCCAATCCACGCCCCGATGCAACGCCCGCATGGGATGTCGGCAATGTCGCGCATCGCCTGCTCGGCTGGCTGATCCACGCGCCGCTGATCCTGTCGGGGCAAGACCGCAAGTTTCGCAGCCGCGCGCTGCACGCCTTTGACACCACCGCCGCCTGGCTCGATCGCAATGTCGGCCGCGCCGAGGACAAATTGTCCGAAGTCGCCGGCTGGACCGCGATCACCGCCGCCGGGCTGCTGCTCGCCGATGGTCGTGCGCGCCGGCTCTATGGCGAGGCGGGACTGGTCCATGCACTGGGCGATCTGGTCGGCGATGACGGTGGTGTGCTTTCGCGCAGCCCGCTTTGCCAGATCGAGGCCATCGAACTGCTGGTCCGGCTCAAGGCCTGTTACAGCGCGGTACGCACCGAGCCGCCGTCGCAGATCGACACGATTCTGGGCGTTCTCGTGCCGCCGCTGCTGGCGGTGCTGCATGGCGACGGCGCGCTGTCGGCCTGGCAGGGCGCGCCTGCCCTGCCCGCCTCGCGGATTCAGAGCCTGATCAAGGCCAGCGGCGTGCGCACCCGGCCGCTTCGCGATGCGCGACAGTGGGGATACCAGCGAGTCGCGGCGCAGCGGTCCATCCTTCTGTTCGATTCGGCCCCGCCGCCGGTCGCGCGCCATGCCCGCGACGGCTGCGCTTCGACGCTGGCGTTCGAATTCAGCCATGGTCCCGAACGGATCATCGTCAATTGCGGCGGCGGCGCCTGCGCCGGAGGCCTGATCCCGCTGCGCCTGGCGCAAGGTCTGCGTGCGACGGCGGCGCATTCGACGCTGACTATCGACGATCTCAATTCGACCGCCGTACTGATCAACGGCAAGCTCGGCACGGGCGTGTCCGAAGTCGACATCGACCGCCGCACCTTGAGCGGCGATGCCCCCGGAACCGGCGCCACCCGGCTCGAGGCCAGCCATAACGGCTATGTCTCGCGCTATGGCCTGACTCATCGCCGCATCCTGATCCTGCGCGATGACGGGACGGAACTGCGCGGCGAAGACAGCCTCGTGCCGACCGGGCGCAAAGGCAAGCGCGGCACGATCGCGGTGATCTTGCGATTCCATCTCGGCCCGCATATCGAGCTGGCGAAGGGCCGCGACGGCATGGGTGTCACGCTGGCGCTGCCCGATGGCAGCCTTTGGCAATTCCGGTCGGGCCGCGACCCGGTCACGGTCGAGGAAAGTCTGTGGGCCGATGGCCAGGGGCGCCCGATCGGGACGCGCCAGCTGGTGATCACCGCCAAAGTTTCGCGCAGTGGGGAGACGTTCTCCTGGCTGCTGAAGAAGATGCGCTAAACGGGAATTGAACTTGAGCGATGTAACGATCGGGCGGGCACTGCTTTCGGTGTCCGACAAGAGCGGTTTGGTCGAACTGGGCCAGGCACTGGCAGCACGCGGGGTCGAACTCGTTTCGACCGGAGGCACGGCCAGGACACTGCGCGAAGCAGGCCTTGCCGTGCGCGACATTTCCGAACTGACCGGGTTTCCCGAGATGATGGACGGGCGGGTCAAGACGCTGCACCCCAAAGTGCACGGCGGCCTTTTGGCGGTGCGTGACAATGCCGAACATGCCGCCGCCATGGCCGAGCACGCGATCGGCGCGATCGACCTCGTCGTCGTCAATCTCTATCCGTTCGAAGCGACCGTGGCACGCGGTGCGCCGCGCGACGACGTGATCGAAAATATCGACATCGGCGGCCCCTCGATGGTTCGTTCAGCGGCGAAAAATCATGAATTCGTGGCGATTGTCACCGATCCCGCCGACTATGCCGGGCTGATTGCCGAGCTCGAAGCAACCGATGGCGCGACCACCCTGCCCTTTCGTCGGCGCCTTGCCGCCAAGGCCTATGCCGCCACTGCCGCCTATGACTCGGCGATCGCCGCCTGGTTTGCGCGCGTCGATCAGGGTCTGCATTTCCCCGAAACGCTGACCGGATCGCACCGCCTCGTGACCACGCTGCGCTATGGCGAAAACCCGCATCAGGCAGCCGCGCTCTATGTCCCGCGCACGACGGACGTCATCGGGCTGCCCCAGGCCGAGCAGATCCAGGGCAAGGAACTGTCCTACAACAATTACAACGACGCCAATGCCGCGCTCGAGCTGATTGCCGAATTTGCCGATGCCGCGCCGACCGTGGTGATCGTCAAGCATGCCAATCCCTGCGGTGTGGCGACGGCGCCGACTTTGCTCGAAGCCTGGCAGGCCGCGCTCGCCTGCGATTCCGTTTCGGCCTTTGGCGGCATCGTTGCGACCAATGTTCCGCTCGACGGCCCGACGGCCGAAGCGATCGGCGCGATTTTCACCGAAGTCGTCGTTGCGCCCGGCGCGGACGAGGCCGCGCGCGAAGTGTTCGCCCGCAAGAAGGCCTTGCGGCTGCTGATCGTGCCGGGCCTGCCGCAAGCGGCGCGCGCCGGGCAGACCACCGTGCCGATTGCCGGCGGTCTGCTGGTGCAGGATCGCGACAATGGGCATGTCGACCCCGCCGATCTCAAAGTCGTGACCAAGCGCGCGCCGACGCAGCGCGAACTGGCCGATGCGCTGTTTGCCTGGACCGTGGCCAAACATGTCAAATCGAATGCCATCGTCTACGCCCGCGACGGCGTGACTGCCGGGATCGGCGCGGGTCAGATGAACCGCCGCGATTCGTCGCGCATTGCCGCCGCCAAGGCACAAGAGGCCGCAGAAACCCATGGCTGGGATCAGCCGCGCACGGTCGGCTCCGCCGTCGCCTCGGACGCGTTCTTCCCCTTTGCCGACGGCCTGCTTGCCGCAGCGCAAGCGGGCGCGACGTGCGTCATTCAGCCGGGCGGATCGATCCGCGACGAAGACGTGATCAAGGCCGCTGACGAAGCGGGCCTGGCCATGGTCTTTACCGGGATGCGCCATTTCCGCCACTGACACAATGCCCACCACTGGCACAATACCCACCACTGGCACGATACGTTGACCGCCGCCGCAAGCGATCCTACCCAAAACACAAGCGGGGAAATGGGAGAGCATGATGGCGGCGGCAGGAACGGGTTCAACTGGGTCTCCGGTGTCCACGCCGGTCCGCACGATGGCGCTGCTGTCGAGCCTGTTCTTCATGTGGGGCTTCATCACGGTCATCAACGACACGCTGCTGCCCCATCTGCGCAGCGTGTTCGCGCTGAGCTATACCGAAACGACCGCGATCGAGAGCACCTGGTTCGTCGGCTACCTCGTCGCTTCGCTGCCGGCGGCGCGGCTGATCGCGCGGATCGGCTATCAGCGCGCAATGGTCACCGCGTTGGGCGTGATGACGCTCGGCTCGCTGGGCATGGTGCTGGCGGCGAGCCTGCCCTCCTATGCCGTGACCCTGGCTGCGCTGTTTACGGTGTCATGCGGCATTGCGCTGCTGCAGGTCGCGGCCAATCCTTATGTTGCGGTGATTGGCCCGCCGCAAACCGCCGAATCGCGGCTCAATCTCGCGCAGGCCTTCAACACCACCGGCGATGTGCTGGCGATCGTGTTTGGCCAGTATCTGATTCTCGGACGCACCGCCGGCGGCACTTCGGCCGAAGGCACCGCGCTGAGCTATGCGCAGCGCATGGCCGATGCCCGCGCGACCGAGCTGCCCTATCTGATCGTCGCGGTCCTGCTTGCGATCCTGACACTGATCATCGCACGCGCGGCGCTCCCGGCGCTCGGCACGGCAACGGCGCGAGCCGATGCCCAAACGCGCAAGGGCCTGTCGTTGTGGCGTCATCGCGGCCTGGTGACCGGATGCGGGGCGATTTTCCTCTATGTCCTGGCCGAAATCGGTGTCGGCAACTTGTTCATCAATTTCGCCTCGCAGCCCGGCATCGCCAATGTGACGCACGAACAGGCGGCGTTCTATCTGATGTTCGTATGGGGCGGGATGATGGTCGGACGCTTTGCCGGGGCCTGGATCACGCGCCATTTCGTCGCTGAAAACGTGTTGGCGCTGTTTGCCGTCGCCGCTCTCGTTTGCGCACTGGTGGCAACATTTGCCCATGGCCATGTCGCGCTGGCCGGGCTGATCGCGATCGGACTGTTTCATTCGATCATGTTTCCCACCATCTTCGGCCTCGCCATCCGCGATCTCGGGCCTTTGACCGAGGAAGGATCAGGCCTGTTGATCATGGCGATCGCCGGTGGCGCGCTCGTCTTCATCCAGGGCTCGATCGCCGACCATTTCGGCATTCAATGGGCCTTTGCGGTGACTGCGGTTTGCGAGCTCTATGT
>Ga0302202_10000147_pt1 | contig 81557 bp, 68 predicted proteins | sample II_Bog_N3_3_FD_194579 | JGI IMG/M metagenome (GOLD analysis project Ga0302202, IMG submission 194579) | Peat permafrost microbial communities from Stordalen Mire near Abisko, Sweden - II_Bog_N3_3 | ecosystem: Environmental > Terrestrial > Soil > Wetlands > Peat | place: Sweden: Abisko... | reverse complement strand
GGGATCTGTCCTTCGCCGGCGGTTGCTGTCAGGGTGATCTTCGTTCCCATGCGATTGGTCCTTTTTGATGATGCGTCTGGTATGCGGGCGGCTATTTTCAGAATGGTGCTTGGCCCAGAATGGTGGTCGGCCCAGAATGGTGGTCGGCGTGGACTTTGCCAAGTTTGCATGACAATCTTGCCCCTTGAACCCATCGAGGAGAGGACAAGCGATGAAAGTGAATCTCGAGGTCGACTGCACCCCCGAAGAGGCTCGCCGCTTTCTGGGTTTGCCCGATGTCACCAGGGCCCAGGAGGCCTATGTCGATGCCGTGGTCAAGGCGATGAAAGGTGAAGGCTCGCTTGACCAACTGGGCGGCTATGTCAAACAACTGGCGCCGATGGGCGAAATGGGCCTGAAGCTGTTTCAGCAAATGATGGAACACGGCGCCGGTGCGGCTATGTCGGGCTTCAAATCAAAGGGCGGAAAAACCAGCGAATGATGGGGTTTCATTTGGCCGGGTCCGATCAAGAGGTCCGGCATGTCGGGTGATACCATTTTTGCCCTCGGATCGGGGCAATTACCCGCAGCGCTGGGTGTGATGCGGATCAGTGGACCGGGTGCGGGCGAGGCGTTGCAGCGTCTGGCCGGGGCTTTGCCTGCACCGCGCCGGGCCAGCTTGCGCCACCTGATTGATCCACGTGATGGAGCCGAGCTCGACCGCGCGCTGGTGCTGTGGTTTCCCGGATCGCGCAACGCGACGGGCGAGGATTGCGCCGAATTGCATCTTCATGGGGGCAGGGCGGTTGCCGCTGCGGTCGAATCCGCGCTGGCAGCGCTGGGCCTGCGCCGCGCCGAGCCAGGCGAATTCACCCGGCGCGCCTTTGCCAATGGGCGGCTCGATCTTGCCGAAGTCGAGGGGCTGGCCGACCTGCTGGCTGCGGAGACCGAATTGCAGCGACGCAGCGCCCAGGCGATGGCCGGCGGTGCCTTGTCTCGCGCAGCACAGGACTGGCGGGAAGGGGTGCTGACTCTGTCGGCGCGGCTCGAAGCATCGCTCGATTTTGCCGACGAAGGCGATGTTGATGGCGGGGGTGATAGCTTGCCCGAGGGGCTGGGCGAGGGGTGCCGGGCGCTGGCGGCCAGTCTGGGTGAATGGCTCGATCGCCCGCGCGCAGAGCCCTTGCGCGAAGGATTTCGCGTCGTCCTGGCCGGACCGCCCAATGCGGGCAAGTCCACGCTGTTCAACGCATTGGTCGAAAGCGAGGCCGCGATCATTTCGGCCGAGCCGGGAACAACGCGCGATGTGCTCGTTTCGGGCGTTGCTTTGGGTGGCGTGCCGTTCAGCTTTGTCGATACTGCCGGCTTGCGCGACGAAGGCGCCGGGACGATCGAGGCGATCGGTATTGCCCGTGCGCGCGCCGAGGCAGAGCGCGCCGATCTCGTGTTGTGGCTGGGGCCGGAAGGGTTGGGCCCGGTGAATCGACCCTTGTGGGAAATCGCTGCCCAATGCGATCGAAGCGATGTTCCGTCCAAAAGCGCCGGGGCTTTGCGGGTTTCGGCGCGGACGGGCGAAGGTCTTGGCGAACTGCGCGCGGCCTTGATTGATGCGGCGCGCCAGGCGATGCCCGCGCCAGGTCAGGCGGCGCTCAACCGCAGGCAGGCGCAATGTCTGGGCGATGCGCGTCAGGCGCTCGATGGCGCTGCCTGCGAGCGAGATCCCTTGCTGGCGGCAGAGTGCCTGCGTCTGGCGCGTCGCGCCATCGATGCGCTGGTCGGGCGAACCGATACCGAAGCGATGCTCGACGCGTTGTTCGGTCGGTTCTGCATCGGTAAATGAAGTGTTTCACGTGAAACATCGCGCGCCCTTTTGACCTCCCGGCGCGAATCCGTTAACGCGGGCGCCATGCACCAGTTCGATGTCATCGTGGTTGGCGGCGGACATGCCGGCGTCGAGGCGGCGGCGGTTGCCGCACGCATGGGCGCGCGCACCGCGCTCGTCTCGTTCGATCCGGCAACGATCGGCGCCATGAGTTGTAACCCGGCGATCGGTGGTCTGGGCAAGGGTCATCTCGTCCGCGAGGTCGATGCCTTTGACGGGGTGATTGCGCGCGCGGCCGATGCGGGTGCGATCCATTACCGGATGCTCAACCGTTCGAAAGGCAGCGCGGTGCAGGGGCCGCGTGTGCAGGCCGATCGCAAGCGCTTTCGCGCCGCGGTTCAGGCCGTGGTGGCGCGGCAGGATAATCTGACCATCATCGCCGGAGAGGCGGCGGCGTTGCGGCTCGATGGCGGGCGCGTTGCCGGGGTCGATCTTGCCGACGGCACGGCCCTGATTGCGCCAGCGGTGGTCTTGTGTACCGGCACGTTTCTGGGTGGCCGGCTCTATCGCGGCGAAGAGCGGATGGAGGGCGGACGCATCGGTGAACATGCGGCGCACCGTCTCGCCGAGCAATTGCGAGCGGCGGACTTGCCGATGGCGCGGCTGAAAACGGGGACGCCGCCACGGCTTGATGGGCGCACGATCGACTGGGCCCGCTTGCCCGAACAGCCGAGCGATGTCGAACCCTGGACGATGTCGCCGCTGTCACCTGGGCGCGCATTGCCGCAAGTGTTCTGCGGGATTGCCCGCACCAACGCGCGCACCCATGCCATTATCCGCTCGGGCCTTGATCGATCGCCGTTGTTTACCGGCGCCATCGAAGCGCAAGGGCCGCGTTATTGCCCGTCGATCGAGGACAAGATCCATCGCTTCGGCGATCGTGACGGGCATCAGATTTTTCTCGAACCCGAAGGGCTGGACGATCCGACAGTCTATCCCAACGGCGTTTCGACCTCGCTGCCGACCGATATTCAGATCGCGATGATGCGCAGCATCGAAGGGCTGGAACGGGTCGAAGTGACCGTGCCCGGCTATGCGGTGGAATATGACCATATCGATCCGCGTGCCTTGCGCAGCAGTTTGGAAGTCAAGGCAATCCCCGGCCTCTATTGCGCCGGGCAGATCAACGGCACGACGGGGTATGAAGAAGCGGCGGCACAAGGTCTCGTCGCCGGACTCCATGCTGCGGGCGAAGTGCTGGGTCGCGCCATCCCGCTGCTCGATCGCGCCAACAGCTACATAGCGGTGATGATCGACGATCTCACGCTCCATGGGGTCAGCGAGCCATATCGCATGTTGACCGCCCGCGCCGAATATCGCCTGCGGCTGCGCGCCAACAATGCCATGAGCCGACTTACGCCGCTGGCGCTGGCGGCGGGCTGCGTCGGCGATGAACGGCGCGAATGGTTCGCTCGGCGCGAGGGTGAGCGCGCGCGGATCGATGCCGCCCTGGCGCAAGTTGCGACTGCAAACGATCTGGCGCAAGCCGGTATAGCGGTGCGCGCCGATGGTGTGCGCCGCAGCCTGAGCGAGTGGTTGCGCTTTCCCGAAGTCAAGCTGGGCGGATTGGCACCATGGCTGGGCGAGGGGGTCATCGATCCCTGGCTGGCCGAGGAGATCGAGGAGGATGCGGCTTACGCGCCCTATCTCGCCAGACAGGAAGCCGAACTGCGCGACTTGCGCGCGAGCGAGAGCGTTGCGCTGGGTGATCATTTTCCGTTCGGCCATGTGCCGGGCCTGTCGCGGGAAATGGTCGAGCGATTGAGCAATGCCCGACCTGAAACTCTGGCGGCGGCGGGGCGCGTGGCCGGGATCACCCCGGCGGCGCTGGCCAGCCTGCTCGTCCATGCCCGGCGGAGCGCAGCATGATCGACAATGAAGCAGCGGCGCGCGCGTGGTTGGTCGACGCGCTTGGCGCGGACCGGACAGCGCTGGAACGGCTGGAGTGCCTGGTGGCGATGCTGGCCGAGGAGAACCAGCGGCAGAATCTGGTGGCGCGCGCGAGCCTTGACCATGTCTGGCAACGGCACATTGTCGACAGCGCGCAACTGCTTTCTGTTTCACGTGGAACAACGGTGGGTGAGGGTGCGTGGCTCGATCTGGGCACCGGAGCGGGTTTTCCCGGTCTGGTCATCGCAGCCATGCAACCGACTCGCGAAGTCGTGCTGGTCGATTCGCGACGCCTGCGAACCGAGTGGCTGGCGCGTGCCGCCGATGCGCTCGGGCTCGACCGTGTGCGGGTCGTGCTGTCGAAAGTCGAAGATTTGCCGACGCGTGCCCATGCGGTGATTTCGGCGCGGGCCTTTGCACCGCTTGAGCGCCTCTTGTCGCTTTCTGCGCGTTTTTCCACATCGCAGACACTTTGGCTGTTGCCGAAGGGGGCCAAGGCCCGGCATGAACTGCAAGAGCTTTGCAAAGGCTGGCGACATACGTTCCACGTGGAACAATCGTTGACCGACGCAGCGGCTGGGGTGCTGGTTGGGCATCTGCTCGGCGCACCGACGACGAACGACACGGCACAGGTCCGGAACTCGACTACGGGCCATCCGGCCAGGAAAGGCGCGCGACCATGATCACGATTGCGATTGCCAATCAAAAGGGCGGCGTGGGCAAAACCACCACCGCTATCAATGTCGCCACGGCGCTCGCCGCCACCGGCTGGAAGGTCTTGCTGATCGATCTCGATCCGCAGGGTAACGCGTCGACCGGGCTCGGCATCGGTACGGCCGATCGCGAACGGTCTTCGTATGAATTGGTCATCGATCAGGCGCCGGTAACCGAATGCGCAATGGCGACGCGGATTCCCGGGCTCGATCTCGTGGCGGCGACGGTCGATTTGTCCGGCGCCGAAGTCGAACTGGTCAGCGTCGAAGATCGCACGGGCCGCTTGCGGCGCGCGCTGTCGCACGACACCGTGCATGACATCTGCCTGATCGATTGTCCGCCGTCGCTGGGTCTGTTGACGCTTAACGCCTTGAGCGCGGCGGATACCTTGCTCGTGCCGCTGCAATGCGAATTCTTCGCGCTCGAAGGGCTGAGCCAATTGCTGCAGACGGTCGAGCGCGTGCAGGAACGCTTCAATCCCGATCTCGGCATTCTCGGCGTGGTCCTGACCATGTATGACCGGCGCAACCGGCTGACCGATCAGGTCTCGGATGATGTGCGCTCGTGCCTTAATGATCTGGTCTTTGAAGCGGTCATCCCGCGCAATGTCCGCTTGTCCGAAGCGCCGAGCCACGGGCTTCCGGCGCTGATCTACGATCACGCTTGCGCCGGGTCGCAGGCCTATATGAAACTGGCGCGCGAAATCATTGCGCGCTTGCCCGAACAGAGGAAGGCAGCATGAGCGGCGATTCCACCACGACCGACACGCCGGCTCCGGCAAAACCGGCAACGCCGCGTCGCGCCGCGCTTGGGCGCGGGCTCGGTGCGTTGCTGGGGGAAACCCGGCGCGAAGAATCGGTGCGTCAGTCTGCCGAACAGGCGTCACAGGCCTCGGCCGAATCCGCTCCTGTCTCGACTGGCGCCACCACGGGTCTGATGCTGCTCCCGGTTTCGCAGATCGAGCCGCACCCCGACCAACCGCGCCGCCATTTCGACGAAGCGGCGTTGGAAGAGCTTGCCGCGTCGATCGCTGCGCGCGGGGTGATTCAGCCCGTGGTGGTCCGCCCGCTTGGCGATAACCGCTATCAGCTTGTGGCGGGCGAACGGCGTTGGCGGGCATCGCAGCGCGCGCGCGTCCACGAAATTCCCGCTATCGTGCGTGAGCTTGACGAGCGCGAAGTGACTGCGCTGGCCCTGATCGAAAACCTGCAACGCGAAGATCTCAACCCGGTCGAAGAAGCCCGCGCCTATCAAAAGCTGGCCGAGCGTGAAGGGCTGACTCAGCAGGAAATCGCCAACTTCGTCGACAAGTCGCGCAGCCATGTCGCCAATATCATGCGCCTGCTCGGGCTGCCCGAGGAAGTGCTGGGCCTGGTCGAGCGTGAAGAGCTGTCGATGGGCCATGCCCGCGCGCTTGCCACGCTGCCCGATCCCGCCGCCGCCGCGCGCGAAGTCGTCGCCAAGGGCTTGTCGGTGCGCGATACCGAAAAGCTGGCGCGCCGCCTGGCTCGGCCGGAAAGCACTGGCCCGCGCCGTGCCCGCGCCGATCGTTCGCCCGGCGAATCCGCCGATATTGCCGCGGTTCAGGCGCATCTTGAGGAATTTCTGGGTCTCAAGGTCACGATCAATGCCGATACCGACCCGCGCACCGGCGCGGTCACGATCCGCTACAAGACGCTCGATCAGCTCGATCTGATTTGCCAGCGGCTGACCGGGGGAGCGATCTGACCCGTCCAGACGGGCAATACTTTAATCGATCGCTTAATTTGGATTGACCGCGCGCTCCGGCCTGCTTTACCTTCGGGCAAAGCAATCAAAACCGGAGAGCCATGCCCATGTCACTCGATCTGATTCCCCGCTCTGCCTATAACGAGGATCACGAGGCGTTTCGCGCCACGGTTCGTCGTTTCCTTCAGGAAGAAATCGAACCCAACGGCGCGAAATGGGCCGATGAGGGGATCGTGCCCAAGGCAGTCTGGCCCAAGGCGGGCGAGCTGGGCATGCTGTGCCCGACTGTGCCCGAGGAATACGGCGGGCTGGGGCTCGATTTCGGCTATAACGCGATCGTGGACGAGGAAAGCTCGTACTATGGCCGGGTCGCCACCGGCTTTTCGCTGCAATCGGACATCGTCGCCAATTATCTCGTGTCCTATGGCTCGGAAGAGCAGAAGAAAAAATGGCTGCCCAAGATGGTCTCGGGCGAAGTGGTCACCGCCATCGCGATGACCGAGCCGGGCACCGGCTCCGACCTTCAGGGCATGCGCACGACCGCGAAAAAGGACGGCAACCATTATGTGATCAACGGGTCGAAGACCTATATCACCAATGGCCAGAACGCCGATCTGATCCTCGTGTGCTGCAAGACCGACACCGAAGTGCAACCCGCATGGAAAGGCGTGTCGATCGTGCTGGTCGAAGCATCGAGCGAAGGGTTTCAGCGCGGGCGCAATCTCGACAAGATCGGCATGGACGAAGCCGATACGTCGGAACTGTTTTTCAATGATGTGCGCGTGCCGATCACCAATTGCCTGGGCGAAGAGGGCAAGGGCTTCATCTATCTGATGAGCGAATTGCCGCAGGAACGCCTGTCGATTGCGGTCGGCGCGCAAGCCTCGGCACAGCGCGCGTTTGACGATACCGTCGCCTTTACCCGCGACCGCAAGGCCTTCGGAAAGCCGATTCTCGATTTCCAGAACACCCGCTTCACGCTCGCCGACATCAAGGCGAAGCTTCAGGTCGGTTGGGCCCATCTCGACTGGGCACTGGCGCGCCATCTGAAGCGCGAACTGACCCCCGAAGAAGGCGCCGCCGCCAAGCTGTGGCACACCGATCTGCAATGGGAAGTCATGGACAAGTGCCTCCAACTGCACGGCGGCGCCGGCTACATGAACGAATACGCCATCGCCCGCGCCTGGCGCGGCGCCCGTGTCACCCGCATTTTCGGCGGCACCAACGAAATCATGAAGGAACTGATCGGCCGCAAGCTCTGATCGTCATGCCTTGATCAAATGGGCCCTGCCGCATGCGGCGGGGTCCGTCTTTGGGAAAGCCGCCTTTTGCAAACACCCGTTTGTTCAAATGGCAACTTGCGCCCCAATTGCGGTCATTCCGCTGCGATTACCCCGTTATCCCATCGTCATGCCGGACTTGATCCGGCATCCATCGGGCGGTCAGGTGGCGCGTGCAGCCAAATCGGCATCAATTGCCGCTCGTGCAAAGACCCAAAATCGCAGCATAATGCCTCATGCAAGATGATCGCCAGCCTTGCGTCTATATCTTGGCCAGCCAACATTTGGGCACGCTCTATGTCGGAGTCACCAGCAACCTCATCCGCCGGCTCGCCCAGCATCGCGACAATGGGCTTTCCGGCTTCACCGCGCAGTACAATGTAAAACGGCTTGTGCATTACGAGTTGTTCGGCGACATGAGCCGGGCGATTGCGCGCGAAAAGCAACTGAAGAACTGGCGCAGGGACTGGAAGATAGCCCTGATTCAGAGTGCGAATCCGGATTGGCATGATCTTGCACCGGGCTTGGGCCTCGCTCCACTTCCGCCCGGCCGTTGAGGCCCGATGGATGCCGGATCAGGTCCGGCATGACGAAAGCAGGCGTGAGGTCAGCGCACCCAAATTGAACGTCCGCTTCCCTCCAATTCCGGTCATTCCGATGCCACCATCGCACCGGATTGAACTGCCCTTTTTCGTCAATCGAACGGCAGAATCGGGCGGCGGGAGGCGTCGTCTTCGACGATGGTGCGGATCGTGATCAGGGTCTTGAACGAATGGACGCCCTGTTCCTCGCTCAGTGCGCGGCGGGTGAAGCGGTCGTATTCCTGCATCGAGCCGACCTGAACTTTCAGTACGAAATCATCATCGCCGGTGACATCCCATGCGCCGGTCACTTCGCGATGGGTGCCCAGCGTTCGGGCAAAGGCATCCATCGTGCTGGCGCCGGTCTGCCGCATCTTGATCAGGACATGCATGGTCAGCGCCGATCCGGTCAGCGCGGGATCGACGATCGCGTGGTCGGCGACGATCACCCGCTCTTCGCGCAGGCGGCGCAGGCGGCGCAGCACGGCCGAGACCGACAGCCCGACTGTGTCCGCCAGGATTCGCGCCGGTTGCTGGTTGTCGCGACGCACTTCTTCGAGCAAACGGCGGTCAAATTCGTCCAGATCGATCTTTTTTCGCATATTGTCGTCTATAGCGCGAAATTTGGTCGCAATCTCTCCCAAAAAAAGCGCCAATGATCCCGGTGGTTCGATTATTTGTCCGTTCAGACACAGACGAACAGGGCCCTCCCGAACCGGGCCCGGACAAGGGTGCCCACCGGCGCCCGACAGGAGAACAACCATGAACCGCCATCTGCGCGTAGCCGGGTTTCCGGCGCGATTCCTGATGCTTGCCCGCGACACTTTCGAAGCGAGCGTCGCCATCCATTACCATGCGCCGTGGACGCGCCATGCCCCGGTTCGCCCGACATCGGCGCGCGACGAAGCGGCCTGAGCCACAGCGATGACGTCTGCCCGCCTTTCTGCCCGGCCTGACATGTTCGGTGGGCTGGCCCCTTATGCGGCGTTGCTGGGGTCGATGGTCAGCGTGACCGTCGGCACCTCTTATGCCAAACACTTGTTCGCCGAAGTCGGGGCCGAGGGCACCGCGTTTTATCGCGCGGGCTTTTCGGCGCTGCTGCTGATGGCCTTGTGGCGGCCCTGGCGGCGGACGTGGACCCGGCGCGAACTGGCCGACATGGCGCTGTATGGCGGGTCGCTCGGGGCGATGAACCTGTTGTTTTACGAGGCTCTGGCGACGATCCCGCTGGGGCTCGCGATTGCGATCGAATTCATGGGGCCGCTGGGCGTTGCCCTGATCCATTCGCGGCGGATCGCGCATTTTGCGTGGATTGCGCTGGCTGTCGTGGGCCTTGCATTGCTGTTGCCGATTGCCGGGCCGGTCCATGCGCTCAATCCCGTGGGCGTGATGCTGGCGCTGTTGGCGGGGGTTTTCTGGGCGCTTTACATCGTGTTTGGGCAGCGCGGCGGGCATGTTCATCCGGGGCAAGCGGTTGCAGTGGGCATGACCACGGCGGCGCTGGTGATCGCGCCGGTCGGTATTGTCACGGCGGGGCTGCACTTGCTGACGCCGCGCCTGATGATTCAGGGCCTGGTCGTGGCGGTCGTGTCGAGCGCGCTGCCGTTTTCGCTCGAGCGTGTTGCCTTGAAGGGCATTCCCCGGCGCACCTTCGGCGTGCTCGTGGCGGCCGAGCCCGCTGTCGGTGCGCTGGCCGGTCTGGTCCTGCTTGGCGAGGCGCTGACCACGCGGCAAGGACTGGCGATCGCCTGCGTCATCGGTGCGGGCGTCGGCTCGGTGTTATGGAGTGGGGAGGCCCACGCCCTGCCCGACGATCCGATCCTGCCCGATGATCCCGTTCTGCCGATGGAGGATTGACCTCAGCTTCCGGTGTAGACGCGCTTTTCCTTGCGATGGGGTTGGGCGCGGATCACGCGGTGGCGCCGTTCGGTGACATATTCGGTGGTGACCGTTTTCGTTTCGACGCAAGGTGCCTGCGGGCCTTGCACCACCGGGACCATCATCCAGCCCATCGGCGGCGCATAAGCACCCTGGGGCATGGGCCCATAAGACGGCGCGCCATAGGGCATGGGCGCATAAGGCATCGGGGCGTAAGGCTGGCCCGGGGTGCCATAGCCCGCCGCAAATTCGGGATGATCGCGCAAAAACATCGCGCAATCGTGGCCATGCGCATGACGATCATCGCGGCAACGGGCGGCCATCTGCTGCGTTTCCGGATCGGCCATAGGCGGCGGCGCATAAGCACCCTGGGGCATGGGCCCCGGAGCGCCCGGAACCCACTGCCCGGTCCACCGGCCATCCTGCCACACGCCTTGCCATACCCAGCCCGGCGGCGGACTGGGTGCCGGTGTCATGGTCTGCGCCTGGGCGAGACCAGCGCCCGCCAGCAGGCAAGCCGAAACGGCAAGGCGGGTCCATTTGCGCAAGCTGATAGGCGGTTGCATCGACAATCCCCGGATTGGCAGACCTGCGCATACCGCAGATTTGCGTTAATCCGGAATTTACCATGCAATTCGGCGAAAAACCAAGCGATCCGCCGCGCCTGTCCCGATTCGGATCAGAGTTCGATTCGGGCGGCGATTGCGTTGGCCAGCGCCTCGATCCCGGCGCGGTCATCGGCGTCGAAGCGGGCGGGCAAGGGGCTGTCGAGATCGATCACCGCGATCACCCGGCCTTCGCGCAGCACCGGCACGACCAGTTCCGATCGGCTGTCGGCATCGCAGGCGATATGCCCCGGAAAGGCATGGACATCGGCCACGCACTGGCTGGCCCGTGTCGCGGCGGCGGTGCCGCATACGCCGCTGCCCAGCGCAATGCGGATACATGCCGGTTTGCCGATGAACGGCCCCAGCACCAACTCGGTCGCCCCTGTGGGCAAGCGGTAGAATCCCGCCCAGTTGAGATCGGGCAGACAGGTCCAGATCAGCGCGGCGCAATTGGCCATGTTGGCCACGCCATCGTTCTCACCCTCGGTCAGCGCCAGCGCGGCAGCGACGAGATCCTTGTACACATCGGCCTTGTCGAGACCGGCAGCGGGGGCAAAGGCAAACATGGTCGACCTCATAAGCCAATTGCACGTTGCTGTCGCCCCCGTGGCGCCCTAGATTTGGACCCATGACCAAGCTCAAGAAGACGCTCATCGGCCTTGGCGCCGTTATCCTGGTGGCCGGCGGCGGGATCGTCTGGCTGATGCAGGGGGATCCCGCGATGGTTCCCTTTATCCAGACCACCGGCCCGCATCCCCGGATTACCGAGCCGCGACCGCAGACGTTTCCGACTGTCGGCATTGCCAAGCCGATCGGGTGGAAGCCGGGCGAGGCGCCCGAAGCTGCCGCGGGCTTGCGCGTCACGCGCTTTGCCGATGGCCTCAATCATCCGCGCACGCTCTATCTCTTGCCCAATGGCGACGTGCTGGCGGCGCAGACCAACGCGCCTGCCGCCAATGGGCCGGGCGGGCTGACCGGGCTGGTCGCGAAATTCCTGTTTCGCGCGGCGGGTGCGGGCGAGCCTTCGCCCAACACGATCGTTGTGCTGCGTGATACGAAGGGCACCGGCACTGCCGATCAGCGCTTTGTCATGGGCAATCCGGGGCTCAATTCGCCGTTTGGCATGATCTGGCGCAACGGGCGGCTCTATGTGGCCAACAACGACGCAGTGGTATCCTGGGCGTTTCAGCCGGGGCAGACCAGTCTCGTCGGCAAGCCGGACAAGCTGATGGACCTGCCGCCGGGCGGCGAGCATTGGGCGCGCAATCTGGCGCTCAGCCCCGATGGAACGAAGCTCTATATCTCGGTCGGCTCGGCAACCAATATCGCCGACGACGGGATCGAGCAGGAACGCGATCGCGCGGCGATCTTCGAATATGATTTCACCAAGCACAGCGTGCGCAAATATGCCGCCGGAATGCGCAATCCCAACGGGATGGATTTCAACCCGCGCACGGGCGAATTGTGGACGGTGGTCAACGAGCGCGACATGCTCGGATCGGACCTCGTGCCCGATTATCTGACCAATGTGCCGCTCGGCGCGCAATATGGCTGGCCCTGGCTCTATTGGAAGAAATTCCCCGATTGGCGCGTGCAGGCGCCGATGCCCGAATATATGACCGACTATGTGCGCAAGCCCGAATACGCGATGGGCGTTCATGTCGCGCCGCTCGGGCTCGCCTTTGCGCGCGGCGGAAACCTGTTGGGCGACCGCTTTGCCAGCGGGGCGCTGATCGCCGATCACGGATCATGGAATCGCAAGCCGCTGGCGGGCTATGACGTGGTGTTTGTCGCCTTTGACGATCGCGGCAATGTCCTGCCCGCGCCGCCGGTGCCGGTGCTGACCGGGTTTCTTGACGACAAGGGCCATGCGCATGGCCGCCCGACCTGGGTCGGCTTTGCCAGGGATGGCGCGCTGCTGGTCAGCGACGATGTCGGCGGGGTAATCTGGCGCGTGGTTGCGCCGGGGGCAAAGCCCGCCGCCGCGATCGTGCCGATCCCCACGCGCGAGGCACCGCCCGAGCCCACCATGCCGCAGCATTTCACGATCAAGAAGGACGAAAATTCCGACCTGATGAAGGCTCAGCAATAAGCCCCAGCAATAAGCAGCATGTCGGGCGCGGGGTTTTACAGCCCGCGCCCGGCGCGTCCCGCCAGCTCGGTCACATAGTGCCAGGCGATGCGCCCCGATCGGCTGCCGCGCCGCTTTGACCATTCCAGCGCGTCGGCGGGATCGAAATCGAGCGCGTAATGCGCGGCATAGCCGGCAATGATCGCCAGATAATCGTCCTGCGAACAGACGTGAAAGCCAAGGCTGAGCCCGAAGCGGTCGGCCAGCGCCAGTTGATCGTCGACCACATCGCGCGGATTGATCGGATCGTCCTGTTCGCTCATGTGCCGTTCGACAATCGCGCGGCGGTTCGACGTGACGGCAAGGCGGACATTGGCGGGGCGCGCCTCGACCCCGCCTTCGAGCCATGACCGCAGCTTGCGCGGGCCTTCGCTGTCGCCCGCGTCAAAGCCGAGATCGTCGATGAACACCAGAAAGCTGCGTGGCTGATCGCGCAAGACGCCGAACAGAGTGGCCAGGCTGGCATCTGCGGCGGCCTGGACCAGCGCGATTCGCCCCGGGTGCCCCTTGGCCGCCGACGCCACCGCAGCACGCAACAGCGCCGATTTGCCCATTCCGCGCGCGCCCCACAACAGCATGTCGTGCGCCGATGCCCCGGCGGCGAGCCGTTCGACATTGCCGACGACTGCCGCCTTTTGCGCGTCGATCCCCTTGATCAGATCGAGCGTCGGGGCTTGCAGCACGGGCACGGCGTGGCTCGTCGCACCCTGCCAGACATAGGCGGGGTGCGACAGCCAGTCGACGGCAGGCGGGGAAGGCGGGGCGAGCCTGTCGAGCGCATCGGCGATGCGCTGCAGGATGTCGATGCGATCGCTCATGGCCGGGTGTCAGCCGACCAGCGCAGCGCTGTCGAGATCATAGAGCAAGCCGGAGCCGGCCATCGCCGCCGCGCCGAGGCCGCGCGCTTCGGGGACGATGGTGCGGTTGAAAAAGCGGGTGATCGCCGCCTTTTCATGGCTTCCGGTTGCATGGACCTGACGCACCAGCTGCCATCCGGCGACAGCAACGGCGCACATCGTGGTGAACGGCACCGATCCTGCCAGCTTGTCATCGAGGCTGGCATCGCCGCCCGCCATCCAGCTGGCGATCGCCGCCGCATCGCGCGCCAACGAAGCGAGTTCGGGGCTTTCCGCGCAATCGGCCTGAATGTCGTTCAGCAGCGATTGCACGACGCCACCGTTTTCATAGCCCAGCTTGCGAGTGACGAAATCGGCGGCCTGGATGCCGTTGGTGCCTTCATAGATCGGGGCAATGCGCGCGTCGCGATAGAACTGCGCCGCCCCGGTTTCCTCGATGAAGCCCATCCCGCCGTGAATCTGCACGCCAAGGCTGGCCACTTCGCAGCCGACATCGGTGCCCCAGGCCTTGAGCAGCGGGACCAGAACCTCGGCCCGCTTGTGCGCGGCGGCATCGCCCAGCGCGCCGCGATCGACCTGGCCTGCGGTGTAATAGAGCAGCGCGCGCGCGCCTTCGGTCATCGCGCGCATCCGCAGCAACATGCGGCGCACGTCGGGATGTTCGACGATTGCCACCGGGGTCTTGTTGCCGCTGCTCGCGCGCGGGCTCTGAATACGGTCGCGGGCATAGGCGCGCGCCTTTTGCAGCGCGCCTTCGGCGATCTGCACGCCCTGGCTGCCGACGTTGATCCGGGCCGAATTCATCATCGTGAACATCGCCGGCAAGCCGCCGAATTCATGTCCGATCATTTCGCCGACACAGGTATCGTTATCGCCAAACACCATGATGCAGGTCGGCGAGGCATGAATCCCCAGCTTGTGCTCGATCGAGGCGCAGCGCACGTCGTTGCGCGCGCCGAGGCTGCCATCGGCAAGAACATGGAATTTGGGCACGAGGAACAGCGAAATGCCGCGCGTTCCCGCAGGCGCGCCGGGCGTGCGCGCGAGCACGAGATGGACGATATTCCCGGCGAGATCGTGTTCGCCCCAGGTGATGAAGATCTTGGTGCCCTTGATCAGGTACTTTCCGGCGTGTTCGCCTTCGCCGATCGGGGTCGCCGTGGTGCGCAGCGCGCCGACGTCTGACCCTGCCTGCGGCTCGGTCAGGTTCATCGTGCCCGACCATTCGCCCGAAATGAGCTTGGTCAGGTACATGGCCTTTTGGGCATCGCTGCCGTGATGGTCGATCGCCTCGATCGCGCCCACGGTCAGCATCGGCAGCAGGGTAAAGCCCATGTTGGCCGCGCCCAGCGTTTCGAGCACGCATGTCGCCAGCGTGAAAGGCAGGCCCTGTCCGCCGTGATCGGCCGATCCGGAAATGCTGTTCCAGCCCTGTTCGACAAAGGCGCGATAGGCTTCGCGAAACCCATCGGGCAAGGATACCGCGCCGTCGTCCCACTTGGCGCCCTGCGTGTCGCCAATTCGCGCAAGCGGCGCCCATTCGCCGGCGGCAAGCTGGCCGATACCTTCGGCGATTGCGGCAACAAGGTCGGGCGTGGCGGCGGCAAAGCGTTCGCTCGTCGCCAGCTGTTCGATCCCGGCGTTGACCTGCATGGCAAGAACCTGGTCGGCAGTGGGGGCGGTGAAAGTCATCGTGCAGTTTTCCTTGGCAAGCCTCGGTGAGCGCCTATAGCGAAGCACGATGCCCGCGACAAAGTCGAACTGTCTTTTGGCTAATGATGCGACGCTCGCGCGTGCGGTCGAGGTACTTCGTGCCGGGGGCACGGTGGCGGTTCCGACCGAGACGGTCTATGGTCTTGCCGCCCGTGCCGACCGCGACGACGCGGTCGCGGCGATCTATCGCGGCAAGGGCCGACCCGATTTCAACCCGCTGATCGTGCATGTCGCCGATCTTGCCGCAGCAGAGGCGCTGGCCCATTTCGATGATGCGGCGCGCAAGCTTGCCGTAGCGTTCTGGCCGGGGCCGTTGACTCTCGTCGTGCCGCGCCGGGAAGACGCGGGATTGAGCGCGGCAGTCTCGGCGGGGCTGCCGACAGTTGCGCTGCGCTGCCCGGCGCATCCGGTGATGCGCGCGCTGATCGCGGCGGCGGGGCTGCCGATTGCGGCGCCCTCGGCCAATCGCAGCGGCGGCGTCAGCCCGACCAGTGCGGACCATGTTGCGGCGTCTTTGGGTGAAAAAGTCGATCTGATTCTCGACGGCGGATCGTGCGCGCGCGGAATCGAATCGACGATCGTGGCGATTCGCCCCGGTGGCGGCTGGACGATATTGCGCCCCGGGCCGATTGGTCGGGACGATATTGCCGCGCTGCTTGGCGCCGATCACGAAGTCGCCGCGCGCGGCGGAATCGAGGCGCCGGGGCAATTGGCCAGCCACTATGCCCCGGGCAAGCCGGTCCGGCTTTATGCGGCGGGCCCCGCGCCCGATGAATTCATGATCGGGTTTGGCACGGTTCCGGGCGATGTCACGCTGTCGGCTTCGGGCGATCCCGCCGAAGCGGCGGCGCGGCTCTATACCTGCCTTCATGCCGCCGCCGCCGCCGCACAACCGCGCGTGGCGATTGCGCCGGTGCCCGATCATGGCATTGGCGAGGCGATCAACGACCGGCTGCGCCGCGCCGCTGCATAAGGCATCAGGGTTGGCAGGTGACCCGGCCCGATCCGGTCACGCCGACATCGCAGTGCGCCTTGCCATGGATAGTGACGACGCCCGATCCGACTACGGACCCGGTGACGCGGCCATCGCTGGCAAGGTCGCCGGTGCCCGATCCGGTCACGTCGATGGCGGCTTCGTCGGCTTTGAGCCGGGCGAGATCGACTTCGCCGTTGCCAGCGAGAGTCAGCGCCAGTTTCCCGGCGTGGCCGCTGCCGGTAAACGATCCCGATCCCAGAACTTCGGCATCGAACTGGTTCGCCTCGATTCCCGCCGTGACGATATGGCCCGATCCGCCGATGATCACGCCGACCGTCTTGCCGGTCAGGCGGTCGCTGGACATCGTGCCCGACCCGGCCATCACCAGATGATCGATCGACGGGGCGGTGATCGTCACGGTCGCGGTGCCATTGCCCGCATTGGCGTCCGGTTGCCGCCCGATGCCCAATTTTCCGTCGTTCAGGACGAAGCGCAGCGCCGCTTGCGCGCGTGCATCGCCTTCGACGCGGATGGTCAGCGTATCGCCATACACGACATGGACCGTATCGGGGCCGAGCAAAGTCACTTCGTGCGCGGTGCGCCCCGACAGGGCGAGCTGCGCCAGCGGAACCCCGTTATGCCCGTCGATCGACACTCTTGGCTCGTCACACCCGGCAAGCGTGAAAGCGAGCACGATAACCGCGCGAAGAAGCGATCCGGGCGTCAGGCGATCAGGCGGAAACATGGAACGGGGTCTGAACTTTCGCTGCAATTGCGGGCGGCGTTGCCTTGGGCCTCTGGTCGCTGGTTAGGCCGCACCAGGGCCTAAAGCAAGCGGCCCCAAAGCAAACGGGCCGCCGGAGAGAACACCTCCGGCGACCCGTTTGATCTTTGCCTGTGGCGGGTTGCGTGCAGCCCGGCCGTGTCAGGCGGTTTCGTAATACTTCGGCGCGTGCTCGTTCAGAATCGCAAGGATCTTCTTGAGCGCGGCAGGCTCGTCGGTCTTTTCCATCGCAGCCAGCTCGCGGGCGAGGCGCGAAGAGGCGGCCTCGAAGATCTGGCGTTCGGAATAGGACTGTTCGGGCTGATCATCGGCGCGGAACAAGTCGCGAGTCACTTCGGCAATCGAGACGAGATCGCCGGAGTTGATCTTGGCTTCGTATTCCTGGGCGCGGCGCGACCACATCGTACGCTTGACCTTGGGCTTGCCCTTGAGCGTATCGAGCGCTTCGCGCAGGGTCTTGTCCGACGACAGCTTGCGCATGCCGATCGCTTCGACCTTGTTCACCGGTACACGCAGGGTCATGCGTTCCTTTTCAAAGCGGAGCACATAGAGCTCCAGCTTCATCCCCGCGATTTCTTCGTTTTGCAGTTCGACCACGCGGCCGACACCATGCTTTGGATAAACGACATAGTCCCCAACATCGAAGGCAAGAGCCTTGGCTGCCATTGCATATCCTTTCGACGCGGCAGGAAGAAAACGGTTGCGGATGCTGCGTGCCTCACGAATGCCGTCGATAGGGGCATTCGCGTTGGCGCGATGGGTAGTCCGGGCCCTTTGGGGAAGAGGTCCGGCAAACGACCGTCTTACGCGCGGTCCAGCGAAGCCCAGCGATCCGTTTGCCGTATATCCTGCCTGATTCGTGTGACAAAACGCCGGGCGAAAAAAGGAAGAATCCGGCGCGTGGTTGCGGATATAGCAACTCTGTGACAAAAATTCCAGTGGTCTGACCACGGGAATCTGCGCAAATCGGCAAAACCCCGCTGCCGGGGCGGCAGCGAGGGTATTGCATAGGCCTGTTGAGGGCCCCGTCGAAGGCATTGTGTCCGCGTGTCGGTCAACCTTTGCCGCGATGGCGCGGGCGGGCCGGACAGGCGATCAGTCGCCTTCGCCAGGCTCGGCCGAAAAGTACTTGTCGAACTTGCCGTCTTCGCCCTTGTGCGCGTCGGCATCGGCCGGCGCGTCTTTCTTGGCGGTGATATTGGGCCAATCGGCCGAGTACTTGGCGTTAAGCTCAAGCCACTGTTCCAAACCGCTTTCGGTGTCGGGCAGAATCGCTTCGGCTGGGCATTCGGGCTCGCACACACCGCAGTCGATGCATTCGCTGGGGTTGATCACCAGCATGTTTTCGCCTTCGTAGAAGCAGTCGACGGGGCAGACCTCGACGCAGTCCATGAACTTGCACTTGATGCAGGATTCGGTGACGACATAGGTCATGGTGGCGATTGTCCCTCGGATCTTTGTGCGGTCGTTGTTTGGCCGTCGTGCTAAAGGTGTCGGGGGGCACCCGTCAAGCCCGGCTGTGATCCCCGTTGCCGCTTGTATCGACATAACGGTAACATGCCTGGGCTTCGGGCGCGGAGCCGCGACGCACCGGAAGCGCCAGCACTTCGATCACGCGCACCGCGTCGCGCAAGGGCAGCACCAGCATGTCGCCTGTGCGCACGGCAGCGCTGGGGCGCTCGATTCGCCGCCCGTTGAGCCGGATATGGCCCTCGCTCGCCCAGTCCTGCGCAAAATTCCGGCTCGATGCGAGGCGCAGAAACCACAGCAGCTTGTCGATACGGATGCTTGGCCCCAACGCAGGTTCCTGTGTCGGTGCGCGTGGGGCAGCCATCAGCGCAGCAATCCGGCGAGCGCGGCAAAGGCGCCGGTCGCGGCGCGCGGCGGCGCGGCTTGCGGAATTTTCGGCGCGGGGCGCGGCGGGCGCCAGTCCCACAAGGGCGGCGCATGCGGGCCGAACGCGCCCTCGGGCAAGGGGCGCGGCATGGCGACGCGAAATCCGCCCGCGCGCAACAGCGCTGCATAGCCTGCGGTTGTCAGCCCCATCGATCGCGCCCGCGCCGGATCGAGAAAGACCCGTCGCCCCGGCGCGCCGAGCCGACACCGATGCGCCTCTTGCAACAGACGGTCGGCAAGATCGACACGCAGCGCCTGATGCCCGACCCGACGATAGCCGACCGGCCGTTCGCGCCCTTCGACCGTTGGCGGCAGCGGCTCCGGCGGGGCGACCGGGTTCAGCCCGCGCAAGGCTGCCAGCCGCAACCACAGCCTGACCGTGGCCGGGCGCAGCGCCGAGGGCAGATAGAGATCGAGCCCGCCGGTGCGCACGCCCAATCGGCGCAAGATGTCGCGCTGGCGCGAATCGAGCCGGTCGAGGCCTGAGTCTTCGCGCGACAAGACCCCGCCGCCGTCGACCAGGCGCAGCAACAAGGCACGCAGATCGGGGCCGGAATCGGGCGCCTCGCTCGCCTCGGCAAGTCGGCGCAACGGGGCGAGCAGCCGCCCGGAATGCCGCGAAAACCAGCCCGTCAACGCATCGCGCACGCTGTCGCGCAGCGTCTGGGGCAGCCGGTCGAGCGCGGGATCAAGCCGCACGCGCGCATCGAGCACGCCGCGTCCGGCTTCAAGCCGCGCGACCGGGATGTCGTCCCAGATGATGCCGCCGTCGGTCAGCGTCAGACCATCGGGCTCGACCGCCGCCGCGATCAGCAAAGCCGCGCGCCTGGCCAGCAAGCCGGGCAAGTGCCGCTCTGCCGCCGCGAGCAGCATCTTGCGGTCGGCGGCGCGGGCCAGCGGGTCGACGACAAAACGAAACCCTTCGAGATGTCCGATCGGCTCGTCATCGACCAGCACCGCGCCCGCCTCCGATAGCCGCACGGGCAACAGCTGCTCGTCGGTGCCCGCCTTGCGCATCAGCACCGTGGTCCGTCGGTTGACGAAACGTTCGGTCAGCCGCGCGTGCAGCGCATCGGACAGGCGCGTTTCGACAGCGCGCGCGCGGGCGGCCATTTCCTCGCGCGCCATGACCCAGTCGGGGCGTTGCGCAATATAGGCCCAGCTGCGGATGGCCGAAATCCGCCCTTGCAGTGCGTGAATGTCGCCTGCCGGGTTGTCCAGTTGCGCGATCGCCTGGGCGACATAGTCGGCGCCGAGATAGCCCTGGCCGAGATCCTGCCATAGCCGCGCGATAAAGCGGGAATGGGTTTCGCTGCCCTGTTGGCGAAAATCGGGCAGGCTGCACACCTGCCAGAAGCGCCGCACCGCACCCGCCCCGCGCACCGTGTCGGCAATGGCCGCATCGCCGGCGAGCAGGCGCAGCACGGCCAGGTCGATCGCTTCGGGCGGGCTGGCCAGTTCGGGGCGCGGCGGGGGAGACGCCAAGTCGCCGATCAGATCATCGAGCGAATCGAAGCGGGGATCGGATTCGCGCCAGAACAGGCGGGTCAGCGGCGGGAAGCGATGCTCCTCGATCGCGTAGACTTCGTCATCGGTGAATTCGGGATTGTGGGCGCCAAGTCCCGCCAGCGTGCCGAAAGTGCCGTCGCGATGGTGCCGCCCGGCGCGACCGGCGATCTGCGCCATTTCCGCCGTGGTCAGGCGGCGTTGGCGATGCCCGTCGTATTTGGTCAGCCCGGCAAAGGCGACATGATGAACATCGAGATTGAGCCCCATGCCGATCGCATCGGTGGCGACGAGATAATCGACCTCACCTGCCTGATACATCGCGACCTGGGCATTGCGGGTCTGTGGAGACAGCGCGCCCATCACCACCGCCGCGCCGCCACGGAACCGGCGCAGCATTTCGGCCATGGCATAGACCTGTTCGGCGCTGAACGCGACGATCGCGCTGCGCGGCGGGATGCGCGACAGCTTTTTCGATCCGGCGTGGCTCAGTGTCGAAAAGCGCGGTCGGCTGACGATCTCCGCCTTGGGCACAAGCGCGCGAATCATCGGTTCGAGCGTGGCCGAGCCGAGAATCATCGTCTCTTCGCGTCCGCGTGTGTGCAGCAGGCGATCGGTAAAGACGTGGCCGCGTTCGGGATCGGCGGAAAGCTGGGCTTCGTCGATGGCGACAAAGGCAAGGTCGGGCCGCTGCGGCATCGCTTCGGCGGTACACAGCAGCCAGCGCGCGTTTTTCGGCTCGATCCGTTCTTCGCCGGTAATCAGCGCGACCCGGTCGGCACCCTTGATCGCCACGACCCGGTCATAGACTTCGCGCGCAAGCAGGCGCAGCGGAAATCCGATCGCGCCCGAGGAATGGCCGCAAAGCCGCTCGACCGCGAGGTGAGTCTTGCCGGTGTTGGTCGGGCCCAACACGGCGCGCACGTTTGATGCGTCACTGGGTCCGCGAACACTGGCGGATCGGTCGCCCCGCAAAGACAGCTGGCTGGCCATGGACCGAAATGTGGCGCGCGATCATGGCAAGCGCAAGAAGACGCCGGAGAATTATCCCCGGCGTCGGAAAAAGGTGGTGCCAAATTGCTTGGCGATCGAGCAATGTGTGCGCAGGAGACGGCTTAGCCGTCGTAATCGGCACCCAGCGAGGTGTTGCGAACCGGCGCGGCGGCCGTGATGCGCAGCGCTTCGGCAGACTGCGACAGCGAGCCGATTTCATCGACCTGATCGTCGTCGTCGGGCTGCACTTTCTGCAGCGACTGGACCAGGTTTTCCTTGAGAATAACCGGGCGAACGGTTTCCTCCGCGATTTCACGCAGCGCCACAACGGGGTTCTTGTCACGGTCGCGATCGACCGTCAGCTCCGCGCCGCCGGAAATCGCGCGGGCGCGTTCTGCAGCCAGCAGCACGAGATCGAAACGGTTGGAAACCTTGTCGACGCAATCTTCGACGGTAACGCGCGCCATCAGGGCACTCCGTAAAACTAACCGGAAAGGGCGGGATAAGCGCTGGCAACTAGGCGCGTGTGCGGCGAGAGTCAAGATTTACCCGCTTATGCGTCTTTGTCCTAATGACCGGACAGCAAGGCGAAGGTCAAGGCGAGCGCATTGCCGGTCGCATGCGCAAGGATCGAGGCGATCAGGCCGTGGCGCATGCGCAGATAGCCAAAGACGAGGCCTGCCCAGATTTGCGGCAGGACCATCGGCACGAGCGCCCATGACAGGCGCGGGTAATTGGCAAGATGCGACAGGCCGAATACCGCGACCGACAGATAGAACCACAGCCCGAAGTGGTGCGCGAACCAGCGCGGCGGCCCGGCCCTTCGTCGCAGCACCAGCCAGCCGATCAGCGCGGCGAGCACCGTGCCGACAAAGCCGAGCGCGGCGGCCTGATCGTGCCAATGCGCCGACACCGCGACGAGCAGTGCCCCGCCGACCAGCGCCATTGCCAAAAGCCACAGCGCGCGCGGTCGTCCGGTCAACCAGCCGCGAAACGCCACTTCCTCGCCAATCGGTGCGGCCAGCACCACCGCCGCCGCCAGCATCGGCGCGGAAAAGCCGCGAAACGCCTCGGGTGCGGGCAGACGTAAAGCGCGTTGCCAGCCAAGCAGCATCGCGCCCAGCACGACGAGGCCGGCAAGGTAAGTGCCGACCATGATCGCCCATCGCATCCGGCCGTCATGCAAGGGCGCAGGCGCAATCAGGCGCGGCGCGGCGAGATACGTGCGGAAATCGGTGAAAACGGTGCGGATCATGCCCGCGATTATGCCGCTTGCCAGGTTAAGACCGGGTTTGCCGCGCCGGAGATTGCCGAAAGCCGCACAAACGGCTAGGGCGCCGGGAAATCCCGCCTGCAAGGCGGAATATCAGGCGAACATCCGGCAAGAAGCACGACCATGGCAGGCCATTCCAAATTCAAGAACATCATGCACCGCAAGGGCGCGCAGGACAAAAAGCGCTCGGCGATGTTTTCCAAGCTGTCGCGCGAAATCACCGTCGCGGCGAAGATGGGCATGCCCGATCCGGACATGAACCCGCGTCTGCGTGCCGCGATCAATGCCGCCAAGGCGCAGTCGATGCCCAAGGACAATATCCAGCGCGCGATCGACAAGGCGTCGAAGGGCGACGGCGATAACTATGAAGAAGTGCGCTACGAAGGCTATGGCCCGGGCGGCGTCGCGCTGATCGTCGAAGCGCTGACCGACAATCGCAACCGCACCGCAACCAATGTGCGCACCGCCTTTGCCAAGAACGGCGGCAATCTCGGCGCGTCGGGCGCGGTCAGCCACGGCTTTGAACGGCTTGGCCTGATCGAATATCCCGGCAAAGTCGGCGACGAGGAAAAAGTTCTTGAAGCCGCGATCGAAGCCGGCGCCGAAGATGTCGAAAGCGACGAGGATTCGCACCAGATCTGGGTCTCGGTGGAAAACCTGCACCCGGTCGCGCGCGAACTGGAAAAGGCATTGGGCGAAGCCGAAGGCGTAAAACTGGCCTGGCGCCCTTCGCTCAAGGCCGTCGTCGATGCTGATACCGCCACCACCTTGCTCAAGCTGATCGACGTGCTCGACGACGATGACGATGTGCAGGCCGTGTGGGGCAACTATGAAATCCCCGACGAAGTCATGGAGAAGCTGGGTTAATCCCCGCAGCCCATGATCATCATCGGTATCGATCCCGGGCTGACATGCACAGGCTGGGGCGTGATTGCCAAAGCGGGCAGCCGCCTCAGCCATGTCGCCAATGGCCAGATCCGTACCGACACGACGCTGTCGATGGCCGAACGGCTGGTCGAGCTTGACGCGGTGCTGACCGATGTCATCCTCAATCACCGGCCCGATTCGGGCGCGGTCGAGGAAGTGTTCGTCAACGTCAATCCGCAGTCGACGCTCAAGCTGGGCCAGGCGCGCGGCGTCGCCATGGTCGCGCTGGCCCGCGCGGGCATGCCGGTCGCCGAATATCCGTCAAAAGTGATCAAGAAGGCGCTCGTTGGCACCGGCGGCGCGGCCAAGGCCCAGGTTCAGGCCATGCTCAAAGTCCTGCTGCCCGGCGTCAGGCTGGCCGGTGAAGATGCCGCTGACGCGCTGGCCGTTGCCATCACCCATGCCAATATGCTTGGTAGTCACAGATAATCAGGTATCGCTGAATCAGGAGTACCCGTCCATGGAACTCGAAGTTACCGCCGAAGCCAAGGACAAGTCGCTTACCCGCCGCATTGCGATCACGGTGGTTGCGTTGTCGGTGTTTGTCGCGCTTTGCCATATCAAGGACGAAAACACCGTTCAGGGGATGGAGCGCAACGAGGCGCATGCCATCGACACGTGGAACGAATATCAGGCCAACAAGACCAAACAGCACCTTGCGGAAAACGCGCGTGTGCAACTGAAGGTGCTGGCGGCGCCGGGCAAGGCCGATGCCGAACTGGCCAAGCTCGATGGCGACATCGCCAAGTACAAGGCGCAATCGCCGACACTGTCGGACCAGGCGCACGAGCACGAGACGGCCTACGATGCCTTGCGGTTTCATCATGATCAGTTCGATGCGGCTGATGCGGCGATTTCGACCGCGATTTCGCTGGCAGCCGTCGCGGCCTTGATGGAAACGGTCGCGCTGTTGTGGGTCGCGTGGGGCTTTGGCGCGTTCGGGATCTTCATGGGGCTGAACGGTTTTCTGGGCGGATCGTTCCATCCGGGCATATTGAGCACGCTGCTCGGGTGATCCACGTGGAACATCACATGCCAAACAGGTGGGCGCCAAACAGGGTGGCATCGGCGCGCGTTCTCGCCTAGAGAACAAACCATGATCGCAAAGCTGACCGGCATCCTTGATGACAGCGGGCCCGACTGGGCCGTGATCGACGTTGGCGGCGTCGGTTATCTCGTCCATGCCTCGGCGCGCACGCTGGCGCAGCTGGGCAATCGCGGCGACCGCGCCGTGCTTCACACCGAATTGCAGGTCAGCGAAAGCGACATGCGGCTGATCGGCTTTGCCAGCTCGGGCGAGCGCGCGTGGTTCCGCCTGCTGACCGTGGTGCAGGGGGTCGGTTCGAAAGTCGCGCTGGCGATCCTGTCTGCGCTGACGGTCGATGAATTGCAGCGCGCCTGTGCGGGCGGCGATGCGGCGATGATCGCCCGCGCCAACGGGGTCGGCCCGAAACTGGCCAGCCGCATCGTCAACGAATTGAAGGACAAGGCGGGCGGACTGGCCGGGCTTGGCGGCGGCGCGGGGATCACGGCGGACAATGCGCCGTTGCCCCCCGGATCGGTCAGCGCCGACGCCATCTCTGCCTTGCAGAACCTTGGCTTCAAACCGGCGGTCGCGGCAACGGCGGTGGCGGGCGCGATCGAGGATCTGGGCGAAGACGCCGCGCTGGGTGATGTGATGCGCGTCGCGCTGAAGCGGGCGACGGCATGACCGACAATCCGCTCCTTTCCGCGCAGGCCCAGATCGAAGACGCCGATGCGGCGATGCGGCCCAAGACTCTGGCCGAATTTGTCGGGCAGGAATCCGCGCGGGAAAATCTCAAGGTGTTCATTTCCAGCGCCAAGGCCCGGCGCGAGGCGATGGACCATGTCCTGTTCTTTGGCCCCCCCGGCCTTGGCAAGACCACGCTGGCGCAGATCATCGCGCGCGAACTGGGGGTCAATTTTCGTGCCACGTCTGGTCCGGTGATTGCCAAAGCGGGCGATCTCGCCGCGTTGCTGACCAATCTCGAATCGGGCGATGTCCTGTTCATCGACGAAATTCACCGGCTCAATCCGCAAGTCGAAGAAGTACTCTATCCCGCGATGGAAGACCGCGCGCTCGACCTGATCATCGGCGAAGGGCCTTCGGCGCGCTCGGTCAGGATCGATCTGCCGCCGTTTACGCTGATCGGCGCGACGACGCGGCAGGGGCTGTTGCAGACGCCCTTGCGCGACCGCTTCGGCATTCCGGTAAGGCTGCAATTCTACTCCGTGGCAGAGCTGGAACGCGTGGTCGCGCGCGGGGCAAGCCTGATGGGCATCGGCATCGATCCCGAAGGCGCGCGCGAAATCGCCCGGCGCGCACGCGGCACACCGCGCGTGGCGGGGCGGCTGTTGCGCCGGGTCCGCGATTTTGCGCAAGTCGCCGGTGATGCGGTGATCAGCCGCGCCTTGGCCGATTCGGCGCTGACCCGGCTCGAGGTCGATTCGCTCGGGCTCGATTTGCAGGACCGGCGCTATCTCCTGATGATTGCCGAGATCTACAAGGGCGGGCCGGTCGGCGTGGAAACGCTCGCGGCGGGCCTGTCGGAGCCGCGCGACACGATCGAGGAAGTGATCGAGCCCTATCTGATTCAGCTCGGCATGGTGGCCCGCACCGCACGCGGCCGTTGCCTCAACGATCGCGCCTGGCAACATCTGGGCATGGCCATGCCGGCACCGGGTGGCCTGTTTGATTCGGACAGCCAGAGCGGGGGACAGTAACCGGACGCGCAGAATCGGTCCCGAACTGGCACAGAGTTAACCGATCGGCGACGCAATCCCGATATGAGCGCGCGGAGGCGCTCTAAAAGTGGTTAATCCCGTTGCTCTTGGGTATGCTATCTGCGTTTGTTGAGTACGGGACATGCGTCCCATACGCGATCAGGCCGGATTCGAAGTGCCGGTACTTTGCGGACGATGAGGACAAAGGCGACTATCATGTCGGTTCGGATGGCATTGGCAAAACTGGCGGCCTGCGCGGCTGGCGGCGCTATGATCGGCGGCGGAGCTGTGCATGTTTCGGAAGCGCCCTCGGCGGCTGAACTCCATCATGTAAAGCCGATCAAGATCAAGCAGGCCAAGCCGGTGCATATCGCGCGCCGCGCCGCACCGCATGTCGTCCATCACGCGCGCCGGGTGGTGCGCACTACGATCACCCGTTCGTGCGCCCCTCCACAGCAGATAGCCATGGTTCCCGTGCCCTATATGCCCCCGATGCCGCCGCAGGCGGCGGGCGGCGGCGGTGGTGGCCCGGTGGTGATCGAAGGTGGCAGCAGCGGCGGTTTTGGCGGCGGCTTCTTCGGCGGTTTCTTTGGCGGCAGCAGCGGCGGCGGCGGAAACATCGTCGTCTCGTCGACCACGACGGGGTCTACATCGACCTCGGGCGGCTCCACCTCGTCTTCGGGGGGATCGACCTCGACCTCAGGCGGGTCCACGTCCAGCTCGACTTCGGGGGGATCCACCTCCAGCTCGACGTCCGGCGGGTCCACTTCGACATCCTCGTCGGGGAATGTCAGTTCGACCACGTCGTCATCAGGCAACGTCTCGACCAGTTCGGGCAATGTCACCAGCACGTCGTCGACCAGCAGCAGCACCTCTTCGTCGACATCGTCCTCAACCTCTTCGTCCACATCTTCCTCGACCTCGGGCTCGTCATCGACCAGCACCAGCTCGTCGTCGAACGGATCAACCACCAGCACGAGCAGCAACGGCCACACCGACGTGCCCGAGCCCTCGATGGTCATCCTGTTCGGCGTCGGCGCCGCAGCGCTCGTCGCCCGTCAACGCCGCAAGCAGCCGGCCAAGGCCTGAAACCCGGTTTACGCCCGTCTCCAGCGGGCCGTTCGGAAGAAAGGGCGCCCCTCCAACGCGAGAGGGGCGCCCTTTTTTGCTTTTGAGAGGCGTGCGGAGATGTCCGAAATGGCGTGAGGAGCGGGACTGGCGGTTTTCGATGTGGCGGCACCAATTTTGATTACCAGCGTGTATCACGCAGCAAGAGCAGGTTATCGCTTTCCGGCCGCGCGATCGGTCCGGTTTCTTTGTAGCCAAGACGAGCGGCAAGCTTGCGCGAAGGTATGTTCAATGGCGCGATGACACACGCAGTGCGTGTGGTTTCGGTTCTTTCGTCAAACCACCGCTGTGCCGTATGGGCGGCTTCGAATGCGATACCTTTGCCATGGAAACATGAGCGCAATGTCCACGACATCTCGATTGAAGTGTTGGCTTGTTCTCCAAGGTGGCGTTCAAAGCGGGCAAAGCCTACTTTGCCGACATAATGGCCTGTCGCCTTTTCAATGACCGAAAAAAGGCCGAATGGTTCAATCGTCCAATGGCCGAGGTCACGCAAGAACTTCCCCCAGGCAGCAGGTCTGTCGAGAGGTTGTCCTCCCATATACTTCACAACGGCCGCCTCCGCGAACATGGTGGCCGTAGCCTCGAAATCCTTTTGTTCGGGGCGCCGCAATAGCAGGCGTTCACTTTCGATCATGCCAACACTTTAGCGGGCACGACTGCCATACGAAAGGTTGATGTTCGAGAACAAGGGGCGCTTTCCTGGCGGCTGTGTGATTTGGTGTGACGGTTCAAATCATAGCCATGCCCCAAATCCCGCTCATCCTTCGACGGGCAAGGATGAGCGGAGTTGGGGGGATCGGAAGATGTGTTGGGGACGGCGCACGAAAAAAGGGGCGGCACCCTGCGGCGCCGCCCCCCTTTTTCAGCAAGTGATGGCCTGGATCAGGCGGCCAGCTTGCGCAGCACGTACTGCAGGATGCCGCCGTTGTTGAAATACTCGATTTCGTTGGCGGTATCGATGCGGCACAGCGCGGTGAAGGTAAAGCTGGTGCCGTCCTTGCGGGTGACCACCACTTCGACATCCTGGCGCGGCTTGAGGCTGGCAACGCCGGTGATGGTGAAGGTGTCGTCGGCGGTCAGGCCGAGCGACTGACGCGTGTCGCCGTTCTTGAACTGCAGCGGCAGCACGCCCATGCCGACGAGGTTCGAACGGTGGATACGTTCGAAGCTTTCGACGATGACCGCACGCACGCCGAGCAGCTTGGTGCCCTTGGCCGCCCAGTCGCGCGACGAACCGGTGCCGTATTCCTTGCCGGCGATGACCACGGAGGGCACGCCGTCGGCCTTGAACTTCTGCGCCACGTCATAGACCGGCAGGACTTCGGCGCCATAGCGCGAAAAGCCGCCTTCGGTGCCGGGGACCATTTCGTTCTTGATGCGGATGTTGGCAAAAGTGCCGCGCATCATGACTTCGTGGTGACCACGGCGCGCGCCGTAGGAGTTGAAGTCCGCCTTGGCGACCTGATGCTCCTGCAGCCACTGGCCGGCGGGGCTGTCGGCCTTGATGTTGCCGGCGGGGCTGATGTGATCTGTGGTGATCGAATCGCCCAGGATCAACAACGGCTTGGCTTCGATGATGTCGCTGACCGGCTCGGGCGTCATGGTCAGGCCGTCGAAGTAGGGCGGATTGGCGACATAGGTCGAGCCCGCGCGCCACTGGTAGGTTTCCGAACCGGTGACGTTGATCGCCTGCCAGTGCTTGTCGCCCTTGTAGACGTCGGCATAGCGGGCGCGGAACATCGCGCGGTCGAGCGCACCGGCCATGACCGAGGCGACTTCGGCGTTGGTCGGCCAGATGTCCTTCAGATAGACATCGACGCCGTCCTTGCTCTTGCCGATCGGGGTCGTGGTGAAATCCTCGATCACCGTGCCCTTGAGCGCATAGGCGACGACCAGCGGCGGGCTGGCGAGGAAGTTGGCGCGCACGTCGGGGCTGACGCGGCCTTCGAAGTTGCGGTTGCCCGAGATCACCGAGGCGGCGACGATGCCGTTTTCGTTGATCGCCTTGCTGATCGGTTCGGCGAGCGGACCCGAGTTGCCGATGCAGGTGGTGCAGCCATAACCGACGAGGTTGAAGCCGATGTTGTCGAGGTGTTCCTGAAGGCCCGCCTTGATCAGATAGTCGGTGACGACCTGCGACCCCGGTGCGAGCGAGGTCTTGACCCAGGGCTTGGGCTTCAGGCCGAAGGCGTCGGCCTTTTTCGCGACGAGACCGGCAGCGATCAGCACGCCGGGGTTCGACGTGTTGGTGCAGCTGGTGATCGCGGCGATGACCACGTCGCCGTCGCCGATGTCATGGCCCTTGCCGTCGACCGGAACGCGGCTCTGCGTCTTCTTGTAAAGCTCGACGAGATCCTTGTTGAACACGTCGTCGACGTCGGGCAGCGTGACCTTGTCCTGCGGGCGCTTGGGGCCGGCAAGCGAGGGCACCACGGTCGACAGGTCGAGCTCGAGCGTCGAGGAGAAGATCGGTTCGACCGACGGGTCGATCCAGAAGCCCTGTTCCTTGGCATAGGCCTCGACGAGAGCGATCTGGTCTTCTTCGCGACCGGTCAGGCGCAGATAGTCGAGCGTCTTGTCGTCGATGCCGAAGAAGCCGCAGGTCGCGCCATATTCGGGCGCCATGTTGGCCAGCGTCGCGCGGTCGGCGAGCGTCAGGCCGGCAAGGCCCGGGCCGTAGTATTCGACGAAGCGGCCAACCACGCCATGCTTGCGCAAGAGGTTGGTCGCGGTCAGCACGAGGTCGGTCGCAGTCACGCCTTCCTTCAGCTCGCCCACGAACTTGAAGCCGACGACTTCGGGAACCAGCATCGAGACCGGCTGACCCAGCATGGCCGCTTCGGCTTCGATCCCGCCGACGCCCCAGCCGAGCACGCCAAGGCCGTTGACCATCGTGGTGTGGCTGTCGGTGCCGACGCAGGTGTCGGGATAGGCGACGAGGTTGCCGTCCTGATCCTTGCTGGTCCACACCGCCTGCGCGATGTTTTCAAGGTTCACCTGGTGGCAGATGCCGGTGCCCGGGGGCACGGCGTAAAAATTGTTGAGGCTCTTCGATCCCCACTTGAGGAAGTCATAGCGTTCGAGATTGCGATGATATTCGATCTCGACGTTCTGTTCGAAAGCCTGCGGGGTGCCGAATTCGTCGACCATGACCGAGTGATCGATCACCAGATTGACAGGGACGAGCGGGTTGATCTTGCTGGTATCGCCGCCGAGCTTGGCGATCGCGTCGCGCATCGCGGCAAGGTCGACCACGCAAGGCACGCCGGTGAAATCCTGCAACAGCACGCGCGCGGGGCGGTACTGAATTTCGTTCTGCGATTCGACCGGGCTCTTCTGCCAATCGATCAGCGCCTTGATGTCATCGGTCGAAACGGTGAAACCGTTGTCTTCAAAGCGCAGAAGGTTTTCCAGCAACACCTTCATCGAGAAGGGCAGGCGGGAAATGTCGCCAAACTTGGCGGCCGCCTTGTTGAGCGAATAGTACGCGTAGTCCTTGCCGCCGACTTTGAGCGAGCTGCGGGTGCCGAGCGTATCCTGTCCGACGTGGGTCATGGCGATGCGGATTCCCTATGTAGTTGCCAGCATCCCTGTCGCGTCGCCCGGGGAACCGGATCGCCCAAAAAAGGGGGGAGAGCCGGAGCGCGAGACAGGACATGCCTTGCGAAGCGGTTCGCGCGATGCGCGTTTGACGGGGCCGCGTCAAGGCCGCCGAAGCGCTAAAATTGCCGCTTTCGGCGCGATTGGCGCGATTGGGCTTTGGGTGGAGCAACTATTGCGACGCATTTGCATTAATTGGAAGAATCTGGGGGAAATTGCTAAGGTGTAACCCGATCGTTCTCTTTAGCATCCTGCGCAACATGACGGGCCTATTGTCGGCATCATCGGTGGCTCCTCCACCGGACAACGGATCAGAGACGCCCGCCATGCCCAAAGCGCCTGTAAAGCCCAAAGCGCCTGTAAAGATCGTCGTGCGCACACCACAGTTTTCTACCGCCGCCTGTCATGCTGCGCCGGGCGAGTCGGCTGCGCTGATCGATCGCACGCTGGCGCTGTTTTTGATGGCGCTCGTCGTTGCCTTGTTTGCCGGGGCGGGTGTCGCACAGCTTCAGCGCCTGCTCGGCACCTGATCGCAGTCGAAACCGGCAGATCAAAGCGATGGGCGCGCCCGGTCGGGCCGGTGCCGCAAAATTCCACAGCGCGAACGCAAAATGCGCGGCATGGGTCCATTGCGCCTTGGGCAGCGAACAGTCGATCATCGCGCGCGCCGTGCGCTCGATCGCGGCATCGTCGTCAAAGGTCATGGTCAAATACCGGGCTGATCATGCCGGATTGGGCTGGCCGTTGTCGACCGGCACCGTGCGCGTGGAAATCGCCATGAGGCAGCCGGCGACGATCAGCGCGACGCCGCCCAGCGTGCGCAGCGTCACCGCTTCACCGAACAGCAACCAGCCGACCAGCGCCGCCCAGATAAACGCCGTATATTCGAGCGGCACCAGCACTTGCGCCTCTGCCCGTGCATAGGCCCAACCGATCAGCATCAGCGACACGACCGCCAGCACCGCGCCCGCCCCCAGCAACAGCGCCTGCCCCGGATGCGGCAAGGCAGCCAGCCACCAGGCCCCCGGCGCAAACAGCAGGCTGATGAACAAATTCTGGAAAAAGGCGATCTCGTCGGGCCCGGCGAGTTGCGCCTGCCGGCGCTGCACGACCAGATTTGCCGCATAGAGCACGGCTGAAACGAGGATCGCGACCATGCCGTGCACGGCGGCGGGGGTGTAATGGCCGCCAAACTTGCCCGCCGCGATCACCCCGACACCGGCCAGCGCGAGGACCGATCCGGCAAAGGCGCGTCGCTCGATCCGCTCACCCAGAAACGCCGCGGCGAGGAACAGCGCAATCAGCGGCGCGATGAACGACAGCGCCATGGCTTCGGCGAGCGGGGTATGGATCGTGCCCCAGAAAAACAGCCCGGCCATCACCCCCGACAGCCCCGAACGCAGCAGATGCAGCCGCAGCACGTCCCTGCGCGGCAGCCATCCTCCACCCATACGCCGCCGCATCGTCACCCAGACCGGAGTCATGAGCACAAGCCCGAAGACATTGCGCCAGAACAGCGCGGCATAGGCGCCCACCGCGATCGAGGCGGCTTTCATCACGCCGTCCATCACGCTGAAACTGGCAAGCCCTGCCAGCGTCACGCAAATCGGGATCAGGGTGGCGCGGGATCGCATGGACGAGGCCATAGCGGCAACGCCGGGCGCTGGCAAAAGCGGTCGCCACACTTCTTTTAGCCCTGCGGGCATGTTTTACCCCAACGTGCTTGATTGGCGCATCCGGCTGGGGCAGGGAACCAGCGGGGCGAAGGCATGCGCGGTTGCGCCCGATGGCGCGCGCGTGGCTTTTGCCCGGTAAACTCTCTCGCGCAAACTTTTGCCCATCGGCAGGGAACAACCATGCAAGCACGCCACAGGACCATCCCTTCTGTCCTGTCTTCCTTTACCATGTTGCTTGGCGGCAGTCTGTTCGCGTTGACCGCGCCGCTGGCTGCCAATCCGGCGCAAACGGGCCCGACCGACCTGACCTCGCAGGCACTTCCTGCCGCCAAGACGACGAAGGCGGTTGCTGCAAAGACGGCGAAGCCCGCCACGCCCAAGGCGCCGCGCCCGGCAACGCCCGCCCCCGCCCCCGCCCCCGCCCCCGCCGCTGCCGCTGCCGCTGCCGCACCTGCCGCTGCCGCGCCCGCGGCTCCGGCTGGCACCGCGTTTGAAGTCGAAGCGCCCGAAGCGCTGCCCGTGGCGCATTGGTCCCAGGCCGATGCGCGCGCGCTGCTTGTCGCGATCAGGGGGATCGGCACCGAGGGCCTGTTTGCGCGCGATTATCAGCCCGCCGCGCTCGCTGCCGAAATCGCCAAAGGCGAAAGCGGGGATCTCGACACGCTCGCCAGCCGCCTGTTCATCTGGCTGGCCGAAGACTTGCGCGACGGACGTACGCCGATGCCCGCGCGCGAACAGTGGTTTGCCGTCGATCCCGATCAGGATCTGCATCCCAATTCGCAACTGCTGGCCGAAGCGACCGAACTGCACGACATTCCCGGCGTGCTCGCTTCGCTGGAGCCGACACACCCTGACTTTGCCTTGCTCAAGGATATGCTGGCCAAGGCCAAGGATCCCAGGCAGATCGCGATGATCCGCGCCAACATGGACCGCTGGCGCTGGCTGGGCCGCGATCTCGGGCTGCAATACCTGATGATCAATGTGCCCGAACAGATGCTGCGGCTGACGGTGAACAACAAGATCATTCACAGCTATCGCGCGATCGTCGGTCGTCCGGGCAAGACCGCGACGCCGCAGCTCGCCGAGCAGGTCAAGAATGTGGTGTTCAATCCGACCTGGACCGTGCCGCAGTCGATCGTCGTCGGCGAAGGGCTGGGCAAGAAACTGATCGCGAGCCCTGCGAAGGCCAAGCGCGAAGGCTATGTCGCGACCGAAGGTGCCGATGGCATGATCACCGTGGTGCAGCAGCCCGGCGCGAACAATTCCCTGGGCCGGGTCAAGCTCGACATGCCCAACGAACATGCGATCTATATCCACGATACGCCCAACCATGCGCTGTTTGCGCTGCCCGCGCGCGCGCTGAGCCATGGCTGCATCCGGGCCGAACATGCGACCGAACTGGCGATGACGATGGCCATTCTCGGCGCCGATCTGCCGCCCGAGACCGCGATCGAATACAATCTGTCGGGCAAGTATACCAAAGTCCCGATGATCAAGCCGTTTCCGGTCTATGTCACCTATTTCACCGTCGCGCGCGATGTGAACGGGCTGATGCGCAGCTTTCCCGATCTCTATGGCCGCGATCCGGCGGTGATCGCCAGCTTTGCCCAGCCGCGCCAGTTGCACACGACCCAGCGCAAGAGCAACGAAGCGATCATCAAGCTGGACAACCCTCTGTAATCCGGCCTCTGTAATCCGGCCGCTGTAATCCGGCCTCTGTAATCCGGCCCTCTCCGATTGGGGCGATCAGCCCAGCCCCAATCGGTCGGCGAAAAGCAGGCGCCCGGCGGCAAGGTGCCACAGCGCTTGCGCAAAATCGCCCGGTGCCATGGCGAAACAGCCGTCGCTGCGCCCCAGTCGGCCCCATTTTTCCAGCATCGCCGGGTCGGCGTACCACGCCGGGTGCATCACCACGGCGCGGGCCGCAGCGTTGCTGTTGTCGGGATCGAGCCCGCCGAGGCGGATCGAGGGGCCGTATTTTCCATCATACCATTCATAGGTGATGTAGGCCCCGCGCGAGGTTGCCTCGCTGCCGACATCGTTGGAAAACCGTTTGAGAAAACCGTCATGCTCGGGGTCCGACCCTTTGCCATGGGCGACCAGAAACGAATGGACCGTGCCCGCCTCAAGATCGGCGAAATGCAGCCGGGGCAATGCCGAAGGCAGCGCGAAATCGGCAATCCCGACGACATCGGTGCGCCACAGCGAGGGGCGCGCCCGGTCCAGCCGATCGCGCGCCACGGCCAGCACGCGGCGGTGCTGTTCGCTGATCGAATAAGCCTGCGCAAACAGGCGCGGGCCCGCCAGTCCCGTGGCCAATGCCCCGACCAGCGCCGCGCGGCGCGTCAGAGTGCCGACGGACGGGCTCAGGCCTGCCCCCCAAGCGCACCAAGCGCGTCCCCATCGACGCGCATCACCGTCCATTCGTCCATCGGTCGTGCGCCGAGCGCCTTGTAGAATCCGATCGCCGGGGCATTCCAGTCGAGCACCGACCATTCGAGCCGCGCGCAATCGCGCGCGATCGCCAAAGCGGCCAGATGCGCGAGCAGCGCCTTGCCCAATCCGGCGCCGCGCGCCTCGGGCCGGACATAGAGATCTTCGAGATAGATCCCCGGACGCCCTTCGAATGTCGAGAAATTGTGAAAGAACAGCGCAAAGCCCTGGGCATGGCCATTGACTTCGCCAACCACCACTTCGGCATGAGGGCGCGGGCCGAACAGATGGCGTGCCAGTACCACTTCGTCAAAGCGCACTTCCGCTTCGAGCTTTTCATAGACGGCAAGCTCGCGAATCAAGGCGGCGATCAGCGGCAAATCGGCCGGGGCGGCGGGGCGGATGGAAATCGTCATGCGTTTATGCCCTAATGCCCGAGGACCATGCTGTCGCCGTTGATGTTGACCGATCCCATCCGCCGCAGCACCGATTGGCCGAGCAGGCTGGTGCGCAGCCCGCGCAGGACCACGGCATCGACGCCGGACAGATCCTGCCCGCCGATCTCGATCCGGTCGAGCCGCACATGCGCGCCATAGCCCGGGCCCGAGGCCGTGTTGGCCACCCGGGTATAGGCGGAAGGATCGATCGACAGCCCGACGGATTGGGCATCGGCCTCGCTCAGCGCGACACTGTCGGCGCCGGTATCGACAAGGAAGCTGACCGGGTGACCATTGACGTCGGCGACGAGATGGAATTGCCCGCTGCCGTCGCGCGTGATCGTCATGCCCCCGCCCCCGCTATTTCCGGGCGCTGCGGGCTCGGGCGGATTGCCGTCTGCCGATGACGGATCCGGGGCCGAAGTGGCTCCGGAAACGCCGAGGTGATCGAGCGAGGGCGCAAACACCGCCACCAGCACGAGCAGGCCGACAGCAAAGAGCAGATAGCGATGCATCCCGCGAAGCGCGTGCGCTCAGGCGACCGGTTCGGGCTGTGCGGCCTCGATTTCGGCCACTTTCGCCTCGACCAGTGCGACGATGTGATCAAGCATGTCGGCCGATTGGACATGATGGTCGGTCACGCCCGAAAGATAGACCATGTGCTTGCCGTTGCCGCCGCCGGTAATGCCGATGTCGGTTTCGCGCGCTTCGCCCGGCCCGTTGACGACGCAGCCCAGCACCGACAGCGAAATCGGCGTCTTGATATGCTGCAATCGCTTTTCCAGCGCCTCGACCGTGCGGATCACGTCAAACCCCTGCCGCGCGCACGACGGGCATGACACGACGCGCACGCCGCGTGTGCGCAGGCCCAGGCTCTTGAGGATTTCAAAGCCGACGCGCACTTCCTCTTCGGGCTCTGCCGACAGCGACACGCGCAAGGTATCGCCGATTCCGGCCCAGAGCATGTTGCCGATGCCGATCGAGGATTTGACCGTGCCGCCGATCAGCCCGCCGGCCTCGGTAATGCCCAGATGCAGCGGGCAATCGACCGCTTCGGCAAGGCCCATATAGGCCGCCACGGCAAGGAACACGTCGGATGCCTTTACCGCGACTTTGTATTCGTGAAAATCATGGTCCTGCAACAGCTTGATATGATCGAGCGCGGATTCGACCAGAGCCTCGGGGCAGGGTTCGCCGTATTTTTCGAGCAAGTCCTTTTCCAGGCTGCCCGCGTTGACCCCGATGCGGATGGCGCAGCCGTTGGCCTTGGCCGCGCGCACCACTTCGGCGACACGGTCGCTACTTCCGATATTGCCGGGATTGATGCGCAGGCACGCCGCCCCCGCATCCGCCGCTTCCAGCGCGCGCTTGTAGTGAAAATGGATGTCCGCGATCAGCGGCACGCGCGCCGCGCGCACGATCTGGCGAAACGCGGCGGTGCTCGCCTCATCGGGGCAGGACACGCGAATCAGATCGGCCCCGGCATCCTCGCAGCGGCGGATCTGATCGATCGTCGCGACCGCATCGGCGGTCGGCGTATTGGTCATGGTCTGGACCGTGATCGGGGCATCCCCGCCAACGGGGACCGCGCCAACCATGATCTGGCGGCTCTTGCGACGCGCGATGTCGCGCCAGGGTCGAATGGATGACATGCGTGCCCTATACTTTGCCCGAGGCCATCAGGAAAGGCCGCGTATGGTGCGTCAGTCGATGCCCTCACCATAACCGAACTGCTCGATCCACGGCTTCAGCCGGAGCGCTATGCCGTCGAGATGCTTGGCATAGCGCCGCCAACGCCCGGCCGCATGGCGATAGAGCGGCTCGGTGATCTGCGCATAACTGGCCGTCCGCACGACACCGCGCGCACGCGCGGCGTCGCGGTGATCAAAACGCCCCTCGGGCCACGGCAGATCGAGTGCGGCAAACACTGGTCGCAATACCGTTTCGGGATCGGCCACCAGGTCTTCGTAGGTCACTTGCGCAACATTCAGCCCAAACAAGGCTTGCGCCTTGGTCCAATACCGAAATGTCAGATCATAAAGCTGCGCTGCATCATCAAGATCAAGGAAGCTCGACATCGCATCGTTGAGGCGGAAATTGGTGATAAAACAGCTGAGCAACACATCGCAGGGATGGCGCAGAGCCAGCACAAAGCGGGCATCGGGAAACAGCCGCCGGATAATCGGCACCTTGGCAAGATGCATCGGGTGCTTGTCGATGACGATCGTATCGGCATCGAGCGGAGCCACGGTTTCGACCAGCGTAAAATAGCGCGCCCGCGCCGCGTCGATTGCCGCGTCCGTCAAGGACGGCAAAGCGGCGATACCGCCGAGTTCCTGCTCGATATCGGTGATGAACGATTCCTCCTCCAGCACGCGCACTGTCGGGACCGCCATCAGCATGGTATCCAGCAGTGTCGTGCCAGAACGTGGAAAGCCCACCACAAAGATCGGGCTGCGCCGCTGCACGGGCGGCGATGGTGTCCAGCTCGCCAGCCAGTCGGGCGTCAGCAGATCGCAGGCCTGTGCAATATCCCGGCGATAGGCCGCAGCGCGCTCACGCGGATCGCTGGGATCATCCCGGTTGGCCGCATTCATCGCGGTAAAGGCCGCAAAGGCGTCGTCGTGGCGCCCCAGCCGATCGAGCAATTGCCCGCGCAATTGCATCGACCGCGCCAGCGACACGACATCGCCTGCGCCATCGAGCGCCGCCAGCGCTTCGGCGAACTGCCCGGCCCGTTTCAGCCGCAAGGCATCGATAAAGGCCAGTGCGGCAGGCTCTGCCGCCTGATCGAACGCGCGCGTGCGCAGGGCATCGAGTTCGTCTTCGCGATTGACCCGTTCCAGCACGGCGGCAAGGCCGACGATTGCAGGGGTGTAGTCGGGTTGCGCGGCAAGCGCGCGTTCAAAGGCCGTTTCGGCCAGATCGAAGGCATTGCGTTCACTCGATACGTGGCCGAAATCGGCCTGAATGTCGGCGCGATCGGGCGCGCGTCTGGCGGCCTCGGTCAGCGCTGCATAGGCTGCTTCAGGATCACCCAAAGCGCCATACCGCCTGAACAGCACGAGTTGGGGATGCGGATCGTCGGCAAATTCGGCCGAAGCGCGTTCCAGCACGGCAACGGCCTGTTCGGCGCGCCCGGCTTCAAACAGGGTTTCCCCAAGATTGACCCTGATCGGCGGGGCATCGGGCGCGGCGCGAACGGCTTCGTTCAACGCCTCGATTGCCTCGTCGATCCGGCCAAGCGCCGAAAGGGCATTGCCAAGATTGTTCCAGACCATCCAATCGGCGGGTTCTTGCGCAAGAACGATGCGATAGAGGGCAACGGCGGTTTCGTTGTCGTCCGCTTCCTGCGCCAGATAGGCGCCGAGCCGCGCCAGCCGCAAAGTGGCATCGGCGCGTGCAGATGCCTCGTCGCACAAGGCCCGCACAGCCGGATGGTCGCCACTGTGAAACAGCGCCTCGGCCAGATTGGTGCGGATCACCAGATCGTCTGGCCGGCCATCGAGCGCACGGCGCAAATAGCCGGCAGCCACAGGAAATGCGCCGCGGTGGCATTCGATCGCGCCGCCCAGTGCCAGCAGCATCACATCGTCAGGCGCTGTCGCCAATGTCTGCGTAACAAGCGCAGAGGCCTCATCCAGCCGCGCCGCCCGCGCCAATCCGGCGATACGGGCAAGGACATCCTGGGGGCTGGTCTGCGGCATTGTCACTCCATCATGCCGATGCGCAACACGCGTCGCCGGGCACAACGCGTGGTTTTCACCGTTTTTGCACCCGGCTCAACCGAAAAGCGGCAGCCCTCGGAAGAGGACTGCCGCCATCGAAATCACTGCAAAACGGAATTAGAACGCGAAGGTCACGCCCGCATGCATGTAACGGCCCAGCGCGTCATACGTACCGGGGTAGGTGTTGCCGTTGCAAGTGGTGCCGGCGCATTCGGAGAGCGACGACGAACTGGCGACCAGCGGCGGATTGACATCGAACAAGTTGTTGATGCCCACGCGCCAGGTCAGATTGTGGGCAATGCGCCCATCGACTGCCAGGTCGAAATAGCTCTGGCCATTGATATGCGAACCAAACTGCGCATAACCACTGGCGGCCAGCGACGTGCTGGGGTTCTTGTAGTCGACATCGACCGGACCGACGTAGCGCCAGGTGAGTGAAGTCGAAACACTGCCCGTGGTCAGGGTGAGGCGGGCCTTGTGCCGCCACTTCGGCATCGGATTGCCGCTGGCCGACGCATAACTGCTGCAGGTCACACCATAATAGCCCGCACAGTCGTACTTCGCCGTAACGCCGTTATCGACGATGTAGTTTGTCGTCAGGCCGCCATCGAATGCGCCGCTCAGGATACCGACATGCTCGATCCGGTGGCTGAAGTTGACGTTGAAGTCGAAGCCCTTGGTTTCGACACCGCCGATGTTCTGCTCGATGTCGGTCACATAGCCCGAATTCGTCAGCCACAGCGAACCCGCCGCATTGCGGTTGATCAGGCCGCACAGGCTCGAGCTGGCATTGGCGTTGCATGCAGCCAAAATCGAGTCCGCGCCGATCTGCTGGATCGCATTGCGGATCTTGATGTCGTAATAATCGACGCTGACCGACAGGCCGGCCAGCTGATGCGGGGTATAGACCAGGCCCAGCGTCTTGGTGATGGCGACTTCAGGTCGCAGATTGGGGTTGCCGCCCTGCATACCGTTGTATTGTGCTGCCGGATTGCTCGCGGTCGTCTGACCCACGCGCAGACCTTGGGCGAGACAGCCGGCGTTGGACGAAGTGATCGCGACGCCCGCGCACGGATCGGTTGAACCGTCGAGCGAGACATGGTCGACCGCGAACATATCCTGAAGGTTCGGCGCGCGCACGGCGCGGTTGATCGAGCCGCGCAAATTCACATCCTTCACGGGAAGGAAGGTGAAGCCCAGTTTCCAGGTGACCGTGTTGAAGCTCTGGTCATTGGAATAGCTGTAGTGCGAATAGCGGAACGCGCCTTCGAGGTTGAGACCATAGACGGCCCCTTCGGTGATGATCGGCGCGTTGGCTTCGGTCATCAGTTCGGTGACGTTGAACGAACCGGAGATCGGCAGAGTTGCGCCGCCCTGGCCCGCCAGATCGCCCGTGACAAACGCCGCATTGGGGTTTGTCGACACGCTTTCATGACGGAATTCAGCGCCGAAGTTCACCAGCACGCCGTTCGACGACCACGGGGTCTTGATACCGTATTCGCCCAGATCGCCCGACAGCGACGCATCGACGATGTGCTGCGTGTTGACGCCGGTTTCATCACCATAACCGGTGACATAGTTGGCGGCCGCCTGTGACACCCCGTTGCCCGAGAAAACGTCATAGGGCGCGCAACCCGCTGCAACCGCTGAAGCCGAAGCGCAAACCGGGCCATTCGCGCCTGAGACGACGTTGAGCGCGTCTGTCAGTTTCGAAACCGACAAGTCGTTGAAATACTGCTGATGGTAGCGCACTTCGCCAAACTGGTAATAGGCGTCGTAATGCCAGCCCTTGCCGATGTCACCGCTGGCACCGATGACCGAGCGGTAATCCTTGTGGTTCAGGTCGCTGACGCGGCCTGCACCTTCGACATTGCGCTTGAGCAGCTGAAAATAGACGGTGCCCGGCGCCACATTCCGGTTGAGGCTGGCCAGGGTGCTCTGCGATAGCGAGGCGGCGAACCCGTTGGTAACCGGATAGCTGCCCAAATAGCCGATGACTGTGTTTTGTGTGGTGCAAAGGGTCGATTGCTCCTGCGCGGTCAGCAGCGGGTTGTTGCAATTGGCCGTCAGCGTGTTGCCGAAGTCGCCCGACGGCGCGATCTGCGCCATTGAGTGATCCGACATGAACATGAATTCAAGGTAGGGCTTGAAAGCCGGGCTGACATCGTAGTTGACGAATATGCCGGCAGTCACGCGCTGATCCGGACGCTGATAGTAGTTCAGCGGACCATAGTTATACCGCGATTCCGAACCCGTGGCCAGCTTGCCGCCGCCCAACGACCCGATCGTCGAGGAACTGCCGCTCTTGGGTGTGAAATAGAGCGCGTTGCCATTGGCCGACGTTGCAGAGCCACCGCAAGCCGTACCGCTTTTCAGCGTACATGCCGAATAATCGCGGGTGCTTTGCAGGATGGCCGCCTGGCTGCGATAGCCGGCATAGGCCATGACATGGCCCGCACCATCGGCAAACTTCGTGCCCCACGACAGCGTGGCATCAAAGTTGTTGCCGTTGACCGTGCTGCCGATGGGATAATTGAAGCCCGAAAGGCCCGACGCGGTCGCTGCGTTGATCGCGTTCTCACCAACCGCGCTGTGGCTGTTGTTTTGATAGACACCATCGTTGACGTCGAGTTTGAACCCGGTGAAGTCCTTGTCGATGATGAAGTTGACCACGCCGGCCACAGCGTCCGCGCCGTAAGTGGCCGAAGCGCCGCCGGTCAGCAGGTCGACCCGCTTGACTAGGCTGAGCGGAACGAAGTTGACGTCGGCAGCTGAAGTGGTGGGATCACCCGGCATCAGGCGGCGGCCGTTGATCAGGACCAGCGTTCGTGTCGAGCCAAGCCCGCGCAGGCTGATTTCGGCTGTGCCGGTCGCGCCGTTGGACAAAGTCGACGTTTGCGCTGCCACAACCTGCGGCAACTGGTTCAGCAGGTCTTCGGCCTTGGCGGTGCCCGAAATCTTGATGTCGGCGGCGCTGACCGAGGTAACCGGTGCTGTCGACTTAAGGTTGGGCGATTGGATGCGCGTGCCGGTCACGACGATCACGTCGTTTTGCGGCGCCGCAACCGGATTGGACGGCAGCGTGGTCGGTAGATCAGCCGCCGGCGCCTGCTGCGCCATCGCCGGATGCACGCCGATCGCCAGGCCCAGCGCGGCAAAGGCCACGCCGGCATTCAGCTTGGACAAGGTATTCATAATGGTTCTAGCCCCTCTCAAGAATGGCAACCGACGGGCGGCTGCTCCTTTGCAGGACCAGGGGGCAACGCAAACGTCGACGCGACCACAGCAAGGTCAGCCAACTCATGTCATCCTGCGAAATCCCCCGGATGGATGGGGACTGGCAGGTTATCCCCCGTCTCGTAAAGGTCACGAAAGTGACATCTCAGAGGTTTTGTTCCTGATGTAACCATAATGCCACACTCGCGAGGCGCAGCGAGACGGCGCAATGCTCTTTGAAATGCTTGATTTATGTCAACCATAAGGCGGATTGAATTCGTGGGCAAAGGCGCCGGCAAGCCGCGGCGACACGCAACCTGTACGTCGAATTCACGACCGGCAGGGCCCGGTATGATCGCAGATTGCTTGCCGGAAAATGTAATTTTATTACTTATTATGGAAATGTTTCGACAAAAATATGAAGTAAATATGCCATTTGAGACAGACGATTTCAAATGCGCCCCATGTGTCCGCTCGCTCCGATCACGCCAGAAACAGCAGCGGATCGAGCCGGTGGCCGTGCCAGGCCAGGCTCCAGTGCAAGTGTGGACCCGTTGCTCGGCCGGTCATGCCGACCTCGCCGATCGTTTGTCCCTGGCGCACCGCCTGCCCTTCGGTCACCGTCAGCGCGCGGGCATGGAGCATCGCGCTGTTGAGCCCCATGCCGTGATCGATGATGACGAGATGCCCTTCGAGCGTGAACGGATCGCCGGTGACGGCCAGCACGACCACGCCATCGGCGGGCGAACGAATCACCGCACCGGCCGGGGCGGCGATGTCCAGCCCCGAATGATAGGCCGCCGGAACCCCGCGAAACACGCGCTGCGCGCCAAATCGGCCCGAGAATGGCCCCGCCGCCGGGTGAACCATCGCCTGGCGCCACCCTTGCGCGCCGGTGTCGCGGATGCGCGCGGCGCTGATCTGCGCCAGCTCGCCCGATCGGCGGCGCGCGAATTCGGCGTCGGGCATGCCCGGCGGATGCATCGGGGTATCGACATGTTCGATCCGCCAGGCGCGCGGGGCAATCGACAGGGTCTGTCGGACATCGGCCCCTTGCGCCATCAGCGTCGCCGTCGGCGCGGCATCGCGGTCAAACGCGATCAGGAATGCGCCGTCGTCGGCAAAGCGGATCGCCATGCCATCAAGCGCCAGGCTGGTCGTTCCCACAGGCACGCGCCCGCGCAACCACCCGCCCTGAGTCGCCTGCCCATATAGTGAAAACGGCCCGTCTGGCGAAAACCGGTCGTCGGCGGCCAATACCGGCCCTGCCGCGAGTGTTGCTGCGGCGGCCAGAAAACCGCGACGGTTGCAACAGGGGATCACACCCATAGATGCCAACTTGACCCCCACTTCGTCATGCCGGACCTGATCCGGCATCCAGCTTCCCGTTGCGCGGACGACAGGCGGTGCAGACGACAAACGGATCGCACAAACTGTGCCCGGTTCCAAGCTGGACCCCGGCTCAAGGCCGGGGTGACGAAAATCGTGAAGTCAGGGCGTGTCGGCGTCACACTTGCCCGAGCAGCCGCTTGGTCGCGATTTCGCAACTGGCATAGGCTTCCTGCCGCTCCGCGCTCCAATAACGCAGCATGTCGAGCGGGATCTGTACGCCCGTCACCGCGCACAGGACATGATCGCCCGCCGAAAGCTGGCGAAAGGTGCCGGGAAGATAGTGAAGCCGGGCCAGACGGCCACCAGGAGGAGTCAGCATGTCGGTCCTGTAAGTCGCTTGGAGGTTCAAAGCAATTTCGGTTGTTGCGAAGCTTTGTCGATCGGCGCGGCGCGCGGCTTTGCCGGTCGATGCGCCACAGGCTCGCCCCCGGCAGGAACGACCGCCAGCGACCCGTCGGCAAATTTCAGCGTAAGCTCGCTTTCCCCGGCGGCGGCGGCGCGCGTCTTCACCACCCGGCCCGCCGTATCGGTCACCAGCACATAGCCGCGCTGCAACGGCGCCTCGGGATCGAGCGAGCGACGCAGACGGTCGAGCGCGTCAACCCGCCCGCGCGCCGCCTCGATCCGCTGCAACACGGCTTCGGGCCGCAGCCGCAGCGCGGACAGCCGTTCGCGTTCGCGCCGCAGCCGCGCTTCGAGCAAGGCCGGGCGCAAGGCGCCAGCGTAGCGCGCCAATTGCGCGGCGGCCAGTTCGGTGCGGTGCCCGAGCGAGCGGCGCAAGCGGTCGCCCCAATCGTCGAGCCGCTGCACTTGCGCCGCCAACAATGCCTGCGGTTGGGGCAAGCGGCGCGCGCGCTGATCGAGCCGTTCGCGCGCTTGTGTCAGATGGCGCCCGATCGCGCGCTGCCGCCGCGCCTCCAGATCGGCCAGCGTGCCCGCCAGTTCGGCGCGCACCGGCACGGCCATTTCGGCCGCTGCCGTCGGCGTCGGCGCGCGGCGGTCGGCGGCAAAGTCGGCCAGCGTGGTATCGGTTTCGTGGCCCACCGCGCTGATTACCGGAATCGTCGATGCGGCAATCGCGCGCACCACCTCTTCCTCGTTGAAGGCCCACAAATCCTCGATCGAGCCGCCGCCGCGCGCGACGATCACCAGATCGGGCCGCGGCACCGGGCCGCCCGGCGCGATGTCCGAAAATCCGCGCACTGCCGCTGCGATCTGCGGCGCGGCGCCCTGTCCCTGGACGAGCACCGGCCAGACCACGACATGGCTGGGAAAGCGGTCGCGCAGACGATGCAGGATGTCGCGGATCACCGCGCCGGTCGGCGATGTCACCACCCCGATCACGCGCGGCAGATAGGGAATCGCCCGTTTGCGCCCGGCATCGAACAGCCCTTCGGCAGCCAGCCGCGCCTTGGTCTTTTCGAGCAAGGCGAGCAGCGCGCCTTCGCCCGCGATTTCCATCCGCTCGATGACGATCTGATAATTCGAGCGGCCGGGATAGGTCGTCAGCTTGCCCGTGGCGATGACTTCGATGCCGTCGGCGGGGGCAAACCCCAGCCGTTGAACGCTGCCGCGCCACATCACCCCGTCGAGCCGCGCGTTTTCATCCTTGAGGCTGCAATAGAGATGCCCCGAGCCTGCGCGTTTCACCCCCGACAGCTCGCCGCGCACGCGCACGAAACCGAATCGGTCCTCGACCGTGCGCTTCAGCAATTGCGACAGTTCGGAAATCGACATCGCCGGGGCGTTGTCGCCCGCCGCTTCCCTCGCTAACAGCGCTGAGCCGTCATTATCGTCGCTGGCGAAGGGAGTACTCATGAATATCCTGTTGCTCGGGGGAGGCGGTCGCGAACATGCGCTGGCCTGGAAACTGGCCCAAAGCCCGCTGCTGGGCAAGCTTCATGCCGCGCCGGGCAATCCGGGCATAGCCGATCATGCCCAATGCCATGCGCTCGATATGACCGATCATGCCGCCGTGATAGCCTTTTGCAACGGCCATGGCGTCGATCTCGTGGTGATCGGGCCCGAGGCGCCGCTGGTCGATGGCCTCGCCGACAGTCTGCGCGGCGCAGGCGTCAGCGTGTTTGGCCCCTCGCAGGCCGCCGCACAGCTCGAAGGGTCGAAAGGCTTTACCAAGGATCTGTGCCTGCGCGCAGGGATTCCCACCGCCGGCTATGTGCGCGCCACTTCCGAGGCCGAGGCGCTGGCCGCGCTGGGCGGCTTTGGCCTGCCGGTGGTGATCAAGGCCGATGGGCTGGCCGCAGGCAAGGGCGTCGTCATTGCCGAAAGCGCCGACGAAGCGCGCGAAGCGATCATCGACATGTTTGGCGGCCATTTCGGCAGCGCGGGCGCCGAAGTGGTGATCGAGGAATTCATGACCGGCGAGGAAGCCAGCTTCTTTGCCCTGACCGACGGGGCGACGATCGTCGCGTTCGGATCGGCACAGGACCACAAGCGCGTCGGCGATGGCGATACCGGCCCCAATACCGGCGGCATGGGCGCCTACAGCCCGGCGCGCGTGCTGACCCCGGAGCTTGAGCGCGAGACGCTGACCCGGATCATCGCGCCCACGGTCAAGGCTATGGCCGATGCCGGAACGCCCTATTCGGGCGTGCTCTATGCCGGGCTGATGCTGACCGAGGATGGGCCCAGGCTGATCGAATACAATTGCCGCTTTGGCGATCCCGAATGCCAGGTGCTGATGCTGCGGCTGCAAAGCGATCTGGTCGAGCTGCTTTCGGCGGTTGCGGACAACCGGCTGGCCGCGATCGCGCCGCCCGACTTTTCGCCCGATCCCGCGCTGACCGTGGTCATGGCGGCCAACGGCTATCCGGGAACCCCGGTCAAGGGCGGGATGATCGCCGACATCGCGCTTGCCCAGGCGCATGGCGCCAAAGTGTTTCATGCGGGCACCATCCGCGACGATCAGGGCGTCCTGCGCGCGAGCGGCGGGCGCGTGCTCAATGTCTCGGCGCGCGGCGCCACCGTGCGCGCGGCGCGCGATCTGGCCTATGATGCGGTCGATGCGATCGATTTTGCCGACGGATTCTGCCGCCGCGACATCGGCTGGCGCGAAATCGCGCGCGAAAGCGAATGATCCGGATCGCGATGGACAAAGGCCCCGTTTGACGAGACTTTGCCTGCGGCGAATCGTCGGGGGCGGGGTATGGCAAATCGGGTGCGCTGGGTCTGGAGACTGTGCCTGGCGCTGCTGATCGTGCTGCCGCTGGCGGCGCGGGGCGACTTGCCGCCGCAAGTGGTCATGGCAACGCCCGGTAGCAACGGGGCGATGAGCGGGACGATCGACCGCTTTACCCTGCGCTTTTCCGAAGCGATGGTTGCGCTGGGCGATCCGCGCGCCATCGCGCCCGCCACCAGCACGTGCCCCGCTATCGCGTCCGGGGGCGGGGGCCACTGGGTCGATGCGCAGACCTGGGTGCTGGAATTTGCGCCCGCGCTGCCGCCTGCGACCCGATGCACGGTCACTTTGCGCGAGACGCTGGCGACTTTGGCGGGCGCGCGCATTCTTGGCCTCAGACAGTTTTCGCTCGATACCGCCGGGCCTTCGGTTCGCGCGGTCCTTGCGCCGGGCGAAGACGGCAGCGCGATCGACGAGGATCAGGTATTTCTCGTCGCGACGAATGGCCGGGCGGACGTGGCCTCGGTCGCGGCCCATGCCTCGTGCGCGATCGACGGGGTGGGCGAGGCGGCGGCGGTCGATGTCCTGCCGCAGGGCACGGCGGCCAGAGTGCTCGACGGTCTTGGCCACCACGACTGGCACCGCCGCAATTTCCTCGACAGCGCGGGGATTCCGCCGTCTGCCGGTGAGCAGGCGCTCGACAGCGTGCTTGCGCTCAAATGTCGCCGCCCGCTGCCGCCCAATCATGACATGGCGCTCGTCTGGCCGCATCAGATCAGCGATCCCCACGGCGTTCCGGCGGGGCGCGATCAGCGGTTTGATTTCACCGTGCGCGCCGCTTTCGATGCGCGATTCGAATGCAGCCGGATCAACGGCAAGGCGGGGTGCAGCCCGATCACGGCGGCGCGCCTGGTCTTTGCCTCGGGCGTCGACCGCGCCACGGCGCTGGCTGTGCGGCTGAAGCTGGCCGACGGCAGCGAGCGCAGCCCGACGCTGGATGATGATCAGCGCAATGCCGCCGAAGTGGCCACGCTCGATTTTGCAGGGCCATTCCCCGCCGACAGCGACGCGCATGTCGTGCTGCCGGGCGGGATTCACGACTTGTCGGGGCGCATGCTGGCCAATGCCGCGCGCTTTCCGCTGGCCGTCCATTTCGATCCCGCCCCGCCGCTGATCAAATTTGCCGCGCCGTTCGGCATTATCGAGGCCAACGAGGGCGATGCCCTGCCGGTCACGGTGCGTGCGGTCGAGCCCACGCTGGGCGGGCATGTCACCGCGATTGCGGGCACGAGCAGCCGCATTGTCGACGATGATCGCACGATCGCCGAATGGCTGCGCAAAGTCGCTGCTGCCAATGAAGACGACTACGAGACGATTGACAAACCCGGCGGCAAATCGGTGACGATCAACCACACCGGGGAAAAGCCGATCCTGCCCGCCGGCACCCCGGTCAGGATCGGGCTGCCGGGCAAGGGCCGCGATTTCGAAGTGATCGGCATTCCTTTGGGGGGCAAGGGATTCCACGTCGTCGAAATGGCCAGCCCCGCGCTGGGTGCGTCTTTGCTCGGTCGGCGTGTGCCGCGCTACGTCGCGAGCGCCGTGCTGGTCACCGACATGGCGGTTCATTTCAAATGGGGCCGCGAAAGCTCGCTGGTGTGGGTCACGCACCTGTCCTCCGGGCTGCCGGTCGGCCATGCCGCGATCCGCATCAGCGATTCGTGCGACGGGCGCCAGCTTGCGTCCGGATTGACCGATGCGAGCGGGCGCATGGCGGTTCACGGCGGCCTGCCTGCGCCGACGATGAACGATGGGTGCAAAAACGGCGGGGACGGCGGGGACGGGGACAGCAATCATCCGCTGATCGTGTCGGCGCGGGCCGATGGCGATATGAGCTTTGTCCTGTCGAGCTGGGACAAGGGCATTTCGCCATATGATTTCGAGATGCCCTATGGCCGGGCGGACGAGGGCGACATCATCCATACCGTGTTTGACCGCGCGCTGGTGCGCGTGGGCGAGACGGTCCATTTCCACCATATCGTGCGCCATCCGATCGGCGCCGGGTTTGCCTTTGGACAAGGCTTTACGGGCACGCTGGTCTTTTCGCACGAGGGATCGGACACGCGCTTTACCCAAGCGGTGACGATCAACGGCACCTCGGGCGGCGATGGCGAATGGACCGTGCCGCAAGGCGCGCCGCTGGGCGATTATGCGCTAAGCTTTGAAACCGGCGGCAGGACGATCGACACCGGGCAGACGATCCGCGTCGATGAATATCGCCTGCCGACGATGCGCGCGACCATTTCCGGCCCGACCGAAGCGATGGTGCAGCCTTCGACAGTGCCGCTGTCGCTGTTTGTCGGATATTTGTCGGGCGGGGGGGCCGGGCAATTGCCGGTAACCGTGCGCAGCCAGTTCAGCACCTGGTTCCCCACGCCCAAAGGCTGGGACGCCTATACTTTCGGCGGCGAGGCCGTGGTCGAAGGGACGCGCCCGCTCGGCGGGGGCGAAGACGGCGCGGATGAAGGCGGGGATCGCGCGGCGCTGCCTTATGCCCAGACTCTGCCCGCGACACTGGGCGCGGACGGCACCGCGCGCGCCGATATTGCGGTCAATCGCGCGGTGACCCGTCCGCTCAGCCTGACGGTCGAGATGGATTACCCCGACGCCAATGGCCAGACGATGACCGCGTCGCGCTATCTGCGGCTCTATCCGGCGGCTTTGCAGGTCGGGATCAGGACCGACGGCTGGATGATGCGCGACGATGACTTGCGGCTGCAGACGGTCGTGCTCGATCTTGCCGACAAGCCGGTCGCGGGGGCACAAGTCCACATCGATCTCTATACGCGCGAAACGATCACCGCGCGGCGGCGGCTGATCGGCGGATTCTATGCCTATGACAATCAGGAAAAGATCACGCGCCTGTCCGGCGGCTGCAGCGCGGGCAGCGACAGCACCGGGCGCGCCGATTGCCGCCTTGCGCCGGGCATTTCGGGCGAAGTGATCGCGGTGGCGCGGGTGACCGACGCGCAAGGCCACGAAACGAGCGCGGTGCGCACCGTCTGGCTGGCCGGAAAAGACGCCTGGTGGTTTGGCGGCGATAACGGCGACCGCATGGACGTGATCCCCGAACAGACCGAATACAAGGCGGGCGACATGGCCCGGTTTCAGGTGCGCATGCCGTTTCGCGAGGCGACCGCGCTGGTCACCGTCGAACGCGAAGGCGTGTTGTCGAGCTTTGTCACCACGTTGTCGGGCACCGACCCGGTGGTGACGGTGGCGATGCCGGGCGACTATGCGCCCAATGTCTTTGTCTCGGTCATGGCCGTGCGCGGGCGTGTCGGCGGATGGAGCTTGTGGCTGGCCGACTTTGCGCGGCGCTGGCATTTGCCGTTTTTCGGGCAGGATGCTGCGGCGCCCACGGCCACGGTCGATCTTGCCAAGCCCAGCTATCGCCTCGGCATGGCGCAAGTCCGCGTCGGCTGGGATGCGCATCGGCTGGCGGTCACGGTCGGCGCCGATCGGGCGCGCTATCGCGTGCGCGATACGATGCATGTTGCGATCGGGGTCAAACGCCCCGATGGCAGCCCCGCGCCGGGGGCCGATGTCACGCTGGTGGCGGTGGACGAGGCGCTGTTGCAATTGATGCCCAATCCCAGTTGGGATGTGCTCTCGGCGATGATGGGCGAGCGCAATCTCGAAGTGGTGACCTCGACCGCGCAGATGCAGGTCGTGGGCAAGCGGCATTACGGGCGCAAGGCGGTTGCGGCAGGCGGCGGGGGCGGCGATGCCTCGGGCGTCAATCGCGAAAATTTTCAGCCGGTCCTGCTGTGGCGCGGGCATGTCGCGCTCGATGCGCGCGGTGAAGCGCATGTCGATGTGCCGCTGTCCGACGCGCTGTCGCGGTTTCGCCTTGTCGCGGTGGCGACCGACGGCGCGCAGATGTTCGGCACCGGGCAGACCAGCGTGCGCACCGCGCAAGATCTTTCGATCTATCCCGGCCTGCCCGACATCGTGCGCACCGGCGATCGCTATGACGCGGTGTTTACCCTGCGCAACGGATCGGATCACGCGATGACCGTGACCGCGCAGCCGACGATCAGCCCGGCGGTGGCGCATGCCGGGCCGCTGACTCTGACCATTCCGGCGGGTGCGGCAGGGCGGATGCGCTGGGGCCTCAATGCACCCGCCGCAACGGGTACACTGATCTGGACGCTCAAGGCGCAAAGCAGCGACGGCAAGGCGCGTGACAGCGTGATCGCGCGGCAGGACGTTATTCCCGCCGTGCCTGACGAGGTCGTCATGGCCAGCCTGATGCGCGTCGGCGATCCGCCGCCTGTCATCGTCGTTCCCCAGGGCGCCTTGCCCGGCGGGGCGGTCATGGTCGATCTTGCCGATACGCTGGCCGCGCCGCTCGATGGCGTGCGCCGGTATATGACCGTCTATCCCTACAATTGCCTCGAACAACGGCTGTCGCGGATCGTCGCCAATTCCGATGCGGCGGGCTGGACGGCGCTGGCCGCCGCGCTGCCGACCTATCTCGATGGCGACGGGCTGGCGCGCTATTGGCCCGACGCGGGGCAAGCCGGTTCGCCCGAACTGACCGCCTATATCGTGGCCACGACGAGCACGGCGGGGCTGGCTCTGCCCAATGATGCGCGCGCAAAAATGATCGCGGCGCTGCGCCGCGTGGTGACCGGGCAGATCCATCGCGACCGGCCTTACCCAATCGACGAGCGGCCCTTGCGCATTGCCGCGCTTGCCGCGCTGGCGCGGGCCGATGCGGCCGATCCCGAGCTTGTCGCGCGGATCGACATGGTGCCTGCCGACATGCCCACCGGCGCGCTGGCCGACTGGATGGTGACGCTCGACCGGGTTCGTGGCGTTGCCAATGCCGCTCCCTTGCGCGCGGCGGCGGCGGGCGAATTGCGCAGGCGGCTGGTCTATGGCGGCACGCGGCTCGATCTGGTCGATCGCGCGCGCGCGCCGTGGTGGATGATGGTCAGCGCCGATGACATGGCGATCCATGCGCTCGATGCGGTCATCGGTCGGCCCGACTGGGCGGCGGAGGTGCCCCGGATGATGGCGGGCATCGCCGCGCGGCAGATGCATGGCGCCTGGGACACGACTCCGGCCAATGCCTGGGGCACGCTGGTCACGCGCCGCTTTGCCGCCGCCTATCCCGCCGCCGCGATCGGGGGGACGACGCATGTCGCGCTGGCCGGGCATGCCTTCGACGTCGCATGGCCGCGCCATGGCGATGGGGCGCCGTTGCGCCTGCCGCTGGCCGCCGGGCCGCTGACTTTGAGCCAAAGCGGTGGCCAGGGCCCCTGGGCCACGGTCAGCATCCGCGCCGCCGTGCCGCTGAAAAGCCCGCTGTTTGCCGGCTATCGCCTGACCCGCAGCGTCAGTGTCGTGTCGGCGCGCCAGCCGGGGCGGTTGACCCAGGGCGACGTTTTGCGCGTGCATCTGGAAATCGATGCCGATGCCGGGCGCACCTGGGTCGCGCTGAGCGATCCCTTGCCGCCGGGCGCGGTGGTTATGTCCAACCTCGGCGGACAATCGCAAATCCTGCAACAGGGCGGCCATGGCGAGGGTGCCTGGCCGGCCTGGGTCGAAGGCGGGCGCGATGCGTGGCGGGCCTATTTCGACTGGCTGCCGCAAGGGCATAGCGTGGTCGAATATACCGTGCGGCTGAACAGCGCCGGGCAATTCACGCTGCCGCCCGCGCGCGTCGAGGCGATGTATGCCCCGGCGATCCACGCGGCGCTGCCGATTGCCCCGGTCACGGTATGGAGCCGGTAAGGCGGCGGCGCGCCATATTCGGCCTGTTGGCGCTGGGCCTGATTGCGCTCGGATGGCTCGAATGGCGCACGATGCCGCCGTCGGTGCCCGATTTCGTGGCGTTTCGCAGGGGCTGGGCGCCGAGCGAGGCCTGGCTTTACGATCGCAACGGTCGCCTTCTTGATGAAGCGCGGGTCGATTTCAGCGTGCGGCGGCTGGGCTGGACGCGGCGCGAAGATGTTGCCCCGGTGCTGACGCGGGCATTGGTCGCGACCGAAGACCGGCGCTTTGCCTTTCACGGCGGAGTCGACTGGCTGGCCATGGCGGGGGTTCTGCGCGACCGGCTTGCGGGCCGTCGCCTGCGCGGCGCTTCGACTTTGACCATGCAGTTGGCCGGATTTCTCTGGCCGGAGATCGGTCGGCCAGGGCGCCGCTCGGGGTGGGGCAAACTGCGCCAGATGCGCGCGGCCTGGGCCATCGAAAGCCGCTGGACCAAGCCGCAGATCCTTGAGGCCTATCTCAATCTCGCGCCGTTTCGCGGCGAGACCCAGGGCGTGGCGGCAGGCGCGGCGGCGCTGTTTGCCAAGCCGCCCGCAGCGCTCGACCGGCGCGAGGCGGCGATCATGGTTGCGCTGTTGCGCGATCCTGCCGCGCCGCCGGGCGATCTGGCCCGCCGCGCTTGCCGTCTGGTTCCGGCAGGCGAATGTCCGGCGCTGTTGCCTCTGGCACAAAATGCCGGCGTTGATTCCGGGTTGCGCGGGATGGATCCGGGGCTGGCGCCGCATCTGGCCGCGCATCTGCTGATCAGGCCGGGAATGCGGGTGATCACCACGCTCGATGCGCGGGTGCAGGATATGGCCGCGACCGCGCTGCGCCATCAATTGCAGGGCCTTGGCCCCCGCCGCGCGCGCGATGGCGCGGTGGTGGTGGTCGACAATGCCGACGGGCGGGTGCTGGCTTATGTCGGGGGTGTCGGACTGGGCTCGACAGCGGCACAAGTCGACGGCGCAGTGGCCCCCCGGCAGGCGGGATCAACGCTCAAGCCGCATCTCTATGCGCAGCTGATCGAGCGTAAATGGCTGACCGCCGCCTCGATCCTCGACGATTCGCCGGTGCAATTGGATACTGCTTCGGGGCTCTATGTTCCGCAAAACTACGACAAGGCCTTCATGGGGCCGGTCTCGGTACGGCGCGCGCTGGCCAATTCGCTCAATGTCCCGGCGGTGCGCGCGCTGCTGCTCGACGGGGTGCAGGATTTTCGCGATCGGCTTTCCGACCTTGGCTATGGCGGGCTCGACAGCGATGGCGGCTATTACGGCTATTCGCTGGCGCTGGGCTCGGCGGAAGTGACTCTGCTCGATCAGGCCAATGCCTATCGCACTTTGGCAAACCTTGGCCGCTGGTCGCCGATCAGGCTGCGCGCGGATGATCCGGCAGGCGAGAGCCGACGCGTGATCGATCCGCGTGCAGCGTGGATCGTGGGCGACATCCTGTCCGATGCGGGGGCGCGGGCGGGTACGTTCGGAGTCGATTCGGCGCTGCGCCTGCCGTTTTGGGCAGCGGCCAAGACCGGCACATCGAAAGCCATGCGCGACAACTGGTGCATCGGCTATTCCGACCGGTTTACCGTTGCGGTGTGGGTCGGCAATCTGGAGGGCGATCCGATGCGCGCGGTTTCGGGCACCAGCGGCGCGGCGCCGGTCTGGCGCGATGTCATGCTGGCGCTGCATCAGGACCGCCCCGGCCATCAACCGCCGCGCCCTGCCGGGATCACCGCGTCGACGGTGCATTTTCAGACGGGCAGCGAAGGCGCCCGGTCCGAATGGTTTCTGGCCGGAACTGGGCAAGGGGTCATCCGCGCCGAACCGGCCTTTGCGCACCGCCCGCGTATCACCAACCCGGTCTCGGGTGCGGTCTACGCCTGGGATCCCGACATTCCGCCTGCGTATCAGGCGATCGGCATCGGGCTGAGCGGCGAATCCGCCGGACTGCGGCTCAGCCTTGACGGGCGCGACCTCGGCCCTGCCGGTGCGGGTCTGCAAATGCCGCTGATCCCCGGCGCCCATGTCCTGACTCTGGTCGAAACGGGCGGCCACGCGGTCGACCGGGTGCGCTTTATCGTGCGATGACCTCGGCGCCGGCTGCGGGAATCTCGACGCGGATGTCGGGCAAGGCGCCATCGGGAGTGCGATAGTCCGCAAGCACGGCGTTGCGCACGGTTTCGACACGCGCGCTGCGCATGATTGCAACCACCGCGCCGCCAAACCCGCCGCCGGTCTGCCGCGCGCCGCCTTCGTCGCCGATCGCGGTGTTGAGCAAGCCTGCCAGCGCGTCGGTGTGCGGCACGGTGATGGCAAAATCGGCGGCCTGCGACAGATGCGATTCGCGTATCAATCGCCCGGTTGCGATCAGATCGTTCGCCGCGAGTGCATCGGCGGCTTCGCACGTGCGGCGGTTGTCGCCGATGACATGGCGCGCGCGGCGCCAGGCACGCTCATCGAGACCGCCTTGCGCCGCCGCCAGCATGGCCTCGCCGGCATCGCGAAGGGCGGCAACCCCCATGAACGCGGCGGCGCGTTCGCATTCGGCGCGGCGTGTGTTGTATTCGCCATCGACCAGCCCGCGCCGCACGCCCGATTGCACGATCATGATCGCGATGTCGTCGGGCAGCGGAATCTGGCGCAAGGCGAGCGAGCGGCAATCGATCAGCAAGGCATGGCCGGCGGTGGTCGCCGCGCTGGCAATCTGATCGAGATTGCCGCAGCGCACGCCGGGAAAGCCGCATTCGGCGCGCTGGGCCAGCAAGGCGATGTCGAGCGCGCGCCAGCTTTGCCCGGCGGCGGCCAGCAGCGCATGGGTCAGCGCGACTTCGAGGCTGGCGGACGAAGACAGCCCGGTGCCGCGCGCAATCGAGCCGGCAATCGCCAGCGCGCCGCCCGGCACGGCGACCCCGGCGCGGCGCAGTTCATCGACAACGCCGCGCACATAATTGCGCCAGCCGTTTTCGGCATGCGGGGCGACCGTGGCGGGATCGAAACAGTCGCTTTCCCCGAAATCGAGCGCGGCAACGCGCAAGTCGGCGCCCGCTTCGGGCAGGAACGCCACGCGGGTTTCCGGCCCGATCGCCACCGGCATGGCAAAGCCGTCGTTGTAATCGGTGTGCTCGCCGATCAGATTGACTCGCCCCGGCGCGCGCGCCTCGATCAGGGGCGCGGCGCCATGGGCTTCGGCAAACCCCGTGCGCAGACGAGCGGACAAGCTCATGCCTCGGCTCCATTGACCGGCGTTGCCTCGCGCAGGCGCAGGGCTGCGGTTTCCGGAGTCAGGTCGCGCTGCGGCTCGGCCAGCATTTCAAAGCCGACCATGAATTTGCGCACCGAGGCCGAACGGAGCAGCGGAGGATAGAAATGCGCATGCAGCCGCCAGTGCGGTGCGTCGCCGGTGCCGGGCGCCTGATGCCAGCCCATCGAATAAGGCATCGAACAATCGAACAAGGCGTCATAGCGCCCGGTCACCACGCGCAGCATCCGCGCCAGCGCATCGCGCGCATCGTCGTTCAGCTCTTGCAGCCGCCCGACCCGATCGCGCGCGATCAGCAGCACTTCGAACGGCCAGGCCGCCCAGAACGGCACCACGGCGAGCCAGTGATCATTGGCCGCGACCACGCGCGTCCCTTCGGTCTGTTCGCGCGTTGCCACCGCGTCGAGCAACGCGCTGCCATGCAGGGCATGCCATGCCGCCTGTTCGCGCTCCTCGTCGGCCAGTTCGCTCGGTACGAAATCGCTCGCCCAGATCTGGCCATGGGGATGCGGGCTCGAACAGCCCATCATCGCGCCCTTGTTTTCAAACACCTGAACACTGGAATAAAGCGCGCCCAGCTCGGCCGATTGCGCAGCCCAGGTATCGACCAGAGCGCGCACCGCCGCTTCGTCGAGATCGGGCAGCGTCTTTGCATGGTCGGGCGAATAGCAGATCACGCGCGACGTCCCGCGCGCAGGCGCGATCGCGAACAGGTCATCGCCTGTCGCAGGCGCGGGTGTATCGGGCATCAGCGCGGGAAAATCGTTGGGAAAGACGAATGTTGCCGGATAGGCGGGATTGGTTTCGCCGCCCGTGCGCCGATTGCCCGGACACAAATAGCAGCCGGGGTCATACGAGGGCCCGCCGCGCGGGGCCGGATCGCCGGTTTCGCCCTGCCACGGCCGCTTGGCGCGGTGCGGAGAAACCAGCACCCAGCGCCCGGTCAGCAGATTGCGTCGGCGGTGCGGATGATCGAGCGGATCAAAAACGGTCATGCCGCGCGATAGCATCACGCGGCATGACGGCGCAGACCTCAATTGATCGGCGCAATCCTATTCATTGGGCCTATTCATTGGGCCTATTCATGGGGCGATCAGGCCAGCAGCGGCGCAACCAGCGCGGTCAGATCGGCTTCGGGCCGCGCGCCATAGTGCGAAATCACTTCTGCGGCACAGATCGCGCCCAGCCCGAGGCACGTTTCGAGCGCCAGCCCGCGCACATGCCCGAACAGAAACCCGGCTGCGAACAGATCGCCCGCGCCGGTCGTGTCGACCACGTGCCCGACCGGCGCCGCGGCAACCATGGCGTGTTCGCCGCCGCTGACCGCATGGGCGCCCTTTTCGCTGCGCGTGACGACCAGCGTGGCGATTTTCGGGGTGAGCGCGGCGATCCCTTCGTGAAAATCGTCTTTCCCGGTCAGCGCGGCCAGTTCGTGTTCGTTGGCAAACAGGATGTCGATCGCGCCCGCTTCGATCAAGGCGCGGAAATCATCGCCGTGGCGTGCAATGACAAAGGCATCGGACAGCGTGAAAGCGACTTTGCGCCCCGCCGCGCGCGCGGTGGCGATCGCCCGGCGCATGGCGCGGCGCGGCTCTTCGGGATCCCACAGATAGCCTTCGAGATAGAGCACCGCCGCATCGGCGATCACGGCATCGTCGAGCGCATCGGCGGGCAGGAACTGCGACGCGCCGAGAAAGGTGTTCATCGTCCGCTGCCCGTCGGGGGTGACAAAGATCAGGCAGCGCGCGGTCGAAGGCTCTCCGGCGCGGACCGGGGTGTCAAAGGCAATGCCTCCGGCGCGGATATCATGGGCAAAGACTTCGCCCAGCTGATCCCCGGCAACCTGACCGATAAAGCCGCATGACGCCCCCAGCGCGGCGAGGCCCGCCAGCGTGTTGGCAGCCGACCCGCCCGAAATTTCGCGTGCGGGGCCCATCGCCTGATACAATTCGTGCGCGCGCGGTTCGTCGACCAGCGTCATCCCGCCCTTGGCCAGGCCGAGCGCGACAATGTCGTCATCGCTCGCCGCGGCCATGACATCGACAATCGCATTGCCGATCGCGACAACATCGAAACGGGGGCGGCTGATGGCAGAAGGCTGGGTCACGCGGGCAGAACTCCGGCAGAATTGGTCGGTTTCGAGGGTTGTTGCGCGCCTAGTCGTTTGCCGCCCCTGCGGCAAGCCGCAGCGCGACCGCGACGGATGCTTTGCTGCCATGATTGACACAGCGAGGGGGGCGCGCGATGGCGAATCCACCATGCGCGCGTTCCTGCCAATACCCTTGATCCTGATGCTCGCCGCGTGCGGTGGCGAAAGCGCACAGCCGGTCGCCGCGATCAGCCAGCCCGAACCGCGCCTGCCGCACCATGCGCGGAGCGGCGCGTTTGGCGGGGTGATCGGCGCCGATGCCGAGGCGCTGATCCGTCAATTCGGCCCACCCCGGCTCGACATCCGCGATGGCGACGCGCGCAAGCTGCAATGGTCGGGAACGGCATGCATTCTCGACGCCTATCTCTATCCCGGCGAGCACGGCGAACATGCCACCGCGACATTTGTCGACGCGCGGCGCGGCGATGGCCGCGATGTCGACCGTGAGGCCTGCATCGCGGCGCTCAGGAAGAATTAGTTCTTCTTGCCGACAGTAATGCCTGCCGCCGCCAAACTACCGGTATTGATCGCCCACGAATAGCCAACTTCAGCGGCCTGCGGACCGTTGAAATTACCCGTGAAAAGGCTTGAGCCGCTGCCGGTGGAAAATGTACCGGTGAAGCCGGGGCCGCCAGTCGTGATAGTGCCGGTGCCGTTGAAGGTGCCAAATTGGGTCACCGTGCCAAAGCCGGCGACCGATGGCGTTCCCACCAGAGTGAGCGACGTCGCAACGGTGCCTGCGCCGAAATTGGCGGAGAATGTCCCCGAACTGTTGGTTGGCTGGATGGAATAGGAAGTGCCGCCTGCCTGGGCAGAACCATTGACCTCCACGGTATAATTTGCGGTGCCGGTCTTGGGCACGTCACTGGCAAGCGTCGGTACGCCGCCCGTCGCCAGCCAGATTGCGATGCCGTTGGGGGTGGCGTGAATCCACTCGCCGACCATCGTGTAGCTCAGCGCGACACCTTTGACTGTCGCTGTTCCTGTTACGAAATTGTCGTCGACCTGGCCGGAGCCGGAACCCGAAGACTTGATATATTGCACCGTGTTCGGTGTGGTTGCGGCTTGATACAGATTGTTCGGTGAGAATGTGGCGGCGGTGCCATCGGGCGCGGTCAGCGTGTAACTGTCCGACGATGCGGTATAGGCAACGGTAACGCCGGAGCCATAGGGATTGGAGGTTGCAGTTGTCGCACCGAGCTGGACGCCGGAGGTTGAGAAGCTGCGATTTCCGCCCTGGCTGACGATTTGCTGCAACGTCTGATAGCTCGGCGGCGTCGGCGTACTGGCAATTCCGCCTCCACTGCCGTCACCACAGCCCGCCAAAGCGAGACTAAACAGGGCGAGAGGTCCCGACTCCACCAACTTGCGAATATTCATCATGCAGATTCCTTCAGTCAGAACGCGACGCCCATTCCTGCGTATAACTATAAGTTCTGCCTTGAATCGGGCATTCTGACAAACACTTGTTTGCCGCAATGCACTATATTTCCGGCGATCACAGCGCTTTGCAAAGATTAATCTTCCACTGCAAACGTGATTTCAGCGTGGTCCTGCAGGCGCTTGATCAGCGCGGCGCCGAGAATCGACCCCGGCGTGCCGATCCCGCCCGGTGCGTGGCTTTCGGTCAGGGCGATGCCGGTTTCGGCGATCATGCGGCTGGTCGAGCCATAGCCCGGATCATAGCGGCCCTTGACCCCATAGCGCAGCACGCGACCGTCGGGCCATTCGCCGATGAACAGCAAGTCATAGAAACCGTTGGCCCGCTGTTCCGGCGTCGGCCCTTCGCCGGGCAAGGGATCGTTGGGCGTGCCGATCATCGGGGTCTTGGCCAGATAGTCCGCCACCGCCTTTCCCTGATCGCCGGGGCCGGTCAGCACCATTTCGTCATAGACAAAGTCGGCGGCGTAAGGATGGCCGAGCAACTGGTTGGTGCGATGCACGTTCTTGGTGTTGATGATCGCCATCACGAATGGCGCGGCCCACTGGCCTGTTGCCTCGTCGAACATGGGACGGTCGGCGGCAGGCTGATCGGGGCCGGTAAAGCCCGGCGTCAGGCCAAACGGGCTGGCCATGATCCGGCCCAGCGCGGGCTCTTTGGCGATCGCGGCGAGCGAGGCCTTGAGGCTGGCCGCCGTGCCGCCCGAAACCCCGCCCTGCATGCCGCGAACCCGGCATTTGACGCGCGGTGCGGCGCTGCCATACCGCGCCTTCGCCTCGGTCTGGAGCATCAGCACGCCAAGGTCGAAGGGGATCGAATCATAGCCCGACGAAAACGCGATGCGCGCGCCGCTCGCTTTGGCCTCGGCGTCGTAGCGGTCGATCATCTGGCGCATCCACACCGGCTCGCCGCACAAGTCGGCATAGTGCGTCCCGGCCGCGACACAGGCGCCGAGTACCTCGGTGCCATAAAGCTGATAGGGCCCGACGGTGGTGACAAGGGCGCTGGTCGATTGGGCGAGCGCGGCGAGCGATGCGGGATCTTCGCTGTCCGCGACGACCAGCGGGGTATCCGCCGGCGCGCCGATCAGATCGCGCACTTCGGCCAGCTTGGCCGTACTGCGCCCGGCCATCGCCCATTTCAGCCCCGATCCGGCATAGGTGGTTGCCAGATATTGCGCCACCAGCCGCCCGGTATACCCGGTCGCGCCATAGACGACGATGTCGTAAGTCCGTGCCATCCTCTCACTCCGCTCATACGATTTAAGCGCGTGATTAAAGCGGCGCGGTGCATTCGGCAACCCAATAGGGCAGGCAAACAGGACGCGCTTCAGATTCTGGGCAGCGTGACGCCTCTTTGCCCCATGTATTTCCCGGCACGGTCGGCATAGCTCGTCTCGCACGGCTCGTTGCCCTGCAGGAACAGGAACTGGCACGCGCCTTCGTTGGCATAGATCTTGGCAGGCAGCGGCGTGGTGTTGGAAAATTCCAGCGTGACATGGCCTTCCCAGCCCGGTTCGAGCGGGGTGACATTGACGATGATTCCGCAGCGGGCATACGTCGATTTGCCCAGACAGATCACCAGCACATCGCGCGGCACGCGGAAATATTCGACCGTGCGTGCCAGGGCAAAGCTGTTGGGCGGGATCACGCAGACCTCGGTCTTGCGGTCGACAAACGAATTGGCGTCGAAATTCTTGGGGTCCACCACGGCCGAATCGACATTGGTGAAGATCTTGAAATCGTCGGCGACGCGCGCGTCATAGCCATAGGACGACAGGCCGTAGCTGATGCAGCCGTCGCGGCGCTGACTTTCGACAAAGGGTTCGATCATGCCGTCTTCGAGCGCCCTGCGGCGGATCCAGCGGTCGGAGAGAATGGCCAAGAGGTGTCTTTCAGGTTTGCAAAATTACCCGGCCAGATTGGCCGGACCAAAGGCAAGAGGCAAGAGCGCGCTCAGCCGCATGGCGAAGGTTTCGTCGGCGCCGGAGGCAATCACCAGCGGATCGGTCCCCCCCAGGGCGGCGAGTTCATAAAGCACCTGCCGACATCGGCCACAAGGCGCAACCGGCGCGCCGGGCACACCCCCGGCGCCACCCGCAATCGCCACTGCGATCAGCCCGGCGCGATGGCCTTCGTGGCTGGCGCGCGCCGCCGCCACGGTTTCGGCGCAGAGCGACAGGCCGTAGCTGGCGTTTTCGAAATTGCTGCCGGTGATCACCGTGCCGTCGGCAAACGCCAGCGCGGCGCCGACATGAAATCCCGAATAGGGCGCATGGGCGCCGGCCATGGCCGCCCGCGCAGCGGCGATCAGTGCGGGCCGGTCGAATGTGTCGTTCATGGCTGGACCACCACCCAGCGCACCGGCCCGGCCACCCCGGCGATGTGCAGGCGATGCGTCGCCGTCCACAGCACCCAGGGCCGGTTGACCGTATCGGGCGCACGGAAATCGCCGGTCACCCAGACATTGCGGTCGATTCGCGCCGCCAGATGATAGCGCCGTTCTGCCGCCGGCGAGGGCATCAGGACGACCGGTCGGCCGAGATGCCGTTCGACTTCGTTGAGGAAAGTGGTCAGTTCGCTGTCGATCGAGGCCTCGCCGGGCGGTTCGGGGCAGCGTTTGGGATCGAGACCGATCGCGATCGCGGCGGGCAGCATGCGTTTGTCGCGCGCCACGGTGGTGACGAAATTGCTCGCCTGGACATCGGCGGGCGCACACAAGTCATAGACATGGACCGCGCCGACTTGCAGCCCGGCGGCGCGCGCGGCGTCAAACCCTGCGGCAAAGGCGTCATCGCGCTTGTCGGCCCCTGTGCTGGCGGTCAGATAGACGAAATCGGCGCCATGCCCGCCCGGACCGGTGGCCTTGATCGTGCGCCATTCGACCGCGCCGTTGCCCGAATCGAGCCACAATCCCTGTACCGGGTAGCGCGTGCGATCGGGCGCCCAGTGGATCGTCCACCACCACGCTGCGAGCGCCGCAATGCCCAGCACGAGGACAAGTCCGGGCACCAGCAGCCAGCGTTTCAGCCCTGCCTTTGCCAAAATTCCAATTCCCTGAATGTAGTGGGGGGATGACCCGCGGTCCCCGCGAGTCTCGCCAGACTTGTCCTTAGCCCTTGATATGGAGAACGCAAATCAGCGTAAAGAGGCGGCGGGCGGTGATGAAGTCGGTCTCGATCTTGCCCTCAAGCTTTTCCAGCAACATTGTCGCGGCATCGTTGTGGACACCGCGCCGGGCCATGTCGATCGTCTCGATTTCCTGCGCCGTGGCGCGGCGAATCGCCTGGTAATAGGATTCGCAGATCGCGAAATAGTCGCGGATCGGGCGGCGAAACCGGCCCAGCCCGAGAATGACCGTTTCCAGATGCTGCGCCGCCTCGTCGGAAACCATCAGCACCAGCCGTCCGTCTTCGACCGCCAGGCGCAGGCGATAGGGCCCCTCATGCCCGGCGGCAAACGCCCGCAACGGCTTGAAGCTGTTTTCCTCGATCAGGTCGAAGATCGCAATTCGACGTTCCTGCTCGATATCGGCATTGCGCCAGATGATCGTCGCTTCGTCGAGTTCGATATGGGCAATGCGCGGGTCCGCCATGATCGGGACAGTCTTTGCATAGGCGCCAAGCCCGGGGCAAGCCCTCCCCGCTATCCACAGGGTACATCTGCCGCCATCGCTTGTCGCTGTTCCGGGACTGGCGCTATTGAGGCGGCATGTCAGTCACCACATCCATTCTTTCGCGCGAGCCGGACCAGACCCGCTCGCTCCCCGCCAACGTCGAAGCCGAGGCCGCGTTCCTCGGCGCGGTGCTGATCGATAACCGTATCCTGGAGGAAATGACCTGCCCGTTGAAAGCGGAGCATTTCTTTGCCCCCGTTCATGGCCGTGTGTTCGAACGGATCGGCGCGCTGATCGACCGCAAGGCGATTGTCACCCCGGTCACGCTCAAACCCTATTTCGAATCCGACGAGGGATTGAGGGAACTGGGCGGCACTGCGTACCTCGCGCGGCTGACCGCCGATGGCCAGGGCCTGCTCGCCCCGCGCGAACTGGCGCAACAGATCTATGATCTGGCGCTGTTGCGCGAACTGATCACGGTCGGGCGCACGCTGGTCGAACAGGCGATGGACACGAGCGAAAGCGTTTCGCCGCTCGGCCAGATCGAAGCCGCCGAAGCCGCGCTCTATGCCGTTGCCGAAGGGGCGCAGACCGGCAGCGAGGCACAAACCTTTGGTCAGGCGACGCGCACCTCGCTTGAAATGATCGAAAAGGCGCTGCTGTCGGGCGGCCACATTTCGGGCAAGACCACCGGGCTGACCTCGGTCAACGAAAAGATCGGCGGCCTGCACGAATCGGACTTGATCATCCTCGCCGGGCGTCCGGGTATGGGCAAGACCAGCCTTGTCACCAATATCGCCTTCAACGCGGCCGATCGTCTGCGCCGCGATCTGGCCGATGGCATCACGGTCAAGGATTCGGTCGGTGCGGCAGTCGCCTTTTTCAGCCTGGAAATGAGCGCGGACCAGCTTGCCACGCGTATCCTTGCCGAACAGTCGGGGATCAGTTCCGAAGCGCTGCGCATGGGGCGGATCAGCCGCGAGGATTTTCAGCAACTGTCGTTTGCCAGCCAGCGGCTTGCCGAATTGCCGCTCTATCTCGACGATACCCCGGCCCTGTCGATCAGCGCCTTGCGCGCCCGTGCGCGACGGTTGAAGCGGCGGCACGACATCGGGCTGATCGTGGTCGACTATCTTCAGCTGTTGCAGGGGTCGGGCCGCACCGACAACCGCGTGAACGAAATTTCGGAAATCAGCCGGGGGCTCAAGACGCTGGCCAAAGAGCTTTCCGTCCCGGTGATCGCGCTCTCACAGCTGTCGCGCGCGGTCGAACAACGCGAAGACAAGCGTCCGATGCTGTCGGATTTGCGCGAATCCGGCTCGATCGAACAGGACGCCGATATGGTCTGGTTCGTCTATCGCGAAGATTATTACGTCGCCTCGCGCGAGCCGAAACAGGGCGTCGATGGCGATGAGAGCAAAATTCACGAAGCCCATGCCGCGTGGGCCGCGGAAATGGAGCGGGTCTTTGGTCTGGCCGAACTGATCGTGGCCAAACAGCGTCACGGTTCGACCGGCAAAGTCCGCCTGCGCTTCGAACCGCGTATCACGCGCTTTTCCGATCTTGCGCCCGACGACATGCGCGCCAGCTCTTACGGCAGCGACGAATGATGCGCGACGGCGGCACCTTCCCTGTTCGGAAAGGCGCCGCCGACACTGCATCGAACCGCGTTCAGTCGATGCCGAGCGCGTTCTTGTACGTTTCGAGAACCGCTTCCATTTCACGGCGATCGTCGGGCTTCATTTTGCGCAGGCGGACGATCTGGCGAATGATCTTGGCATCATAGCCGGTGGCTTTGGCTTCGGCATAGACGTCCTTGATGTCGTCTCCGATGCCCTTCTTCTCTTCTTCAAGGCGTTCGATGCGTTCAATCAAGAGGCGCAGGCGGTCGTCGGCGGCGTCGGCCATCGGGATAAGCTCCGGTCGTTGGATCAGGTGAGAAAGCCACGGCCTTTAGGCCGGTCGAGGTGATTCGCGCAAAATCCAGCCTGTGGAAATCATGAGGCGGCTTGCTGCATTCATTCGGTTCGCCCCTTGAATCCTTGCGCAATGACATACCATTCGGACGAATCCTTGCGGCTGGCGGGGGGCTTGGCGTGTTTCACGGTCGTGAAATTACGCTTGAGCAGCGCGAGCAGAACGGTGTCGGTGCCGCCGGCAAAGACCTTTGCGACCAGCGCGCCGCCCGGCGCGAGATGGGAAATGGCAAAATCGACCGCCGTTTCGACCAGGCCCATAGTGCGCAGATGGTCGGTCTGCTTGTGTCCGACAGTGTTGGCCGCCATGTCCGAAAGGACGAGATCGGGCGCGCCGTCGAGCGCCTGGGTCAGCGCGGCGGGCGCTTCATCGGCCATGAAATCCATCTCGAAGATGGTCACGCCCTCGATCGGCTCGGTGGGCAAGAGGTCGATGCCCACCACTTTGGCCCCGGGCGCCTTTTGCCGCACGACCTGGCTCCATCCGCCCGGCGCAATGCCAAGGTCGACCACGCGCCGCGCGCCTTTGAGCAGCGTGAATTTCTCGTCGAGTTCGATCAGTTTGAATGCGGCGCGGCTGCGCCAGCCATCGGCGCGGGCCTTTTGGACATAAGGATCGTTGATCTGGCGGGTGAGCCAGCGGGTCGAGGACGCCGTCCGCCCCTTGGCGGTTTTCAGACGAGTCCCGGGGTCTTTGCCGGATCGGCTCATGGTATGTCCTTTCCGGCGGGGCGTCCGCCATCGCGGCGGCGCACGGCCAGCCGCGCCTTTTCGGCATCGCTGGCCGTCGCCATCAGGCTGCGCAGAATGCCTTCGCGGATACCGCGATCGGCAATGCCCAGCCGCTCGGCGGGCCAGATGTCGAGAATGGTTTCCAATATGGCGCAGCCGGCGACCACCAGATCGGCGCGTTCGCGCCCGATGCACGGCACGGCCATGCGCTCGGCAGGCGAACAGGCGGCCAGCCGCTGGCTGATCGCACGCATCGAGGCGGCAGGCACGATCAGCCCGTCGACCGCGCTGCGGTCATATTGCGGCAGGCCGAGATGCAGGCTGGCCAATGTCGTGACTGTCCCGCTCGTGCCGAGCAGGCGGATCGCGGTGGGGTCGGTCTGCGCGGCATGTTCGCCCGCCACGCGCGCGGAAAAGTCGGCAAAGCCCTCGCGCACCAGTCGGCGCATTTCGCCATAGGCCACCGCGCGCGCCTCGGCGCTGTCGGCGATCGTGCCGATGCTTTCGGTCAGCGAGACCACGCCCCAGGGCACCGATTGCCAATCGAGAATGCGCGGCACGGGCTCGGATGTGTCGACCAGCACCATTTCGGTCGACCCGCCGCCGATGTCGAAAATCATCGCCGGGCCTTCGCCATGTTCGAGCAGGATGTGACAGCCCAGCACGGCGAGGCGCGCTTCTTCCTGCGCGGTGATGATGTCGAGCCGAATGCCGGTTTCGCGGCGCACGCGTTCGATGAAATCGGCGCCGTTGGTCGCGCGGCGGCAAGCCTCGGTCGCAACCGAGCGGGCCAGATGCACATTGCGGCGCTTGAGCTTGTCGGCGCAGATCTGCAAGGCGGCAAGTGCGCGATCCATCGCCGCATCGGACAGCCGCCCCGATTGCGCAAGGCCCTCGCCCAACCGGACGACGCGGCTGAACGCATCGACCACCACGAAATGATCGCCCGCCGGACGCGCGATCAACAGGCGGCAATTGTTGGTGCCAAGATCGATCGCGGCATAAGCCTGACGATGAAACGGCACCGGCCGATTGCTCAAGGCCGCGCGCGCCATGGCCGCGATCGCTGCGGCAGGCCCGTTCGTCGCAGGCGCGGTTGTAGCCGGAGCGGGGGCCATGTTCGCCGCCAAAGCCACGGCGCGCGGCGTCGCCTGTTCAGGCGATGCGCGCGAAGCGTCCGGCAATGCCGGGGCCGGGCTTATGGGCGGGATCTGGTCGGCGCGCGGCAATTCCGCGCCGGGGTCGGCAGGGCGAGCGGGGGTCCGTTTCGCGGTTGCCCTGGCATAGGCATGCTTTCGCCGCCTTTTCCGGCCGGGCCGCTTTCCCGCGTTGCCTGCCGACGCGTCTGTGTCGGCCATATCTGTTCAAATCTGCTTATGTTTTCCCGATGCCGGATGATACCGACCGGGTACTTGAAGCAACATGTAGCGTCAGTCCGCCTCGCCCGCAAGGCGCACGGCTCCTCCCATCTTGACACCCGCTCGCCCCACGCCTAATTGCGCGCCTCCATTGCCCCGTCGTCTAAAGGTAAGACAACGGATTCTGATTCCGTTTATCGAGGTTCGAATCCTCGCGGGGCATCCATTTTTCCAGAAAATCCGACCAAATCGACATTCGCATGCGGCTGGCGCTTGCTGCTGGCGTTCGTTGTTTTTCGACATGCCGCCGCTTTGGGGCTGGCGGGGCAATTGGCGGCTGCGCTGCGCCAATCGTGCGGCGCGTCTCAATCACTGTGCAGCCTGTCTTGGCAACGGCGTTCCGCGTTGACTTGAAGTCCTGATCCAGCGCTTTGCACGCAGAGCGCAAGTTACACGCTGCGGGGTCTTGTTGACCTTGCGCGGCGTGAAAGCTGTGCGCCCAATTCGTCGTCGGAGGTTCCGGCGTAATTGGTTGTAAATGGAAAAGCTTGGGGACGCTTTATGAACAAGACTGCATTTGTATTTATTGGGGTTGCGTTGGCTGTTTCGACGCCTGCCTTGGCGCGTGATGGCGATTGGTATGTCGGTGTCGATGCCGGTGTCGCCCTGGTCAACCGGGCATCGGTCACCCCTGTCGGCGGTCTGGGCTATGAAGCCGGGCCGCAATTGCCGACATCGATCAAGACCAGCGCCGGCTATGATATTGACGGTGTGGTTGGCCGCGATCTCGGGCTTTTCCGCCTCGAAGCGGAAATCGCCAACAAAAGCGCAGCGAACAAGAGCTATACATCGGCCGGCTACACGGCGTTTCCGACACCCGACGGCGGGATCGCTGTTGCCGGACCCGGGACATATTCCGATCTGTCCGGGCGGCAGAGCGTGTTCAGCATGATGGCCAACGGCCTTGTCGATGTCGGGCATGACAAGGGGCTGCAGGCGTCATTCGGCGGTGGCATCGGTTGGGCGCGCAGCCATTACCGGCTTGGGATCAACTCTTACGGCGATGTGTTGAACGATCATCAATCGGGCTTTGCCTGGCAATTGCTTGCGGGCTTGCGCATGCCGGTCAGCCAGAGCGTCGATCTGGGCGTCAAATATCGCTATTTTCAGGCGCCCACCGCGCACCTGTCGACCCTTGGGGGGACCGATATTACCTCAAGCTTTCATTCGCATAGCGTGATGGCCAGCGTCAGCTACAATTTCGGGAAGCACAACTGACGCGGCAAGGGGATTGATTTGCCCCAGTGTTGATTTGCTCCAGTATTGATTTTCCAAAGAGTTGCCGACGGCCCTTGCAGATTCTGACATTTGCCCCCCCATTTGCAAATGCCGGAATGGGGCCGCTGGCGCCGACTGCGCGGGCTTTCGGGCCTCGCCCGCGCAGTCGGCGTTTCCCGCCCGGTCGGTCATGCTTGCCAGTTTGATCGCATCCAGTGCACGACGGGATTGGCGATTTCGCGGCTCGGCTCGAAATGCCTTTCGGACTTTCGCGCCTTGCTGGGACAGACGCCGTAGGTCGCCTTGAACAGCCGCGCAAATGTCGCTTCGCTGCCAAAGCCCCAGCGGCGCGCGACCACGCTCACGCGTCCGCTCTGCCCGTCTGCCTGCCACAAATCGGTATAGGCGCGTTGCAGCCTTGCCCGCCGGATATAATCGCTGATGCCGCCCAAGGGCGCGACCAGGCGATAGAGCGTGGCGCGCGATACGCCGAAATGGGCGGCGATACTGGCGACGCCGAGCTTGGGGTTGGCCAGATTGGTGTCGATATGCCGGCGAATGGCCATCGCGATCGCATCTGTCGATCCGGTCGAGCCCGCCGGGCCGGGAATGGCCTGGGCAAAGGCGGCACTGAGCAGGGCAAGCGTGCCGTCGACCAGAGCTTCGGACTGCAGGGCATCGAGTTCGTCGACGAATTCGTCGATGGCGAGCATGTGCCGCTGCAGAACTTTGGTGAAGCCCAGTTCGCGTCGCAGCACCAGTCCATGCAGGTTTGCGCCGACCGGCATGCGCGAGGCCAGCAAGGCGCGCGGAATGATGATGTTGATATTGTCGAAATCGTCTGCTTCGGTGGATAGCGTGCAGGCGAGATCGAGCATGGAAATGTCGCCCGCGCGGACATCGATCGGGCCCTGCGAGGTCGTGCCGCGATAGCCGCCCGTCACGTAAAACTGGATCAGCAGCCAATCACAGCCGCCGCGCGCCAGAACCGGATTGTCGCGGATGAAACGCTGCGCCTGAGCGCGCGCCCGGCCAATCAGCATCGGGCCCAGCTTGAACGCGCGCAGCGTCGCGGCAAAGCCTTCGCCCGGCGGGCGCAACGGTTCGGCATCGAACAGCAAATGGACGGTTTCGAGCCATTGCGCCACGGCGCCTTGCGGCCCCGGTGCATCGTCGGCAAACGAAAAGCGCGGGATGCCTCCCGCCCGGTCGGCGGCCTTTTCAATCATCCACGCGATCCCGCCTGCCGTTACCGTATTGCCAGCGTTTTCGCGATATGGCCGGAAACCACCCCTTCGAGCAGATCCAGCGGCACACCGCCCGACGTGATGATCGCATCGTCATAGGCGGCAAGGTCGAACTTTGCGCCAAGCGCGGCACGGGCCTTTGCGCGCAGGCGCAGGATTTCGTTGTGGCCCATCTTGTAGCCGCAGGCCTGTCCGGGCGAGGCGCAATAGCGATCGACCTCGCTGGTCATGCCCACGCGGTTTTGCCCCGTCTCGACACACAGGAAATCGATCGCGCGTTCGCGGCTCCAGCCCAGGGCGTGCATGCCCGTATCGACGACCAGACGGCAGGCGCGGAATTGCTGCGCCTGAAGATAGCCGAGCCGGCTCCACGGATCGTTGTCATAGAGGCCGCTTTCGTCGACCAGTTGCTCGGCATAGAGCGCCCAGCCTTCGACGAAAGCATTGAAGCTGATCAGCGAACTGATCGCGGGGATCTCGCCGTGATGTTCGGCCAGATAGGCGAGCTGCCAGGTGTGCCCGGGAATGCCCTCATGCGCGGTCAGCGTGGCCAGCGAGGGGCGCGGCCACATCGCCGTCGTTTTCAGATTGATGTAATAGATCGCCGGGCGCGACCCATCGAGCGCGGCGGGCTGCATGTAGCCCCGTGCGGCGCCGTCCTGAATGTCGGGCGGCACGCGGCGGACCCTGACATCGGCTTTCAGTCCCAGACGGCTGAACCGGGGCATGATGTCGCGGACCATGGCGATGCGCTGTTCGAGATAGGCGATCAGCGCCGCGCGGCCTTCGTCGGTGTTCGGATATATCTGGCGCGGATCCTTGCCGATCGCATCGGCGCGCTCGCCGACACTGCCCCTGGTCAGATCTTGCGCCTTGAGCAGGACATCCATGCGTGCCTTGATTTCGGCGTTTTGCTCCAGCCCGATGCGATGGATGTCTTCGGCAGAATGGCGCGTGGTGGTGCCGAGGCGCAGGGCCCAGCGGTAATAGGCCTCGCCATCGGGCAGGCGCTGGACCCCGGCTGTCATCGGGGCATTGGCCGTCGCTGCGGCAAAGGCGGCAATTTCGCGGTCGAGCGCGGGATAGACGAGGGCTTCCATGATCCGGATCGCCTGCTCGTCATACCCGGTCAGCCCCAGCGCCCGGGTCTTGGCGGCAAGGTTGGTCACCAGCGACTGTGTCGCCGCCGGGCGCGCGCGAAATCCCTTGAGAATGCCCAGCGCATTGTCCGCGATGAATTTCGGCGGCATGATCCCGTTTGCGGCATCGGCGGTGATTTGCGCGGTTTCTTCATCGATCCGGCGCGCAAAGGCGGCGATGCGGGCAACATAGGCCTCGGCATCGGCCTTGTCGGTCACGCCATGCGACGACACCAGCAATTCGGGGATCGTGCTGACCGCGCCGTTCTGCTGGCTGACGACATAAGGGCTGGTGCCGCCCTGAATCCCGGCCAGGCCGCCGCCGCCATAGCGAAAGCCCGTTCCGTCGAGGGCGACCTGAGCCGCATAGCGCAGCGTATCATGGCGCAACCGGTTGGCCGACGAGAGCGTGGCGCGATCGGTCTGCAGCAACCTTTGCAGGATTGACCGGACAGCGGCATTGCCCTGTTCTGTGGCCGTCGGCGTGATGTGGGCCAATTCGCCGCGCAGCGAGGCGAGCGCGCCCCGGTCGAGGCCCAGTTGGGTGGCTGTTTCAGGCAGGCGTTTCAGCAATTCGTCGGTGAACCCGTTCAATTGCGCACAAAACGCCTGATCCGCCGCAGTTCCCTGTGCGTCTTGCGCCAGGGCGAGGCCCGGCAAGAGCCCGCCCAATCCCATCGCCCCGGCCAGCCCCGCGCCCCCGGCCAGAACATCGCGGCGTACAAATCCATTCGTCATAACAAGCTCTTGCGCAAAACCGGGTGGTTCCCGTGATCAGATCACGCAGTACCTGCCGCAAAGCCGGGCGGATGGATAGTACCCTTTTGAACCGCGCCCTGGGATGGCGGTTCACGGTGCGGTTCGCGGCGCGCTTCAGATTTGGGGGCTTCAGCTGTGGCCCAGGGCAGGATCGGTCATGGCGGACCACGGCCCTTCGACGCGCCCGGCGAGGCGGCGTTGCCAGCCATGGGGCGCGGTGATCAGCAGATCGTACCAGCCATGGGTCGGCGCGAGCGGCCATTCCATCGTACCGCCCCGGTCGTCCGGCGCCCAGTCCCGATGTGCCTCGACATAGGCCCCGGGCGTCACCTGCACCCCGGCGTGGCCCGGCGCCAGCGTCAGGCGCAGCCGGTCGCCGACCTTTTGCCAGCGCACGTCGGGCTCTGCGCCCGCTTGCCCGACAAAGGCGCGGTGAAATCCGGCGGGGCCGAGCACCCACAGATCATAGGCGCGCGCGGGGCCTGCGAGCGACCAGTCGGCGGCAAGCTGTTTGTCCGGCTCGACCGTGAAGCGGCGCGGCACGCGGTCGAGATGCAATCGGTCATAGACCTGAAACACCCCGGCGAGCCCGGCACCGGCGGCAAAAGTCAGGCGGATCGCCGAACCATCGGCAAGCGCTTGTCCGGTGGTTTCGAGCTGATAGCGGGCCGGGCAGGCCGGGCGCCGGCCGGGTGCCTGCGTGGGGAGCGGCTGGGCCTGCGGCGGGTGAGCATCGGGTTGTCTGGCGATGGCGCGGGCGCGCTCGGCGCGTTCGGGCGCCCGGGTCAGGCTGTCGGCCAGAGCGGGCGCGAGGATTTGGGTAGGGGCGGCGGTGTGGGTGAAATCGAAGGCCGTGGTCAGATCGCTGCACACCGCGCGGCGCCACGGGCTGATGTTCGGCTCCATCACGCCAAAGCGCGCCTCCATGAAGCGGATAACCGAGGTGTGATCGGCGACTTCGGAATGGATTTTCCCGCCGCGCGACCAGGGCGAAAGCGCATACATCGGCACGCGCGGCCCCAGCCCATAGGGGCGCCCGCGCAAGGCGAGCTGGTCATCATCGGCGCCGGGTGCGGCCATGCGGTGATATTCGCCCAGCGTCGAGACCGTGCTCGCCCCGGCAAAGCCGCCGGGTGCGTCGGCATCGGGCGAGGGTGGCGCGGGCGGCGGGACATGGTCGAAAAAGCCGTCGTTTTCGTCGAAATTGACGAACAGCACGGTGCGCGCCCAGACGTCCGGATTGGCGGTCAGCGCCTCGATCACCCGGGCGGTATAGGCCGCGCCTTGCGCCGGGCTGGAGGGGCCGGGATGTTCCGAGCCTTCTGCCGTGGCGACGATCCAGCTGATCTGCGGCAGGCGGTCGGCCAGGACATCGGCGCGCAAGGCATCGAGCGCGCGGGTCGACAGCGCCTTGTCCGCCAGCACGCGCCGCGATCCGGCATCGCCGCGCAAGGCGGCGCGATATTGCAGGAAATTGGCCAGCGGATTGTCGGTAAAGAAATCGGCCATGTCCTGATAGACCGCCCAGCTGACTCCTGCCGCTTCCAGCCGTTCGGGATAAGTGGTCCAGAAAAAGCGCGGGGTGCTGGCGGCATCGGGTTTGGCCAGATCGTCGTCGGGGTTCTGGATCGCCGGGCCGCCGCCCTGGCCAAACGGATCATTGGTGCCGGTCCACAGAAACAGGCGGTTGGTGTTGGTGCCGGTGTGCATCGCGCAGTGATAGGCATCGCACAGCGTAAACGCGTCGGCCATCGCCCATTGAAAGGGCAGATCCTCTTGCGTGTAATAGGCCATGGCGCGCTGCGTCTTGGCTTCGGGCCAATGGGCCATGCGCCCCTGATCCCACGCGGCCTGGGCATTGGGCCAGGCGTGCGGGGTGCCCTGCATCCGCATCAGGTCGTAATGCGCCTGAGTCGAAATCGGGAACGGGCGGATCAGCCGGGGCGGATTGGCCGTGGCATCCTGCTGATCCCAGACGGTGCGCAGGCCGCCCATGGCCGAAGCCACCGGGATCGGGAAGCGGTCGCCAAAGCCGCGCACCCCCGGCATCGTGCCGAAATAGTGATCGAAACTGCGGTTTTCCTGCATCAGCACGACAATGTGCGCGACATCGCCGATCGTGCCCGTGCGGCGATCCGGGCCGATCGCGCGGGCCCGTGCGAGAATGGGCAGAAGCGCGGCGGCGCCGAGGGACTGGCGCAAGAGGGTACGGCGATCGATCATGGCGCGGAGTCCTTGTGGGGGGCTGGCTTGTCGGGGGGTGACAGGCGGGCCAGCAATCGGTGTCGCACCACATCCGCCGGGCATGTGTGCGCAGCTCTGCCGCACAGGCCGATGATCAGCGATGCTTCGGCGGGCCGGTGCCGCGCGTCGAGCACGCGCAACGCGCGGACCTGATCGGGCGTCGCCGCCACATAAATGGCGCGCACCACACGGCGACCATCGGCGCGCCTGATCAGCGCAAGCCCCAGCGCGCCGCCCGGCGGCGGGTCGTTCCAGGCCAGACCCGGCACGCGGAACCGCGTGTCGAGCAGGGCGGCGAGCGCGGCGATATTGTTGTCATGCCCGACCAGCAGTGTCAGGCGCGGCTGATCGGGATCGAGCAGCGCAGAAAGCATCCGGCGCGCCAGTACCGCGGCCGTGCGCGGGGCCAGACAGGGCGAGCGGTCGTAAACGTCGAACAGCGCGGCGTGGAGCGGGCTGACTGCGGCAATCGCGGCGGCATCGGCACGGCCCCAGCCGATCTGGCCCGGTGCCATACCCTCCATGTATTGCAGCAGGAAAATCTGCGCCGTGCCCGAGGCATCGATCACCGGGCCGCTGGCCGAAAAACCCCTGCCATCGGCATCGGGCGTGATCGCGCCCGGCCCCGGAGGCAGGTCGCGACCGATGATATGCGCCATGGCCGTCAACGAGGCGCGATGGCGCCGGGTCAGCGCGTCCAGCCCGCCGGTATAGGCGATGACATCGGCTGTTGCCTGACGAGCATCGAAGTCGTCGGCGCCCGCTTCCATCTGTTCGAAAATCGGGTCGTGTTGCCCGGTGGGCAAGTGCCCGACGGCAAGATCGCAGCCCGGCGCCAGCCCTTCGGCGAGCGCCTGGCCGCTGGCGATCGTGCGCGAGACGGTGTTGGTCCAGATGATCAGATCGCGCCGGTCCGGGCATCGCCCTTTGGGCAAGAGCCCCGCGTGCAGCCAGCCCTGCCGCTGATAGCGCGCGAGCAGGGTCAGCGCCTGCGCGCCATGCGGGGTAAGCTGGCTTTCGGGCGTGGACCAGACCGGCATCGGCGCGGGTTCGATCGCGGCAAGCCCGTTTTCATCGTCCAGCGGCGCGCGGACCCCGTGGCGATAGATCAGCACCACGCGCTCTACCCGCTCGGGCGCGCCGCGATGCGCCTGAGCGCAAACTGGCGCCAGCATCAGTGCGCAGACGGCAAGACGGATCGCGCGGCGGATCGGCATGGCTCCATGTTTCAGCGGTTTGCGCCGGAATCCCCCGGTCAACGAATTGATCAGCGAATTCTGGCGCATCGTGTCAGTAGCTGTATTTCAAGGTCAACGAGAATGTGCGGCCCGAGAAGACGTAGCTCGGGATCGTGCCGGCATAGCGGCCCACTGTCGCCACGTAGCTTGCCGTGTTGAACAGATTGGCAATCCCGAAATCGACCCGCGCGCCGACCGGCGTCACATAGCCGAGATGCAGATCGACCTTGTCGTTGGCCTGGACCCAGCGGTCGAGCGTGCCGATGTCGTTGTACTGCGTGACATAGGCGCCGGTGTGGTTGAGCGACAGGTCGACCATGAACGGCCCGCGATAATAGAACAACAGCGCGTTGGCCGAAAAGTCGGGCTGGTTGAGCAGGCGTTCGGTCGCGCTCGACCCGGCGGTCAGATGGACCGACGAATGTTCGAGCGTGACGTTGCCGCCAAGCCCCAGCCCGTCGAACGGCGCGGGCATCATCTTGAACTGGATGCGCGCGGCGGCCTCGATCCCTTCGACATGGCCGTCGCCGCCGTTGAGCGGGCGAACGACGGTGGTCGATCCGGTTTCGGTCTGCCCGGTTTGAGTCTGAGGGGTCTGGTTGGTAAAGCTGTGGACTTGCGAATACATGAAATCGGTCAGCGATTTGTAGAACGCGCCCAGCGACGCGCTGGCAAAGCGGTTGTTCGACCATTCGCCCGACACGTCAAAGTTGACCGCGCTGATCGGCTTGAGATTGGGATTGCCGATGGTGATGGTGGTCGTACCGCCCGCCGCTGCGCCGCCGCCCGAATTCTGCACTTGTTCACCCCCGCCCAACTGGAAGAACGCCGGGCGCACATAGCTGGTGCTGACCGAGCCGCGCAGGACGGTAAAGGTGTTGGGCCGGTAATTGACCTGGAGGCTGGGCAGAAATTTGTCGTAATGCGTGGTGCTGCTGTCGAAATTGCCCGCCACTTCGTTGCCCTGGGTGTCGGTCGGTGTGACCCAGTACCAGTTCTTGATCGCGGTGTGTTCGAACCGGGCGCCGGGCGTCACTTCGACATCGGCGATCTTGAGATTGGCCATGGCATAGGCCGAAAGCACCGTTTCGGTGCCGTGCTGGCTGTCGCAATTCTGGTTGTTGATTGGCAGGTTCGAGCAGGTGTCGATGAAATTGTTCAAGCCGCCGCCGGCCGCGACCGCCGTGTTGAAAGCGGAATAGAGCGCCGATTCGTTAAACAGCGGCGCGGCAAAATTGTATAGGCCGGGTGCCAGTTGATTGATCTGGCCGGACAGAAAGCCCGACTGGTCGAGCGTCGGGCCGACCCCGGTGCTGGTGTTGAACACTTTGTCGGTGGTGTAGTCGGCATAGCTGTGGTTGCGCACGCTGGTGCTGATCTTGGCGCCAAACGCGATGCGCTTCAGCACGTCGCCGCCGACGTCATAGGCGGCGTCGAACTTGCCGCCATATTTGGTCTGGTTGCTCGCCTCGGGCGAGGTTTCACCATTGCGGCGCAGGCCATAGGCGCCGATGTTTTCGACCAGCGCCATTTGTGCCGCGCTGACCGTGGGATAGGGAATGCCGTTGGAATACGTAAACAGGCTGCTGGCGCCATAGGCCATGCCGCTGCCCACTTCGGGCTGACGGCCCGAGACTTCGATGTGGTTCGAATTGTCCACGCCCCAGCTCAGAAACGCGTTGGGCTTGATCGTCCATTTGCCCGAGCGGATGTTTACCCCCGCGCTGACCGTGCCCAGCACCGAGGTTTCGGGCTCGGTGGTGAAGTAATAGCGCGGCTGGATATTCCCGATCACCGGCGAATAGGTGCCGGTCGTGCCGTTCTGCACATAGCCGTCGTTCTGGCCATAGAACTGCAGGTATTGGGTGTCCTGCGTCAGGTCGTTCTGCGCAAACGTGGCGTTGATATAGGCCGAGACATCGGTCGACGGACGCCATTCGAGCGAGGCGGTGCCGCCATAGCGCTTCACGTTGCCCATCGTCGCGCCGATGTCGAGCCCTTCGAGCACCAGATTTTTCGCCGGGTCGATCCCCGGCGCGCTGTTGCCGTTGGCGTCGGCCACGGCCCAGGCATATTGCCCGTTCACGCTGGCCGGATAGTCGCCGTCGATGATCGTGTTGGCGAATTTGTGATGGTCGTAATAGCCGCCGATATAGACGCCAAAGCTGTCATCCTTTGACCGCCACGACAGCCCGCCGCCGATCACGTAATCGAGGTTCTGCTTGCCATAGGCGTTTTCCTGCGAATTCAGGCTGCCTTTGGCAAAGACAGAAGCGTGCAGGCCCGGCGCGAAATCATAGGCCGTGGGCGTGCGGAAATCGATGATCCCGCCGATCGCGTCGCCATTCTGATCGGGGCTGAACGATTTGCTGACCACGATCCGCTGCATGCCTTGCGGGGGCAACAGGTTCAGCTCGACGCCCCGGCTATAGGGGCGGCCTTGCGCGACTTCGACATCGTTGATGGTGTTGATGTTGTATTCGGGATCGAGCCCGCGCAGCGCGACCAGATTGCCTTCGCCGCGCGCGGCAAAGTCGATGCTGACGCCGTTGGTGTTCTGCCCGCCGCCGAACAGGATGTTGACACCCGGCAGGCGCGCCAGCGTTTCGGTGACATTGGTGTCGGGCGCGCGGGCGATGTCGACTGCCGTCAGCACGGCGACCGCCGTGTTCGATTTGAGCTGGATCGTCGCGGCGCCGCGTTGGCCGGTCACGACGATGGCGTCACCACGCGCAGGCGCGGCGCCTTGCGCGTTGGCGGCTTCGACCAGAATCGTGCCGTCGGCGCGCGTGGTGGCGATCAGGCCGCTGTTGGCCAGCACAGCGGCCAGCGCGGCGTCGAGCGTCGGGGCGGCATCGACGCGCGCGGCATGTTTGCCAGCCACGCTCGATGCCGAATAGACGATGGTGCGGCCGGATTCATCGGCCAGCGTCGACAGCGCATTGCCGAGATCGGTCTCGTTCACCGAATAGCTGCCGTCTTGTGCCAGCGCGACATCGGGGGCCGAAGCGGCCAAAAACGGCACGGCCATGGCAGTTATGAGACAATATTTTCTGAAATGTTGCGAAAACATGATGGCCCCCATCAAACATGCATAAACAAGAGCGCACCCCTATCGTTTGGTATAGGGGCGTTCTTGTTGTCTGGGCGCCGCACTAGTTTGTGATTGTTGCGTGGTGGCGTAACTAAGATGGCGTTTTTATGACATTTTCGCTCATTGACGGCTTCTGTGCGGGCGCTATCTGTGACGCGAATGATAGCGGAGGCATGATGCGGCGGATCGGCATCGGACTGGCGGGGCTGCTGATCGCGGCGACAGGGGGCACGGGGACTGTGCATGCCGAAGCGCCGGGCGCGGGCAACGCCGTCGCCCTGCACACCGCGCGCGCCTCGCCGCTGGTGCGTCAGGCGCGCCGGGATCTGCGGCAACGGATTGCGGGTCTGGGTGATCCCGCGTTGCGCCGGGTTACCGCCGATGCCATCGATAATCCCGCCACCTGCATCCGCCATCGCGCCGGGTTGAGCAAAGCGGATCAGGGCGCGATCATCGACCGCTTGCTCGCGGCGCACCTGATCGGCGGGGCGGGCGCTGAAGATCGCGCGCGCCTGATCGTCGGCGTATTTCCACCGGTGCGCGATGCCGACAGCGCTTGCCCCCATCTGCCCCAGCCGTTTTACGCCGCGCCCGGCGGCGATGGCGCCGGGCATCACCGCTGGCCCGGCGGCCTGCCGCTGCACACTGCGTTGAATGCGCAAATCGCGCTGGCGCTGGCGCGCGCCTATGACCATCAAACCGGACTGCGCAGCGATCATGATGCAGTGATTGCGGCGGCGCTATGGCACGACTGGGCCAAGACGCTGGTCTTTCAATGGCGGGGCGATGGCCGTGAATTTGCCGAGATCCCCTTGGGCGGGCAGGGGCAGGACGATGACAACGGTCGCCCCGGCGACAGCCAGACCGGCGCGCACCATATTCTTGGCCTTGCCGAAGCAATGGCGCGCGGCCTGTCGCCGACCCATGTGCTGATCCAGGCTTGTGCCCATGCCGTCCCCACCGGCGGACAGGCGTGGAAGCTGGTCAACTGGCTGCGCGCGGCGGCGATGATCGCGCGGATCGATCCGGTGCAGCGCGGCTATCTCGGGCGCGATGGGCAGGGGCGGCTGGTTTTGCCGACACCGGGCGATGACGGAGCTTGGGACATGGCCTGGCGCGCCGAATGCCTGATCCATTTCCAGTCGGATCAGAACTGGGTCTTTGCCGAAAGCGCGGCCAATCTCGCCGACACCGTACTGGCCCGCCTGGCGAACCGGTTCGGCCATGATCCGGCCGACGACGCGCAGTATCGCCCGGCCTATCGCAATGTCGTGCTCAGCCGACTGGGCGCCGACCATATTCAGGCGCGCTATCAGCACGGTGGGCTGGCAGCGGTGGCCGCCGATCTGCAAAGGCTGCGGCGCGAAGGGGTGATCTGAACAAAGAGGGCGCCGCGCGCGTGCGGGCGCGCCATTCCACGTTGCGGCGCACCATCATTTCGCGCAATGTCCTGCCCCATGATCAAGGCCGGATTGCACCATCTCACCCGTTATACCTATGCCAGACCGGTCCGTCTCGGGCCGCAGGTGATCCGGCTGCGCCCGGCGCCGCACAGTCGCACGGCGGTGCCCAATTATTCGTTGAAAATCAGCCCGGCCAATCACTTCATCAACTGGCAGCAAGATCCGCTCGGCAATTGGCAGGCGCGGGTGGTGTTTCCCGATCCGATCGATCATTTCGCGATCGAGGTCGATTTGCTGGCCGAGCTGGCCGTGGTCAATCCGTTCGACTTCTTCGTCGAGGACTACGCGCAGGAATATCCCTTCGCTTATGACGAACTGCTGGCCAGCGACCTTGCCGCCTATTTCGAGATGGAGGAGCAAGGGCCGCGCTTTGACGCGCTCTATGAAAAATTCCGCGATTACGAAGGGCGCACGATCGATTTTCTCGTCGCCATCAATCAGGCGGTCAATGCCCAGGTCGGCTATGTCATCCGGCTTGAGACCGGGGTTCAGGCGCCCGAGGAAACGCTTGAAATCGGCAGCGGGTCGTGTCGCGATTCGGCCTGGCTGCTGGTTCAGCTGTTGCGGCGGCTGGGTTTTGCGACGCGGTTCGTGTCGGGCTATTCGATCCAGCTGACGCCCGATGTCGCGGCGGTCGAGGGGCCGCGCGGGGTGACGCAGGATGTCTGCGACCTGCACGCCTGGACCGAAGTCTATGTGCCGGGCGCAGGCTGGCTCGGGCTCGATGCGACCTGGGGGCTGTTTGCGGGCGAGGGGCATATCCCGCTGTGCGCGACGCCGCATTATCGCACCGCCGCGCCGATCGAAGGCGCGGTGATGGAGCAGGTCCACGCCGATTTCCATTTCGAGATGCAGGTTTCGCGCATTGCCGAAGCGGTGCGCATCACCAGGCCGTTTACCGAGAGCCGCTGGGAAGAGCTGATGGCGCTCGGCGACAAAGTCGACGAGGATCTGGCGGCGGCCGACGTGCGGCTGACCATCGGCGGCGAGCCGACCTTTGTCCGCGACGGCGATTTCGAAGCGGGTGAATGGAATGCCGAAGCGGTCGGCCCGACCAAGGCCTGGTTTGCCGATCGCCTGATCCGCATGTTGCGCGATCGCTTTGCGCCCGGATCGCTGCTCCATCATGGGCAGGGCAAGTGGTATCCGGGCGAGAGCCTGCCGCGCTGGGGCTATTCGCTCTATTGGCGCAAGGATGGCGTGCCGGTGTGGAACGACGCCCGGCTGATCGCCACCGGCACGCTGGACGCGCCCGCAGCGGCGGTCGATGAGGGCGATGCCGAGCGCTTTCTCAAAAAGACCGCGCAGATGCTCGGGGTCGATGCCGATTTCGCCCAGCCCGTTTATGAAGACGCGGTCGAATGGATCGTGCGCGAGGCGCAATTGCCGGGCAACATCGCGCCGACCGATCCCAGGCTCGACGATCCCGAGGAACGGGCCCGTTTCATGCGCACGTTTCAGCGCGGGCTGACCCGGCCGGTCGGGCATGTTCTGCCGATTCAGCGGTGGTGGCAGGCCGCCGCGCGCCAGCCGTTGCGCAAATGGCGCTCCGAACGCTGGAAAGTGCGGCGCGGGACACTGTTTGCAGCGCCGGGGGATGCGGCGCTGGGGTATCGGCTGCCGCTGGGCTCGCTGCCTTATGTACCGCCC
>Ga0302202_10000146_pt1 | contig 81648 bp, 81 predicted proteins | sample II_Bog_N3_3_FD_194579 | JGI IMG/M metagenome (GOLD analysis project Ga0302202, IMG submission 194579) | Peat permafrost microbial communities from Stordalen Mire near Abisko, Sweden - II_Bog_N3_3 | ecosystem: Environmental > Terrestrial > Soil > Wetlands > Peat | place: Sweden: Abisko... | reverse complement strand
TCTCAAGTTGACGGTCACCAGTCGTCTTTCCGACCGTCTTTTCGACCTTGCCTTTGGCTACTTGAGCCATGTTCTTGGCCTTGTCCTTTTTGCCCATTATCGCTCCATGTCTCGTTGAGAAAATTCTCTTTCATCGTTGTTCCGTCGTTCTCGTCGACCTGTCGTGGACGTCTGCGGTTCCACTCCGCCTCTCGCCAACTGTTCATCGCCTTACCAGAAAGACAATGAGAACGATGACGAGGATCAACACAACTGTTCCGCCTCCTATGTACATTGCGTGTACTCCTTTCTGAATTCGTAAGTGTGTTTGTCGGATGTCATCTGTCGTGCGCGAATCCTCAATATTGAAACGTCCGTTGTTATCGGCACGTTCCGCACTGGCCGGGTGTCTCTACTTAGAGTCTTCGTGAACCGAACTCGTGTTTCCCGATGTGTCAACCACTTGTCGGTCGAGAGAATGACGTTGCGTCCGTTCCGGACCTCTCGACACCGCGAAGATGATCGCGGACACAACAAATCCAAATGCCCCCGCGATCATGAGGATGATTCCGACGGTCGAGAGACGAAAACCCGTACCTTGATAGGTGATGGCCCAGTACATAATTGCGCCCGCCGCAGCGGCGATAGCGCTAAGTACCATTCCTGGAAGACCCATGATCACTCCTTCTTCTACCTGCCGAACTGAACGTCCGGCGAGAAGGAAGCGAGGTCTTGACGTCCTAGGTGCAGAGTAACACCCTTACGGTCATTGCCAATCAGTAATCGTCAGCGAGCGATTGGGTTGCTGAACTTCGACGTCGGGTCAATCGAGAGGCGCACACTGACCTCATTAAACTCGCTGGTGATGTTCACTGGGAACCCTGAGCGGCGAAACACCGACAACATGGCGTGATTCGACGACATCGTCTCAGCGCTGAAGTTCGTGATCCCTCTCGCCCAGGCAGCCTTCGCGAGGGCGTCGAGCAGGCGATGGCCGAGACCCAGGTGCTGAAAGTCGTCCCGTACCACGAAGGCAACTTCGGCGGTCGAGCACTCGGGCATGCGGTCATAGCGCCCCACGGCGACGAGTTCATCACCGTTTTCGACTACGAGAGCCAATCGGTCGACGTAGTCGACCTGGGTGAAGTGCCGCACCTCCTCGGCCGTAAGCACCGGATGCATAGAAAAATAGCGACGGTAGATGGAGTCAAAGGAGAGTTGGGCGTGAAAAGCCACTAATCTCTCCGCGTCGTCACAACGGATCGGCCGCAGATGCAGCGTTGCCCCGGTGGCCACTTTGACCACGGACACCAAATCTTGCGGAAGTCGCCCGGGTAGAAGCTGTTCACTTGCCATCGTTCCGAGTGGCGTCATGGGGACGCCCGCAAGACCTTGTTGTCCAGTGAGAATTCGTAGGCCCTCAGCGTTCGTTCCATGCATCAATAATCGTCGATTTCGAGGCGTGTGCCGTAGGGACGAACGTCCCTTTCGCGCACGCCGCCAGATCCGATCGGTCGACGTTGGAGACGAAGATGCGCTGAGCAGGGACGTTCGACCCTGTTTCTTCTGGGGAGTATGTCCATAGGGTGGATTCGCGTCCGCAGTTTCTCGAGACGCATCTCAATCTATAAGGAGTTGCCACAATGAAAGCACTTGTTTACAAGGGCCCCGGCCAGAAGAGCTGGGAAGACGTACCTGATCCGGTGATCCAAAAGTCAACGGACATCATTGTCAAAATGGTCGCGACCACCATATGCGGCACGGATTTGCACATTCTTAAGGGCGACGTACCCGAGGTTGAAGTTGGCCGAATTCTGGGACACGAAGGAATCGGCGTAATCACCGAGGTCGGCTCTGGCGTCACGCAACTGGCCGTTGGTGACAAGGTGATCCTGTCCTGTGTGAGTTCGTGCGGTCGCTGTTCAAACTGTCGCGAAGGGCTGTTTTCGCACTGTCTCGACCCCGAAGGCGTGGCCGGCATTGGTTGGATCTTCGGCTACATGATTGACGGCACCCAAGCCGAATTGGTTCGCGTCCCGTTCGCCGAGAACTCGGTCTACAAAATGCCGGCGAGTCTGTCGGACTCCGAAGGCATCTTGTTGTCAGACATCTTGCCAACTGGCTTCGAGATTGGCGTGAAGTACGGAGACGTGAATCCTGGTGACGTTGTCGCCGTTATCGGCTCGGGTCCGGTTGGACTGGCGGCGGTCATGACCGCTCGTCTCTATGGTCCATCGAAGGTCATCGCGATCGACCTCGACGACAGTCGTCTGAAGCGCGCATCGGACTTCGGCGCCACCGACACGGTCAACTCTGGTGACGCGGACTGGAAAGAGCAGGTCTTGGCCCTCACTGACGGCCAAGGCGTTGACGTTGCGATCGAGGCGGTTGGTATCCCGCAGACGTTCACCATGGCAACGGTCATCGTTCGCCCCGGCGGAAGTGTCGCCAACATCGGCGTGCACGGCAAGCCGGTCGAGTTAGCGCTGAACGAACTCTGGATCAAGAACATCGACATCTCGATGGGTTTGGTAAACACAAACACGCTGGCGATGCTGCTGAAACTCGTCACCGAGAAGAAGTTGCCCGTCGAGAGTTTCGTCACGCACGAATTCTCCTTCGATCAGATTCTCCAGGCGTACGACGTCTTTGGAAACGCTGCTCAACACGACGCGTTGAAGGTTCTCATTCACTAGCAGGCCACCAGCACATGGCGACCAATCGTCGCCATGTGCTGGTGATTGCCCGTGGAATGCCTTTTCGCCAGGGGATCGTGGTTCATGGTGTCTGGTTGAACAACGAATTGCATCGAACGTGACGTCACTTATCTTTCGTCGCTCGCGTCCAAGTGAATCGCTGCCAAGTGTCTTGGCCTTGATGACGTCGATTGTCATGTGCCAACAGTGCGCCAATTCATGTCAGAGTCCGAACGGCGAACGTGGTAGAACTATTGACAGGACGTCCAGAACCCCGCTTCCATATCTCGCCTGACAATTTGTCGGTGACGTAGGAAAGTAGGCGGTTCTATGGATAACGTCATCGGACTCATTGGAGATCCCTCAAAGATCGAAACGCCGCGAAGCCTCTATTGGCTCCAACGCTCTAAGTCGGCTGCGCTCATTTGGAACGCGATGAGAATCTGGCTCGGCGTGATGTGGCTTCAAGCGGGAATTGCCAAGGTCTGGGGCGCGGAGAATCCGGCGTTCCTACATAACAATGGCGCCGGGGTTGCCGGTTTCGCCGCGCACGGCGTCCCCGCGTACTCCTGGTGGGGAAGCTTCCTGCATAGTTTTGTCCTCCCCAACTCGGGATGGATCGCCATCCTCGTTGCCTTCGCCGAACTGGCGATCGGCGCGGCGCTCGCCCTGGGATTTCTCACGCCGCTCGCTTGCCTGGGAAGCCTTCTCTTGCTCTTCACCTACGTGATGTCGGGCACGGCGAGCGTCTGTGCGTTCTACGCGCTCTTCGCCATCGTCATACTCGCGACGTGGCGCACGTCCGGATGGATTGGCGTCGACGGATTCATTTCGGGGCGACGTCAACGTCACATTGCGTTGAAGCACCTCAATGAGACTGCCGATGACGGGGTCGCTGTTCGGGGCGTCGAAGACAACGTCGTCGCGGTCCCCGCCTAGGGCGGCCAATCGTTCACTGGACCGGATGGTGCGGCGTCGGTGTGCTGATTTGACGCTTACAGCGTGTGTCCTAATTGGACCCACCGGTTTACCTTGACCAACTGAAGCAAATCGCCCAGCGGTGCTTGCTCACCGTCCGACGTCTCAGACGATAATGCGACTGAGTACTCGGTTCCGACCCAAGGCCCTCATCACGTTGTCGTGATGGTTGTGCGGGTGACGATCGGCTCTTCCCGCGTGCTTCGCGGTGCAGATCCCAGTGGGATCAGGCTGTAGAGAGAAGCAAAGCGGGCGTTGGGTCCAACAGAGACACTTCGGAGGACTCTTTGGGTTGCCAGCGGGCCAGGTTGATGGCGGCGTTGAGATCGCGGTCGATGACCAGCCCACAGTTCTCACATGAGTAGGTCCGCGTCGACAGGTCGAGGTCCTTTTTGACCTCGCCGCAACCGGAACACGTCTTGGAGCTCGGAAAGAATCTGTCGGCGACCCGGACCTCGACGCCGTGCCATCTGGCCTTGTAGAGGAACTGACGGGAGAGCTCTCCCATGGCGGCGTCGGAAACGGACTTCGCCAGGCGTCGGTTCCTCACCATTCCCGCGACGTTGAGGTCTTCGATCACGAGGACCTGACAACGCTCAACCAGGGCCTTGGAAGCCTGGTGGACCAGGTGTCGTCGGGTATTGGCGACTTTGCGATGTCGTTTGGCGAGTCGGGACTTCGCTCGTTGGCGGCCTTTGGACCCCGGTGTGGTTCTGGCCAGGGCCTGATTGGCCGCGTTGAGTGACGCGTGCGCTTGCTTCAGTGTTGTCACCCCCTCGAAGCTCTCGATGGAAACACCGTTGGCGTCCGCGGCGACACAGAGGGAGATGATCCCTCGGTCGACTCCGACGGGGATGGCGTGACGTTTCGTGCGGCTGCGCTCGGCTTGATGAAGTTCGGCGGCGACGCCGGTGAGTGACACGGTCCAACGTCCGGCACGTTGGGTGAGGGTGGCTGAGTAGACGTGGAAGCGACCGGCGTCGATCATGCGACGGACCTTGCGCGTGGGACCGAAGAGCTTCAGCGGGCCGAACTTGGGTAGGCGGAGATGTGAAGGATCGCTGAAGCGAATGGGCTGGCTCGATGGTGCTCTGCCCGGCGTCGCGCGATTGCGCAAACGGAACCTCGGCGCCACCTTGCCCTTGGCCTGGAAGCGGGGAAACCCAGCCGGCGTTCCACTGCGCTCGCCGCGCCTCGACGCAGAGAAGTTCTCGAGGGCCCGGGCCGCGTCGACGCTCGCGCACTCGAAGACGTCGCCGGGCAGTTCGTGGCGCCAGGCGAGGCCCCGGGTCCCGTCTTCGTTGACCAGCGAGTCATCAGACTGCCCGTTCTTCCAGGCGTTGAATTCGTTGATGAAAGAGAAGGCTGTCCAGGAGAGCGAGGGGGTCGAAGGTTGGCGCGGCGTGCCTTCATCAGTGAGATCGTCTCGCTCGCTCGATCTGGCCTCCAGATTGGCCTTCACCCTGGCCAGGTGGTAGTTCACGGTGTAGCGCCGGGCGCCGGCGCACTTGGCCAGGAGGACTCTCTGTTCCAGGTTCGGGTCGAGGGCGAACTGGAACGTGACAGCGCGCGAGAGCAACTGTCCGCTGTGCGAGCTTGGTGCTGTCGTTGATGGAGGAGCCACACCCTCACCATTGACGCGACGTGTGACATGTCGTGGGGCGATACTGATGTCGTGGACGACCAGACGCGAGCACCCTCAATGACGGACGGCGTCGTGATGCTGAGACCACTTGCCACGAATGACGCTCCGGCATGGCTCGCCGGGGAGGACGAAGAGCAACGACGATGGTTCGAAGCTCCTCGACCTTCGCAACTCCACGATGTTCAAAGGTTCATCGCCGAGTGTCAAACGTCGTGGCGAATGATGGGGAGTCTTCGCCACTGGGGGATTTGGAGCCTCGAACCAGACGTCTTGGTGGGCGGCGTCGAACTGAGATCACTGGAGAGTGACGAGGTGAATCTCTCATACCTGGTGTCCCGGACAGCGGCGACGCGGTTTCGCCTTGCGAGCGGCACAACTGGCATTGGAGTACGCCCGCACCTCACTGAGCGCCCAGGCCGTCGTCATCAAGATGTTGGCGGGAAACGAAGCCTCGCGCAACCTCGCTCTCGCCCTTGGGGCTCACTACGTCGGCGATGCACCGTCTGACGGCGGCGCCACGTTCAACGTCTTTAAGTTGAGGCTCGACGACACACCGAGGGAGGAGTGAATCGCCTGTCGGGAGTCGGACTCAGCAGGTCGCCCGAAGGACCTCAGCGATTGAGGCAACGTGCAACCACCCGGTGGCCGAAGTCACGGTGTCTTCGAAGCAGCGCGCCAGACGTCGCCGACGCACGAGATGGCCGTGGGCCACCTCGACGCGCCAAGCGTGACGGATGGGACGAAAGACTTTGGCCCCGTGCTCGTTGCGTGGGGGCTCGTCCCATCCCACTCGGCGAACTTCGTAGTTGAATTTGTTCGAGAGTCGCTGGGCCGCCGACTGCGCAGTGCCCCGGTCAACGAGCACGAGCTCCAGTCGTTCGTCCGCGCCCGAGCGGGCGAGGTCGTCGAGTATCTGTTCGACGGCACTGGCCTCGGAGGTCGAAGCGGGGACGACTCGCACGCAGAGTGGCAGGCCCGTGACGTCGACGCAGACGATCCGTTTGGCGCCGTTGGTCCGACCGTAGGGGCCGCCCTGGTTGTGAAAGGTCACACCTCCGTTCGAAGCCCCGCGAGCGAGGTGCGTGTCGATAACGACCATCGAGGGTCGCGGGTCCTTTCGGCCGAGCGCCGTGCGCGACGAGGCGTGCAGAGCGGTGAGAACTCGGCTCCACGTTCCGTTCTTCGACCACCGACGAAATTGGGACCACACTCTGGTCCAGGGGCCGAACTCCACGGGTAGGAAACGCCATTGGCACCCGGTGTGCGAGATGTAGAGCATCGCATCGACGACGTGGCGTAGGTCGTCTCCGTGTTTCGGTCCTCGTTTGGAGGAAATAAGCAGCAGAGGTTCGAGGAAGCTCCACTGGGCATCGGTCAGATCACTGGAATTGGCCACGACGCGACGGTGCCGAGCATGGCTCCGGGCGCACTCGCCACAAAATGGGACACACGCTCTAAGGCCTCGCCCGGTTCGAGATCTCAGGTAACGGCGTTGCGCACGGCGTAGCGCTGGTCCCGGAAGGACTCAGTTTCCATGACGCCAGCGATCCGCTCGACGGCGTCAAAGACGTCGACGAAGCGCAGGTAGAGCGGCGTGAAGCCGAAGCGACAGATATCCGGCGCCCGGAAGTCACCGATGACCCGATTCTCGATGAGCGCCTGAATGATGGCGTAGCCCTCGGGGTGGCGAAGCGCCACTTGGCTGCCTCGCTTGGCGTGTTCGAGCGGCGTCACGACGTCAAAGACGCCGGGCAGTCGTTCTTCGACAAGTTGTATGAAAAGGTCGGTCAGGGCCAGGCTCTTGGCCCGAACGTCCCCCATCGACGCGCGCTCCCACACGTCAAGCGCTCCGTCGAGGGCCGCAAGGGCGACAATCGACGGCGACGAGGTGACGAAGGCCTGCATGCCCTCGGCTGGCTCGTACGTCAATTCGAAATCGAACGGTCGCGCGTGTCCGAGCCAGCCCGGCAAGGGATTGCGGAGCTTTCCCTGCCACGACTTTCGCACGTAGAGAAAGGCCGGGGCGCCCGGACCACCATTCAGATACTTGTACCCGCAGCCGGCGGCGAAGTCGACGTCGGCCGCGGTCACGTCGAGCGGTACGGCCCCGGCTGAGTGCGCGAAGTCCCAGAGCATCAGAGCGCCGGCCGCGTGCACCTTTTCGGTGATGGTGGCCATGTCGAGTGCCTCGCCGCTGCGGTAGTCGACCTGGGTCAGTTCGACCAGGGCCACGTCGTCGTTGAGCTCCTCGTCCAGGCGGTCCCGGTCGATGGTCTTCATCGTCACCGACCGGCCGGCTCGCTCGCACATCGCTTCGATGATGTAGATGTCGGAGTGGAAGTTTGCCGCGTCGGTTAGGACAACGTGTCGCTCGGGGCGCTGTTCGAGCGCGGCGCCAATCAATTTGGCGATCAGGAAGGTCAGGGTGTCGGCGACGAGCACCTCGCCCGGTTGGGCGCCGATCAGCGGCGCAATCCGGTCGCCCAGCCTCGTGGGCGCGGCCATCCAACCGGCGTCGTTCCAACTGCGCACCAGTCCTCGACCCCACTCGGTGTCCAAGACCTCGTTGACGCGTCGTCGAACGGACGACGACACGGGCCCGAGGGAGTTGCCGTCGAGGTAGATCTCGCCCTCGTTGAGGGTGAACTCCTGGCGAAGGGGGGCCAGAACGTCGTCGTCGTCCAACTTCTGGCAGTCGTCGCGGGTTATCACAGGACGGACCGAACTTCCCAGAGCGCTGGGTAGAGGCGCTGGGACAACGTCGTGTCGAGATAGGCCATGCCCTCGCTCCCGCCGGTGCCCGGGCGCCGACCGATCTGTCGTCCGGCCATCAACATGTGTTGGTGTCGCCAGACGGCCAATCGCTCGTCGTGGTCCATCAAGAGTTCGGCCACCGCGTGCAGAGCACTCAAGGCCGGATCGTCGTGCGACAGGTAGAGCGCTCGAAGGACGTCCAAGAGGTCATCGTTCGCGGCGCCGACCGTCGTTCGCAGCGAGTGCTCGAAGCCCGACCACACGGAGGGAACCGCGGCCATCTCCTTCAACCAGGCGCGCTGGTCGTCGTCAAAGATCTCGAAGCTCAGCATCGCCTGTTTCCCGGCGCCGCTGAGAAACTCGATCGCGCGGAACTGGAAGGACTGGAATCCCGATGCCGGGTCGAGCGGGTCGCGAAAACGCAGAAATCCCTCGGGCGACATGGACTCCAGCAACTGAAGGTGCGTAAGCAAGAGATCCTCGATCGAGACCGTCCGGCGCAGGTGCGCGACGGCGAGCCAGGGGCGATTCGCGTGCAGTTCCTGGGCGCAGCGGCGCAGTTCGTCCACGATCACCTTGAACCAGAGCTCGTAGGACTGGTGGACCACGATGAAGAGCAGCTCGTCGGGGGCGTCCTCGCTCAGCGGGATCTGCAGTTTCAAGAGGTCGTTGATTCGAAGGTACGTCGAGTAGTCGGTGCCTTTACTCACGGGTCCACACTAGAACCGCCCTCAGGGACCCTCGCTTCAAGAACGCGTGATCGGCTTGTAGCGAATCCGATGCGGTTGGTCGGCGTCGGTGCCGAGGCGCTTATGACGTTCGACCTCGTAGTCCGAGAAGTTCCCTTCGAACCACCGCACGACCGCGTCGCCTTCGAAGGCGAGCACGTGGGTAGCGATCCGGTCCAGGAACCAGCGGTCGTGGCTAATGACGACCGCGCAACCCGGGAACGTCAAGAGTCCGTCTTCGAGCGCGCGCAACGTGTCCACGTCGAGGTCGTTCGTCGGTTCGTCGAGGAGGAGCACGTTGCCGCCACTGCGCAGCACCTTGGCCAACTGGACCCGATTGCGCTCACCGCCCGAGATCTCGCCCACTTTCTTCTGCTGGTCGCTGCCCTTGAAACCGAAGCTCGCGACGTAGGCGCGGGCGTGGATCTCGCGGTTGCCGACCACCATCTGTTCTTGACCCTCGCTGATCTCGTCAAAGACCGTGGCGTCGGGGTTGAGATTGTCGCGCGACTGGTCCACGTAGGCGAAGACGACGGTACTGCCGACCTCGAAGCTCCCGGCGTCAGGCTTCTCCTGCCCGAGCATCATGCGAAAGAGCGTCGTCTTTCCCGCCCCATTCGCCCCGATGACCCCGACGATTCCGCCCGGCGGCAACAAGAAGGTCAGATTCTCGATCAAGAGCCGGTCGTCGAATCCTTTGGTGACGTCGCGCGCGTTGACGACGACGTCACCCAAACGCGGACCGGGCGGGATCGCGATCTCGAGCCGATCGGCCCGACGTTCGGTGGACTCGGACTCCGCGACCAGTTCGTTGAAGGCACTGAGTCGAGCCTTGCCTTTGCTCTGTCGCGCGCGCGGCGACATCCGGATCCACTCCAACTCTCGTTCGAGCGCCGCCTGACGGACCTTGTCCGACTTCTCTTCCTGGGCGAGTCGGGCCTGTTTCTGCTCGAGCCACGAGGAGTAGTTGCCCTCCCAAGGGATACCGTGACCGCGGTCCAGCTCCAGGATCCACGACGCGGCGTTGTCCAAGAAGTAGCGGTCGTGGGTGATCGCGACGACCGTGCCGCTGTAGTCCTGAAGGGTCCGCTCGAGCCACGCGACGGACTCGGCGTCTAAGTGGTTCGTTGGTTCGTCGAGCAACAAGAGGTCGGGTTTCGAGAGAAGGAGTCGACAAAGCGCGACGCGTCGGCGTTCTCCACCGGATAAGACCGTCACGTCCGCGTCGGGCGGGGGCAGTCGCAACGCGTCCATCGCAATCTCGAGGGTTCGTTCGAGGTCCCAGGCGCTGGCGGCGTCGATCTTGGTCTGGAGATCGGACTGTTCACTGAGCAGCGCGTCGAAATCGGCGTCGGGGTTCCCCATCGCGGCACAGACTTCGTTGAAGCGGATCAGCAGATCTCGCTGTTCGCCGATACCGTCGGCGACGTTGCCCACGACGTCTTTCGTGGGATCGAGCTGCGGCTCTTGTGAGAGGTAGCCGACGCTGAAGCCCGGGGTCAGTCGCGCCTCGCCGCTGAATCCGTCGTCGAGGCCGGCCATGATGCGCAGCAGGGACGACTTGCCTGATCCGTTGGCGCCGATGACGCCGATTTTCGCTCCCGGATAGAACGAGAGATTGATGCCGCGCAGGACCTCTCGATCCGGCGGGTAGAACCGGCGGAGGTCTCGCATGGTGAAGATGAACTGAGCAACCATGTCATCAAGTGTGGCCGAAATCGCGCACGCCACGAAAATCGCACGTCATTAAATCTAAGAGGCCACTATTACAATCGGAAAATGTCCGACATCTCCCTCGACGTCGCCTCGACGGATCGGCACGCGCCCGACTGGTTGATCCTCTGTATTGCCTGTATCGCGCAGTTCATGGTCGTCTTGGACGTCTCGATCGTGAACGTCGCCCTGCCGCGCATGGGTCACGATCTGCACTTCACGCAGAGCAGTGCCCAATGGGTGGTGAACGCCTACGTACTAACGTTCGCGGGGTTCTTGCTCTTGGGCGGACGGGCCTGTGACTTCTTCGGACGACGCAAGGTCTACATCACCGGCATCATCCTCTTCACGCTCGCGAGCATCGGCGCCGGCGTCGCACAAACCGGCACGCAGATGATCACGATCCGCGCGATCCAGGGAATCGGTGGCGCCATCCTCTCGCCCGCCACGCTCACCATCATCGTCACGACCTTTCACGGACCACGCCTGCCCAAGGCCATCGGCGCCTGGAGCGCAGTCGCCGGGGCGGGCGGCGCCGTCGGTGGTCTCTTGGGCGGAATCTTGACCGGATGGGCGTCGTGGCGCTGGGTCTTCTTCATCAACGTGCCCTTCGGTATCGTCGCGGGCACCGTCGCCGTGATGTACCTGCGTGAGATGCGCAACCGCGACGCCACCACCAAGCTCGACGTCACCGGATCAGTGCTCGTCACGGGGGGTCTCGCGGCGGCGATCTACGCGGTGGTGAATACGACGACGCACAGCTGGACGTCCTCCACGACGCTCGAATGGCTCTTCTTGGGATTGGCTCTGCTGGCGGCGTTCATATTCTGGGAAGCGAAAGTGGCGTCGCATCCGCTCGTGCCGTTCAAGATTTTCAGATCCCGACCGCTCACGACGGCGAATCTCATGATGTTCCTCATTGGCGGCACGTTCTTCGCCATGTGGTACTTCTTGACCTACTACTTCCAGGGTGTCCTCGGTTACGGACCCGTGAAGGCCGGCTTCGCCTTCTTTCCGATGGCCCTCGCCATCATCGTGGGCGCCCAGATCTCGTCGCGACTCCTTTCGAGGACGGGAGTACGACCGCTGCTACAAATCGGCGCCGTGCTCGGAGCCCTCGGTTTCCTTTGGATCTCGCTCATCAAGCCCGCCGACTCCTACGCGGGACACATTCTGGTGCCGTCATTCATCTGCGCCTTCGCGATGGGCCTGCTCTTTGCGCCGCTCGCGACGGCCGCGACTTCGGGCGTTGATCGATCCGACGCCGGTCTCGCCTCGGGCATTCTCAATACCGCGCGACAGGTCGGCGGTTCGCTCGCGCTCGCGATCCTCGCCACGGTCGCGACTGACGTGAAGAACCACGCAATCGCCACTACCTCTCAAGCGGCGGCCTACACCTCGGGCTACGACCGCGTCTTCCAGATTTCCGCCCTCGTCACCGTCGTCGCGTTCTTCGTGTCCTTTGCACTACCTCGAAACACCGGTCGCGCGCTCGCTGCCCCGAGCGCGACGTCGCCCGAAGTCGCATCCCCGTTACCTCTAGAACCCGCTTAGTTTGTAGCCCTTATTCGGTGCCGATCTCGACGGAGATCCTCTCGATGTTCGCGTACCTCGTCACAATTGCCGTAGTTGCCGGACGTATCGGACGCGTGCGCGCGCCGCTGACGGGAAAACCTATAGGCGCGATTGGCCTCGCGAACCGAGTCCCTTGACGACGAGTGACGCAGCCGACATCGCAGCTTCGAGCGCTTCGTCCACTGAACCTTGGCGCAGGCGAACTGCCAAATAGGCACCCGTGGCGGCGTCACCGGCGCCCGTCGTGTCGACGACCTCGTCACTCAATGTGGTCACGTCGTAATCGACGCCGTCGCGGCGAGCTCGAGCACCGTGTTCGCCTCGTGTGACAATGACTTCGATGAATTCGCGTGACAACCGATCGATCGCGTCATCCACGTCCACCCCGCCGCTCAGGGCCACGGCCTCTTCTTCGTTGGCGAACAACATGCTCGCTCCACGGGCGACCTCCATGAAGACTGCCGGCGTTGTCGCGATGAGCGGTGCGACGGAACAGACATCGACCGACGTAGAACATCCCAACTCGTTAGCCCGCGCGAGTGCGCCGCGACCGACGTCGGCCGTCAAGGGATCGAGCAAGGTATAGCCGGACACGTGGAGATGATCGAACGGTCCCTCGAGAATGTCAAGAACGTGCTCTAGACGAAGCTTGGAATTCGCACCCCGGTCAGTCATCATGGCGCGTTGGCCCGTAACGTCCACGACGGCAACGACCACGCCCGTCGCCTCGTCGACGCGTTCGAGCGAGACGTCGACGCCGGCGCGGCGAAGTGTCACTTCGAAGAGTTGTGCCGCGGGGTCGTCCCCGCACGCCCCGACGTACTTGACGTGATGACCCGCACGAGCAAGCGCCTCGGCCACGTTCGCCGCAGCGCCCCCGCGAGTGAGTCGCACCCGCGATGGCGTATCGCTGGTCGGCGCTATCTCGATATCTGGCTTCACGACGACGTCGAGCATCACGTCGCCGACCACCACGACGTCGCGAAAGCTCACACCCGTGCCTTGGCGATCTCCGCGCTGATTCTTCCGGCCAGCCCGGCGTTCGCCACGACCAGTTCACGATTCACTTCAACGCTGGCGCCGGCGGTATAGCGCGCGAACTCAGCCAGCAGGACCGGCGTCACCTCTTTGCCACTCACGCCCAGAGCCTTGGCCCGTTCGAGCGCACTCGCGAGCGCCCGGTCGTGCAATTCGACGGAGAGTTCGCTCTTAGGGTCGATCGGATTCGCGACGAGAAAGCCAGTCGCCGACAGGTCACAGTGCGCGAGAAACGCCGCGGCCGCTTCCTTCTCGTCCGAGAGCATCCAGTCCAACGAAAATCCACTTTCACTTTGATAGAAACCGGGAAATTTATCCGTTCGAAAACCGGCCACCGGGACACCGAGGGTGTCGAGGCGCTCGAGCGTCGCACCGATGTCCAGGATTGACTTCACTCCGGAGGCCACCACTAAGACCTGATTGCGCGAGAGCGCGGTGAGGTCGGCCGATTCATCGAAACTGTCGCGTACGTCGCGGTGCACTCCCCCGAGACCGCCCGTCGCCATGACTTCGATACCAACGCGCCTCGCCACGCTGATCGTCCCGGCAACTGTCGTCGCCCCGTCGTCGTGGGTCGCGAGCGCGAGACCGAGGTCGCGGGCCGACAACTTTTTCGCGTGACGAGCCGGGTCGGCCAATATTCGCAGTTGCTGTGCGCTTAGACCGACAATGACCCGACCGTCGAGCACGCCGATCGTCGCCGGTACCGAGCCGGCGTCGCGCACGGCGGACTCGCACTCTTCGGCGACCTCCAGATTCACGGGGGCGGGAAGACCTTGCACGACGATCGTCGTCTCCAGCGCCACGATGTTTCGACCCTTCTCGAGAGTCTGGGCCACTTCGTCGTTGATCACGACCGAGGAGTTACGAAAGTTAGTCACGCATTGCGAAGTGTAATGTCTGACCGTGAGTTCATCGACGGCCATCCCTTGGAATGAGCTGCGTGAACAGGCCCGTCACGCTACCGCCACGTCGTACGCACCGTATTCGCATGTCACCGTCGGCGCGTGCGCCATTACCACCGACGGACGCTTCGTCGTCGGTGCGAACGTCGAGAACGCGAGCTACGGCCTGACGCTGTGCGCCGAATGTTCGTTGGTGTCAGACCTCGCGCGCGTGGGCGGAGGTCGTCTTCGAGCCATCTCGATCGTCGCGGGCGACGCGAAGCCCATCGCCCCGTGCGGTCGGTGTCGTCAAGTGCTTTTCGAGCACGGGGGCAACGAACTGTTGGTTGACGCCGGCGATGGCGTCGACCCGACACCGCTTCGCGAACTCCTTCCCGGCGCCTTCGGTCCGGCAGATTTGGACGTGCGCAAGAGTCAGTGAGTTACTTCTCCGCAGTCGACATCATCACTACGAAACGTGACGACGGCGTCCTGAGCGACGACGCCATCACCTGGGTCCTCGACGCCTACGTACGTGGCGACCTCGCCGAAGAGCAGATGTCCGCGCTCTTGATGGCGATTTTCTTCAACGGACTGAGTGAGCGGGAGTTGAACACCTGGACCGACCGAATGATCGAGTCCGGTGAGCGCCTCGAACTAGGAAATCTCACGCGACCGACCGTCGACAAGCATTCGACCGGCGGAGTGGGTGACAAGATCTCACTCATCCTCGCGCCCCTCGTGGCGGCCTGCGGCGCCGCGGTCCCCCAGCTTTCCGGTCGCGGCCTCGGACATACGGGAGGGACGCTCGACAAACTCGAGTCGATCCCCGGTTGGCGCGCGTTTCTCTCGAACGACGAGATCCGCGAACAACTGGACTCGGTAGGCGCCGTGATCTGTGCCGCGGGCCAAGGACTGGCCCCGGTCGATCGCAAGCTCTACTCGCTTCGCGACGTGACCGCGACCGTAGCCTCGATTCCGCTCATCGCATCGTCGATCATGTCCAAGAAGATCGCCGAGGGAACGCACGCTCTGGTTCTCGACGTGAAAGTCGGGCGGGGCGCCTTCATCAAGAACTTGGAACAGGCGCGCGAACTCGCTTCCACGATGGTTGGTTTGGGTGTCAGTCACGGCGTGGCGACCGTCGCGCAACTCACGTCAATGGATGCTCCGCTCGGACGCGCCATCGGAAACGCGCTCGAGGTCACCGAGTCGGTGGACGTCCTTCAAGGAAAAGGTCCGAGTGACGTCCGCGAGTTGACCCTCGCACTCGCGCGGATCATGGTCGAACTCGTCGGCCTCGACGTCGATCCCGAAACGAAACTGGACGACGGATCGGGCTACGAAGTCTATGAACGAATGATCCGCGCGCAAGGTGGCGATCCCGACGCGACGCTCCCGATCGCTTCGTGTCGCGAGGAGGTGGTGAGCGTCGAGGACGGTGTCGTTCACTCGATTGACGCGCTGGGGGTGGGCATCGCGGCGTGGCGACTCGGGGCGGGACGTGCTCGAAAAGAGGACCCGGTGAGCGCGGCCGCCGGCGTCGTGTGTCTGATTCGTGAAGGCGACGCGATCATCAAGGGCCAACCGATGTTCGAACTCCACGCCGACGATGAGACGCATCTCCAACAGGGGCGCGACGCCATCGCGAACGCCGTCGTCGTAGGTGAACGTCCGGTGAACACCGAAGCCTTGCTGCTGGAACGTATCACCAACTAGTCCACAGGCCTGTTGACTAACCTCTCTCTATGGCAGTTGCACTCTCGCGTGACCTGATTCAACGAGCGCCGAAGGTCTTGTTGCACGACCATCTCGACGGCGGTCTGCGTCCGACGACGGTACTGGAACTCGCGCGCGAGTCGCACTACACCGGCCTACCCACCAACGACCCCGAAGAACTGCGCCAATGGTTTATTGCCGACACGCCGGGCAGTGATCTCGTGCGCTACCTCGAAGGATTCGCGCACACGACCGCTGTGATGCAGACCAAGGATCACCTGGAGCGGGTGGCCTTCGAGGCGGTGCTCGACCTCGCGCGCGATGGCGTCGTCTACGCGGAGATTCGATTCGCTCCCGAACTGCATCTCGAAGGTGGTCTGACGTTGCACGAGGTCGTGGAAGCGGTGTTGGAGGGTTTCACTCGTGGCATGCACGACGCTGAGATCGAGGGTCACGCAATCATCGTTCGCGCGATCCTCTCGGCGATGCGACAGGCGAGTCTGAGTGAGACCATCGCAGAGCTCGCGGTCGAGTTCCGCGACCGCGGCGTCTGCGGCTTCGATATCGCGGGACCCGAGGACGGCTTCCCGCCCACGCATCACTTGCGCGCGTTTCATCTCGTGCAGCGCGAGGATTTCCACATGACGATTCACGCCGGCGAGGCATTCGGTCTTCCGTCGATCTGGGAGGCCGTTCAATTCTGTAACGCCGAGCGACTCGGACACGGGGTGCGCATCGCCGACGACATCATCGAAAAGGACGGCGACTACCATCTCGGCCGACTGGCCAACTTCGTTCGCGACCGTCGCATCCCACTTGAGGTGTGTCCCACCTCGAACGTGCATACGGGCGCCGCGGTCTCGATTGTCACGCACCCCATCGATCTTCTTCGCAAGCTTCGCTTTCGTGTGACACTCAACACCGACAATCGCCTCATGAGCGGAATCTCCATGACGAGTGAGTTCGAGACGTGCGCCGAGACGTTCGGATGGTCATTGGCCGACATGGAGTGGCTCACACTCAACGCCGCGAAGAGTTCGTTCTTCCAGTTCGATCAACGCCTCGACATGATCAACACCGTGATCAAGCCGGGCTACGCCGCGCTGCGTTTAGAGACGCAGTAACGATTCCAGATCGGCGCGCACGGCCTCGACGAGCGCCGCGCCGTGCCGTCGTTGTTCGGCGAGTGACGTCGCATCACTCGGCGGTGAGGTGATCTCGATGTACGCCTTCAACTTCGGCTCGGTCCCGGACGGACGCACCACGACGCGACCGGCTTCGCCGAGTCGCAACAGCACGCCGTCGGTCGAACCGAGTCCCTCGTAGCCGTTGACCAAGTCGAAGTGGTCACTTACCGCAATGCCGCCCAGCGTCGTCGGCGGCTCTTCGCGCAGTGACTGTAGCGCGTTCGTGATCGCGCCCAGGCCGCTCGGCCCCTCAGCGCGAAGCGAAAGTTGGAAGATCGAATGGACTCCGTAACGAGTCTCGATCTCATCCAAACGATCGATCAGCGTCTGGTCGTGACGGCGAAGGTCATCGGCGAGACGAGCGATCGCGAGGGCGGCCGAGAGGCCATCTTTGTCCGCGACCTCGGGATCGACCGCGAAACCGAGGGCCTCTTCGTAGCCCAGTCGCAGCACCCCGTCTCCGGCGGCGCGCGCGAGCCATTTGAATCCAGTGAGCGTCATCGTGAAAGTAACGCCCGCGTCGCGCGCCATCTCTCGCAACAGCGTGGATGACACGATCGTCGTCGCGACGACGTCACGGGGATCGCTCATCGTGGGCAACATCGCCGACGCCAAGAGCCAGCCGATCTGGTCGCCTCGAAGCACGTGCCAACCGTCGTCGTCGCGCACGGCCGCACCCAAACGATCGGCGTCCGGGTCGTTCGCGATCACGAGACTGGAGCCCACCTCGTCGGCGCGGGCCATGGCGAGATCCAGGGCGCCCGGTTCCTCCGGGTTGGGGAACGGCAGCGTCGGGAATGCACCATCGGGTTCGAACTGGACCGCGACCGGCGTCACGGAGGAGAAGCCGGTCGCAGCGAAGAGCTCCATCATGGTCGCGCCACCGACGCCGTGGAGCGGCGTGTAGGTGATCGCGAGGTCGCTCCCACCAGGAACCGCGAATCGTTTCGCGAAGTGGGCGCGGTACTGATCGAGGACGTCCTGGGAGATCCATCGGTGGTGGGTGCTGGTTCGCTCGCCCAGTTCGGGCCTCACGACGTCGTTCGCAAATCGCTCGACGATTTCGTCGTTGGGCGGGATTATCTGGGAGCCGTCACTCGAGTACAGCTTGTAGCCGTTGTCCTGCGGTGGATTATGGCTCGCCGTCACCATAATGCCAGCGGCGGCTCCGAGTTTCTTCACGCAGTACGCGACGAGCGGCGTCGGCAGCGGCCCGGGCATTTCGTACACCTTGACGCCGGCGCCCAAGAGTACGGCGACCACCTCGTTGTTGAACAAGTCCGACCCGTTACGACCGTCGCGTCCCACGACGACGCCGCGACCAGCGTCGACGCCGATCTCATCCAGCCAGGCGATCACGCCTTGGGTCGCCCGGCGCACGGTGTAGCGATTCATTCCGGCGGGCCCGGCCATCTCCGGCCCGCGAAGTCCCGCGGTGCCAAAAGTTAATGGCGTGTCGAATCGACGGTGGAGTTCTTCTTCGTCCCCGCTCTCCAACAGTCGTTGCAGCGTTTCGCGGTCTTCAATGTCCGGGTCGCCCTCGATCCATTCGAGCACGCGATCATGGAGCGATTGGTTCACAGGACCGGGACGATATGGGTCAACAACGTGCCCAGCGACGCGGCGGCTGACTGGCCGGCTTCGAGGACCTCGAGGTGGTTCAAGTGGCCCGCCGTCACGCCCGCGGCGGGGTTCGACACGAGGCTCAATCCGAGGACCTCGGCCCCCAGATGACGCGCGGCGATGGCCTCGAGCACCGTGGACATTCCCACGAGCGTCGCACCCATCGTGCGGGCCATCACGATCTCGGCCGGGGTCTCGTAGTGCGGACCCCGAAAGCCGGCGTAGACGCCTTCGAACAGATTGGGTTCGGCCTTCTTCACGGTCGCGCGAAGTCGCGCGCTGTACAGATCGGTGAGGTCGACGAACCGGGAGCCGTATCCCTTGGGCGGTGCGGGTCCCTCGAGGGGCGACGCGGCGGTCAAGTTGATGTGGTCGCGGATGATGACGACAGTGCCGGGGGTCCACGACGGATCGATGCCACCCGCGGCGTTGGTCAAGACGACCTTGGTCGCGCCGGCCGCGATGACGGTGCGGATCGGGTGCACGACCTGGTCGGCCGTATTTCCTTCGTAGAGATGGACCCGTCCCGCCACCAGCGCGATTCGTCGGTCGCCGATCTTGAGCGAGAGGATCTGGCCACTGTGACCAGCCACGGTCGGCGTGACGAAGCCCGTGAGCGACGTCGTCGAGAGCACGTTGGCCGGCGTTCCCAAGGCCACCGCGCCTTCGCGCCACCCCGATCCCAGCACGATGGCGATGTCGTAGTTGTCATAGCCGCTCGCTTCGCGCAGTTCGTCGGCGGCGCGCCGGGCGAGCTTGTACGGATTTGTCATCACTGTCCTATCGTGTGCCACACCGTGGACGTCTCGACGAAGGCACGCAGGCGTCGAAGCGAGGAGTCAGTTTCATTCTCGCGGGGGCGAAAGACCCGCTTGATGGAGCCGGCGCCCAAGACGGCCAGTTCGTCGGCCGCGTCGCGAGTGACGCCGCAAATATCGAGACCATCGACGTCCTCGTGCGCGGCCAGTACCGGGGCCAATTCGCTCGTAAGACCGGTGACGATGTTGAGCACGCCCGCGGGGAAGTCCGAGGCGGACGTCATCTCGCCCAGCAACACCGCCGGCGTCGGACGGGTTTCACTGGCGAGGGCGACGACCGTATTGCCGACGCACAGTGGCGCCATGATGGCGTCAACGAATCCTTCGAGCGACTCTTGGACACCCACGACACCGACCACGCCGCTCGGCACCGGGATCGAGAAGTTGAAGAACGGGCCGGCCACGGGATTGGTCCCGCCCAGTACCTGCGCAACCTTGTCGGTCCACCCGGCGTACCAGACGATGCGATCGATCGACGCCGAGACTTTCTTTTGACTCGTCCTGACGTTCACGCCCTCCGCGAGCGCGACGTGCTCGGCGAGTTCGTCGCGACGTGATTCGGCCATCTCGGCGAGACGGTAGATGACCTGACCCCGGTTGTAGGCGGTCGCGTTCCACCATTTCGCTTGCGCTGCGCGCGCTGCGCTGACCGCGTCACGGACGTCCTTGCGAGAGCCCTGCGCGACGTTGGCGAGGAACGCGCCCTTGGCCGAGGTCACTTCGTAACTTCGACCCGATTCCGAACGGGGATAGGCGCCGTTGATGAGCAATTTGTACGTCTTTCGGACATCCAGTCGAGCGTCAGACATTGAGGTACGCCTCCAGTCCGTGCCGTCCACCTTCGCGCCCGAACCCCGACTCGCGCATGCCGCCAAAGGGACTCGTCGGATCGAAGCGGTTGTACGTATTGGCCCAGATGACGCCGGCCCGGAGTCGCTCGGCGACCCAGAGCGTCCGGCTCCCCTTCTCGCTCCATATGCCGCACGCGAGTCCGTAGTTCGTGTTGTTCGCCTTGGCGACGGCCTCTTCGGGCGTGCGGAACGTCAGTACCGAGAGCACTGGACCGAAGATCTCTTCGCGCGCGATCCGGTGGGACTGCGCCACGTCGGCGAAGACCGTCGGGGCGAACCAGTAGCCCTTTTGAGGCAGCTCACACGAACTCGTGTAGCGCGTCGCGCCCTCGCTTTCGCCGAACGCCGTCAGTTCGCGAATGCGAAGGAGCTGCGCCGCGGAGTTGATCGCGCCCACGTCGGTGTTCTTGTCGAGCGGGTCACCAACGCGCAACTGTTCGACGCGACGAACCAGACGCCGCAGAACCTCGTCGGCCACTGATTCTTGAACCAACAGGCGTGAACCAGCGCAACACACGTGGCCCTGGTTGAAGAAAATGCCGTCGATGATGCCTTCGATCATCTCGTCGATGGGTGCGTCGTCGAAGACGATGTTCGCGCCCTTGCCCCCGAGTTCGAGCGTCAGGTGTTTGTGACTCGCGGCGGTGCGCTGTTGAATCATTCGACCTACTTCGGTCGAACCGGTGAAGGCGATCTTGTCGACGTCGGGGTGATCGACCAACGCCGCACCGGTTGAACCGTCGCCCGTGACGATGTTGACGACGCCCAGCGGTAGCTCGGCCTGCTGGAGGATCTCGGCGAGCACCAGGGCACTGAGTGGTGTGGTCTCGGCGGGCTTCAGCACGCAGGTGTTACCCGCGGCCAACGCCGGAGCCAATTTCCACGCGGCCATCAACAAAGGAAAGTTCCAGGGAATTATCTGTCCGGCCACGCCGAGCGGCTTGGGGTTGGGGCCGAATCCGGCGTGATCGAGCTTGTCGGCCCATCCGGCGTAGTAGAAGAAATGGGCTGCCGCGAGCGGAATATCGACGTCGCGCGACTCGCGGATCGGCTTACCGTTGTCGAGGGTCTCGACGACGGCCAATTCGCGCGAACGCTCCTGGATCAGTCGAGCGATCCGAAAGAGGTACTTCGAGCGCTGCGCGCCTGTTGTCTTGGACCACACCTTGTCGTAGGCGTGACGCGCGGACACGACGGCGCGGTCCACGTCCACGGCGTTTGCCTGGGCGACCATCGAAAGCGTCTCTTCGTTCGCGGGATTTATCGTCGCGAACTGGCCGTGGGACGCCGCGTCACTGAACTCGCCGTCGATGAACAGCCCATAGCTCGGCTTCAGTTTGGCGATGGCCGCCGATTCCGGGGCCGGGTCGTACTCGAGTGATCCCAGTTGCGAGTTGGCGAGTTGGCGATCGCTCATCAGTCCGCGCTGAATTCATCGGCGCGCACGTAGGTGCCACGCTGCTGCTTGAGTCGTTGCATCAACAGGTCGTTCAAGAGCGACGACGCACCGAAGCGGAACTTGTTGGGAGTGAGCCACGTTGAGCCGACCGTCTCGTTGACGAGGACCAAGTATCGAATGGCGTCCTTCGTGGTTCGGATCCCGCCCGCCACCTTCACGCCCACCGTCGGTCCGGCCGTTTCGGCGAAGTCGCGGACCGCTTCGAGCATCACGAGTGCCACGGGAAGCGTTGCGTTCACCGTCACTTTGCCCGTTGAGGTCTTGATGAAATCGGCACCGCCGAGCATTGCGATCCAACTGGCTCGTCGGACGTTGTCGTACGTGACCAACTCCCCTGTTTCGAGGATCACCTTGAGGTGCGCTTCGCCGCACGCCTCTTTGACGGCCACGACTTCGTCAAAGACTTGACCGATGCGACCGGAGAGAAACGCGCCGCGGTCGATCACCATGTCGATTTCATCCGCCCCGGCACTCACCGCGTCTCGGACATCCATCAGCTTCACCTTGAGCGAGGCGCGCCCGGACGGGAACGACGTCGCGACCGACGCCACCGCGACTGGTGAGGAGCCCAATACAGAACGGGCGTGCGCGACGAGGTCGGGGTAGACGCACACGGCGGCGACCGAAGGGATTGTGAGGTCGCGGGGATCAGGTCGCATCGCTTTGGTACACAGTGACGTCACTCGACCTGGCGTGTCGGCGCCCTCGAGCGTCGTGAGATCGACCATCGAGATCGCCATCTCGATCGCGGCCAACTTCGTCGATTTCTTGATTGACCGGGTCGAGAGTTTGGCCGCGCGCGCATCAGCGCCCACGGCGTCAACGCCCGAGAGACTCGTGAGGAGGGCCTTCAACTGCGCTTCGGACTCGATGGTGGGCACGGCGATCGTGGCGGCGATCTGGACACTGCGATCTTGTTCAGTGACCAGACGAAGCGGTGCGGTACTCACTTGGACAACGCTAGCAACGCCGCGCGCCGCCATCGCATCCGAGCCAAGGTCAGCGAAAGAGAGGAAGTTCCTTCGCGTCACGGCGTTCACGAAGCGAGGGCGCGCCGGCGTCTTTGGGACTCACGACGGCCTCGCCGACAATCGTCCACGGCACGCTGATCTCAGCGTCGAAAGGATTGATCTCGAATTCGAACGCCGCGTTGAAGGGCGAGGAGAGCAGGTAGGTCAGCGCACCAAGATCGCTGGTCACGCAGAAACCGTGCGCTACGCCGACCGGGACGTAGACCGATCGTTCCTCGCCGGCGGCGAGGTGCACAATCTCGCAGCGACCGAAGGCCGGCGAGCCGACGCGGATGTCGACGATCACGTCGTCCAACTCTCCGTGCGCGCACGTTACGACCTTGGCTTGGCCTCCTGGGGCCATCGAATAATGCAGTCCGCGAACGACGTTCTTTTTCGAAATCGAGAGGTTCGCTTGTTGCGCTCGAAAGTCGACCCCGACCTCTTTGAAGTCCTCGTCCTTGAACCATTCGCGAAACGTTCCTCGGTCGTCGCCCCACACCGGTGATTCCAAGACGAATAACCCGGGGATCGAGAGCTCGATCAGCTTCACGGTCGATCCTTGAGCGGTCGCCACCACGCCTCGTTGTCGTGGTACCACTTCACGGTGTGCGCCAGGCCCTCGTCGAAACTCATCTGAGGCTCATACCCCAACTCGTTCTTGATCTTGCTCCAATCGACGGAGTAGCGACGATCGTGACCCAGGCGGTCCGTCGTCGCTTCGATCATCGAGTCGCTGTAGCCGCAGAGGTCAAGGAGCCGCGTGGTCAACTCTTCGTTCGTCAGTTCCGTGCCGCCACCGATGTTGTAGATCTCACCGGCGCGACCGCCTTCGAGGACGGCGAGAATCCCGCGACAGTGGTCGTCCACGAAGAGCCAGTCACGGACGTTCTGGCCGTCGCCGTAGAGGGGGACCTTCACCCCGTCGAAGAGATTCGTCACGAACAGTGGAATCACCTTCTCCGGAAACTGGCGAGGTCCGTAGTTGTTCGAACAACGCGTCACCATGACCGGAATGCCGTAGGTGCGGTGATAGGCCAAGGCGGCGAGGTCGGACCCGGCCTTACTCGACGAGTACGGCGAGTTCGGCTCGAGGATGTGGTCTTCACGCCACGACCCCTCACCGATCGATCCGTAGACCTCGTCGGTCGAGACGTGGACGAATCGCTGCACGTCACTGTGGCGCGCGCCTTCGAGCAGTTGGTGCGTGCCGATGACGTTCGTGTCGTAGAACGCTCGCGCACCGGTGATCGAACGGTCGACGTGGCTCTCCGCCGCTAAGTGCACGACGGCGTGCGCCGAGCACAGCACCTCAGTGGTGAGATCGGCGTCCGTGATCGATCCTTCAATGAAACTGACGCGCGAGTCGCGCAACACTTCGTCCATGTTCTCTCGTCGACCGGAGTAGGTCAACGCGTCAAGAAGAACGATGTCGTCGAAGTCAAGTCGTTCGGCGTTCTCGAGCAGCACTTCGGCGAAGCGTGAACCGATAAACCCAGCGGCTCCAGTTATCACAACGCGCATGGCGATACCTCGACCTTTAGAAGGGCTTGCAAGACTTCTATACTAATTCAGTGAAGGGAATCATTCTGGCTGGTGGTAGCGGCACACGCCTTCACCCAATAACTCGTGCGGTATCCAAGCAGTTATTGCCCATCTACGACAAGCCAATGATCTATTACCCGCTCAGCACGTTGATGCTGACGGGACTTCGTGAAATTCTTCTCATTACGACGCCGCACGACCAAGACGCCTTTCGACGACTGCTCGGTGACGGATCACAACTCGGCGTCGCCATCTCCTACGTCGTGCAGGACCAACCGAACGGTCTCGCCGAAGCCTTACTGCTGGGCGAAGAGTTCCTCGACGGTGACGGTTGCGCGTTGATCCTCGGCGACAACCTCTTCTACGGACCGGGCCTCGGTACGCACCTACAAGAGAACACCGCGGTCGAGGGAGCATTGATCTTCGCCTATCAGGTGAGCGACCCGTCGCACTACGGCGTCGTTGAGTTCGACGACGACGGCAAGGTCATCTCCATCGAAGAGAAACCGCTGAAGCCTAAGAGCACGTACGCCGTCCCGGGGATCTATTTTTACGATGCCAAGGCTCCGGCACTCGCACGTGAACTGAAACCGAGCGACCGCGGCGAGCTGGAGATCACGGCGCTCAACAACGCCTACCTCGAGCGAGGGGAACTTCGCGTGGAGGTCCTTTCGCGCGCGACGACGTGGCTCGATACCGGAACGCACGAATCGCTCTACGAGGCCGGTGGACTGATCCGAACGCTGCAGCACCGAACCGGCCTGCGTATTGGCGACGTCGAGCAGATTGGCCGCGACCAGGGCTGGATTGTCGACCTCTGAACTTGGAGGCTTATTTCAAGGGAGTCGCGATAACTGCCTCTTGGTCACCCAAAATGAGCTCCAACGATCAAGAATATGGAACTGCGACGGCGCGGTCGGACACTATTTGATGTGCGCACCTACGACGAACTCGACGACGCGGACCTGTGGGAACTGTCGAAGAATGACCCGGAGGCGTTCGGCGAAGTGTTTCGACGTCACGCCCGTTCGGTCTTCGCGATCTGTTACTGGCGTACGGGCGACGCGGCCACGGCGGAGGACGTCACGAGTGTCGTTTTCCTCGAAGCGTGGAAACGCCGCGACTTGGTGGTCCTCGAACAGCGCTCGGCGCTACCCTGGTTGCTCGGAGTAGCGAACCACGCGTCGCACAACGCAACTCGTTCGCTGCGTCGCTACAGCCAAGCGCTCAAACGACTCGATGGCCATCGCAACACGCCAAGCGATGACGCGGTGATCGACCGGATCGATGCGGAAACGTCGCTCAACCTCGTGAACGAGGTCATACGAGATCTCACCGAACAGGAGCGCGAGATCGTGCTGCTGGTGTTCTGGAGTGGTCTCACCTACGAAGCCACGGCGGTGGCGCTCGGAGTTCCGGTGGGAACGGTTCGCTCTCGAGTATCACGCACCCGTCGAAAGTTACAACTTCGACTCGGCGGTGACCGAGTCGGTAAGGAGGCGTCATGAATGAAGATCTCTTGACACCGGGCGTGCCCGCGCTCAGTGACGAATGGGTCACCGAACGAACGCAGTATCTCGTGGAGGAGATCGCGACGCCGTCACTGCGTCAGAAGCGGAGTTACGTCCTTGGTGGTGTTGGTGGAGGGGTGGTGGCCGTCGCGGCGGCGCTCGTCGGACTCTTGGGTCCGTGGGCGTCTCCGGCATTCGCCGGCTGGTCGGCCCAACCAACATCGGCATCTTCGGGTCAAGTCAGCACCGCCCAAACCGCGTGCGCGTCGCTCGCGGCGAACCTCGCCAACTCGCCCGGAAGTACCGCGTCGGCAACATTGCCGCCGGTCTCCTTAACTGACGCGCGCGGACCTTATACCTTGATCGTCTACGGCACCACGAGTCCCACGCTGTGCGTCCTTGGCAACGGGTTTTCCTCACTGAACGAAAACGGAGGAACGATCGGCACGAGTGATGCGCCATCAATGGGAGGCGGCACTACCGTCGTCGGCCGATCGACCACGGAACGCGTCTCGATGAAACAATGGGCGGCGGCAGCCTCCGCTCCCGGGGAAGCGACGGTTGAATACGAGAATTCCGCCGTCAACAGCAATGGTTGGGAATTTAGCGTGGTCGAAGGCTCAATAGGTTCGCGCGTCTCGGGGGTCACATTGACCCTCAGCGATGGTTCGAGCGTGGTGGCCACCGTCGACAACAGAATTTTCGCCGCGTGGTGGCCCAGCCAGGCCACGGTGTCATTGATTCAAGCCACAACCACTTCGAGCGGCAACTAACGAAACGAAACCGCGACCTTGTCAAGTAGAAAGATGGGACCTCAAGGACCTGTAGCGCTTGATCGCCCACCACGTGGACCAGATCATGAAGAGCTCCAAGGCTGCAGCTAGGCCCGCGACCAGCGCGTTGTGTTCAAGACCCACCCACAGGATAAGCGCGACCTCCGCCATCACGACCACGAGTGAGATGACGGCGTAGTACCCGTATTGCGCGGCCGCCACGACGATGCGCGAGGTCGCGTCCACGTTGGTTCGCCAGAAGACGTTGAGGACGTCGCGCTTCTCCCTCCACGTGCAGCTGCGATAAACGTCGATGTTCACCTACCCACGATACCTACGGGCTCGAACTTTCACGGGTTGACGAGAACAACTTCTCCACAAGCGAAGCGACCAACCCGGGACTTCGTTCAGAGCTCAAAGCCCAAGTAACTCGCCTCCGCGCCGTGCGCGAGACGCTTGTGCACGCTCAGTGTCGGTCGGTCCAGATTTGACATCTTCTCGGCGACCTCGAGTGCGTGCGCGAGTACGTCCGACTCGCCCGTCACCGCTTCGACGATACCGAAGTGCAGTGCGTCGGGACCTGAGAATCGTCGAGCCGTCGACGCCGCGATGGTCGCCGTGGCGCGCGGAAGGCGATTCGTCAGAATCGACCAGAGCCGCTCGTCCAGGGCCAGGCCGATCTCGGCTTCGTTCATGCACCAGTACCCACGGTCCTCACGCATGACTCGATAGTCGAAGGCGCACGAGATAAGCGCACCACCGGCGAACGCGTGTCCGTTGATCGCCGCGACCGTGTAGGCCGGGAAGATGAGGAGGCGACCGATGGTCTGCTCCAAGGAGTGCAGTGTCGCCGTGAACTCGTCGCGCTTGTCGGCGAAGCGTGCGAGATCGAGTCCGTTGCAGAAGAACTTTCCGCTGCCCGTGAGGACCAGCGACACTGGGCCATCCACGTTCTCGATATCGTCGAGGAGCTCATTCAAACGGGCCAGCGAGTCGAGGTTGATCCGGTTCTCTCCCTCATTCCACGTCAGGACTGCGACCGAGCCCTCGTAGGTCAGTGCGATGTCCATGGACGGAGCATATGACGTGCCGGGTCTCCGGGTAAGTTACGACTATGGCCGAGAATATTTCCGCTGTCCCCGAACCCGACGTCACCGAAGAGAACCCCGTCTCCGAACACTGGATCTGGGCCGGTGACCACCGCCCCGCGGTGCCGCGCGCACTCGTTGAGCACATGACCAACAATTGGGCGACCGTCACGCCCAGTTTTGAAGTCCACCCCGCCGCGACGTACTGTGCGACGCGACGTGCGCGCATCGCCGAAGAGTTCTCGGGCCGCACGATCGTCGTCGCAACGGGCAACTTCAAAGTTCGCGCCAACGACACGGATTACCGATTCCGGGCCGGCACCGACTTCTTCTACCTCACCGGCTGCGATGAACCCGACGCGGTGCTGGTCATTGGACCGGGGAGCGACGGACCGCGTTCCACGCTCTACATCGCGGCCCGCCGTGACCAGAGCACCCACGATTTCTTCACCGATGCGCGTTACGGCGAACTGTGGGTCGGCGCGCGCCGCGGCGTCACCGAAGCCGCCCGGTACTACGAGATCAACACCGCTCCGCTCGAGTCGCTCGAAGAGGGACTCGCCGCGTTGGCCGCGACCGAGATCGTCAGCGTTCGAGGATTCGACCAGTGGGTCGACGACTCCCTCGAGCCGAACAAGGACGACGAACTTCTGGCCACGACGCTCAGCGAGCATCGGCTGGTGAAAGACGATTTCGAGATCGCCCAACTCCAACTGGCCGTCGATTACACCGTCAAGGGATTCCAAGACGTCGTACGAGCGCTGCCGGCCGCCGAGGGACGCGGCGAGCGCGTGATCGAAGGCGTCTTTCACCTGCGCGCGCGTGTCGAAGGCAACGACGTGGGCTACGACACCATTGCCGCCAGCGGTTCGAACGCGACGGTGTTGCACTGGATGAGGAACACCGGTGCGGTGAGACGCGGCGATCTGTTGTTGCTCGACGCCGGTGTCGAATGCCACAACCTCTACACCGCCGACGTCACGAGGACGCTTCCGATCAACGGGAAATACTCCCCGGCGCAGCGCCGCATCTACGATCTCGTCGTCATCGCTCAGCAGGCCGGCATCGACGCGGTCAAGCCCGGCGCGACCTTCAAGGCGCCCCACGAGGCGGCGATGAAGATCCTCGCTCATGGTCTCTATGAATTGGGCATCCTCAAAGAGCCGCCCGAGGTGGCCCTTCGCCCCGATCGTCAGCTCCATCGGCGCTACACGCTGCACGGCACGAGTCACATGCTCGGACTCGACGTCCACGACTGCGCCAACGCCCGTGACGAGATGTACCGCGACGGCGTGCTCGAAGAGGGCTACGTCCTCACCGTGGAACCGGGACTGTACTTCCAGGCCAACGACCTCACCGTGCCCGAGGAGTATCGCGGCGTCGGCGTGCGCATCGAGGACGACGTACTGGTCACCGCCACCGGATCACAGAATCTCTCTGCGGCGTTGCCGCGCGACGCCGACGAAGTTGAAGCGTGGATGGCGAAGCTGTGGAGTGAGGCGAGCCCGAATCTCGGGCTGTAACGACTAGGGCAGGATCCGCAGCGGGAGGTGTCGCGGTCCGCGCACCTGGCCCGGAGCCCACGTGACCGCGTCACGGTCGGCGAGCTCAAATCTCGGAAAGCGCTTGATGAACTCTTCGATGGCGACGCGCAACTCCAGGCGCGCGAGGTTCGACCCGACGCAACGATGGATACCGAGTCCGAAGGCCGCGTGACGATTCGCCGCGCGGTCGATGATGAACTTGTCCGCGTCGGCAAAGACCTTCGGATCGCGGTTGGCGGCGGGAAATCCCAGGAGGACCCAGTCATCTTTCTTCATCGGGCTGCCGAAGAACTCATGGTCCTCGGCGACCAAACGAGCCATCGTCACCGGTGCGTAGAAACGAAGGAACTCCTCGACCGCCACCGGCATCAACTCGGGCTCGTTCACTAGTCGCGCGAGATCATCGGGATGCTGGGCGAGGTGCCAAATCGCCGAGCCGATGGCCGACCATGTCGTGTCGATGCCGGCCACGAGGATCAGGACCATTGTCCCGGCCACGTGCTGACGCTCGAGCTTGTTGCCCCCCACCTCGACGTTCAAGAGGTAGCTCGTCAGGTCATCGCGGGGATTCTCGATGTGGTCGTCGATCTGCTTAGCGAAGTACTCGCCCATCGGTTCGAAGAGCGGTCCGCGAACCTCCGTCGGCAGGTCGATCAGGTCCAGCACCAAATGGACGATGTCGCGGAAGATCTCCTCGTCCTCCGAAGGGAAGCCGAGCATCGTCGCGATGACGCCCGGCGGGATGAACTGGGCGTAGTCGGTCCCGCCGTCGACGAACTCACGACCGACCATCTCATCGAGGTGCTTGTTGCAGAGCGCGCGAATCTGAGGCTCGAGCGCGTTGACCGGTCCCGGGGCGAAGGCCGGGAGGATCACGCGTCGAGCGATCGAGTGAAAGGGCGGGTCCGACGTGATGGGCGGCGCGCCGCCGACGGGCGCGGGAATGAAGTTCGGCGGGAACTTGTTGCGCGTGACGACAACCATGCGGCTCGTGAAGTGCTCGGTGTCATTGGCGATCGAGGTCACCATCTCGTGCGTGGTCGGGAACCAGCCTCCGCCGTAACGTTCGGTGTGGGCGACCGGGCAACGTTCGCGCAGGTCGTCCCAGATCGGGTAGGGATCGTTCACCCACTGAGGATCCGTGTGATCCCAGTCAGCGGCGAAGTCCTGGACCGGCGTCTTATGCGCCACTGACTCGTCAACGACGTCGCTCACGTCCAACCCTCCCTACTGCAGAATTCGAATCGGCAAGTTCCGCGGCCCGCGAATCTGACCGGGCGCCCACGTCACCGCTTTCGAATCGGCCAATTCGAAGCGGGGATAGCGCTTGATGAACTCCTCGAGCGCGACGCGCATCTCGAGACGGGCCAAGTTCGATCCGGCGCAGCGGTGTATGCCCAGTCCAAAGGCGACGTGACGATTCTCCGCTCGATCGATGATGAACTTGTCGGCGTCCTTGAACGCGACCGGGTCGCGATTGGCCGCCGGGAAACCCAGCAGAATCCAGTCGTCCTCTTTCATCGGACAGCCCTGGTACTCCATGTCATGCTTCACCAGTCGTGCCATGGTGACCGGAGCGTAGAAGCGGAGGAACTCTTCGATTGCGACGGGCATGAGATCGGGCTCATTGACCAACCGCGCCAAGTCCTCGGGGTTGTGGGCGAGGTGCCAGATCGCCGAACCAATCGCCGACCACGTGGTATCGATGCCGGCCACGAGAATCAGCACCATCGTGCCGAAGACGTGTTCGAGCGCCAAGTTCTGGCCGTCGAGTTCCGCGTTCAAGAGATACGACGTGAGGTCATCGCGCGGGCTGTCCATGTGCTCTTCGATCTGGGCGACGAAGTACTTCTCGACCGGCTCGAACTCGATGATGCGCTCTTCTTCCGGGTGATCGATACCCTCGAGGATGATGTGGACGAATTCGAGGAATTGCTCGATGTCCTCTTCGGGAAAGCCCAACATGCCGCGGATGACGCTCGGCGGGATGTACTGCGCGTACTGGGTGCCCGCGTTCACGACGTCCTCACCGGCCATGGTGTCCAGCAATTTCGAACAGAGTTCACGAATCATCGGTTCGAGCGCGTTGATCGGTCCCGGCGCGAAGGCCGGCAGGATCAGCCGGCGCGCGATCGCGTGGAACGGCGGGTCCGAGGTGATCGGGGGTGCCACACCGATCGGTGCGGGCAGGTCGAGCTCGGTGGGTCGACCATTGCCGATGACGACGTTGCGACTCGTGAAGTTCGTCGTGTCCTTCGCGATCTCTGAGACGCCGGCGTGGGTCGCGGGAAACCAGCCCCCGCCGTAACGATCGGTGTGCGCGACCGGGCAGCGCTGACGAAGGTCTTCCCATATTGGGTAGGGATCGGCGACCCACTGCGGATCGGAGTGATCCCAGTCGGTGGCGAAATCTTGAACGAGAGGGTTGTCGGTCATGGCGAATCCTCAATGAAAACTGCGTGCTCGGGACAGTTCGCCTGGGCGAGACGCGCCAACTCGATGGTCTCGCTCGTCAGTAGGCCGTCGCCAAGTACGACGCCGTTGCCTAATTCGTCGAAGTCAAAGATTTGCGGAGCGATCGAAAAACATCGCCCTTGACCTTGACAGATCTCAGGGTCAATGCGTACTTTCACGGCCCCCCCTTTGCTTGTTCTGACTGACCTTACTACCCAGTAAGAGATATGATGTATGACTTGTAATTCGCGCCTGAACAACACTCGGTCGCACCCCTGACCGAGCACGGCCATCGATTACTCCGTCTCAATTTCTTCGCGACTGATGCCCAGAAAATAAAGAACCGCGTCCAAATACGGCACCGACAGTTGTGCGTCGGCGTGCTCTTGCACGACGGGCTTGGCATTGAAGGCAATACCCAGGCCGGCCGTCGACAGCATGTCGATGTCGTTCGCCCCGTCGCCGACCGCCACGGTTTGCTCCAACGGTACGCCCACCTCGTCAGCGAAACGACGCAGCGCCGTGGCCTTGCCCGCGCGGTCGACGATCTCGCCCACGAGTTGTCCGGACAACTTCTCTTCAACGATTTCGAGACGATTCGCAGCGAGGTGCTCGACCTGCAGTTCGGCCATCAATGGCGCAAGGACCTCCACGAATCCGCCCGACACGACCGCGGGGACATAGCCCAGGCGCTGCAACGTGCGAAGCAACGTTCGCGCACCCGGCGTCAAACGGAGTCGAGAGCGCACGTCGTCCAGGACCGACGCCGGCAATCCCGCCAAGAGCGCAACGCGCCGTCGAAGTGCTTCGGCGAAGTCGATCTCACCCGACATCGCCAACTCGGTGATCGCCGAGACCTCCGCCGCACACCCACACTCATCAGCGAGCAAATCAATCACTTCGTCTTGCAGCAATGTCGAGTCCGCGTCCATCACGACGAGATGCTTGGCGCGCCGATGCAGACCCGCTCGCTGGACCGCCAAATCGACTCCCGCGTCGCGAGCGACTTCGACGAGTGACTCACGAAGCAGCGTGTGGTCCGAACTGCGCACCACCAGTTCATAACAATCGACGGGATAACTCGCGAGGTGCACGATTCGCTCGCACGTCGATCCCGACGCGGCGATCACCGAGAAGACGTCCTCTAACTGCGTCGCGCCAATCCTCGGGGCGAGGAAGGTCACGAGGAGTCGGCGACCGTCACTCACGTCGCTCGGCGTCACCGCTTCGACGGTGGCCGTAATGCCCGCGCTGACGATGTTTCGTTGGGCCAACGCTTCTTCGATGAGCGCTTGGGTCACGGGGTTACGAGAACTGACTTCAGCGCACAGTACGAGCGCACCACGAATCGTGATCTGCGCCACGTCGGTGATCTCAATACCGCGCGCCTCGAGTGACGTGAGAGCGGCGAACAGCTCGGCTCCGACGCCCACACGGTCGGGACCACTGACCGTCACGAGGAACGTCGTAGAACTCACCCCAGCAGCGTAGAGGTTGTCGCTTCGTGGCTAAGACTCGGAATGGTCCTCGCCCGAACGCATCTCGCGGACTTCAGCGACGAGCGGGTCGGTGCGCGCGTCAAAACTCCACAGTCGGGGCAGCGCGAGAGCGACGGCACCGACCGATCCGGTGCACGCCAGACCTCCGAAGGTGAGGGAGAAACGCAGGGTCGTCCACGCCGCCATGACGCCGGCGCGGAACTGTCCGGCCGTGGGCCCGAGTGAGTACGAGATCATCTCGATGCCGGCCATGCGACCGCGCATCTCCGGAGGAATCGACTCGTTCCACATGGTGGTGCGAAAAATGCCGCTGATCGCGTCCGCCCCGCCGCCGACGGCGAGCCCGAGCAAGACGAGCCAGAGCGACGAGGAGTATCCGAACAGTGCGATGCCGAGGCCCCAGAGCGCCGCGGCGATCACGATCGCCCGTCCGTAACGGTGCACTCGGCGCGACCACCCGGACGTGAGCGTCGCGATGAGGGCCCCGGCGGGCAGACCGCAATAGAGAATCGCGAGGGCGTAGGTCTCGTGAAACCTGGCGGCAACGAAGGGCAACATGACGACCGGGAAGGCGAGGATCATCGCCAAGAGATCGATGATGTAGGTGCCGACGATGTCCGGTCGCGACATTGCGTAGCGCACTCCCGAACGAAGCGCCGCCACGTCGCCGTCTTCTGCGGGCACGCTGGCCGCCGTCGCGCGCAGCGAATACAGCAGAATCAGGGAGAGCGAGAACGTCACGAGATTGGCGAGGTAGACCGACGCCGGACCGAGTGCAATCGCGGCGAGGCCACCGAGGGCCGGTCCGATTATGGACGCGGTCGTCATGCGAATGTTCGCGAGCGTCGAAGCGGCTCGCTGCATTTCGTGGGGCACGAACATCTGATTCAGTGCTTCGATACTGGGGCGCTGAAGACTGCCCGCGCCCGAGGCGACGAAAGCGTCGACGTAGAGGATCCAGGCTTGGGGATGCGGCAAGAGTGCGTTGACGAAGAGCACCGCCGTCGAGATCATCAACACCTGTTCCATCGAGATGATCAGTCGTCGACGGTTGAGTCGGTCCGCGAGGACCCCTCCGTAGAGACCGAAGACGATCAATGGCAAGAACTCCGCCAAGCCGAGCGATCCGACGTCGAGCGGCGAATGCGTGAGGAGTCGAAGCTGGTACGGCACGGCCACGTAGGTGGCCTGACTTCCGAGCGCGGTGACGAACCCGGCGATGTAGAGACGGCGGTACTGCTTGGAGACCCGAAGCGGCGTGAGGTCGACGCCGAGTTTTCTACTCACTGGGCGGTCCGGATTGCCATCCATTCTCGCGCGAGTAGTGGCGCAGTACCTTCGCGGGGACGCCGCCCAATACGACGTGATCAGGGAACGTTCCGCGCACGACCGCGCCGGCCGCGACGACGGTGTTTTGGCCCAACTCGGTGCCTGGCAGGATCACGACGTTGGCCCCCAGCCAACTCCCCGATCCGATGCGCACGGCCGCTTCGGTCGGTGGCTGCCAACCAATCGGCTGATCGGGGTCCTCGTAGGAATGGTTCTCGTCGGTGATGTACACGTAGGGACCGGTTTGGATCTCATCGCCCAACACGATCGACCAGTGTCCGATGATGTGTGATCCGCGTCCGATGATGCACTTCTTCCCGATCGTCACGACCGGGGAACTCAGCATCGTCTGCTCACCGCTGATCCCGGCGGTCAGACAGACGTTCGGACCGATCAGCGTCTCATCACCGATGGCGAGGTAGCGCTCGTTGTAGATCACGCCCTGGGGCGCCATCAAGGCCGCGCCCTTGCCGAAGTATTGGAACTCCTTCGCGTACGGGTCACTCGGTCCGACCGTCGCCACTTCGTTGACGTACCGACGAGCAGCGCGCACCCGTGCGCCCAGGAACTGTCGGAAGCGAAGTCGATTATTCACTGGGGCAACGCTACTGGTACGCGCGAGCGTCGTTCATCGCCCGAGGGCCAGTGAGTCAGCCCACGTCACTGATGACGCTGACGCCGAAGGATCAGTCGAGTGAGATAGGCGTGTCGATGTCCATTTCGACACCGGTACCAACGACGTCGGGCAATAGGGCGTTGGCCATGTGCTCGCGCACGCGTCCATCGATCTCAGCCATCGTCTGCGGGTTCTCGCGAAGGAAGGCCTTCACGTTCTCGCGACCCTGGCCCATCTGCTCACCCTCGTAGGTGAACCAGGCGCCGGCCTTCTTCACGAAGCCCAACTCGACGGCGACGTCGAGGACCGAACCTTCGCGACTGATGCCCTGGCCGTACATGATGTCGAACTCAGCCTGCTTGAAGGGCGCGGCGCACTTGTTCTTCACGACCTTCACGCGCGTGCGGTTACCCACCACTTCGGTGCCATCCTTGATCGATTCGATGCGACGAATGTCGAGACGGATTGACGCGTAAAACTTGAGGGCCCTCCCACCGGGGGTTATCTCAGGTGATCCGTAGAGGACGCCGATCTTTTCGCGCAACTGGTTGATGAAGACCGCGACGGTGTTGGACTTGGAGAGTCCTCCGGTGAGTTTGCGAAGTGCCTGACTCATGAGACGGGCCTGCAGTCCGACGTGCGAGTCGCCCATGTCCCCTTCGATCTCGGCGCGCGGCGTCAGCGCCGCCACTGAGTCGATGATGATGACGTCAAGTGCACCCGAGCGGATCAGCATGTCGGTGATCTCGAGGGCCTGCTCGCCGGTGTCGGGCTGGGAGATGAGGAGGTCATCGACGTTGACGCCGATGGCGCGCGCATAGACGGGGTCCATCGCGTGCTCGGCGTCGATGTAGGCACAGACGCCACCGTTTCGCTGGGCTTCGGCGACGACGTGCATCGCCAATGTCGACTTACCCGAGGACTCGGGGCCGTAGAGCTCGACGATGCGACCGCGGGGCAGCCCACCGATGCCGAGCGCCATGTCGAGCGCGAGGGCGCCGGTCGGAATCGACTCGATGTTCATGTGCAGGTTCTCGCCCATGCGCATGATCGAGCCCTTGCCGAACTGCTTCTCGATCTGGCCGAGTGCGGCGTCGAGGGCCTTCTCACGGTCGTCGGTTGCCATTGTTGTCTCCTTGTTTTTCGTCATCGGAGGAACGCTATGAGCCTCTTGTGACATCGGTCGGTCTCCACCCGTAATCACGGTACTACGAACAAGTGTTCGTAAAATGGATATTCCGGCGACTCCTCAATTCTGCACCCTGGGGGACCGGAAATACAGTGATTTCAAGGAATTTCTCGTCAATCGACCAGGGCTTGGTAGACGAGTTGCTGCAGTTCTCGCCGAATCGAATAGGTGCCGCTCGGAAGCAGTTGCGTATAGAAACCAACGCACAGATCCTCGGCCGGATCGACCCAGAAGACCGTCGACGCGGCGCCGCCCCACGAGAAGGTCCCCTCCGACGTGAGGCTCTTGTTCTTCACCGAATCGATGACGACCGAGAAACCGAGTCCGAAGCCGATACCGGCGTAACTGGTCTCGGAGAACGAGTCGGTCGCGAACTCTTCGAGGTCGGCGTCGTTCGGAAGGTGGTTGCGGGTCATCAACTCGAGCGTGCGACTCGAGAGCAACCGCACGCCGTCCAACTCCCCGCCCTGGAGCAGCATGGTCATGAATCGTTGGTAGTCACTCGCGCTCGACACCAATCCCCCACCACCGCCGTGAATACGCGGCGCGTGCGTCGCGCCCTTGGCGAGCTCTTCGAACGGGAAGGAGTCGCCACCGTGGGGCACGTAGAGCATCGCCAGGCGGTCCCATTTCTCTTCGGGGCAGTACCAGTCGGTGTCGGTCATGGCCAAGGGCCCGAGGACCCGCTCTTGTAGGAACGACTCGAAGCTCTGGCCGCTCCAGATCTCGATCAGTCGACCCAGTACGTCGACCGAGACCGAGTAGTTCCAGCCGCTCCCGGGCTGGAATACCAGGGGACTCGAGCACCAGTCGTGTACGGCCTGGGCGAGGTCGGCACCGGGCGCGAACCCGAAGTCGTAGCCCTTGATGCGATAGATCTCGTCGGTCGGGTGGGCGTAGTGAAAGCCGTAGGTCAGTCCACTCATTTGACTGAGCAAATGGTGCACCCGCACCGGTTCGATCGCCGGGACGGTGAGGGGCTTCGCGGCCGTGCCGCCGGCCCAGACGCGAGGCTCCTTCAATGCGTCGATCCACTGACCGACGTCGTCATTCAAGTCGAAGCGACCTTCCTCGTAGAGCATCATCACGGCGATCGACGTGATCGGCTTGGTCATCGAATAGATACGCCAGATCGTGTCGTCGGTGACCTCGAGATCCTTCTCTCGGTCCCGGTAACCGCCCTTAGCGGTCCAGACGAGTTCGCCGCCGCGCGCGACGGTCGCGAGCCAGCCGGCCAGTCGTCGGTCCTCGACGTAGGCGTCGAAGTGCGGCCTGATGCGCTCGAGTCGAGCGGGCTCGAATCCCATCGCGCCCGGATCGACGCGAATCTCCAATGACGACATGATCACCTCCGAAGGGTTATTTCGACACTAAGCGAGAACCCGGACTTAGCTCGAAGCGTCGAGGGCCCGACGCAGCACGTCGAGCGCGCTGATGGCGCTGTAGGCGCGCACGCGAGGACGGTCCCCCGGCAGTCGCAGCGCGGCGTGTTGAACGTTCTCCCCGAGCGAGAGACCGACGAACACCGTCCCCGCCGGCTGGCCGTCCTGTTCCTCGGGCCCGGCGACGCCGGTGACGCTCAGCCCGACGTCAGCCTTGAGAAGGTCGCGCACGCCGCTCGCCATCGCTTCGGCGGCGCTGGCGCTCACGACCGGTCCCACGGGCACCTTCAAGAGCTCGAACTTCACCTCTGAGGCGTAACTCACGACACCTCCGCGAAACCACTGTGAGGCGCCCGCGACGCCCACCAGACGAGAGGCGATGAGTCCACCCGTCACGGACTCGGCGACCGCGAGCGAAAGTCCTCGCTCGAGTAGTTGCGCGGCGACCACGTCTTCCATTGACTGGTCGTCGACGCCAAAGATGATGTCACCGAGTTTTTCTTCGATGAGCGAACGAACGATCGACTCTTCGTTCACGAGCAAGGCCGTCGCGTGCGCGTCGTGGTCCCCGCGCGCGGTGAGTCGAACCTTGATGCCCTCGATACCCGACGCGAGGAACGCGATCGTGACCCGGTCATCATTCACCAGTTCTTCGAAGCGTGACGCCACTGCTTCGGCGAGCGCCGATTCGCTCGCGCCCCAGGTGCGAAGGACTCGACTCGTGATCACCGACGTCGTCCCCGAAGCGATCTGGCGGGCCACCAAGTCGGGCAGGATTGCTCGTTCGAACATGTCGGTCATCTCGTAGGGAACGCCGGGCACGGCGTAGACGACCTTTTGGCCCACGGCACAGATCAGTCCCGGCGCCGTGCCGCGCGTTTGGGGGATGATCGTCGCCCCGCGCGGCACGTCGGCCTGCAAGAGGTTGTTCTCGGGCATCGTGCGCCCGCGCGAACCGAACATCGCGCGGATCTTTTCGACGATCTCTTCGTCGCGCTCCAGAGGGACATTCATCACTTCGGCCAACGCGGCGCGAGTGATGTCGTCCTGGGTCGGCCCGAGCCCGCCGCACACGATCACCGCGTCGCTGCGCGCGAGTGCCGTGCGAAACGCCAGAAGAATCCGTTCGTGATTGTCGCCCACGTGCTGGTGGAACTGCGAGGCGATGCCGTGAGCGGCGAGGTGCTCTCCGAGCCACTGAGAGTTCGTGTCGGGAATCTGTCCGAGCAACAGTTCGGTACCGACGGCCACGATCTCAACTCGCATCTAGACCGACCTTCTTGCCTTCGGCGTAGTACTGCCAGCCGGTATAGACCGTCAAGACGACCGCGATCCAGATGACCGTGACGCCGATCCACGTGTGACGCGCCGTCAACGGTATGACACAGAAGGCAATCGCCCAGTCCTGGGTGAAGGTCTTCCACTTCGCGAGCTTGCTCGCCGGGATGGAGATTCCGCGCCGCGCCGCGCGGGAGCGAAAGACGCTCATCCAGATCTCGCGAAGCGTGATGATCACGGCCGGAATGATGAAACCGTTGAGGCCGTGCGGGCGCGCGAGGATCAGGGCGTAGAGCGAGCCGAGGACGATGACCTTGTCGGCCAGCGGGTCGAGAAACGCGCCCGACGTCGTCGTCCCGTGGCGACGAGCGACGATGCCGTCGAAGTAATCCGACATCGCGGCGAGAAATCCGACGAGCGCCGTCCACCACGAGACACGGTCGAAGACGATGAGATAGATAAATACCGGCGCCACGAGCAGACGCGACGCCGTGAGCATGTTGGCCGGCGTAAGGAGGGCGGACTCGCCGTAGGTGGGCTCGCTCGTCATACCCGCACCGCCTCCAGATCCGTTCCGTGACTTGCCACGATCTCGCACTCGACCAGCGTCCCCACGGCCAGTGACTGATCCACCATCACAATGCCATCAATCTCCGGGCACTCGCGGACACTTCGCCCCACGCCCGGTGCGTCGATGAGGAGCTGTTGTCTCGTACCCACGAGGGCGTCGCGACGACGAGCGGTGATGTCGTCTTGGAGTTCACTCACTTCACGAAGCCGCTCGAGCGCCAGTTCGTGGGGAACTTGCGCGCCCAGAGTGTCGGCGTGCGTGCCCTCTTCGGAAGAGAACGTAAAGAAACCGGCCCAGTCGAGCTGCGCCGCGTCGATGAACTCGATCAGCCGACGCTGGTCGTCCTCGGTCTCGCCGGGATAGCCCAGGATGAACGACGAACGAAACGTCGCGTCCGGCTCGCTCGCTCGAATCGCGGCGATGCGCTCTAAGAATCGATCGGCGTCGCCCCATCGACGCATCGCGCGCAGCAACGGTCTCGACGCGTGTTGCAACGACAGGTCGAAGTACGGCACGCCGCTCTCGAGGATCGCGTCGATGAGTCCACTCGTGAGTCCCGACGGGTACAAGTACAGCAAACGCACCCGATCGACTTCGCGACTCAGGGTACGAGTCAATTCGATCAACGGCTGCGTGCCACCCTCGTCGAGCACTTCGACCGGCTCGCCGCGACCGGCGCGACGTCGGTCGTGTCCCCAGCTGGCGAGGTCCTGGGCGATCAAGACCAGTTCGCGCACACCGCCGTCGGCGAGTGCACGGCCCTCGGCCAGAATCTCCTCGGTGGAACGCGATCGCTGGTCGCCGCGAAACGACGGAATGGCACAGAACCCGCAACGCCGGTCACAGCCTTCGGCGATCTTGACGTAGGCCCACGGCGTGGCGGACTTCGGGCGCGGCAGATTCAAGAGGTCGAACGACGGCAGAGGACGAGTGCGCAGCGCGACCGGCGTCGAAGGGAGCGTCGCGGTCAGACTCTCGCCGAATCCGGCGACGAGGTCCACTTCGGGCAGCGCGGCGGCGAGTTCGTTACCGTAACGCTCGGCCATGCATCCGGTGACGACCAGTCGCGCATTCGTACGCTTGACGTCGGCCAGCGCGAGGACCGTCTCGATCGACTCCTCACGCGCCGCTTCGATGAAGGCACACGTATTGGCGACGACGAGGTCAGCTTTCGCGGGCGACAACGCCACCGTGTAGCCCTGGGACTCCAGTAGTCCCGCGAGTTTGTCGGAGTCCACGTGGTTCTTGGGGCACCCGAGCGTCTCGATCCAGTACCGCACCACGTCTCCTCCGTTGACGACAATACCGAGCGCACTGCGCTCGGTGGTAATGGCGGAGAGGGAGGGATTTGAACCCTCGGGCCCACTTTCGCAGGCCGCATTCTTAGCAGGAATGTGGTTTAAACCGAACTCACCCACCTCTCCCAGCCGACCCATCCTACTAAAGAGGCTTCATTAATAAAAATAGTTTCTGATAGCGAGATTGTGCGGAGCGTCATCGCCACGGTGACCGATATCTTCATCAGAAACGTCACGAAACCCAGCGTTACACTGGCACTCACCACGACGACGCAACTCCGAGAAGGGAAACCAATGCGCAACCTACGACTCACGCTGGCCGGTCTCGTGACCTTCGCCACCGTCGGCACCGTGTCGCTCTCCGCGGGCCTCAGCGCCAACGCGGCCCCGTTGCCGACGCTCGCGTCGTGCAAGACCTCGATCAACGCCGACGAGTACGCCAAGGGAAAGCTCACGGTCGCGACCGACACGCCGGCCTACACGCCGTGGTTCGTGAACAACACTCCATCGAACGGCAAAGGCTATGAGTCCGGCGTCGCGTACGCGATCGCCAAGGAACTCGGTGTAAAGAAGTCCAACGTCGTGTGGGTCCACGAGCCTTTCAACGCGAGCTTCGAACCAGGCAACAAGCACTTCGACTTTGACATCAATGAGATCTCCTACACCAGTGCCCGCGCGCAAGTCGTGACGTTCTCCAATAGCTATTACGACGTCCAGCAATCGATCATCGCGCTGAAGGACAGCAAGATCGTGAAGGATCACACGCCCGCCATACTCAGGACCTATCAATACGGCGATCAGATCGGCACCACCGGACTCGCGTACATCGATCAAGTGCTAAAGCCGACCAAGAGCCCGCGAGTGTTCAACTCACTCGCCGACGCGGCGTCGGCATTGGAGACTCATCAAATCGACGCCATCGTGTTGGACACTCCGGATGGTCAGTACATGGCGTCGTCGGGATCAGGTGAAGTCGTGAACTCCAAAGGCAAGAACATCGCCATTCAGGTCGGACAGTTCCCGAGCACGGGCGAGCACTACGGACTCCTCTTCCAGAAGGGGAACAAGCTCGTGGGTTGCGTGAACGCCGCGATCGCGGCCATGAAATCGAATGGAACGCTTGCGACGCTTCAAGCGAAGTGGCTCAGCATTTACACAAGCGTGCCCGTTATCGAGCCGTAACACCCCGTGGTCGACGACACCGACATCACACTGTCGGACGAGACACCTTCATTCTTCGCGCCTCGAAGAAAGCAGTTCCTTCTAGGACGTCGCGCCGTCGTGGCGAGCGTCGTCTCGACGACACTGATCATCGGTGGTCTCGTTGCCGCCTTCTACTTGGCCCCTGGCGGGGCGATCGTTCGCCACGACTTCTTTAACCCCCACGACATGTGGGAATCGTTGGTCGGCAACCGTCACAAATCATTGAACTCAGTGGGCCTGGGATTGCTCATCAATATTCGGGTCTTCCTCATCGCCGAAGTCTTCATTCTCACTTTCGGATTGACGCTCGCGTGGACGCGAATGACCAAGTCACCCGTGCTGATGCCATTTCGCATCCTGGCCGTCATTTACTCGGACATCTTTCGCGGAATCCCTGTCCTCTTGGTCTTCCTCCTCATCGGTTATGGCGTACCAGGTCTTCAACTCGGGTTCATCTCTAATCAGTCGCCGGAGGTCTATAGCTGCGTGGCGCTCATCCTCACCTACAGCGCTTATGTCGCCGAAGTCTTCCGTGCGGGTATCTTCTCGGTGCCGCACGGACAGATCCTCGCCGCCCGCTCACTTGGTTTAACCAATGCGACCACGATGCGTCGCGTGATCCTTCCTCAGGCCGTTCGCACGGTAGTCCCACCCCTATTGAATGACTTCATTTCGTTGCAGAAGGACACTGCACTTCTCTCGGTCCTTGGCGTGATCGAAGCGGTCCAGGCCGGGACTATTTTTCAAGACGCAAAGTTCAATTCCAGTGGACTGGTCGTCGCGTCAATTTTGTTCCTGGTCATGACCATTCCGCTCACCCGGGTGACCGATGGGCTCATCGCGAGAGATCGCAATCGACGATTGGCCTCCTCATGAGCGAAGTGATTCTCGAAATCGACGCAGTGGTGAAACGATTTGGCGACAACGAGGTTCTGCGCGGCATTTCGCTGAACCTGCACCGCCACGAAGTGGTCTGTTTGATCGGCGCATCGGGCTCGGGCAAGTCAACCTTGTTGCGATGCGTCAACCTCCTCGAGACCATCGACGGCGGCACCATCACCCTCTTCGGACAGTCGCTCACGGACGTACGCATCGATCCCGACAAGGTGCGACGCCACACCGGCATGGTCTTCCAGTCGTTCAACCTCTTCCCGCACCTCAGCGTGCTCGAGAACGTCCTCGTGGGGCCAGTTCGTGCGCTCAAGCGAAAACGAAGTGACGTCATCGACGAGGCGCTTCAGCTCCTCGAGCGGATTGGACTGCGTAATCGGGCCGACGAATACCCGGACCGACTCTCGGGCGGTCAACAGCAGCGCGTCGCCATCGTGCGATCCCTCGCGATGAGACCGGCGCTCCTCTTGCTCGATGAGGTGACGAGCGCGCTCGACCCTTCGCTCGTCGGCGAGGTGCTCGATCTCTTACGTGACCTCGCCCACACCGGCACCACAATGTTGATCGCTACCCACGAGATGAATTTCGCCCGCGACGTCGCCCAAAAGGTTGCCTATCTCGACGGTGGGATACTCGTGGAGCAAGGTACGCCGGAGGAGATCTTCTCAAACCCGCAGCACGAGTCCACGCGACTCTTCTTAGAACGAGTCCGTTAAGAGGCCTCGGCGCGAAGCTCCGGAAACTTCATGACCTCGTCGAACAGTTCTCGGTCGCGGCTCCACGTCAGGTTCGCGCGCACGCTCTCGAGCGGTACCCACACGAGTTCATCCACCTCTTCATTGGGCATGAACTCCACGTCGTTCGCCTCCATCAGGTAGTAGGCCACGATCTTCGGCTTGCCCTTGCGGTGCGTGTAGTTCGTCGTGCCCGCGAATCGGATGACGTGACACGTCATTCCGGTCTCTTCGAAGACTTCGCGCAGCGCGCCCTGTTCGAAGGTCTCGCCCTCGTCGATCTTGCCCTTGGGAAATGTCCAGTCACCCCGGGCCTCGCGGTAGATGCACGCGAATTCGACGCGACCACCGGGGACGAAACGCCGGATGATGCCACCGGCGGCGCGAATGATGTCAATCGGGGCGTCTTTCGGGACAATCAACTCACCACTCATGAGGTACACGTCGCTAACGGTAGATGACGGCAACGTGAAAGTCCGGTATTACATCGTCCAGTTCGCGAAGATTTCACTTTCTCTAGGCTAGGCCAATGCTCAGCGCCACCATTCCTTTGGGGTGGCGTGTCGCGGTCTATCTACTTGCCGGTATCGGCGCCGGCATCGCCAACGGCATCGCCGGCGGCGGGACCTTCATCACGTTCCCCACGTTGTTGGCGACCGGCGCGTCGGCGTTGACCGCCAACGTCACGACGACGGTCGGGGTCGTACCGAGCTACCTCGGCGGCATTCGAGGTTTTCGATTTCAGCTTCGCGGTCACCGGGACCTGATCCGCTCGCTAGTGCCGTCGTGCGTGCTCGGCACCGCGACGGGGTGTTCGCTCCTGCTGCTCGGCTCGCCGCATCTCTTCGCGCTCGTGGTGCCGTGGCTCATTGGTTCGGGCACCGTGTTGTTCGCCCTCGCGCCACTGATCACCAAACGTCTGGCGCACGTCGATCACGCGCACCGCGCTCGACGATGGGGCCTGTTCGTGGGCATCTTCGTCGTCGCCATCTACGGCGGTTACTTCGGCGCCGGCATGGGGATCCTCCTGCTCGCCGTGATGGCGCTCAGCCTGCCCTTCGAAATTCAAGAACTCCAGGGGTTGCGCAGCGTGCTCTCGTTGATCATCAACATGATCGCGGCGCTGATATTCGTCGTTCGGGGCCACCTGATCGTCGACGCCGTCTACATGTTCCTCATTGGCACGTTGGTGGGCGGGTGGCTCGGGGCCATGCTGATCCTGCGTCTCTCGCCCAACGTCGTGCGAATCGTCATCATCGTCGTCGGTCTGGTCACCACGGTCCGATTGGCCATCACGGCGTAGCGAATTGACGACATTATCGATAAGATTTGTGGATGAAGCGATTCTTCTCCTTCCCCAATCCGGTCAACGACGCCGCCGCGCGTACGGTCGCCATCGGGGTCGTGACGATGGCGCTAGTCGCGCTCGTGACCAATACCGCCTGGCTTCTCATCCCGCTGACCTACGGATTCGTGGCGCGCGTGGCGGCCGGTCCCAAGATCTCGCCGCTCGGACAGTTCGCGGTGCGTATCGCGGCCCCGCGACTCACGAGGTTCCAAAAGTCCGTTCCCGGACCACCGAAGCGCTTCGCCCAAGCGATCGGACTCGCCTTCACGGGCGCGGCCACGATCGTCTGGCTCAGCGCCGGCTGGGGTGACGCGCGCTGGATCTTGATTCCTCTGATACTGGCGGCCTCACTGGAAGGGTTCTTGGGCTACTGCCTCGGATGCACGGTCTTTGGCTGGCTTATGCGCCGGGGCGTCATTCCCGAAAAGATCTGCGTCGAATGCGCGGACCTGTCGCGTCATTACGCCACTCTCACCAACAATCCGTCGTAAGAATCATCTAACTTCTTCCACAACATTCGAACCTGATAGTTCCGCGGGCTCGCAACTTTCCTAGGCTGAGGCCATGCGCCGCCAATCCCTCCGTCTCCGCTGGCCCGTTTTGGCCTTCAGCGTCGCGCTCGTCGGCCTCGCGCTACCCACGATGAACGCGGCCGCCACCGATGCTCGCGTGGTCGTCGCGGGCGTAGCTCCGGTTCCCGCGAACGTCACCGTCGTCCACCAAGCGATCACGACGACCTTCGACGTCACGCTGGTGCCGCGCAGTTCGACGGGACTCGCCAACTACATTTCGAGCCTCTCGGACACGGCGTCGCCGAACTATCGCCACTTCCTCACGACCGCGCAGTTCGCACAGCGCTTTGGCGCGAGCGCCGCTTCTGTCGCCACAGTGCGCGACTATTTCGACGGTTTCGGGTTGAGCGTCGGTGCCCTCAGCAAGGGTCGCCTCGTGCTGCACGTAAAAGGCACGACAACCGAAATCGCGCGCGCCTTCGCCGCCAGCGTCGAAACCGTTCGTCGATCGAACGGTATCCTCAGCGCGCAGCTGGCGACCAAGGGCACGGTTCCGTCGCCGGTCGCCCAGCACATCGCCGGCGTTGCGGGACTCTCTACGGTGGTGCAGCCTTCGGCGAACACGGTTCTCTCCCACGTCAGTTCACGCACCGCGATCGCCTCGACGTGTCCGGAAGATGGCGGCGAGACCTCGACGACGCCGAACACCAACGGCGGCTACACGCCGTTTCAGTTCGCCCAGCTCTACGGACTCGCGTCGTTGTGGGCGAGCAACGTGACCGGCACGGGCCAGACGATCGCCGTGTACGAACTGAGCGCGTACGACCCGGGCGACCTCGCGACGTACCTGAACTGCTACGGACTCAACCCCACGATCACGCCCGTCTCGGTCGACGGCGGACCGACCGGGGCCTACGACGACGAACCGACCCTCGACATCGAAGAGGTCGCGGCGATGGCGCCCGGCGCGGCGATCGAGATCTACCAGGGACCGAACAACAGCTCCGGACCAATCGATGTGTACCAGCAGATCGCCGACGACGACACCGCGTCGATCGTCTCCACGTCGTGGGGCACGTGTGAGAGCGATCCCAGTGGCGACCCGGCGGCCGAACAGCCGATCTTCGAGCAAATGGCGGCCCAGGGTCAGACCGTCGTGTCGGCGGCCGGTGACTCGGGATCCTCGGACTGCAACGGCATCACGAACAACAACCCCGCCGTCGATGACCCGGCGTCCCAACCGTACGTGACGGGGGTCGGCGGGCTCAGCGTGGGCGACATCAATCCCTTGAATGAAAGCGTGTGGAACACGCCCGTGAAAACCGGTAGCCCCGGCGCGGGCGGCGGCGGCGTCTCCAGCCTGTGGTCGCGTCCGTCGTGGCAGAACGCGCCGGGTATAGCGGCTAGCGCGACGATGCGTTTGGTGCCCGACCTGTCGACCGACGCCGATCCCAACACCGGTTTCATTCAGTACTTCACCGGATCGGGCCAGGGGGCGTGCACGCAGAACTGCCTCGCCGGTTGGAACTCCGTGGGCGGAACGTCGATCGGTTCACCGATGGTGAGTTCCCTGGTCGCCGTCGCGGCCCAGGCCTGCGATACCGCTCGACTGGGGTTCATCAACCCTTTGCTCTACGACATGGCCTCGACCGGATTCGTCGACGTGACGACCGGTTCGAACGACCTCTACAGCGTCGGTGAGTACAGCGCCGGCGTCGGTTACGACGAGGCGTCGGGACTCGGCAGTCCGAACGGCGCGGGCTTCTTCGCCGGTCTCTGTCCGGCGACGTTCGACGCCGCGAAGAGCTCCTTCGTCGTCTCGCAGTCGAGCGCCGCGGTCAACGTACCCGTCAACGTCACGGCCACGCTGCACGACACCAACAACGATCCGCTCACGAACGCCCTCGTCAACGTCACGGCCACCAACGTGAACGCGAACGGTCAAGTGCTGATTGACGGCGACCGCTCGAGTGAAGCGACCGACGGCAGCGCGAGCTACACCGTGGCGACCGACGCGAACGGCGTCGCCCAGTTCAGCGTGTCCGGTAGTGCACCGGGTTCCATCGACGTCGTCGTGAACTACGAGTCCCAGGCGATCGACAAGACGACGATTCAGGTCACGTCGAGCCCGCTGACCACGTCGAAGGTTCCCGGTCGCGCGACGATCGAAAGACTGTCGGCGTTGGTGGGAGGCTTCGACCTCGTGGTGCGCGCTCCATCGTCCAATGGGGGCGCCGCGATCACGTCGTACCAGTACTCGGTGAGCGGTGGTTCGAAGTGGACGTCACTCGCGCGCGGGGCCACGTCGATCAAGGTGAGCAACCTGACCAGGGGCAAGGCGTACCGCGTCGCGGTGCGAGCGCTCAATGTCAACGGGGCGGGCGCGGCGTCGGCGACAAAGGCAATCGTCACGCGAAAGTAATACGCACCGCCTGATCGGACGGTCGTTGAACAAGTTCAAAAATACGTCACCCCTAGACTTCCGTATGGAAGTGCACGACGAATTGGGTTAGTTCCCAAGAGGACACGAGTGAAACTTCGACGGGTAGTGCTGTTAGTAACCGTGGTGCTTGCCGGCATCACCCTCGCGGCCAGTGGGTCGCGCGGAGCGACGTCGATCGCCGCAGCGGCCGGTCTGCCCATTTACCAGTTCACAAACTCCGGGTCCGGTCCGCTCCCGTGGAACGCGGTCTCGCTCGAGAGCAAGATCGATCGCACGACCATGATCGGTGCGCCGCACGGCGCGAGCGACGCGACCGAGGGCGCGTTGGCCTACCGCACGAATGAGGGCCAACTCGCGCTGTACACCCAGTCCAGCACCGGCGTCACGACGTGGACGAACCTGTCAGCACCGCAGAACAGCCTTCCCCCACCGTCGGCCGATCCGGTCCCGTTCTTCGATCCCTCCGGCAACGTTGACCTGCTCTACGTCAACGACGTGGCGCACGTGATACTCCTCAGCCAGAACGATCCGGTCACCCCACTGTGGCGCCACCTGCACGATCAGGGCGCGTGGCGTCCGTACGTCGCGACGGACCTCTCGGCGCTAAGCGGTGCGACGGCGGCCAACGGTCTGGCGAGCATTCTGGTCAATGGTCTCTCGGGGACGGTCGCGTTTCGAACAACTAAGAGCACGATCGAGGTACTGCAGGTCGGTTGGTCGAGCGGAGACCCCGTTCCGTTCATGACCAGCACGCCGGGCAGCGTCACGGTGGCCACAGCCCCCGCGGCGCCCACGACGACGACGACGCCAGTGACGACCACCACGAAACCAGTCACGACGACGACCAAACCGGTCACGACGACGACCAAACCAGTCACGACCACGACCAAACCAGTCACGACCACCACGAAACCGGTCACAACGACGACCAAAGCCGGCGCCACAACGACGACCAAACCAGTCACGACCACCACGAAACCGGTCACAACGACGACACTCCCCACCTCGAGTGTCGCGGTGGCGAGTGACCCAATCGTTATTCCGGGACCGGTCGCTTCGTTTGTGACCACGTCCAACGTGGGCGATCTTCTCGTCTATACCAATACCGGTTCGACGCTGAATTCCTGGTCGGTTCTCGACGTCTCCACCTTGACCCTGGCCCCGAAGGTCGCCGGAACGCTCTCGATGGCCTACAACGCGTCTGGCGTCGACATCGCGGCCCTCACGAGCAACGGCGACGTCGAACTCTTCACCTCCCCGATCACGGCGAGTCCGAGTGCCCTCAGCGACCATGCCGTGACCGCTCCAGTGTGGTCGGCGCTCAACGTGACCAGCGTCGCAACCGGGGCGCCGCCGCTCAGCGGCTCGATCTTCGTGAGCGCGACGCCGACACAGACCTCCATTGACGGCCAGGCCGCCAATTGGGGCGACCTCTTCTCTCTCTCGAACACTCCCGGTTCATCGACTTGGTTAACCACCGACGTCTCAGCGACGGGCGGCAGTTCTGCGCGCACCGTCGGAGACGCCGTGACGGGTATTCAAGTGGGCACGACGCTCACGCTCTACGCCGCGGGCGTGGACTCTCCTCCGCCCCAGGGTGTCGGCGTCTACGCGATCCCCTCGTCGAAGTGGAGCCAGGCCATCACCGACGGCTGGCCCATCGTCAGTGAAACCGGTGGACTCGGCACACAGAGTTCGCCCTGGGTTGGCTTCACGTCCGCCACTACCGTCGCCAACTCCCCCGATTTCCTCATGGGTCAGAGCATCTACAACTCGCATAAACGCGTCACGTGGCTCTCCTTTTGGACCGTGAGTGGACCCCTGAAGGGCCAACCACAGACCACGACGAACTACTACAACCACGGTTTTGCCGCGGGGGCGTGGGTGGCGACGCAGATCGACCAGTACCGTTCGCTCGGCGTCGGACTGAAACCGGACTGGGTCATCTTCGACCCCGAGGGATACCCCGACAACCATTCCGGTTTGGACGCTCCGGGCGGATCGTCCAACGCCACGCTCGCTGTGTACGCCACCTACTGGAGTGCGATGTTGAAGGGCTGGGCGAGCGGCATGGCGTCGGTCGACCCGTCACTCAACGCCGGGGTCTACGCCTCGCAGTCGGAGTACCGCAATTACAACCTGGTCACGCAGTCCATGCCGGTCTTCGTCGCCATCGCCTTCGGGAACGGCGGCCCGACGCCGATTGGCGGCGCGACCGGTTCGAATATTCGCGGCTACATATCTTTCGCCGCCGCCTGCACCCCGGCCTCAACCCTGGCCCAAGAAGAGTCCACCCTCCTGAACCCGCCCTGGTCGGGTCAGTTCAACACGTTGCAGTTCAACGCGGGCGTGTACTGCGCACCGACCACGCCGTAGTCTGGGCCCATGAGCGACTCCACCGAAACGTCTGACGCCAACGAAAGCGCTGAACCCACGCAGTCCAAGGAATCGAACGATTCTTCGGACGCTTTTGGCGAGAAGGTCCAAGACCTGCGCAATCGAATCAAGCACCTCACCCAACCGCTCGTTGACTCGCTCGACTCTCGGCTGCGCGATCAGATCGACCGTCGCGTCGATGACCGCGTGGAGGAACGAGTCCAAACACTGGTCGACGAGGCCCTCGCCGCGCGACTCTCGGTGATCGAACGCGCTATCGCCGACATCGACCGCGCACTGAAAGAACTACAGGGCAAGTAACCCTAGGGGGTCTTCTCGTTCGACGCCTGCGAATCGCGACGTTCGCGGTCACGGCGAACGGCCCAGCGCAGCGTCAACACGACGAGCACCAGCGTCGCCGCAATGAAGACCGAGAAGACCGCGATGAACACGTCGTCACGCTACGACGTGTCACACCAGGGCGCAAAAGTGGATGCATGACCACGACGCTCGATTCCTCTCCCCTCAGTGTGGTGGAGGCATTGCGCGGCGACCGGTCTAAGCGTCCACTGATCGATATCGCGAGCGCCGGTGGTCTCCGGTCGCTCCTCGAAGACGGGATCTTCGAGATCATCGGAGCCCAGCGCCTTGCGACACCGCTCGTCGTGCGGACCTCGTCACTGCACCAGCGCTTGGCCACGATCGATCTCGCCATGTCGACGCCCGGACGTATCCGCGGCGTTCTGATCGGACAGCTCCTTCGACTCCTGAGTGTTGGGATGTCGATCGATCACGCGTTCGACGACGCCGTCGCGACGTGGCGCGCTGAGGTCGGCGCCAACGAACTGATCCAACAGCTCGACGCACTCGATGACGACGACCGCGCTCGACTCGCGACCGACGTTGCCGCCCACTGCGTCACGTTGACGCGCGCACTGGGAGAGATTCCGGCGCGCTGGATGCCGCGCAGCGCAGTTCGCGCGACCCAACGGCTCGCGGGCGGCAACGTCGTGCTGCGCGACGTCGTTGACCTCATGATCGGCGCCTCGACGAGTGATGTGGCGTCAATCGCCCTCTTTGACGTCACCACCTCCCCACTCGGCGAGGGCGCCGAACGTTCCATGCGCTTTCACGCGCTGATGCACACGCTGCGAACGTCGGTGATGCCGTTGCGCACCTGCACGTTCTCGAGCGCCACCGGCGAGATGTGGATTCGAGACGTCGACTACGAATTGCTGGCGCGAAGCGTGCAGGACGTACTTAATAGCGTCCGCGACCAGTGGAGCGCAAAGTGACGTTGATGCATCGCCGTCTCACCAGGTCCGATCTCAACGAACTCGTCAGCGCGGCGCCGGCGGCACCCGTTCAGTTGCTCGATGCGCACCGTGCGTCGCTCACCACGCGATTTCGCGCCGTGAGCGTGCCGGGCCATCGTCGACTCGACGCGTGGAGCGTCGAGCGCGCCGGTCGAAGCAGCAACGTGTTTCGTTGGTCGCCCGCCACGGCCCGACGAGTCCTCGGGAACGCCTCGCTTCGACGCCTGGCGACCCAGCCCGCGTCGGTTCGCGACGCCGTACGCGACGAATTGGGCGATCAGATGCTGCGCGCCGCGTCGGGGTACTCGAGGAGCGGCTCACTTTCGCACTGGCTGGCTTCGGCGCCTCATCCGGTCATCGGACTCGTCACGGCCGAAGCCGTGAACTGGGCGACGCAACTCCAAGAGATTGCCGAGTGGCTGGACGCGACGTGGGAGGTCCCGACGAGCGACGCCTACTACGACGTCGCCTCGGCGCGAACGACGCTTCGAGCCCGTCGAGACCTCGTCGTGCGAACCAGTGAATCTCGGACCATCGTTCGCGTTCGTAGTGGATCACCGGGCAAGAGTGCCGGACCGGGGTTGCGCGCCGATCTCACGATTGAGGCCCTGGCCGACCACGACGGCGTAGCTCCGGTGCGCTACATCGGCCTATGGCCCGAGGCCGGGGTCTGTCTCTCGGTCGACGGCACGATGAGCGACCTGCGCAGCGGCGCGCGTGATTTGGTGCGCACCGCCGTCGCTCAGCGACGTCGAGGGACCCTCCTGGCCGCCTAGGTTCTGAATCAAGGGGCTCCCGAGTAGCCTTTATGGGTCATGACCTTGAGAACTTCCCTTAGAAATATCGCCATCATCGCCCACGTGGACCACGGAAAAACCACGCTCGTGGACAAAATGCTGCGTCAAACCGGTTCATTCACGGCCCACGAGGAGCTGACCGACCGGGTCATGGACTCCGGCGACCTCGAGCGCGAAAAGGGCATCACCATCCTCGCCAAGAACACGGCCGTCAAGTGGAACGACCTCACCATCAACATCATCGACACGCCTGGTCACGCCGACTTTGGCGGCGAGGTCGAACGGGGACTCGCCATGGTCGACGCGGTCATCTTGTTAGTCGACGCCGCCGAGGGTCCCCTCCCGCAGACTCGGTTCGTGCTGCGAAAGACGCTCGAGAAGCGTCTGCCGGTCGTCCTCGTCATCAACAAGGTCGACCGTCCCGACGCCCGTATCAAGGAGGTCGTCGAAGAAGTGGAGAACCTCTTCCTCGACTTAGACGCCGACGAACACCAGATCTCCTTCCCGATCCTCTACGCGAGCGCCCGTCAGGGCTGGGCATCGCTCGACGTCAACGACACGTCGGGTGACCTCACGCCGCTCTTCCAGACCATCGCGGACTACGTGCCGGCACCGGAATACGAAGAGGGCCACGGACTCCAGGCACTGGTCTGCAACCTCGACGCCTCCCCGTACCTGGGACGTCTGGCGCTGTGTCGAGTGATCAATGGCAACTTAGAGCGCGGTCAGCGCGTCGCGTGGTGCCGCATCGACGGAACGATCGAACACGCCAAGATCACCGAACTCTTCATCACCGAGGCGCTCGAACGCGTCCCCGCCCAGAGCGCGGGTCCCGGTGACATCGTGGCGGTCGCCGGATTCGAGGACATCACCATCGGTGAGACCCTGGCCGACCCGGAGAACCCGATCGCGCTCGAACCGCTCCACGTGGACGAGCCGAGCCTCTCGATGACGATCGGCATCAACACGTCCCCGCTCGCCGGCACCGAAGGCAAGTTGCTGACGGCACGAATGGTGAAGGACCGACTCGACCGCGAACTCGTGGGTAACGTCGCTTTGCGGGTGCTCAACACCGAGCGTCCCGACGCCTGGGAGGTTCAGGGACGAGGCGAGCTGCAGTTGGCCGTGCTCATCGAGACAATGCGCCGCGAAGGTTTTGAACTCACGGTCGGCAAGCCCCAGGTCGTCACGAAGATCGTGGACGGCAAGGTGCACGAACCGGTCGAGCACGTCACGATCGACGTGCCCGAGGAGTTCGTGGGCAACGTGACGACGCTCCTCGCCACGCGCAAGGGCACCATGACCGACATGGTCAACCACGGCACCGGTTGGGTTCGTCTCGAATGGCGAATCCCGGCGCGTGGACTGGTGGGGATGCGTACCGAATTCATGACCGAGACCCGCGGCTCGGGCATCATGCACTCGAACTTCGATGGCTACGCCCCGTGGTTTGGTGACATCCGGCTCCGTCAGAACGGCGTGCTCGTCGCCGACCGGCGTGGTGACACGACCGGCAACGCGCTGCTCGACCTCGAACAGCGCGGCGTGCTCTTCGTCGGTCCCGGCGTCGAGGTCTACGAGGGGATGATCGTCGGCGAGAACGCGCGCTCGGACGAGATGAACGTGAACCCCACGAAGGAAAAGAAGCTCACCAACATGCGCGCCTCGGGCAGCGACAACACCGAGCGGATCGCGCCGCCCACCATCTTCTCGCTCGAACAGGCCCTCGAATTCATCGCCGAAGACGAGGCCGTCGAGGTCACGCCCCAATCGGTTCGTCTGCGCAAGGCCGTTCTCGACGTCGCGGCGCGCCACCGCCTCCATAAGAAGAAGTAGTCGTCAAGTAGCATCTTCCCCGGAGGGATGACAGAGCGGCCGAATGTACCGGTCTTGAAAACCGGCGTGGGCTTGCCCACCGTGGGTTCAAATCCCACTCCCTCCGCCATTCATCATTCGCGTGACAACGGGATTGCCTGGAGGGTACTGTTCATCTCGTGGATGACGCCGAGCTCCTGAAGAGTCTGCTCGGTGGCGACGAATCGGCCTTCAGCGAATTGGTGCGGCGCTACCACTCGACGCTGGTGAAAGTGGCGCGCTACTACGTGGCGAGTGCGGCGAGCGCCGAAGACGTCGCCCAGGACACGTGGATCGCGGTTCTCAAGGGCATCGAGAAGTTCGAAGGGCGAAGCACCTTCAAGACCTGGTTGCTGCGTATCTGCGTGAACCGCGCCCGCACGTCCGGCGTGAAAGAGCATCGATCGATTCCGGTAGACCCGAATGAGTCTGGTCCGACGGTGTCGGCGCACCGATTCGACCAGGGCGGCTTCTGGAGTGACCCGCCGGTTCCCTTCACCGAGGCCATCGACACGCGACTCGACAACACCGCGGTCCTCAATGCGGTGCGTGACGCGATTGATGCGCTCGCTGAGCCCCAACAGGCCGTCGTAACGCTTCGCGACGTTGAGGGACTATCTACTCAGGAGGTGGCCGCACTTCTCGGACTCAGCGAGGCGAACGTGCGCGTGATCGTGCACCGCGGTCGAGCCCGCGTTCGAGAGATCGTCGAAGAGGCCATGAAGGGATCGAAGATATGAAGTTGCTGCCGTCACCGCTGGTGTGTCGCGACGCCGTCGAACTGGTGAGCGACTATCTCGACGGCACCCTGTCACGTCGCCAGCGCCGACGTCTCGAAAAGCACCTGGCCCAGTGCGACGCGTGCAGCGCCTACCTCGATCAGATGCGCGCGACCATCGCCGCGAGCGGCACGGTCGGTCCCGAGGACCTCCCGAGCGAGGTCGTCGAGGGCCTCGTCAACCTGTTCCGTCAATACCGAGCCGACGAGTGAAGGGCCCCCATGGCTTCGTCTGACTCTCCAATCACCGTCTACGGCGCCAGTTGGTGCCCGGACTGTCGCCGCGCCAAGCAGTTCCTCGCGTCCCACCGCGTGGCCTATGAGTGGATCGATCTCGAGGAGTTCCCCGAGAAGACGACCGAGGTGGAAGCGCGCAACGACGGCAAACGGATCATCCCGACGATCGTCTTTCCCGACGGCAGTTTCCTCGCCGAACCGTCGAACGACGAACTGGCCGATCGCATCGGCCTGTCGCGCGTGACCTCGGAGAAGGAGTACGACCTCGTCATCGTCGGTGGGGGTCCCACGGGACTCACGACGGCGATCTACGGCGCTCGAGAGAACGCCAAGGTGTTGATCGTCGAGAAGTCAGCGCCCGGCGGCCAAGCCGGCGTCACCGAGCGTTTCGACAACTACCCCGGATTCCCCGATGGCGTGGGCGGCGCCGAACTGGCCGAGCGCATGACCCAGCAAGCGTTGCGCTACGGCGTCGAAATCCTCGAAGCCGTGGGGGCCACAAAAATACGACGCGACGGACCGATGATGCGCGTCGAACTCTCGACCGGAGACTTCGTCCTCGCGCCGGCCGTACTCGTCGCGACCGGTTCGACCTATCGACGCACGGACGCCGAGGGCGAAGCGGACCTCATCGGTGCCGGCGTCCACTTCTGTGCGACGTGCGACGGACCGTTCTACCGCGGCGCCAAGGACCTCACCGTCGTCGGCGGCGGCAACAGCGGCCTCGAAGAGGGACTGTTCCTCACGCAGTTCGCCGACCACGTCACCGTCGTGCAGGCCCTGTCAAAACTGACGGCCAACAAACTCCTTCAAGACAAGGTCGTGAACCACGCGAGGATGTCGGTACTCCTGGACACGTCGGTCACATCATTCAACGCGAACGAGTCCGGCAAGCTGGAGTCGATCACCGTGTCCTGTGACGGAACCGAGTCGATACACGAGACCGCCGGCGCCTTCATCTTCATCGGTCTCGATCCCAATACGAGTTTCCTCGAGAACTCGCTGGACGTTGACGCGCGTGGATTTATCGTCACCGACACAAATTTTCGCACGAGCGTCGACGGAGTTTTCGCGGCGGGTGACGTGCGCTCCGGTTCGACCAAACAGATCGCGTCGGCCGTCGGCGAGGGCGCGGCGGTCGCAATTCAGATTCGCTACTACCTCGACTCGTTGGACCGCGTCGACGTCAATAGTTGACATTTGATGTAGTCGCGCGAGCTCGCGCGTCGCGTTGCGCAATTTTTCGCAACGCACCCACACGCGCGTAACTTTTTTCTGACGTGGCGTGATCGCATCGTTGCGCGCGCGTATTCACAGCAGATACTAAAGAAGTAATTCAAGTATCGCCAGTAACGTCTTAATAGCGGCCGCAAATTTCTCACGTAATACACGTGCGTTCTTGCTAATCGCATCACACACAAATGTTTGCCGAACGGAGCGTTGTAGATGCCAAGGAAAAGTTTCGACGCCTCAGTGCTCGGCGAGTTCTTTTGGAACTCGACCGACCTGTTGTCGATCCTGGGCAGCGACGGCACGTGGAAGATCGTCAACGCGGCGTGGCCCGAGCACATGGGCTGGTCCCTCGAAGACCTGCAGAGTAGCCCCTTCATTGACCTGGTTCACCCGGATGACGTCGCGGCGACCGTGCGCGAGTTCGACCGTATGGTCGCGGCACCGGACGCCACCTTGATCGAGTTCCGCAACCGCCAACGTCACCGAGACGGAACGTACCGATGGATCGAGTGGAGTTGTCAGGGCCGCAACGGCATGGTCTTTTCCGCCGGGCGCGACGTCACGAGCCAAGTCGAAGGACAGATGGAGTTGGCGGGCAGTCTCGAGACCACGCGCGCGATCCTCGACGCGGTGGTCGATTCGATCATCACCATCGACGAACAGTTCCGGGTGCTCGACGTCAGTCCCGGTACCGACCGAATCTACGGCGTTTCGCACGACGAGCGACGAGGTACGAACTCGCTCAACATTGTCTTGCCCGATGACCGCGATCACGTCGCAACGGAGTTGCGACGTCTCTTCCGCGGTGAAGATGGGTCGATCACGAGTTATCGCTTCCGAGCGCACAACGTCGACGGCACAACGCTGACGATCGAGACCCGCGGACGACTAATTCGCGATGAGGCGGGCCACGAACCTCGAGCCGTACTGGTCTCGCGCGACGTCACCGAAGCCGTCGCCGCCGAAGCGGTTCTGAAAGAGGCGAAGGAAGCGGCCGAACGCGCCAACGCCGCCAAGAGCGAGTTCATGTCGCGCATGAGCCATGAATTGCGCACGCCGCTCAATTCCGTGCTCGGATTCGCCCAAATACTCGAAATGGAGTTGACGTCACCCGACGCGCTCGAGATGGTGGGCTTCATCCACAATTCGGGCGCGTACTTACTGGAACTCATAAACGAAGTACTTGACATCTCGCGCATCGAAGCAGGTCACATCAGCGTCCTGATCGAGCCGATCGCACTGAAGGATCTCGAGAGCGAGTGCATCGAGCTGGTCACGCCCCAGGCCAGTGAGCGCGGTATCACGATCTCCTCCAAGTCCAATTACGACTACCACGTGCTCGGCGACCAGCAGCGACTCAAGCAGGTCCTCCTGAACCTGTTATCCAACGCCATCAAGTACAACCGAACACACGGCACGGTGACGCTTTCGTGCGAATCCAAGAGCGACAAAGTCCGATTCTCGGTCAGCGACACCGGCCCCGGCATCAGTCCGGACCTGCTCTCGCGGTTGTTCACGCCGTTCGACCGTTTGGACGCCGAGATGACCGGCATCGAGGGAACCGGTCTCGGACTGGCGCTCTCCAAGGGCCTCATCGAGGCGATTGGCGGCGCCCTCGGCGTCGAGAGCAAGGTCGGCAAGGGTTCGACGTTCTGGATTGAACTCCCGGCCGCGGAGTGCCTGGCGTCGTGCCCCACCGCGAGTCAGCCAAACTTGGCCCTCTCGGCCTCGTGCCACGCCGCGACGTCGAACGTGCTCTACATCGAAGATGACCTCGCCAACGTGCAACTGGTCGAACGGCTCTTGCTGCAGCGACCGAACATCAACCTGATCACGTCGCTGCTTGGTGGCCTGGGCGTCGAACTGGCTCTGCAGTATCGACCGGACCTGATTTTGCTTGACGTGCACCTCACGGATATTCACGGGTTCGAAGTACTCGAGCGTCTCCAGGGCGATTCACGCACCGTCGACATTCCGGTCGTGGTTCTCTCGGCCGACGCCACGACGTGGCAACGCCGGCGCTTCCGCAACGCCGGCGTCTACAACTATCTGTCGAAGCCGCTCGACCTCCATATGTTGCTCGATGTCATTGACCAGCACGTCGGTGCCGGCGCCGCGTCGCTCGTGATCGCGAACGCCCGCGAGCACGTCACCGCAACCTGAGTTCTCGCCTCCGCACGTCTCAGGGCGTGATACGAGAACGAATCTCTTTCATCCACTGATCCGCCGATCGTCGAGCCTCAGCGACCTCTTCTCGTCGACCCGTGGCTTCCACCCCGGTGACCGGATACGAGCCGAGGAACTTCACGCGAGCGAGGTGGGTCTGGAGATCGGCCAGGCAATCGGCGACGACGTCGTCGGCGACGTGACCTTCGAACTCGATCACGAAGCAGTAGTCGCCCAGTCCGCGCTTCGTCGGCCGGCTCTCCAATTTCGTAAGGTTGATGTCGCGCGCGGCGAAGCGACCGAGAATCCCGTAGAGCGAGCCGGGACGGTCGGAGTCCTGGAAGCAGACAATGGTTGTTCGGTCGTGACCCGTGGGCGCCGCGACGCGCTCGCGGGCGACGACAACGAATCGTGTGGCGTTGTCGGGATGGTCCTCGATGTCGGTCGCGAGCGCGACCAGACCGAACAGTTCACCGGCCAGGGTCGACGCGACCGCGGCCCACGGTTCGCTGGACTGCGCGACCTCTCGGGCGGCTTGTGACGTGGAGGTGGTCTGTTCGATCGTGACGTCGAGTCCGTGCAAGTAGCCGCGGCACTGCGCCAACGCGTGCACGAAGCTGCGAACGCTGGTCAGGTCCTCAATCGCGACGCCGGGCCGGGCGAGCAAGTGCAGTCGTATCGGGATGACGATCTCTTGCACGATCACCAACTCGTGATCGAAGACCAGTCCGTCGATCGTGGCTGACACCGTCCCCTCGATTGCGTTTTCGATCGGCACCAGTCCCTGGTCGAGCGAGGAATCGGCGACCGACGAAAGAAGATCGGCCAGCGTGTCGCACGCGATGCTCTCGACGTTGTCCATCGTGGAGACGGCTTCGTGAGAGAACGAACCCTCCGGTCCGAGGTAGCCAATGCGCAGCGTTCCCATCACGTGAGGATAGTTCCACGACCCCGGGGGCCTCGCCGCACCGGGTCTGGTGAGGTCGTTTGAGGTCGTACGATAGACAGGGATCAATTTCGAAAGGCCGTGCAATGGGGCACCCGATGTTTGAGTATGACGCCACGCTGGCGGACGAGGTCTTTGACTACTGTCGAGACCGCCTTTCGATGGACCCGGTACCACTCGACTTCGGGAGTTTGAACGCGACGGCCCCGGGCGATATGAAGGGATTCATCCGTCCCGAGGGTCACGACGCCGACGAGATTCTCGAGTTCTTCAAGAACGATTTGGCCCCGGCGGTCGTCTCGATCGACTCACCCGGCTTCCTCGCCTTTATTCCGAACGCGCCCACCAAGAACTCGTTGCTGTTCGACATGGTCGTCGCCTGCTCGGGCCTCAACGGCACCAGTTGGTTGGAGTCGAGCGGCGTCGTACTGGCCGAGAATCTGGCCCTCGAGTACCTCGCGGAGTTGGCCGGCATGCCCGAGGGCTCCGGCGGCGCGTTTGTCTCCGGGGGATCGTTGGGCAACCTGTCGAGCCTCACCGTGGGACGCGACATCGGACGCGCCAAACATCCGAACCTGTTGCCGCACGAAGTGCGCTACGCGATCTCCGCGGACGCCCATTCGAGCATCGGTAAGGCCCTGCACGTACTCGGCGTCCAACCGCTCATCGTGACGACCGACGACCACCGCTTCACGCGGGCCAGCCTCGAGCAGGCGATGGCGGATGACCCGAACACCGAGAACGTGATCGGTATCGTCGCGACCTCGGGAACGACGAACGCCGGCATCGTGGATGACTTAGAGGGCCTTGGCAGCTACGCGCGCGAACACGATCTGTGGTTCCACGTCGACGGTGCCTACGGCGGGGCCGCGCTGTTCTCACCGACCGAACGACACCTCCTCGCGGGGTTGCGACACGCCGACAGCTTCATCGTCGACCCGCACAAGTGGCTCTTCGGGCCGCTCGACTGCTGCGCGCTGATCTATCGCAACCCGACCGTCGCGCGCAAAGTCCTCGCCCAACAGGCCGGCTACCTCGACATCTTGCACTCGAGCGACGACGAGCACTACGAGTGGAACCCGTCGGACTTCGCGATCCACCTGTCGCGCCGAGCCCGTGGTCTCCCCTTCTGGTTCTCGCTCGTCACCAACGGCACGGCGGCCTACGAGAGCGCCGTGCAGAGCGCGGTCGACATCGCCCATCGCACGCAGCAGAAGATCGCAGCACTCGACTACGTCGAGATGGTCCGACCCATCAGCCTCTCGATCGTCCTATTTCGCCGTAAGGGCTGGACGAGCGAGCAGTACACCGAGTGGAGCCATCAACTCCTGCGTGATCAAATCGCCTTCGTGACGCCCACGAAGTGGGAGGGCGAGACGGTCGGTCGTCTCGCGTTCCTACATCCCAACACGACGGACGAACTCGTGGATCAGATCCTCGAGTCGATGAGGGACTAGAGCCCTTCCAACAACGGATCGCTGGGCGTTCGTGCGGCTTCGCCCCGTTGCGACTTCCGTCGCCAGGCGATGCCGCCCAGCGCCTCGAGCACGATGCGGTTGCCCAAATAGGCCGTGATCTCGGCGTGATCGTACGGCGGGGAGACTTCGACGACGTCGAGGCCACCGACGTCGGTCTCCATCGCGATTCGGCGTACGGCGTCGAGCAGTTGGCGACTCGTCAGCCCGCCCGGTTCGGGCGTGCCGGTCCCGGGAGCCGAGCCCGGGTCGACGACGTCGACGTCGACCGACAAGAAGACGGCATCACAGTCGCTCGTTGCGATCGCGATCGCTTCGTGGAGAACGTCGTCGAGCCCGCGCGACACGATCTCGCTCATCTCGAATGAGCGCATCCCCTGCTCGGCCATCCACGCCAGTGTCGCCGGTTCGGGCCAGTAGCCGCGCAGTCCGATCTGCAAGAAGCGGTCACCGCGACAGGCCCCGGATTCGATGAGTCGGCGCATGGGAGTGCCGTGTCCGTACAACGAACCCATCTGCGTGTCGCCGGTGTCGGCGTGGGCGTCAAAGTGAATCACCGAGACCCGTCCCCAGCCAACGTGTCGAGCCACGCCCGTGACATCCGGTAGAGCGATGGTGTGGTCGCCACCGAGCACGATCGGGATGACGCCGGCTGCGGCGACCGCGCTTACTCTCTCTTCCAGCAGACGAAGCGACTTCACGGTATCGCCCGAGGGCATCTCGACGTCCCCGAGGTCGACCACCGCAAGGTCCTTCAGCGCGTCGACCCCGAGGGCGAGGCTCGGCCGCATCCCGTCGTGCGGCAAATAATCCGTGACGCGAATCGCTTGGGGACCGAAGCGGCAACCGGGTCGGTGCGACGTCCCCCCATCGAAGGGTGCGCCAATGATCGCCGCGCCCGACGTCGACCATTCAGCCGGTACGTCGGGGTCGGCCGCGGGCACGCCGAGGAACGTGGCGTCCGGCCCGTAGAGGTTGCCTATGCGCATGATTCGACCCGCCTACGGCGTGCGATTGTCAAACTCGCTTTACGCATACGTCGTCTTGATCGCCGCGGACAGTTCGTCGAGGTGGTTGACGACCAACGAGACGTGCCCGTCTCCGGCGAAGAAGCGCTTGCGCGCCGTCGGCAGACTCTTCGCCAACCACTCCCCGTGCGTGCGCGGGACCATGAGGTCCTGATCGCCGAACCATACGGAAACGGGGACGGTGATCGTGGTGGGGTCGAAGCCCCACTCCTTCATGATCGCCTGGTCGTCGTCGTAGAAGCCGCGCCATCCGAACTCGAAACCTTGTCGCATCGACGCGGCGAACTCCTCGCGTGCGGACTCGGGTTCCAAGACCGCCTTGTCGGGCTCTGAGAGCAAACCGCCGAACATCTCGACGACATTGTCCTTGGTCGCTACGGCGAATGCGTCGCCGTACATCGCCATACGGGCTTCATATTCGGGACCGCCTTCTTTGGCGAGCGCGAACTCCTCGACGTTCTCCGGGCCCATCCCTTCGGTCCAGTCGAAGTTCAGGTTTGTGGGCACGACACTGGCGAGCGACCACGCCGCGAGACAGCGCGGCGCGTCGAGCGCCGCGCAGGCGAGCGCGTGTGGTCCGCCGCCGGACCAACCGACGACGACGTAGTCGCCTCGACCGAGCGAATCCAACGCCACACGAACGTCACCCACGACCGAGGCCACGTCACGACCTTCGAGACGCGATGATTTGCTGTAGCCCGCGCGTGACGAGGTGACAATGAACAAACTGCCGTCTTCGGCGAGCGGCGCGAGCATCTTCACCAGATTCGCCGAACCCGGGGTTCCGTGATGAAAGAGGACAGTGTGACCGGACGGCTCCCCGAGGGTGGCCACTTCCAGGTATCTGCCATCAGGCAGTTCGATCAATACTTCGTTGTAGTGCATGGTATTTCCGATCGCCGTTTCAACTCCCACCCTACGCTGGCGAGATGTCGTCGTCACGTTCGGTTTCGGTTTCGCAGTTGATCCACGCCCCGGCGTCGCGGATCTTCGATCTCCTGGCCGATCCGCGTCAACACGCTCGCCTGGACGGATCTGGTTCGGTCTCGTCGGTGAAGAACGCCCCCGAACGTTTGACGCTCGGCTCGACCTTTTCGATGCACATGAAGATGGGGTTCGGCTACATGACGCGCAATCGGGTCGTCGAGTTCGAAGAGAACCGTCGCATCGCGTGGCACCACTTCGCGCAGTTCGTTTGGCGCTACGAGCTCGAAGAGGTCGAGGGTGGCACGATGGTCACCGAATCGTTCAACTACGACAAGCCGTGGGCTTTCGTCATCATCGCGATGGGCTTCCCCGAGAAGAATCGACTCGCCATGCAAGCGACGTTGCGGCGACTCGAAGAGCTCGTCACCTCGTGACGGTGAGCGTCACGCCGACGTCCAAGAGTTCGACCCAGGTCTGACCGGGCGTCATCAGGGCCGTTTTCCCGTTTGCCGTCTTGTACTGGATGACGTCGGACTTCGACGGACCTCGCGACCACGTACCCGTCGTCTCCAGGCCGTCGACAAAGAAGGCCGCGGTCCCCGATCCCTGCAGGTTCGCGTAGGAGGCCTCGGTGCCGATGCCGTTCACGTAATTCACATACATGACGATGACGTTCTTGGGCGACTCACGAACACCGGTGCCGGTCACGTCAGCCTTGCCGAAGAGCGTTCGATCCCACGACATCGAAGCTGTATCCCACGTCCACGTCACCGGGTAGATGCTCGGGAAGGGGACGATGAAACTCACGACTGGCCTACCACCCGCGATCTCCTTGGGCGTCCGGTAAGAGAACAGTGCCGGCGGCGGCACCGGGGCGCCCCCGAAGGCGAAGAGCTGGGGCGCGATCGCGAAAAGGTTGTGAGGCGCGTAGAGGTTGGGGTCGCGGAACATCGCGGTGCCGGCACTCGACTCATCAATCAACTTCAAGCCCGGTACCGTCGAGATACTCGCCACGGCGTAAGGCGCGCCTCCGGAGTAGGCAAAGATCCCGCCCAGGGGCCACACGACCTGAGTATCGGTGGGACGCACCGAACGCACTGGTCCAACTTTCGCGGGTGCGTGCGAATTGAAGATCGCCGCTAATCGCGTGATGCCGCCGTTCACGATTTCTTCGTAGACAACGTCGGCCTGATCAATACCCCATTGGGGCAGCGCTTCCGGTGTGTTCTCGATCTTGACGGTCAACGCCGGTCGCTTCACCGAGAGGCCAGTTGGATCGGGCAGGCCGCTCAATGGCGCGGTTGGGTACTGCAGCAACGTCGTGGTCGTGGTCGGTGCCGTGGTCGGCGTCGTCGTGGTCTTATGAAAGTGAAGGAAGGCCAGTCCCCCGATCGCGGCGAGCACAACGACGACGACGATCACGGGGAGTGTCTTTCGCATTCTCCAAACCTACTTAACGATGCTGACCGTCCTGTGCCAGTCCTTCGTCGAGAAATAAACGCTTGAAGATCACAGTGTGCGGCAACATTGTCTCAGGACTGAGGTGCTCCGAACCCTCGACGCGAAGCCATCCCACGGATTCATAGAAGCCCAGCGCCGTATCGCGACCGTTGGCCCAGAGTTGCTCGGCGCCGAGTGCGCGTAGGTCCTCCTCGGCGAAGGCGAGTACGCGCGCGCCGTACCCGCGTCCTTGGACGTCGAAGTCGGTCGCCATGTAGCGCAGTTGGAACGTGACGAGCGAGGGGTTCATCGGTGGCGCGGATGGGAAGAACGACGCGCTCACGACCAGCCGAGCACCGAGGAATCCGCCGTAGTGGAAGGACGTCTCATCCCCGTCACGCGGATCGGGACGATAGATCGCGGGGTCGTCGTTGCGCAAGATCCGTCGACGAAGACCGTGGAGTTGGTCGGCCGAGACGCGCTCGACGTGAAAGTCGTCGTCAGTCAAGTTGCTGCACCATCGTGATCAAGGTCAATGAATGATCGCGCTCCATTTGGAAACTCTCTCCGTTCGGTCGAAAGCCCACCTTCTCATAGAAGGCGCGCGCCCGCAGAACCGACGAACCCACGTGCAAGTACACCTCGTCGACCCCATGTCCCTTGGCCCATTCCCCGATCGAACGGACCAGGAGTACGGCCGTGCCCGTTCCTCGTTCGCTCGGCGTCACGTACATGGCGTAAAGCCACCGCGTTCCGGGGTAGGCGTCATTGAAGCCCCCCGACACCATGCCGACCACGCGACCGTCCCGATCGGCCAAGTAGTACAGTCGGGTCGAAGCCGCGTTCTTCCACTGCGCGTCGGACCAGCGCAGCGACTCCTCGTAGGTGGATCCGTAGGCGTCGGGGGTGTCGCTCAGCGCTTCGAGGCGAATCACGCGCAGGTCCTCCCAGTCATTGGTCCCGCACAGTCGGATGGTTAGCGTCGACTCACTCGTCATCGGTCATACGCGCGGCCACGTTGCGTTCGGCGGGAGTTCCCTCGGCCAGATTGTCACGCACCGCGTCGTGATCGACGTCCGGTCGATTCTGTGACAGCTTGGCCTTGCCCTGGATCGCCTCGACCGCGATCTCGATACCGACGATGGCCTTCACTTGTCGTTCGACGTACTCCGCCGACGCGTCCTCGACGTGCCACTCGGGCGATCGGCCGAGCTCGAACTGGTCGGTGACCAAGCGCACCTGTCGTTGCAGCCATTCGGAATCGTCGTGCACCGTGAGGTGACCGCGGACTTCGGTCGCGACGTAATTCCAGGTCGGCACGACACCGGGGTTCTCGAAGCGGCTCGGATAGTTCGACGGCGACACGTAGGCGCTCGCGACGAGGAAGAGGGCGAGGACCTCGTCACCGTCGTTCAGCGAGCGCCACCACGAATTGGCCTTCGCGACGTGAGTGAGGATCTTTGTGCGGTCTTCACTGACCACGACGGGCACGAAGACGCTCTGGAGTCCGTCGGGCGTGGCGACAATCAACATCCCGGCGCCGGCCTCGCGGACGATTTTCCACGCCGCCTCTTCGTCGAGTGCGTGCTTCGGGGGAACGTACACGCGACCATTCTTCCACGCGGCCCGGTGGCCACGTCCGAGAACCGCCTTACGTACCTTCGGGACTCGCCAACATCGTCGGGCCCTCTTGGCGAGGCAATCGGGCCGAATAGATGCTGTACCCGTCAATCTGACGCACGATGAACGTCGCGATTGCGGTAGCGGCCATCATGGGTATCCCCAACGAGAAGCCACTGTGCGTGAACTCGAGCACCAGTACCAGGCCGGCGAGCGGGGCCTGCATCGAGGCGCCGATCATCGCCGCCGCGCCGACGAGGGCGAACGCGCCGACGGGCGTACCCGGCCACAGGTGAATCCAGAGCGCCCCGAAGAAAGCGCCGAAGAGGGCGCCCGTCGCGAGGAACGGTGTGAAGACGCCACCTGCGGCACCGCTGCCGAGCATCATCGCGGTGACGAGCGGTTTGAGGGCGAAGAGTGCGAACAAGAGTCCTACGCCACCGACGCCGAGGAACGCTTCGTGCGCCATGTCCTTGCCGTTACCGAAGAGTTGCGGATACCAGATTCCGATGACGCCGAGGACACCGAAGGCGACCGGCATCATCCACAAGATGTTGGCGCCCTTCGCGCGAAAGTGCGAGGCCCATCCGATCAGTCGAACGTAGAAGATCGCGAGGAGACCGATAACGACGCCGGCGAGAATCGACCACACCATCAGCGAAGCGCTGAAGCGATAACCGGGAATGTCCGCGTACGTGGCACCCGACGGCAGGTACAGCCACGCCACCAGCGTCGCAATCAATGAGGTCGCGAGTGCCGGCATCACGACCGGCAACGCGAAACTGCCGTAGAGGACTTCGGCCGTGAAGATGGCCCCGCCGAGTGGCACGTTGTACACGCAGGCGAGTCCCGCGCCGCCGCCACAGGCGACGAGCAGGCGCTTCTGGGCGGGGCTCAGATTGAACCAGTGCGAGAGCACACTGCCCGACGCGCCGCCCATCAACTTCGGTGCCGCTTCTCGTCCGATCGACGCGCCGAGGCCGATCACGATCTCCGAGACGATCGACGTCAAAAAACTCCGGCGCAGCGAAAGCTCGCCCTCACCGTTCCAGACGGCGTCGTCGATGTCGGACTTCTCATGCTTGAGATAACGCCTGATCAAATACCACGACACCGCACCAATAACGCCACCAATCAACAGGACCACGATCCGACGAGTCGAGCTCACGGCGGCCACGGCGTTCTGGAAGTACCCGGAGTGGTAATGGAATCCAGCGCGTTCACACTCGGCGAGGATCCACATTAAAAGGTCGCCGAACAGACCCGTCGCGACACCGGTCAACGCCACGGCGAGCCAGAATTTCGGAGTCAGTCGCGCTTCGCCGTCGTGCGTGACGTTCGGTTGCTCCATCGCGCCGCGACCCGATGCGATTCGCCGCTTGATCATTGGCGGAGGAACGCGAAGGCGTTCACTCTCGGAGTTGCGCTTTCGCACCATGGACCTCTCAAAGCAATGGCTGAATCAATGGTAGTGCTCGCCTTATTGCAACTTTCTCTCTGGAAAAAGTGCGGAGCTACCTCGGACTATCGATGACGGTGCTCAGTGCAGCGCCATGAGCCACGGCGGTGGACTCACTTCGATGCGCGCGAACGGCGAGGCGACACGACCAAAACGATCGTCACCCGCAGCCCAGGCGCGCCACGCGTCGGAGATCTCGTCTTGGGACCTCGCCACAAAGTTCCACCACATGAAGAGGCGTTCGTCGAAGGGAACGCCCCCGATGAGCATCGCCCGACTCGGAGCATTTGAATCGAAACGGCACTCGTCTCGTCCCGCGCCGAGGTACGCCAGCGCCCCCGGTTGCACGACGGTGCCGTCGACCAACACCGAGCCGTTGGCGACGATGAGCGCGTACTCGCAGTTCGGCTCCAGTGCGACTGTGACGGGACCCCCGTGAAGATTGAGTTCGACGCCGACCAGAGCGCTGTCTCGACGGGCCGGTGAACTCGTCTCTGCGAAGGAACCGACGAGGACCGTCGCCGAGAGGTTCGACGTCTCGATCGTTGGCATGGTGTCAAAGTGTTCGAATTCGGCGCCACCGTCACGCGTCGTCGAAGGTTGCGCGACCCACAACTGCATTCCGTGCATCTCGCCCGATCGCAGTCCGGGATTCTCTTCGGAGTGGGCCACGCCGTGACCTGACGTCATGAGATTCAACTGTCCGGCTCGGATGAGTTGCTCCGACCCGAGGCTGTCACGGTGCAAGAACTCTCCGGCGAAGAGCCACGTCACGGTTTGCAGCCCCATATGCGGATGAGGCGCGACGTCAATCGATCGATCTGGCGTCAACGACATTGGTCCCATGTGATCGACAAAACACCAGGCCCCGACGGTCCGTCGACCTCTCGTCGGCAGCGCTCGTCGAACGCGCAGTTCCCCCACTTGCGCTTCTCGGCTCTCGTAGATTTCGACATCGTGGTCAGTCACGATCCGACCTTCCTTTCCGCCTCGACACAGCGCTTCGTTACGATCGGATCACTGGCTCACTCGTCGTAGGCGGCCTGTAACTTGTCGACCTCGATTTTGCTCATCACCATCATGGCGTCGCGAACGCGACCGGCCTTCATCGCGTCGGGGTCGCCCAAGAGCACGGTGAGAAGCGTCGGAATAATCTGCCACGAGAGGCCGAATCGATCCTTCAGCCAGCCGCACGGTCTCGGTTCACCGCCGTCACCGAGGGCCGACCAGTAGTAGTCAACTTCGGCTTGGTCCTGACACGAGACCACGAGTGAGAAGGCCTCGTTCAGCGAAAAGGAGGGGCCGCCGTTCATTATCGAAATCCTGAGATTCTCGAGGCGAATTGTCCCAATGACGAAACCGCCATCGGGCATCGTCGGTACGTCCATCCGGGTGACGTCGATGATCTCGGAGTTAGCGAAGACGCTGGCGTAAAATTCCAGCGCCTCCTCCGCGTTGTCGTTGAACCAAAGGAAGGGAGCGACGTCCACCACCGCTTCATGTTAATGACGAGTGCCACGCGAGACCCCGTCCAAAAGCGCCTGAAATTGGCCGCGCCGAACATCGAAACTGCGCAGTTGCTCTGTACCGTCCTGATTTTCGCGCCAGCCATATACTGCGATTTATGGTTGCAATTCTGTTCTGGGTCGTCATTGTCGGGTTCTCGTTCGTCCTCGAACTTCACTCCAACGCCTTCATCGCCGTCTTCATTGGCTTCGGTGCCGCGATCTCCTTCGTCCTGGCGTTGGCCGGCCTCCCCTTCACCTTCCAGGCCGGCGCATGGCTGGTCGTGTCGGCAGTCTCGCTCGTAACCCTGCGACCGTTCGCGATGAGAAAATTTCACCATCACCGATTCGAAATCGACATGTCACAACCGACCAATACCGCAATGACCGACATGCGCGGAACCGTTGAAATGCCGGTGGGCGACGCCACTCATCCGGGGAGAGTCAAGATTCAAGGCGAGTCCTGGAAAGCGGTCACCGACTGGCCGGCGCAACTGCCCGACGGCACGCTCATCGTTGTCAAGAAGGCCTACGGCACCACACTCTGGGTCGATCCCGTCTAACAGCGTGTGTCCTAATTGGACCCACCGGATTGCCTTGACCAACTGAACCACGTGGCTCAGAATGTGCTTGCTCGCCGTCCGAGTTCTCAGATGACTTTCTGTCTGGGTTCTCGATTCCGACCCAAGGCCCTCATCACGTTGCCGTGATGTTTGTGCGGGTGACTATCGGCTCATCCCGCGTGCTTCGCGGTGCAGATCCTTTAGAGATCAGACTGTGGAGAGAAGCAATTGGCGAGTCGGGACCTCGCTCGCTCGCGTCCTTTGGACCCCGGGGTGGTTCTGGCCAGGGCCTGGTTGGCCGCCTTGAGCGTGCGCTGCGCTTCTCTGAGTGTTTTCACCCCCTCGAAGATTTCGAAGGGAGTACCGTTCGCGTCGGCGGCGACGCAAAGGGACATGATCCCACGATCGACACCAACGGGAACGGGGTGGCGAATACTGCGACTGCGCTCGGCCTGGTGCAGTTCAGCGGCCACGCCCGTCAGCGAGACAATCCAACGTGCCGCGCGCTGGGTCAGTGTGGCCGAGAGTCGATGTGCCGCCGACGGCGCGGTGCCGCGGTCCATGAGCACGAGTTCGATGCGTTTGTCAGAACCCTGCGGGAAAGGTCTTCGAGTATCAACTCGATGGCTTTTGCTTCGGACGTCGATACGGGAACCGCACGCACGCAAAGCGGCAGACCAGTGACGTCCACGCAGACGATTCGCTCGGCGCCCTTGGTTCGGCCATAGGGATCGCCCTGGTTATGGAACGTTGCTCCGCCATTGGAGACCCCTCTCGCCAGATGCGTGTCGATGACCACCATCGAGGGCAATGGTTCCTTTCGACCGAGGTTGGTGCGCAACAACGCGTGCAGCGCCACAAGCACCTGAGTCCACGTTCCGTTCCTCGACCACCGGCGAAACTGAGACCAGACCCTCTTTCAGGGTCCGAACTGCTCGGGTAAATACCTGCACTGGCACCGGGTGTGCGAGATGTAGAGCATCGCGTCGGCGACGTGTCGAATGTCATCTCCGTGCTTTGGTCCTCGTTTGGAGGGAAGCACGAGCAAAGGTTCCAGCATCTTCCACCTGGGCGTCAGTCAGATCACTCGAATAGGCCACGTCTTGATGGTGCCGATCAACGCTCTTAGCGCACTCGCCAAATAGAACACAGCCTCTAAGCAACACGCCGCAGTTGCGTATCGAGGCGCGATTGCTCCGTGGTACTACTCAGAGTGTCTACGACTGAGTACTGGGAACGTCGGCCATCACGCTCTTGATGGCCTGAGCCGCACCCAAGAGCGCCGCACTCTCGGCGGGGATGATCAACTTCGTGTTAGGACTCTCAGCGAACTTCGACAAGGTGTCGAGCTGCAAGATCGCCACCAGCGTTGGGTCGGGCTGTTGCAACTTGATCGCCGCGTACACCGAGGCGATGGCCTGGGCGCGTCCTTCGGCTTCGAGGATGAGCGCCTGTCGTCGACCTTGGGCGCGCAGGATGTCAGATTGCTGAGCACCTTCGGCTTCTTTGATCGCCGCTTGGCGTTGTCCGTCGGCGACGTTCACCGCGGACTGCTGCTGTCCTTCGGATTCAAGGATCCGAGCGCGCTTCTCCTGGTCGGCCTGCTTCTGCAGGGCCATGGCCTGAAGAATCTGTTCCGGCGGCGTGATCTCTAAGACCTCCACACGGTTGATGCGAACGCCCCACTTGTCGGTGGCCTCTTCCATCTGGGTCTGGAGCATCGTGCCGATTCGCTCGCGCTGGGAGAACGCCTCGTCCAAGGTGATGCTGCCGAAGACCGCTCGCACCGACGTGCGCGCCAAGTTGTCGACGCTGACCAGGTAGTCCGAGTTGGTGAAGAGGGCGAGGCGAACGTCCACCACTTGGCTGAATATCGTTGCGTTGACGATGACCGCCACGTTGTCACGGGTGATGACCTGTTGGCGGTCGCCGGTGCGCGGCGTCTCGCGGACGTCGACGATCTTCATGACTTCGATGAAGGGAATGATGAAGGTCAGGCCAGGGTTCTTGATGTCCTTGAACTCACCGAAGCGAGTGATGACACCGACGAACCCCTGCTGGACGATTCGTACGGCCTTCAATATCGCTGACAAGACGAGCAGGACGATGATCCCCGCCACCACTGCTAACACAATTCCAACCATCTGAATCCCTTCACTACGGCCCATAACGAATCGATTGGCCGCTATTTAGCCCGTTGTTCGGAGTGTACTTGTCCTCTTCCGCGTCGCTTCAGGTGAATGGGCAACGCGGTGGTTGGCTCAACCAAACGTGAAATCGAAGGCCTGCACGCCCGGAGTAAACGTCAGCACCATCGTGCCGGTCGACGACGACTTGGCGTGAAAGAGCGTGTAGAGCCGAGGAACGCCACGCACGTGAACCGTGGTGGGCGCCGTGCCATTGCCCGCCGAGACACTCACCGTGCCGGTGCCGCCCATCACGAGATAGACGTCCTGGGCAACGTAATTGATCTCCAACTTCGAGTCCTTGATCGACGTCGCCTCTTCAGCGTGTTCGTTCCACTCACCCGAGAACGCCCACGTGGTCGACGAGAGGTGCGTCGGGAAGTGGAACTCGGTCGCGACGTTCTTCGCCGGCTCCACGTCGGAGTCCATGTAGGTCAGGCCGTACTTGTAGCCGATGTAGGACTCGGGGCTCGTCTCTTCGAACGGCGTGCGATTCGCCACGGACGTCGGCGGGGGCAGCTTCAGTCCCGGGTGCGCGGCGACCAGGAGCTTGCGGATGAGACTCTCGGTCAATGCATAGTTACCTTCGCCGAAATCGACGTGTCGCACGACACCCTGGGCGTCGATGAGGTACTCGGCCGGCCAGTACTCGTTGTCGTAGGCGTTCCACGTTCCGTAGTCGTTGTCAACGGCGATCGGATACTTAACGCCCAGCGCCTGGGCCTGGGCCTTCACGTTGCTCACGACGTGCTCGAAAGCGAACTCGGGCGTATGCACGCCAACGATTTCCAGTCCGTACGGGGCGTAGCGCTTGTACCACGCTTCGACGTGCGGCAACGATCGTTGGCAGTTGATACACGAGTAAGTCCAGAAGTCGACGATGACGACCTTGCCTCGCAAGCCCTTCATCGTGAGCGCCTTGTCCTGTGACGTGTTCAGCCACGTGGTGACGTCGGTGAAGTTGGGCGCGAGACCACACGACACCAAGCCGGGCGAGGAGGACGGACACGACACGAGCGACCCCGAGACGGCCTTGGATCCCTGATGGCCCTTCAAGGCGTTGAGCTGCTTACGAATGCTGGTGGAGCCTTCGATCTTCTTTTGCAGGACGCTCGTGTATCCGGGCACGTCCCTTTGCAAGAAGTCGAAGGAGTTGGTCGCGATGCCGATCGCCATCAACAGCAGCACCACTCCACCGATCTGTCGATAGAGCGGTGCGCGTTGGCGTACTGCCTGCACCCGACGGACCAGGCCCCCACCGGCCAGAGCGATGAAGAGCAACGGCACGACCGCACCGACGGCGAACGCGAGGGTAACCACGACGGTTTCAAAGTGGATGTCGCGCGTCGCACCCAGTACGGTGATCGCGGCGAGCACCGGTCCGGCACACGGCACGAACACCAGACCCAACGCCAAACCGATAACGAAACCGCCGCTCGAACTACTCGGTTGGCGTCCAACCAGTCTGGCGAACGGCCGTTCCAGCCACTCCCCGATCACGGGAATGACGAAGCCGATTCCGACGAGACCGAGGAGGCCCACGCCGATCCACATCAACGTGTTCTGAGGGAGATCCAATCCCGACAGAATTTCCGATCCGACGAGCACCAGGAGACTGAAACTGAGGACCAGGCCAAGGACGATCGCCACCGAACGACGCCACGAACCCTTCGGAGTCTCCTCGGCACCCGGTGCCGCCACGCCGGCTACAAAAACAATCGGAAGAACTGGCAAGATGCAGGGCGATATTCCCGCAATCAGTCCTGCCGCCAGCGCGACAACGATGAGCGTCACGTCAGATTCTTGACGATCGGATCACTCCACCTTCGCAATCGAAGACCCATGGACTGAACTCTAAGTGTCGACGTTCCGTCAGGCTCCACAACGAACAGTCTTGAGGGGCGCCAAAACGTTACACCGGTCAGCTTTATCCAATTCTTAATGTGGCTCGCACAGGCCGACCCGCTTCGACGCGGTCGACCGAGCGTGAATCTCCTCGACGCGAGATACGAGCGTGTTTCGCGCAGCGGGACCGCTGGGTATTGGATTCACGGCTCATTTTCGAGTCACGACATACTCGTTGTTCACAATGCCCTCTTCTACACTCAGGACATGCTCGCCGACATCGTGGTCTTTGACGGACTCGACGAGCTCGACGCCTTGGGTCCGTACGAGATTTTGAGGCGAGCGGGACAACTCAGCATCGATTTCTCCGTGCGCCTCGTCACCCACACTGGTCAACGCTCGGTGTGTGCGGCGAGTGGGCTGACCTTTGAGACCGACGGAACCTTCATTCCCGGCGAGGCGGAGATGGTCATCGTCGCCGGTGGCGGCTGGAACGCCCGCTCGAAACAGGGAGCGTGGGCGGAGTACCAAAAGGGTGAACTGGCGCCACTGCTCGTCGAAGCCGCGAAGAGTGCGACGGTGATGGCCGGCGTCTGCACCGGAACCATGTTGTGGGCCCACGCCGGCGTCATCACCGGTCGCCGCGCGAACACGCACTACACGGCGCATGAGGAACTCGCCGAGTTGGGTGTCGTCGTCGTCCCCGATCGAGTCGTCGACGATGGTGACCTGGTTACCAGCGGCGGCGTCACGAGTGGACTCGACCTCGCGTTGTGGTTGGTGGCGCGCGAACTGAGCGATCTACTCGCCCAACAGATCGCGAAGAGCATCGAATACAAATGGTTCCGACCGAATCGTTCGATAAGCGCGTAGGGCCACCGTCCGGCGTCGACTACTCGGCGAATTCAAACTCCGTGGCCGGACCGCGCATGGCTCGCCACTCCGGGGCCAGAACCGCGTAGACCAGTTCGTCGGTCCACTCGCCCTTGACATATTCATTCTCGAGGAAGTGGGCCTCTCGTCGCATACCTAACTTCTCGAGCACCCGAGCCGAGGCAGTATTTCGCGCGTCGAGGCGCCCACTCACGCGATGCGCGCCAAGTCCCGAGAAGGCCAATTCGACGATCATCGCTGCACCTTCGGTGGCGTATCCGAGACCGGCGTAGGTCGGGTCGAACACGTAGCCAACTTCAAAGTGCGCGTGGGTCGAACTGATGAATCCCATCGCCAGTTCGCCGATGAGGACCCCCTCACCCTTCGCTTCAACGCCGAAATTGATCCATCCACCTTCGCCGGGCAACTCGACGATGCTTCGACGCGCGAGATGATCCTGCGCGGCGGGGCGATCGAACGGCCCGAAATAGAGATAGCGCACGACGTCAGGATCGGAGAACAACGCGTGGTGGCGTTCCACGTCATCAGGAGTGAGCGCGCGAATGATGAGACGATCCGTGGTGAGTGGATAGACCAGTCGCATCAGACTCCTCTCCTCAGGGACTCACTCGGAGGTAACACCAGATTGGCGGCTTCGTCGACGACGATTCCGAAGAATCGATTGGCGTTTCGTACCGATCCCTTGTAGTGACCGAAAAGTTCGAAACTGATGCAACCAAAGATCTGGGACCACACCATCAACGAGAGCGTCCTCACTGACTCGGGGACCCCAGGCATCGCCCCATCCAGATTGCGCGTTTCGAGTAGCCCCTTCATCGTCGACTCGTCGTCGTCGTTCGCCTCAGAGTTGGACTGCTGCCACGCGTCGGCGACGATTGAACCGAGAACCAGCGCGACTCGGGCGGCCGGTTCGACCGTGAACTGCGGCGCTTCGTAGCCTGGAACGGGCGAGCCGTAGAGCAGGGCGTACTCGTTGGGATTGGACTTCGCCCATTTGCGAATGGCCGACGCAGCCGCGTGCAGTCGGCGTCGAGGTTCCTCACGAGGCACGCGAAGGGCCGCGCGCTCGGCGAACTCCCCGAGGTCGTTGTAGGCGTCGACGATCAGCGCCGTTAGAAGGTCATCGCGGGTCGGAAAGTATCGGTACAGGGCCGAGGACACGACGCCCATTTCGCGAGCGACCTCGCGCAGCGACAGACCGGGAGCGCCTTTTTCGGCCATCAACCTCCGCGAGGTCGACTTGATCCTGTCGATTTGGCGCAGTCGCGCCTCGGCGCGGGTGACTCTCACTTCACTCATCCGACCAGTATCGCAGGTCAGCATCGCTTTTGCACGAGAAATGAGAGCGGTGCTCTTGCACTATTGATTGGCGTGTGCGATACTGTTTGAGAGAGCAGTGCTCTCCCAGAAGAGGAGGATTCATGGGTACCTATTTGATCGTCGGAGCCGGAGCGATCGGCACAGTGGTCGCCGAAGAGCTCGCCCAGCAGGGGCACGCCGTGCGGCTCCTCTCTCGGCGCGGCACGGGACCCGAGCACTCGCTCATTGAACGAGTGACGGGCGACGCCTCGGACTCAGCGACGGTGACGCGCCACGCGACGGGCACGGACGCGGTATTCAATTGCGCCAATCCCCCCTACCACCGCTGGCCAACGGACTGGCCCCCCATCGCCAACGCGTTGCTCGCGGCCGCGGAAATCAGTGGCTCGAAACTCGTCACCCTCAACAACCTCTACGCCTACGGACGTCCGACCGGGCCGATGACGCCGCACGACCCGCTCAGTGCCGACTACGAAAAGGCTCAGGTGCGCGCCACGATGTGGCTCGACGCCAAACGAGCCCACGACGACGGCCGTATCAGGGCGACCGAGGTACGCGCGTCAGACTTCATCGGTCCCCGTTCGGAGAGCTATCTCGGGCTGTTCATCCCGCGCATCATCGCGAACAAGAGTTGCCAGGTCATTGGCAACATCGACGCACCGCACAGTTGGAACTACACGAAAGATGTCGCGCACACCCTGGTCACCTGCGCCCAGGACGAGCGATCTTGGGGTCGCGCCTGGCACGCACCGGCCAATCCCGCGTGTACCGTGCGCCAGGCCATTGACGACATCGCACGTATCGTAGGCGCCACGAACGTCAAGATCACCAAGGTCCCGACGCTGGCGCTGCGCGTGTTGGGGTTGTTCAATACCGACATTCGCGAACTGCCCAAGACGTTGTACCAGTTCGAGGTCCCGTTCATCATCGACGACTCCGAGACACGAACTACCTTCGGTCTCGTGCCGACTCCCTGGGACGAAGTCTTGAAGTCGTCCATCGCGTTCTATTCCAAGGACTGACGGACACGAGGTTCGCCACTACGCCGTGAGAGGTCCGTTTTGGTTCGCGACGGGGGACAGATATGTTGGTACCAACGTGAGGAGGTTCAATGTTCAACGACCTGAGCGCTGACGTGCTCGAGGTGATGCACGAACTCGAAGCGCGTGACAAGCGAGACCGTGACGACGGCACGCCACATCTGGAGCGTCTACGACAGATCACCCCGGACACGGGACGCTTCATCGCCCTGTGGGCCGCATCGGTACCGGCCGGGGCGATGATCGAGATTGGGACGAGCGCCGGCTACTCCGCGCTGTGGCTCGCCCAGGCCTGCCGAGTCAGCGGTCAAAGCCTCACCACATTCGAGATACTTCCCGAAAAAGCGCGCCTGGCTCGCGAGACCTTCGATCGAACGGGCGTCACTGACGTCATACGTCTTGTCGAGGGCGACTATCTCGACCACGCCGACGAGATCCGGGAGGTGGCGTTTTGCTTCCTCGACGCCGAAAAGGACGTGTACGAGTCCTGTTACGACGTGATCGTCCCGAAGATGGTGCCCGGAGCGATCCTCGTGGCCGACAATGCCACGAGCCACCGCGAGCACCTGCAATCCTTTCTCGAGCGCGTACTCGCCGATGACCGGGTCGACGCCATGGTCGCCACCGTCGGCAAGGGTGAACTCGTGTGTCGCCGACGCTGAAGCAGCCTCGTCAATGGATAGGAGCGAATTCGCTCGCGCCCTGAGCGATGCCTAAACGTCTTTGAACATCGACGTCGCGAGGACTTCGTAGCCGAGCGAATCGTATAAGGATCGCGCGGTCAGATTCGGTCCGAAGACGTTGAGGGCGACGCGCGTCCCACCACGCTCACGAGTCCACTTTTCCGCGGCTTCCATGGCCGCTCGGCCAAAGCCACGACCACGCACGTCCTTCGCTATCTCGATGTCATAAATAAACCAGGTAACGCCGTCGCCCGAGAACGGGCGGCCCATCCAGAGCGTCCCAACAATCTCCTCTTCGGCAACGACGTTCATCACGTATTGACCTTCGGCCGGACTTTCGTTGGGGAAGAGTTCTGCGAATTGAGAATCAGACAACTTGCGGGCGACTTCGGAGTCTTCGCCAGCCTTTATGCGCTCGGCGATGTAGTGCTCTTTCATGTTCGGCATCCACGACGCCAGTTCCTGGGATGTCTTTGCTTCCAATTTGACCATTTGACGACTTTAATAGCGCCGTCATCCGTCGCTTGACCCAGTCGAGCGCCGCGACGTGCCGGGAGACGAATCGCGCGGTGTTATCCTCGGCCTCGTTGAGGGAGCATCCGTGACGCTGTCGAGTCGAGAACTCTGTACATCATCGGCGATTGAACTCGCCGACGCCCTTGCCTCTGGTGCGACCTCGTCGGTGGAGATAGTCACGTCCTTGATGGAACGAATCGCGGACATTGACGCGCCCGGCAGTGAGATCGAACTGCGAAGCGTGTTGGCCCTCGCGCCCGACGCGCTCGGCGAGGCACCGCGTCTCGATGACGAAAGGGCGCTCGGGACACTGCGAAGTCGATTGCACGGTGTACCGATTCTCATCAAAGACAACATCGAAGCCGTGGGACTGCCGGGCAGTGCCGGATCGACGGCGCTACTGGGTCGACCCGTCCCCCATGACGCGCCGCTCGTCAAGAGACTCCGCGATGCCGGCCTCGTCATTCTCGGTTCCACCAACCTCTCACAGTGGGCCAACATGCGTTCACCCTTTTCGACGAGCGGGTGGTCGGCCGTTGGGGGTCTCACCCTCAATCCGTATCGCCTGGACCGTTGCGCCGGAGGCTCGTCTTCAGGTTCTGGCGCGGCACTCGCGGCGCGGCTCACACCGCTGGCAATCGGTACTGAGACCGACGGCTCGATCACCTGTCCGGCGTCGCTTAATGGCGTCGTGGGCATCAAGCCGGCCGTCGGCACGGTGCCGGGAGAAGGGATCGTCCCGATCTCGTCGAGTCAAGACAGCGCCGGCCCGATGGCGCGAACGGTCCGTGACGTCGCCGCCCTCTACGAAATCCTCACCGGTCTCGATCAGGTACTCGAACGCGTCACGCGAGGATTCGACGGCGCGCGCGTCGCCGTCGCCACGAACTTCACGACCGGACATCCCGCCACCGATCAACTGTTCCTCGAGGTGGTCGACGCAGCCCGGCATGCCGGGACATCAATGCCCGAGATAACGGTTCTCGAAGCCGACTCGAGCGTCGACGCCGATGAACTGACCGTCCTGCTCAGCGAAATGAGTGACGACTTGACGACTTTCTTGAGGCGCCGAGGCGGCCACGGACCATCGACACTCGCGGAGTGCATCGACTTCGAAAACGAGCACCGCGACGTCGAACTCCCATTCTTCGGTCACGAATTCTTCGATCAGGCGCTCGCCTCGGGAGGGCGCGGGGGCGAGAAATACCGCGACGCGAGGTCGAGGAACGTGGCGTGGGCGATCGACCAGTGTCTGACGCCGGCGCTCAGCGACATCGATTGCTTCATCGCACCCTGTTACAGCCCCGCCTGGAAGAACGACCTCGTCTTGGGCGGCAGCGGGAGTGCTCACTGGTCACAGGTCACCCAAGCACCGGCAATCGCCGGATGGCCAATCGCGACGGTGCCAATGGGAGTGATCGACGGCCTCCCCGTCGGACTCTCGATCGTCGGTCGACCGGGCTCGGAGACGATCATGCTCGCGGTCGCCGCCGGATTCGAAGGCATCCTGGACCTGGCACGAGGTGACGCCCTTCGACCCACGTTCATTCGTCCTCAGAAGGGTTGACGCTCCTCTGGGTGGCGCCCGCCTCGGGCCGGCGACGTAGTGAACGTCGTTGCGACCTCGACCAAAATCGGGTCACAGGCTTTTGCTACGTTGAGCACATGTCAACTCCACTGCGCGGTCTTCGCACCCTCATCTATCCGGCATCCGACCTCGCCGCGGCCAAGGCGTGGTGGACGGACTACCTCGGATTCCCGCCCTACTTCGATGAGCCGTTCTACGTCGGCTTCGAAGTCGCGGGCTACGAACTCGGCCTCGTGCCAACGGACCAAACCGGCGCGAGCCCCACGACCTACTGGGGCGTCGACGACGTGGCCCAAGCCGTAGAAGACGCTGAGGCCAACGGTGCGGTACTCCTCGAGGCGCCCCAAGACGTGGGCGATGGCATCATCGTCGCCTCGGTCGAGAACCCGAGTGGACATGTGGTGGGGCTGATCTACAACCCCCATTTCGTCGCGAAGTAATCGGACTACGAACCGACCGCCATTTCGTCTCGGCTTCGTTTTCCGAGAACCGGTACTGCGCGACTATTTGCGCGCCAGCACTTCTTCGTGGACGACGACGAAGATCCCGTCATCGCTATCCGACCATGCCCGAAAGGCGTCGCTGATCGCACTGAGTTCCTCACTCGTGGTGAGTCCGTATTCCAGACCTTGGCGGGCGAATTCGCTGTACAGGACACGGTCGGCCCATAGGTCGGCCCACCATTCACGCTCTTCGACGCTCTCGTACGTCCAGTCGGACCTCGAGCGCTCAAGCGCAGTGAAATCGGCGGCTTCGACCCACTCGGCGAGATAGCGACCGGCGTCAGCTTCGGCGTCATTCTTTCGGGTGATCTGGTGATACAACTCCATCCATCGAGTCAGTCCATCGCTCGGTGGCGACCAGGTGAACTCGCCGTAATCCCCGTCGCGCACCGCGAGCCATCCTCCATCTCGAAGTACGCGCCGCATCTCCATCAGAGCGCGCGTCGGATCGCTCAGGTGTTGGAGGACCTGGTGGGCGTAGACGACGTCGAATGATGAGTCCTCGAATTCGAGATTGTAGACATCCCCGACCGCGAACGAGAGGTTCGACAGCGCTCTCGCTTCGGCCGCTTGCCGGGCCCGTTCGATCACTTCGGGTGAACGGTCAATGCCAACGACGTCACCCGGGGCGACGAGTTCGGCGAGATCCATCGTGATCGTCCCCGGTCCGCATCCGACGTCGAGCAGGCGGTCACCCTTTTTCAGATGTGGGAGTAGAAATCCGGCCGAATTCCGCGCCGTGCGCCACGTGTGGCTGCGCAGAACCGACTCGTGATGACCGTGGGTGTAGCGATCGAGTTGAGCCATGTCGTCAAGATACATTCGAACACGGCGCCGCGTCAACGCCTTCGCTCCGGTCACCTTTTCGCCGACGATACGATGCGACGATGAGCTCGCAACCGCACGCTGTCTGCATATTCCGGTCCGTTCGAACGAACCATTCAACCAACGAATACGAGGAGTGGTCGAGTCGAATGGACCACATGGTCGCCACGATGCCGGGCTACATTAGCCACGCCAGTTTTCGTGATGACACGTCCGGCCGAGGGGTGACGATCTCGTACTTCGAGTCCATGAAGGACCTCGTGGCATGGAAACAAGTACCCGAGCACCTCGAGGCCCAAGCGCTGGGTCGAGCGACGTTCTATAGCGAGTACGAGATTGAAGTGGCCGAGATTGTTCGCCACTACGAATGGACGTTGGAGTAACTGCAGTGTCGTTTGCTCGACACCTTGTGCCATCTGGACCCCAAGGACGACCAGCGACGAACCAGTCGCCTACGACAACATGACTCCTGCGAGTCATCAGCCGTCGAGATTCGTTCAGTTTGCGCACCAACCCGGAGCCCACGGGACCGGACTCGTCTCGAAACATATACGCGCAGCGATCGAGGTCGAACAAAGTCAGCGCAACGCTCGTCGAGGAGAGCTCTCGTGTTTCTGAGTTTTGGGACGGTAGGTTTCTTATGGAACAGTTGCGAGGAGGGTC